>OGRN01000263.1_pt1 | contig 52619 bp, 44 predicted proteins | sample 1553401 | NCBI WGS metagenome assembly OGRN01 (sample SAMEA2580096, study PRJEB22360) | human gut metagenome | biome: human gut; feature: human-associated habitat; material: faeces | place: Denmark | collected 2008/2010 | reverse complement strand
ATGACAAAAGGGGTGTAGTGAGGCGGCGGGTCGGCGATCCCCGCCGCTGTTTTTTACATGAGTGAAAAAACGTTTGCGCCCACTGGCCGATTGATAACCCCGTAGCGCAGTTGTGCCTGGCAATGGGAGACGCTTGGTTCATAATGGGGAAGCGTACGTGTCGCTTTGCAAACCAAGGCGGCGCGGACGTATTCGTAACCGACGACACAACGTGCGAAAGGAAGGCACCATGAGCGATGAAGAGCTCAAGCACCTTGCCAACGAAGTGAGGAAGGGAATCGTCACCGGTGTCCATGCGGCGAAGTCGGGACATCCCGGCGGCTCGCTTGGAGCTACGGAGATCATGACCTACCTGTATTTCGAGGAGATGAATATCGACCCGGCCGACCCGCGCCGCGCCGATCGCGATCGCTTCGTGCTCTCCAAGGGCCACTGCGCGCCCGCCCTCTACGCCGTACTTGCCGAGCGCGGCTTTTTCCCCAAGGAAGACCTGCTTACGCTTCGCCATATTGGCAGTCACCTGCAGGGCCATCCCAACATGAACGATACCCCGGGCGTGGACATGTCCACCGGCTCACTTGGCCAGGGCGTCTCCGCTGCCGTGGGAATGGCGCTTGCCGCTCAGCATTGGGGCGATACCTATCGCACCTATGCCCTGTTGGGCGACGGCGAGATTGAGGAGGGCCAGGTGTGGGAGGCCGCTATGTTTGCGGGCAACCACGCGCTCGATAACCTCTGCTTGATCGTCGACCACAACGGCTTGCAGATCGATGGCACCATCGAGGAGGTCAACTCCGCGATGCCCATCGCCGACAAGTTCCGTGCGTTCAAGTTCCATGTGATCGAGGTCGCCGACGGCAACGACTTCGCTCAGCTGCGCGCCGCCTTTGCCGAGGCCCGCGAGACCCACGGCATGCCCACGTGTATCGTGTGCGAAACCACCAAGGGCAAAGGTGTCTCCTTCATGGAGGGTCAGGTTGGCTGGCATGGCAAGGCTCCCAACGACGAACAGTACGCTCAGGCCATGGCCGAGCTCGACGCTCATGACAAGGAGGGCGAATAATGGCAGACGTGAAGAGAATCGCCACTCGCGCGAGCTATGGTGAGGCCCTGGTCGAGCTGGGTGCCGAGCACGACGACTTTGTCGTATTCGATGCCGACCTGGCGGCTGCTACCCAGACGGCAAAGTTCAAGGCGGCCTATCCCGATCGCTTCTTCAACGCCGGTATCGCCGAGTCCAACCTGATGGGCATGGCTGCGGGCGTTGCCACCACCGGTCGCGTTGCCTTTGCGAGCACCTTTGCGATGTTCGCTGCCGGCCGCGCTTTCGAGCAGGTTCGCAACTCCATTGGCTATCCGCACCTCAACGTCAAGATCGGCGCCACGCACGCCGGTATCTCGGTGGGCGAGGACGGAGCTACGCACCAGTGCAACGAGGATATCGCCCTCATGCGCACCATTCCGGGCATGACGGTGGTTGTTCCTGCCGACGACGTCGAGGCGAAGGCGTGCGTACGTGCCGCCTATGAGTTCGATGGCCCTGTCTACATGCGCTTTGGCCGCTTGGCCGCCCCCGTTATCAACGACCCCGAGACCTATGAGTTCGAGCTGGGTCGCGGCATCCTTATGCGCGAGGGCTCCGATGTGACTATTGTCGCCTGCGGCCTTATGGTCTCTGCCGCTCTCGAGGCCGCCGAGGCTCTTGCCGAGCGCGGCATCGATGCCGAGGTCATCAACATCCACACCATCAAGCCCATCGACGCCGATATCATTTTGAAGAGCGCCGAAAAGACCGGCCGCGTGGTGACGGTCGAGGAGCACTCCGTGATTGGCGGCCTGGGCGATGCCGTTGCCGACGTCTTGGTCCAAAACCACCCGGTTCCCATGAAGAAGATCGGCGTGGAGGACGTCTTTGGGTACTCCGGTCCCGCGCTCGACCTGCTCCATGAGTTTGGTCTCGATGCTGAGGGCATCACCAAGAAGGTTGCTGCCTTTATGGCGTAGCACCCGTTCTCGCTGTCATCGCAAAGCGGTTTTATTGGGCTTCGCTCGTCTTTTTTGGCGAGCGAAGCCTTTTTGATGGCGCACGGTGGCGTGCCTTTCGTGCAAATGACGTTCAAACATATGCCACTTTGATGACGCGCCAAGTGTCTTGCTACAATAGGTGCGCTCATGTAGTTTAAACGCACGACGTAAAGGAGCTTTTGTGGGTAACCACTTCCGTAAGCCCGGAGACGGGCAAGCGGCGCCGAAGGTCGAAGACCCTCGGTTGTCGGTTGTCTCGGCAGACGATATCGTCGCTCCGGAAGACACGGGCTATGAGCCCGTAACCGATCCCTTTGCATACACTCCTGCACCCGACGTGACCGCTCCGGTGGTCCCGCTCGATATGGCCGATGCCGCCGATGACATCACCATGTCATCTTTGGATGCCGATATGGACCCGCAGGTTACGCAACCCGGACTCCTCAACATCCCTTCGCCGACAGATCCCGTTGCTCCGTCTTCCACAGGCGCCTTCATGACCTCTGCCGGTGCGGTCGATCCCGCATCCACGGATGTTTCCGAGCAAAAGCAGGTTGCCTCGCTTGACGCCGCCCTGCAGAATCCAGACTTTACCTCTGTCTTTGCTCCGCAGGTGGATTCGCGCAAGAAGATGGCCCGCGATGCGGGCGTCGAGCCCGTTATCCTGATGGAGCACCTCACCAAGATCTATGCCGCGCAGCCCAATAAGCCCGCGCTGGACGATGTGAACATCGAGATTTACCCCGGTGAGTTCGTCTTCCTCGTCGGCCACTCCGGTTCCGGCAAGACCACGCTGCTTTCCACCTTGATGCGTGATGTCAAGCCCACGTCCGGTCGCGTGCTCGTTGCCGGCCAGGACCTGATGCGCATCAAGAACCGCAAGGTCCCGTTCCTCCGCCGTCAGATCGGCGCCGTCTTCCAGGACTTTAAGCTCCTGCCCAACAAGACGGCTTACGAGAACGTCGCCTTTGCCCTTGAGTGCATCGGCAAGCCGCGCGGCGTCATTCGCAGCCAGGTTCCCGAGGTGCTGCGCCTTGTTGGCTTGGCAGACCAGATGGACTCCATGCCCGACCAGCTCTCCGGCGGCGAGCAACAGCGCGTTGCCGTTGCCCGTGCTATGGTCAACCGCCCGCCGCTGTTGATCTGCGACGAGCCCACCGGTAACCTCGACCCCGCCATTTCGCTTGGCATCATGAAGCTGCTCGAGCGCATTAACCGCACGGGCACCACGGTTATCGTGGCCACGCACGACCGCGCCATGGTCGACTCCATGCGCCGTCGCGTTATCGCGCTCGAGGCCGGTCATGTCATTCGCGACCAGGAGAGGGGAGGTTACGGCAACTATGGCGCCTAGCAATCTGGGTTATTCCATCAAGGAGGCCAATAGGCACTTCTTCCGCAACTGGACTACGTCTCTGGGTGCGGTTATCACCATCTTCCTGTCGCTGTTCATCATCGGCCTGTTCATCGTCGGTTCCGCGATGGTCAATGCCGCGATCGGTACGGTGGAGCAGGAAGTTACCATCAACGCGTTTATTTCCGACGACGCCGCCGACGATGATATCAAGGCATTCGAGTCCGAGCTCAAGAGCTGGGATAACGTCAAGAACGTAACCTTTAAGACCAAGGAAGATGCCCTTTCCGACTACAAGAGCAAGGTGTCCAACAACGCCGATGCCACTATGTCGGCGCTCGACGGCGAGAATCCGCTGCCGCGCTCCTTTGTGATCGAGATGGAGGACCCCTCGCAGGTTGCCTCCACCGCCACAAAGATCAAGCAGAGCTCGAGCTTCCGCAAGATCGTCGACGACGAAAACACCGGGGTAGACGATAAAGACGCCGATGTCGAGGCAAGCGTTTTGTATGGTCGGGAGGAGGTTGGCCGTCTGTTCCAGGTGACTAACTACATTCGCATCGCCGCTATTGTGGTCGTGGCGCTCCTCACGTTTATCGCCTTCATCTTTATCAACAACACGATTCGCCTCTCGATCACCGCGCGTCGTCGCGAGATCGCCATCATGCGCCTTGTGGGCGCTTCGAACGGCTTTATCCGTGGACCGTTTATCACCGAGGGCGTTTTGCAGGCCCTGCTGGGCTCTGTGCTCGCCATTGGCGTGTTAGAGATTATCCGCAACGTGGGTATCCCCGCGCTGCAAAACAGCATCAAGTTCGTCACCTTTGCGATTCCTATCCAGATGTTTTTGGCCACCTATGGCGCGCTGCTTCTTGTCGGCGTGGTCATTGGCCTGTTTGGCTCTGCCATCGCTATGAGGCGCTACCTTAAGGTATAGCCTGAGGGCCCAAAGGGGTACACGATAGGGGCGGGTCGCATTATGCGGCCCGCCCTTTGCTGTTTTTTGTGGATCGATTGGAGGTTCGCCTTGGGGCGTAAACATAAGACGAACGGGCATCGTTCTTCCGTGCGTTCGCGCCGCGTAGCGGGCCTTTTGGGCACGGTGCACGTGACGGGCGGCATTGCTACGGTAGAGACTGCCGAGGGCGTGTTCAGACTTACCGAGCGCGGTATGCGCGAGGCCATGCCGGGCGATACCGTAACGGTGAGCTTGCATCGCAGGCCGGGCGGCGAGCGCCGCGCGCAGGTCGAATCGGTGGAGGAGCGTTCCCAGACCGTCTTGGTGGGAACCTATCACCAGGCGGGGCCGCTGGGCGTCGTGCGCCCGTTGGATAAGCGCGCCAGGCTCGATTTCTTTGTCCCCCCGCGTGACCAGTCGCCCGAGCGGTTGGGCGTGACCGATGGCGACCTTGTCGCCGCGCGGATTGTGAGCTATCCCACGCGCATGGAGTCGGGCGTGGTGACGATCGAGCGGCGCATCGGTGGAGAAGACGCCCCGGATGCCGGCATACAGACCGTCATGGCGCGCTACGACTTGGCCGACGGCTATGCGCCGATTGCACTCGCGGAGGCCGAGTCACTGGAGCTCGATATCGAATCTGCGTTGCAAGATCCGCTGCGCCGCGATATCCGCGACCGTTTCTTGCTGACTATCGATCCGGCGGATGCGCGCGACTTTGACGACGCCATCTCCGTTGAGCGCACGCCTGCGGGCGGTTGGAAGCTTGGGGTGCATATCGCCGACGTGTCGCATTACGTACTATGGGAGAGTTCTATCGATCTTGAAGCTCGCATGCGCTCCACCAGTGTTTACCTGGCCGATCGCGTGTTGCCCATGCTGCCCGAGCGCCTGTCGAACGATCTGTGCTCCTTGCGGCCGCACGAGGATCGCCTTGCCTTTAGCGTGGATATCGAACTCGATGCACGCGGGCGCGTGGTATCGAGCCGTGCCTATCCGAGTGTGATTCAGTCGCGTGTGCGCCTTGATTACGATGCTGCCGATTGGTTGCTTCGGGGCGGAGAGGCAGCAAGCGATGGGGAAGACGCCGAGGATGTCGATTTGGCATGCGTGGAGCGTGCCGAGTGGGCGCGTCGAGACGCTGCTGCCTGCGGGATCGAAATCACTGCGTTTCTTCGCGATGCCGACGAGCTTGCACATGCGCGCCGGGGGGTTAGGCGTCGCCGCGGTGCTATCGATTTCGAATCAAGCGAGGTCCATGTGGTCCTTGACGACGAGGGCGTGCCGGAGCGCATCGATGTGCGCCGTCGTACCGCGGCGACGTCGCTTGTGGAAGAGGCCATGCTTCTTGCCAACGAGTGCGTGGCAAGAAAACTGGTGGCGGCGGGGGTGCCTGCGGCGTTTCGCGTGCACGAGGACCCTTCGCCCGACGAGTTGACGGCTGCGGCAGAAGTGCTGATCGAGGCTCAGGCGATCGACCGCCAAGAGGCGCTGGGCATCATGACCGGTGACTCCCATGCTATCGAGGCCGTGCTGGAGCGCAGCGCCCAGACATCCCAGGCACCCATGGTAAACGCGCTGCTTCTGCGTGCGATGCAGCGAGCTGTGTATCGTCCGCATAACCTGGGGCACTATGCCTTGGGTGCCGAGGCGTACTGCCACTTCACAAGCCCTATTCGACGCTATCCAGATCTGCTGGTTCATCGTGCCCTCAAGATGCTGCTTGCGCGCGGGCGGCTGGGCGCCCGCGTGGCGCACGAGCGAGCGCCGCACCTGGTGGGGACGGGCGCCCAGGATATGGAGCACATTCTGCCGGCACTTTGCCGGGAGGCGTCTTCGCGCGAGCGCATCGCCGACGCTGCCGCGCGCGACTCTCAAAAGGTGAAAGTCGCCCAATACTACGCTCAGCGTGTGGGCGAGCGCATGGCGGCAACCGTTACCTGGATCGAACAGATGGGCGCTTTCGTGCGCATGGACGAGACCGCGGCTGAAGGCTTGGTGCGTATGAGCGCGCTGGGCGGCAACGAGTGGTGGGAGTTCGATGAGCGTCGCCTTACCCTTACCGGCACGTCTTCGGGCGAGGTCATCTCGCTGGGCCAGCGGGTAATCGTGGAGGTTGTGGGCGCCGACTGCATGCGAGGCCACCTCAACTTCAAGCTCATACATACCTTGAGCATTTAGGCTACACTGAGAAACCGAACCGAGACTCAGGAGGACATGTGGAAACGCCGATTTCCGAACAAGATATCGAGTACGCCGAGACGTATCTGGCGGCGGGCGACATTTCGACGGCATCGCAGATGCTTGAGCGTTATCTGGAGCTTGCCGAGGAGTATATTGCCGAGGAGTGCCAGGCAACGGACGAGGTGCAGTACTTTAGCTTCCAGGACTCCTTTGAGCGTCTATGCTATGCGCGCGTTGAGCATGATCCGCGCCGTATCGTTGCAGTGCCGGCTCCGTTTGATCGTCTGTATTCCGATGTGGCATACGTGTGCATTCAACAGCAAGATTACGAGCGTGCGCGCGATGCACTTATCCAGGCGGTGCGCTGGAACCCCATGAACTGCAAGTATCGTCTTGATTTGGCTGAGATTTTCCGCGCCCTGGGCGATATTCAGGAGTGGGCGGCACTCTCCAACTCTGTGCTCGAGCGCGCTTCCGATGGTCGCGTCGCTGCGCGCGCCTATTCCAATCTGGGCCAGCTCTTTATCGACCAGGACAACGCCGTTGCCGCTTCTGGCTGCGCGCGCCTGGCCGTGCGCTTGGCTCCTGCCGATGCGCGTACGGTAGCGCTGATGGACCGCCTTGCCAAGGAGCATCCCGAGGTTGCCAAGGATTCCGACGACCATGTTATGGGCGAGCTCTCGATCCAGGGCATTCCCACGAGTCCTTCGGCCGATGTTGCCATTTGCTTGCTCATCTGTGCGTCCGATGCTGCAACGGCAGGGGACCGCGCCCAGGCTGCCGAGTATACGGCACGCGCAAACGGGCTTATTGGCAAGGAGGCTTGCTCCGCGCTGATTAAGATGATTCGCGAGGCAGATAACGAGGGTGGCGCCGATGCCCAGTAAGAAGGAGCACAAGCTCATCTCTAAAAACCGCTCGGCGCACCACGAGTATTTTATCGACGAGACCATCGAATGCGGTGTTGAGCTTGCCGGTGCCGAGGTGAAAAGCATTCGCGAGCGCGCCTGCCAGATTACGGACACCTTTGCGATTATCCGTGGGGGAGAGTGCTGGCTTGTGGGTCTGCACATCCATCCGTACAGCAACGGTGGCGTGTGGAACCGCGATCCCGATCGTCGCAAGAAGCTTTTGCTCCATCGTAAAGAGATTGATTACCTGGATGGTAAGCTGCGCAATCGCGGCTATGCGCTGGTTCCGCTGGAGCTGTATTTTAACGATTCGGGCCGCGTGAAGCTGCTCCTTGGTTTGGGCTGCGGCAAGAAGCTCTATGACAAGCGCGAAGATATGGCCAAGCGCGATGTGCAGCGAGAGATCGACCGAGCCCTCAAAACACGCCTGCGGGGCTGAGGCACCGCATCTTGCCGTTCAATCGTCGCTTACGTACCTTGTGTACGCTGCGCTCCTCTTTCGCGACAACCTGCGGCACCTCAGCCCCGCAGGGGCGTGAACGGGGGCACCACACTTCGGCGCTCAATCGTCGGGCGCTGCACGCTAGGCGCGGTACCCTCCTCGCTCAAACTGCTCTACGGCATCTCAACCATGCGGGTGCGCGGGCGTCATGGCGACTTCAATTACGGCTTCCTTTGGGAGGCCGTTTCTTTTTGCGCAGGTAGCATGAAAAGACTTGTGTTTAATAAATAGGAACTTATACTATTAATAAGTACACAGCCTGTTCTAGGGAGGACATCATGGCTGAAGAGAAGAAGACCTACAAGTTTGTCTGCACCGTTTGCGGCTACGAGGTCGAGGTCGATACGCCTGAGCTGCCGGAGGACTACGTTTGCCCGGTATGCGGCGTGGGTCCCGATCAGTTTGAGCGCGTCAACGAGTAACATGTGCTAGATACATCATGCGTTTCCCAACGCGGGGCGAGGCCATAGGGTCTCGCCCCGCGTTCGTTTTTTGCGTACGCGTTACGCATATGTTTCGAAACAGCGGGGAAACATCTCCGTAAACCTACCGCCGTAGTATGGAGTCCTCACGCACTACGTGAATACTGTGTGTGCGTGATGGAGCTAGAAGCTATCGGGGAGGTAAACGATGCAGGAGCAGGGAAATCCCGCTGACCAGCACCATCAGGGACTGTATCGTCCTGAGTTCGAACACGACGCGTGCGGCATTGGCGCGCTCGCTAATCTTCATGGACAAAAGAGCCATCAGATTTTGGACGATGCGCTCTCGGTGCTCGTTAATTTGGAGCATCGCGGCGGCACGGGCTTGGAGAAGAACACCGGCGACGGCGCCGGCATCCTCTTCCAGGTGCCGCATCATTTTTTCCGCAAAGAAGCACAGAAGTGTGGTCAGATCCTGCCCGCCGAGGGCGATTACGGCGTTGCCATGCTCTTTTTCCCGCAGGACGAGTGCAGTGTTGAAGACGCGCGCCGTGTCTTTGAAGAAGGCTGCGCCGAGGCTGGCGTGCCCTTGCTGTTTTGGCGTCGCGTCCCGGTAGACCCGCATGATCTGGGCGAGACAGCCCGGGCCTGCATGCCTACGATCCTGCAGGCATTTTTGGGTCGCCCCGAAGATGTGGAAGCTGGAGACGACTTTGAGCGCCGCCTGTACGTTTGCCGACGCACCGTCGAGAAGCGCGCCGATGCCGAGTATTCCCTGAAGGGAAAGATCTTCTACGTTTGCTCCATGAGCTCGCGCACTGTGGTCTACAAGGGCATGCTCGTGGCCACACAGATGCGCCGCTTCTTTATCGACCTCAACGATGCTGCGGTCAAGACGGCGGTGGCCCTTGTCCATTCCCGTTATTCCACCAACACCACGCCCAGCTGGGAGCGCGCGCACCCCAACCGCTACATCATCCACAACGGCGAGATCAATACCCTCAAGGGCAACGTCAACTGGATTCGCGCCCGCGAACCAAACCTCTACTCGCCGGTGCTCCAGCATGACCTTGAGCGCGTGCTGCCTATCATTAATCGCGAGGGTTCCGACTCCGCCATTCTCGACAACGTCCTTGAGTTCCTGGTCATGAACGGGCGACCCCTCACGCGCGCCGTCTCTTTGCTGCTGCCCGAGCCGTGGGACCACAACGCGAATCTGTCCGAGGCACGTCGTGCCTACGATGCCTATCAGTCCATGCTCATGGAGCCCTGGGACGGCCCCGCTGCAATCGCCTTTACCGACGGTCGTACCTTGGGCGCCGCGCTCGATCGCAACGGTCTGCGCCCGGCTCGCTACTATGTGACGCGTGACGACCGCTTCCTGCTCTCCTCCGAGGTGGGCACCATCGAAATCGATCCGGCAAATGTGCTTACGGCGGGCTGCTTGGGCCCGGGCGAGATGCTCGAGGTCGATTTTGCGCAGGGCCGCGTGAAGTACAACGACGAGATTCGCCGTGCCCTTGCCATGCAAAAGCCCTATCGCGACTGGATTGCCGAGGAGACGCTCGATATCGAGGACCTCGATGCCGCTAAGACCGAGCCTCCCTGCGAGGACGCGGATGTTCCCGAGGTCGTGCGCATGGCCCGTTTGGGCTACCACTGGGACGACATCGACGAGGCGGTGCGTCCCATGGCGCAGGCAGGCAAGGTGCCTCTGGCCTCTATGGGCATCGATGCGCCGCTTGCAGTGCTCTCCAAGAAGAACCGTTCGTTCTTTGATTACTTCTATCAGCTGTTCGCGCAGGTTACAAACCCGCCGATCGACGCGTTGCGCGAGAGCTTTGTGACTTCGACCAAGCTGTACCTGGGCAACCACGGTAACTTGCTTGAGGATTCCCGCACCGCCTGCCAGCTGGTGCGCCTGCCGCGTCCGCTGCTGGATAAAGAGCAATTCGAAGCCATCTGTGCCATCGATCGCGTGGGCTTCAAGACGGCGCGTTTCCGTGCGGTCTATAAGCGCGACGATGCTTCCGGTGCCCTGGCTCGCGCGCTCGACAAGCTGGCGCAAGACGTTGAGTCCGCTGTTCGCGATGGCGTGAATATCGTGGTGCTTTCCGACCGCGCTGCTGCAGGTGAGGTCCCCATCCCGTCGCTTTTGGCCACGGGCGCTGTGCATAACCACTTGATCCGCGCCGGCGTTCGCACCTTTGCCGACCTGGTGGTCGAGACGGGCGATGCCCTGTGCGCTCACGATTTCGCAACCCTTGTGGGCTACTCCGCAAGTGGCATCTACCCCTATATGGCACACGATTGCATTCGCGGCCTCGCCGCGCGCGGAGACCTGGATGTTTCTGCCGAGGAGGGCATTGCCAACTACAACCGCGCCGTGACGGCGGGTATCGTCTCCATCATGTCCAAGATGGGTATCTCCACGGTGCAGAGCTATCACTCCGCGCAGATTTTTGAGGCTGTTGGCTTTAATGACGAGTTTATCGACCGCTATTTTGCCGGCACCGTCTCGCGCGTGGGCGGCATGGGCATAGCCGATGTCGAGCGCGAGGAGAACAAGCGCTATGACGATGCCCTTGCCATCTTAAAGACCGCAGCCCCCAACCAGCTGCCCACCCTTGGCCTTACCAAGTGGCGTCCGGTGGTTGGCGAGGACCATCTTATCGACCCGCAGACCATCTACCTGCTGCAGCGTGCTTGCCAACAGGGCGATTACGACCTGTTCCAGGAGTACAGCGCTCATGTGCACCGGGCCGGACGTGCCGTTCGCCTGCGCGACCTGCTCGACTTTAACGCGGGCGGGCGCACGCCGGTGGCGCTTGACGAGGTGGAGAGTGCACGCGACATCGTGCGACGCTTTAACACCGGCGCCATGAGCTACGGCTCCATTAGCCAGGAGGCACACGAGTGCATGGCTATTGCCATGAATCGCCTGCACGGCCGTTCCAACTCCGGCGAGGGCGGCGAGGATCCGCGTCGCGAGACGCCGCTTCCCAACGGCGACTCCAAGAACTCCGCCATCAAGCAGATCGCTTCGGCACGCTTTGGCGTGACGAGTCGCTATCTGTGCTCGGCTATCGAGATTCAGATCAAGATGGCCCAGGGCGCCAAGCCCGGCGAGGGCGGCCACCTGCCCGGCAAGAAGGTGTACCCCTGGATTGCTGAGGTGCGCCAATCCACGCCCGGCATCGGCCTCATCTCGCCTCCGCCTCACCACGACATCTATTCCATCGAGGATCTGGCCGAGCTTATCTTCGACCTTAAAAACGCCAACCCGGGCGCGCGCATATCGGTCAAGCTCTGCTCCGAGGCGGGCGTGGGCACCATTGCCACGGGCGTCGCCAAGGGTGCTGTCAACAAGATCTTGATTTCTGGCCATAACGGCGGCACGGGCGCTGCTCCGCGCGATTCCATCTGGCATGCTGGCCTGCCGCTTGAGCTTGGTCTTGCCGAGGCTCAGCAGACGCTGCTGCAAAACGGCCTGCGCTCCCGCGTGGTGCTTGAGGCCGACGGCAAGCTCATGGACGGCACCGACGTCGCCGTGGCATGCTTGCTGGGCGCCGAGGAATTTGGCTTTGCTACCATGCCGCTCATCACCATGGGCTGCCTTATGCAGCGCGACTGCCAGCAGGACACCTGCCCGGCCGGCATCGCTACGCAAAACTGCCGTCTTCGCGGCGGATTCCGCGGCAAGCCCGAGTACGTTGAGAACTTCATGCTGTTTGTGGCCGAGCAGATGCGCGAGGTCATGGCTCGCCTGGGCTTCCGCACCGTCGAGGAGATGGTGGGCCACCCCGAGTGCCTGCAGCAGGTTGAGGTCGAGGGCAACTGGAAGGCAAACCTGCTCGATCTTTCCGCGTTGCTCGCTCCCGGCGAGTGCACCTTTGGCACGCATATCGAGGGTGCCGATGGCAAGCACTATCTGCCTGAGATGGCTGCCGATTCCGGCCTGGAGCGCGCACTTGACTCCACGCTCTTCGTGCCGCTTACGGCCGATGCCCGCCGCCATCTGCGCCCGGTGCACTTCCGTGCCGATATCGCCAACGTCAACCGCTGCGTGGGCACCATCTTGGGCAGTGAGGTGACGCGTGCGCATCCCGAGGGCCTGCCGGAGGGTTCTATCACCATCGACTGCGACGGCTCCGCCGGCCAGAGCTTTGGCGCGTTTTTGCCCGCGGGCATTACGCTCAACGTGCGCGGCGACGCCAACGACTACTTTGGCAAGGGTCTTTCGGGCGGCATTGTCTCGGTGCGTCCCAGCGAGAGTGCAACCTATAAGTTTGACGAGAACATCATCGTGGGCAACGTTGCCTTCTTTGGTGCCACCTTGGGCCGCGGCTTTATCAACGGCCTTGCAGCCCAGCGTTTTGCCGTACGCAACTCCGGCGCCACCGTGGTGGTGGAGGGCTGCGGCAACCATGGCTGCGAGTACATGACGGGTGGATGCGCTCTGGTGCTTGGCGAGGTGGGTCAGAACTTTGCCGCTGGCATGACCGGCGGCGTGGCCTACGTCTTTGACGAGTACGGCACGCTGGCCTCCCGTTGCAACCAAGAGAGCGTGGAGCTTAAAGCACCGACCGATGCCGAGCTCGAGCAGATTCGTGCGCTCATCGAGGAGCACGTGCGCTATACGGCAAGCCCGCGCGGCATCAAGCTGCTCTATCGCTTCGCTGCTCTTTCGCGCCACTTTGTGAAGGTTATCCCCACCGAGTACGAGCGCGTCTTGCAGATCGTGGCCGATGCCGAGCGTGCGGGTAAGACCCACGCGCAGGCCGAGGAACTTGCATTCGAGATCGTCACGCGCGGTGCCGCCGCGCCCGCACCCGCCGCATGTCCCGCATGCGCTATGAACCAGAAGGAGGGACGCTAGTCATGGGTAAGCCAGGAGCGTTTCTTGAGCATGATCGCACAGCCCATGCGCTGCGTCCGGTGGACGAGCGCGTGCGCGATTTTGATGAGCTGTATGTTGAGCTGGATGACGATGCGCGTCGCATCCAGGCGAGCCGTTGCATGATGTGCGGCGTGGCGTTTTGCCAGATGGGTGCCTCGTTTGGCAAGGCGCGCCCTTCGGGCTGCCCGCTGCATAACCTTATCCCTGAGTGGAACGAGCTGGTGTATCGCGGGCGCTGGAAAGAGGCCGCGGAGCGCCTGGCGCTCACAAGCCCGCTGCCGGAGTTTACGAGCCGCGTGTGCCCAGCGCTTTGCGAGGCCGCCTGTAACCTGGGTTCGGTGGACGGCGAGCCCACGACCATTCACGATAACGAGCGCGCCATCTCCGACTACGAGTGGGCGACGGGCGGACCGCGCCGCTTTGAGCCTGCGGGCGAGGACGCTCCGCTCGTATCCGTGATTGGCTCCGGCCCTGCCGGTCTGGCGGCGGCATGGGAGCTTGCGCGCCGTGGCGCTCGCGTGCGTGTGGTCGAGCGCGATAACCGCCCCGGCGGCCTGCTCATGTACGGTATCCCCAACATGAAGCTCGAGAAAGATATCGTGAAGCGCCGTTGCGACCTTATGGAAGAGCTGGGTATCAAATTTGCCTGCGATACCGATGCGGCAGATCCCACGGTGGCAAAGGAGCTTCTTGAGCAGAGCGATGCTGTAGTTGTTGCCGCGGGTGCTCGTGCGGCGCGCGGCCTCGGCGCCCGCAACATCGATGCGCCCGGCGTGGTCTATGCGGTCGATTACCTTACGGCGTCCACCAAGGCCGTCCTCGATGGGGGAGAGCCTGCTCTTAGCGCCAAGGGCCTCGACGTTATCGTCATTGGCGGCGGCGACACGGGAAACGATTGCGTGGGCACGGCAGTGCGTCAGGGTGCCAAGAGCGTGCGACAGTTTGAGTTCTTGCCCGCCGCACCCGATAAGCCGTTGCCCAACAGCGCATGGCCCGAGTGGCCCAACGTTAAAAAGACAGATTACGGCCAGCAGGAAGCCATTGCTTTGATGGGCGGCGAAATGCGCGAGTGGGCGATCGATACGCTTGAGGTCGAGCTCGATAAGGAGGGCGCCGCATGCGCCCTGCGCGTGGTCGACCTGGACTGGAGCCATGGCAAGCCCGAGCGCCTGGACGATACCGAGCGCGAGTATCCCGCGCAGCTCGTGCTCATCGCCTGCGGCTTTACTGGCCCCGAGCATGATGTCTTTGACGCTCTGGACGTCCAGATGGCTACCGAGGGACGTCCCCTGCCCGTGACCGAGCCCGCCGCGCACCAGGCGCGCCGCACGGCCGAAGCAACCACTCCTGTCTACGTAGCAGGCGACGCCCGCACCGGCAGTTCCCTTGTGGTCAACGCCATCGCCGACGCCATGGCCTGCGCCACCGAGGTCGCCACCCGCCTCTCCCTCTAATGTGACAAAAAGTCGACAGGTTTAATTTGTCACATTTTGCCGCGCACGGCTCCAAAACGACCGTTCACGGCCGATTGTTCACGGTCGCCCAGCAGCAAAAAGCCGCCTCGCAGGTTCCAAAGAACATGCAGGGCGGCTTGCTCTGCCTATGCCGCGATGCGCCGCAGAGCCGCGCGGCGGTACTGCCGGAGGCGCTACTTGATCACGCGCACGCGGTAGATTGCGGGAATCTGCTTTAGGGCCTCGATGGTCGTGGCATCCAGGTGCTCGTCGGTATCAAACATGGTGTAGGCGTTTTCACCGGCGCTCTCGTTGACCATGCGCTGCACGTTGGCGTTGTCCTTGGCAAGGATGGCCGTGATCTGACCGATCATATTGGGCACGTTTGCGTGCAGGCAGGCAATACGGCTTGCGGCGCGCGCCTTGCCCATGCTGCAGGCGGGGTAATTAACGGAGTGGACGATGTTGCCGTTCTCCAGGTAATCCTTGAGCTCGGAAATGGCCATATCGGCGCAGTTTGCCTCGGCCTCGCCGGTGCCGGCGCCCGAGTGCGTGGTAATAAACGTGTTGGGCATCTTGACCGTCTTGGGCGTGGCAAAGTCGCAGGAGAACCAGGAGAGCCTGCCCTCGCGCAGGGCAGCGTCCACGGCGTCCTCGTCGATGATGGTCTCGCGCGCGTAGTTGATGAGCACGGCGCCGGGGGCCAGCAGGTCAAGCTGCTCGGTCGAGATCATGCTAATGGTATCGGCCTTGCTGGGTACGTGTACCGTCAGGTAATCGCAGCCGCGGCAAAGGTCCTCGAGGGTGCCCACGCGCTGAACGCTTTGCGAGAGCGCCCACGCATGCTCAACGGAAATAAACGGGTCGTAGCCATATACGTCCATGCCCAGGTCCACGCAGGCGTTGGCCACCTTGGAGCCCACGTTGCCCAGACCAATCACGCCGATGCGCTTGCCCTTGAGCTCGCGTCCTACAAAGGCCTTCTTGGCCTTCTCGGCGTTGACCAGGATGTTGGGGTCCTTGGCGTTGTCGCGCACCCATTGCATGGACTGCACCACGCCACGGCTGGAAAGGATGAGGGCGGCAAGCACGATCTCCTTCACGGCGTTGGCGTTGGCGCCGGGGGAGTTAAACACCACGACACCGCGCTTGGCGTACTCATCGATGGGGATATTATTCACACCTGCGCCGCAACGAGCGATGGCGCGAATGCCCTCGGGTAGCTCGTAGCCGTGCAGGTCGGTTGAGCGCATGAGGATGGCGTCGGCGTCCTCAGCCTTGTCAACAAACTCGTAGCCGTTGCCAAATTCGACCGCGCCGTCTTTGGTGATGTCGTCGATGGTTTTGATTTTACGCATGGAAGTCTCCTTGTGGGGAACGCCGCGCGTGGCGGCAATGGTGATACAGCTGAGGTGGGCCCGCGTTGTCGCAGGCTACAAAGATCGCGGAGACGGTGCGTGCTCGGCTTCAAACTCGTGCATGTAAGCGACGAGCGCCTCGACATCTTCCATGCTAACGGCGTTATAGACGCTTGCGCGCATGCCGCCTACCAGGCGATGCCCCTTGATGTTCTCGATGCCGCGCTCGTGCGCACCGGCAACAAACTGCGCGTTGAGTTCGTCGGAATCGGTGCGGAACGTGACGTTGGCGATAGAGCGGCTGTCCTTTTGCGCCGTGCCGTGGAAGAGCTGGCTGTTGTCGAGCAAATCGTAGAGCAGGTTTGCCTTTGCCCAGTTACGCTGCGCCATGGCCTTAAGGCCGCCGGTTTCTTCCACCCAGCGAAAGACCTTGCCGCACACATAGATGCCAAAGGTGTTGGGCGTGTTGAGCATGGAGCCCTTTTGAGCCTGCAGGTGCAAGTCCATGTACTGAGGCGTCTGTGCGAAGGCCGGGCCGTCTTCCAGCAGATCGTCGCGCACGATGATTACCGTGACACCCGCGGCGCCGGCATTTTTCTGCGCGCCTGCATAGACCAGGCCGTAGCGCGAAATGTCGAGCGGCTGCGAAAGAAAGCAGCTCGAGACGTCGGCAAAAAGGGGAGTGTCGCCGCATTCGGGCAGCTCGTGGAACATGGTGCCAAAGATGGTGTTGTTTTGGCAGATGTAGACGTAATCAAGGTCGTCTGCGGACGCGCGCTCGCGCACGGGGGCAAGCGCGGGGATACGGTCGAAATCGGTGTCTTCGCTTGAGGCGAGCTTGACGGCATCGCCGTACTTCGCGGCCTCTTTCCAGGCCTTCTTGGCAAAGTTGCCCGTGACCACGTAGCCGGCGCGACCAGTGCGCATGAAGTTCATGGGGATGCCCGCAAACTGCAGCGTGGCGCCGCCCTGCAGGAAGATCACACGGTAGTTTTGCGGAATATCGAGCAAACGGCGAAGCGTGGCCTCGGCGTCGTCGATGATTTGCTGGTACATACTCGACCGGTGGCTCATTTCCAAGACGGACATGCCACAACCCTGGTAATCGAGCATCTCGTTTGCAATCTGCGTCAAGACGCTCTCGGGAAGCGCGGCGGGGCCGGCCGAGAAGTTGTGCACGCGGGCCATAAACAAACCTCCAAAAACAGACTCTGAGGTACGGCCACTTTAGCATGCTAATCCGAGTATTTCTCTATGGTTTACGATTCTGTTACATGGAGATTGCTGCATGAGCAATTTGCTTCGGGCGCTTTTAATGCGGCACGCTTGCCGAGTTTATTGATAACGGGCGAGAGCTCCTTCATGTGTGCCCTCGGGGTCTGCGCATAAAATGCCGGGGGACTTCCCCGGCTCTTGGAGGTCCTTCTATTCGAGAGTACCGATTTTTTTATGGCTCAAATTGTAGTTCGGGTCTACCGGATGCGTTTCGTTCGTATTTTTCTAAGATGGTTTTTCTTGAAATCTCGGTAGCTTCCAAAGAAGATCTGTTCGGTTTTCGATTGCTCAGATCTTTCGTATTTAATCCTCGCTAGTTCGATTTCACAGATATAGTCTGCAATTTGCTGGAGCCTGAAGTGCCTTGGGTCGCATTCTTTATAAATGACTGCCTGGGCTCCAAGAACGTATCCGAACGCCGCGTGGAGGACGTTGGTTACTTCGTTTTGTCCATCGTCGTAGTAAATCTTGACAGCGTCGTACTCTTGAAGAGGCTGCAGCGTATCGAATAAAAAGAGAACCAAATCACGCCGCATCCTTGCGAACATGGCTTCATCGTTGGTGAATCTGTCTCTCTGGTAGCTGAACGTTGCATATGTGATGGGGCATTTGTTCGCAAACGAGGCAAAGCCTGCAAGAAGTCGACTTCGCATGCGAGTGTCCATGGCCTTGTATGATTCATTGCCATGCATCAGGGGGTTCATATGGAGTGGAATATCCGGAAGTCCACGTGTTCTAAGTGCATACTCGTAATTTTCGATGGGTTCGACGATAGATGCTGATTGATCGTGGAAAACAAGCGTTATCAAATAGTATTTAGCGCTGCGCCCTCCGTAGTTGCCGGATTCATCGACGAAAACGGAAAGCTCCTTCACGATGCAGTCTCCCTAAAAATAAAAATGCCGGGGGGATCCCCCGGCCCTTGACTGCCCTCCATAAAGGAACGCAATCCATTTATACCACGAGACGGGGCGTCTATTCAAGTAATAATTATAAACACCAAACATATGTTCGTCAATCTAGCAGGGAGTTTGGCTTTCTGGCGGAGTTCTCTGCGATTTTTGCCGTTTGGTTTCCATGTCCAGCCCTACGCGCCCGTGTGAGCATTCGGCATGGTGTCGCAGCGGCGACACCGCACAACCTATGCGGCATCTGCAGCCGAATCCTGTGGGTCCGAACGACCAAAGACTAAAATGAAAGCCAACGCCCGCGCGTAGAAGGAGACTTCCAGCCATGTCATATACCGATGACGATACCCCCGACTTCGAGGGCCTGCGTGCCTTTTTGATGGACTACTGCGGCACGGCGTTCGCGGTGGGGGCGGGGCCGGCTCTCATAGACCTTGCGCGCATTGAGCATGCGGACCCCCAGGAGCTCTTGCGTATCGCGCAAGAGTTGGGCATAAACGTGCGCTAACGCAACGGAGGCGGCGGGCAAAACTTAATCGCCCGCCGCCCCCTTTTTCTATCCCAGAGTGGCTATGACCACGTCGTCTCCCGGCAGCAATTGCGTATCACCGTTGGGAATGATCGTCTCGCCTTCGCGCTTGAGCAGCACAACGATAAAGCGTCGTCCCCCGTGTGGCAGTTCGTGTAAGGCGCACCCCGCCCAGTGGTGATGCTCGCCAATGTGATGCTCGCGCAGCGAGACCCCGGCGCGTTCCTCAAAGGTGGGCGCGGCAAGTACAAGCAGGTCGCCCGTCTCGATCACGGTATCGCCGTTGGGGATAACGGGCTCGGCGCCATGCCTCAATATCAAGACGACGAGCATGCTTGCTGCCTCGCCGATCTGCGCCAGGCTGCGTCCGGCAAAGGGGTGCCCGGCGTCTACCTTGAGTTTGATAAACGAAAGGTCGGTCTCCTCCTGATAATCGTTAAAGGTGCGGCCTACGTCGCCCGCCTCGTCAATCATCTTTAGACGTTTGGCCACGGCGGGCAAAAGCGAGCCCTGCATCACGATGGAGATGATGGCGACCATAAACACCAGGTCAAAAAGGTCGCGACTGCCCGGCACGCCAGACACCACGGTGAACAGCGCAAAGACCACCGAGGCGGCACCGCGCAGGCCCGCCCAGGACACCAGGCCAATCTGCCCCAGGCGTCCCCGGCGCGGCGGCATGATCGCGCACACCGCCACCGGCCTGCCAATAAAGAGCATAAAGAGCACGAGGCCCAGCGCCGGCAGAATGGCCTGCGGCAGGCGGGCGGGGGTCACCAAAAGGCCAATCAAAAAGAAGATCGCCATCTCGGCCATCTCGGTGAGCACGTCAAAGACATGCACCATCTCGCGCTTGGAGGGAATGTCCGAGGCGCCCAGCACGATGCCCGCCAGGTACACGGAGAGAAATCCGTTGCCGCCCAGCTGGCTGGGTACCGCAAACGAGAGCAGCGCGATGGCGATAAGCACGATGGTTTCGCTTTGAGACTCGAGGTTCATGCGGCAGGCAAGCTTCATGCCAACCCAACTAAACGCCAGGCCAAATGCGGCGCCAAAGACAATCTGCTGCGCGATGAGCACGGGCAGGTTGACGGCTTCGCCCAGCGCCAGGGCGCTAAACACGGCAGTGAGCATGTAAGCGAGCGGGTCGTTGGAGCCAGACTCGACCTCGAGCAGCGAATCGGTGCCGCCCTTGAGCGAAAGCCGGTGCTCGCGCAGGACGGAGAAAACGCTTGCGGCGTCGGTGGACGAGATGACGGAGCCCAAAAGGAGCGCCAGCGGCCAGTCAAAGTGCAAGGCAACATGGGCAAACACCGCGGTGAGGCCGGCGGTGATCACTACGCCTGCGGTGGAGAGCAAGACGGCGGGGACGGCCACCGGGCGTGCACGCTCGATGTTGGTGTTAAAGCCACCGTAGAACATGATGAAGATGAGGGCTGCGGTACAGGCGCTCTCGGTTGCCTTGAAGTCGTTAAAGTTGATATGCAGCGGCCCACCGCTTCCCAAGAACATGCCGAGGGCGATAAAGATGAGCAGCGTGGGGAAGGGAAGTTTGGCTGCGATGGGCTTGAGTAGGATGCAGGCGATGATAACGGCGCCTACAAAGAGCAGAATCATGTTCATGCGGTCTCGTCTTTCGAGCGATGCAGCAAGGTCGCTGCCAGAGCGATACGGTCCAACGCTTTTAATCCTACCCAGATGGTCGATTGAAAACCGCTGGCGCACCCATCTGGCGCCACCGTTCATGAACTCTCAACTGGATATTCCTCAAACTTTGTCAACCCGCCCTTGTGCGTATACAATAACGTTCAAGTTGACGTTTAAGGATGGTGCCCCATATGGCAACGTATATCACCTCCGATGCCCACGGGCATCTGCGCGCCCTCGACCAAGCGCTCGAGCAGGCCGCCCCCGGTGCGGACGATACCGTGTACGTGCTGGGCGATATGATCGATCGCGGTCCGGAGCCGGTGGGCGTCATCAATCTGGTGCGAAGCTTGCCCAACGTTCATGTTTTGATGGGCAACCACGAGCGCCTGATGCTCAACGCCATCGAGCGCGGAAGCCAGATGGATATCTTTACCTGGGAGCGAAACGGGGGCTACACCACGTCCGCCCAGTTTGACGCCCTACCCGTCGCGGAGTATCGCGCCGTTATCGAGTGGATTCGCGAGCTGCCGCTATCCGATGCGATTGAAGTGGGGGATAGGGCATACCTGTTGGCGCATGCTGGCATCGAGCCCAGAGCTTTTACGTGCTGGCTCGCGGGTGCGGGCTATACCGGCGAGGACGGCTATGCAGACGTTCCCATTGATGTGCTGCGTCAGGCCATGGCGGCTCAGGATGAAGAGGATCTTCTTTGGATTCGCGAGGCCTTTTGGGGCGTGCCTACGGGGTTTGTGGGCCCTGACGGGCGAGGCCCCGTGGTGATTGCGGGGCACACGCCTTCGAGTTTGCTGTTCCGCTATGCCGCAAACATGTGTGGCACGGGCTGCAACAAGGACGGCCTGGGCTGCATGGTCGAGGTGGGGCCCACGCATGATACCGGCGGCGTGGCAGACCATCTTGCTATCGATTGCTCCGCTGCGGCGGGCGCAGGCGTTGGCCGCGTGGGCGTGATGCGTCTGGACGATCGCCACGTGTGGTACGGGGACATCGCCGAGGGAGAGTAGTCCGGGCCGTGTTCCCGGCTACTTGTAGTGCGGCCTGCGCGCGAACGGGTCGCCGGTGGTGCGCGAGATGATACTGCGGATGCGCACGTACTGCATCGTGAGCAAAACGAGCAGCAGCGCCATGACCGCAAGGTAGCTCAGCACGGCACCCAGCAGGCCAAAGATGCGCACCAGCACGATTGAGAGCACGATTGCTGCGCCAAACGAGATAAGGTACGGCTTGGTTGCTAGGTCCTGGTGGCGCAGCACGGTGATGATCTGATACAAAAAGTCGATTGCCGCGGTAAGGCCGCCGGCGGCCACCATGAGAAACGCGAGCATACGGTACTCGGTAAAGTCGATACCGTACATAAAGCTCATGATGCCGATGCCAATCCAACCCATAAAGGCGATGACGGCGAGCGTGAGCACAACCACAACGGCCAGCACGGCAAGCATGATAAGGTCAAAGCGGCGACGCCTGCGCGGGTTCGACCAGATGCTTGCCAGGCGCAGGAGCTGCGGCTTGTACACAAAGCCCACGGCGAGCAAAATCGCCTGCGCAGGAAAGAACAGTGCACTGAAATAGAGCTGTGCGTCGTAGCCCATCATGCTTTCCATGGCAAACTTGGGGCAGCTCTCAATAAGGTTGAACAGGAAAAGCGTCGAGAAGAGCGGGAAGCACTGGCGAAAGAGTCCGCCCACCTCGCGCATGCGCCACGGGCCAGATTTCTCCGTTTCGAGCAGCGACAGCGGAAACGTCATGAATACAAGGGAGAGCACGGCCACCACGCCCGCGGCGACGCAGGCCACAGGTAGGCTGCGCGTGATGAAAAGCATCACGCTAAAGATCGCGACCACGGCAACCGAGCGCAGCGCCTGGCCCATGCCTGCAAGGTAGAGCTTGTCTGCCTGCTGCAAACGTCCCTCGTAGACATCGGCCATGCCGTCGACGATCTTATATACATAGATGCCCATAGAGAGCGTGAGCATCGCCGCGTCGTAGGCGCGCAGCATGCAATAGGCGATGCCAACGAGGAGCGCCAGAAGCGAGGTGAGCCAGCGATTGAGCTGATAGGAGGAAAACGAGGTGGCCTCGTCGATGTCGGATACCTGGAAGGTGCGCACGCCAAAGTTCGAAAGAATCATCAAAAGCGTGCCCGTCACAAAGGCCATGGAGAACATGCCCGCCTGCTCGGCGCCCACGAGCTGCGTGCATACAATGGTAAGCAGCGGGAAGACCATGCCCCAGATGCTTGTGCCCACGGTGTTCCAGATGTAGTCGCGCCCGGTGGAGCCGGATTCGTATTCTGCTTCCTGCTCGGAAAGGGACCCCTCGTAGATAGCGCCAATCAGGCGGTTCCACCATTGGTTTACAAGGCGTGCAAGAGGGGAGGGCGGACGGTTGCGTCTGTGCTGCCTGTTGCCGGCGCCTGCAGCGCCCGGTCGTGCGGCGACGCGTCTGCCGCTCGATGCTTTGCGGTTCGTTTGTCGTTCGTTTTGCTTCGGGCGGAGTGCCACGCTCGAGACCTCCCTTGTGTTTGTTGGGTCGATTATAGCGCTTCAAACGTGTCAACTCTGTTTCTCGGCATGATTTCGAGGCGCTATCGAAATTATTTCGGTATCCTTTTGAACCGGATCTTTTGAACCGGATCCGACACTCAGCGTACTGTCGAAACAAGTTCATTAGGGAGTTTATACCTATGGATGCCATAGCCTTTGTGCTTGCGCTCGTGCCGATTTTGTGGCTCGTCGTTGTCCTGCTCGTGTTTAAGTGGCCGGCCTGGAAGGCCGCGATTGGATCGTTTGTCCTTTCGTGCGTGTTGGCGCTGGGGGTGTGGAAGCTTCCCGCCGATCAAGTTGCCACCGCAAGCCTCGAGGGTTTCCTCATGGCCCTGTGGCCCATCGTCCTTGTTATCATCGCCGCGGTCTTTACCTATAACCTGTGCGTGAAGACGGGTGCCATGGATGTCATCGGCGGCATGATCACCTCCATTTCGAGCGACCGTCGTCTGCTCGCGCTGCTCATCGCTTGGTGCTTTGGCGGCTTTATGGAGGGCATGGCGGGCTTTGGTACCGCCGTCGCGATTCCCGCGAGCATGCTTGCGGGCCTGGGTTTTGCCCCCATCCCCGCCGTGCTGCTGTGCCTGCTTGCCAACGGCGTGCCCACGCCGTACGGCTCCATTGGCATTCCCACCGTCTCTCTCGCGGGCCTTGTGGGTCTCGACTCGGCTCATCTTGCCTTTGTTCAGATGGTGCAGCTTGCTCCGTTCTACATCGTCGCCCCGTTTTTGATCGTGCTTGTTGCGGGTAAGGTCGAGGGCGCGAGCGTCGCCGACCGCCTGCGCGGCGTTGTTGTGCCCACCCTTGCCGCTGGTCTGGCCTTTGCGCTTCCCACCATGGCGGTTGCCGCCTTTGTGGGCCCGGAGCTTTCTGTGGTCGTGGGTTCCATCTGTGCGCTTGCGGTTACGGCGCTGCTTGCCATGCGTGCCGAGCACTCTGGCAAGCTCGACAAGCGCTTCCATGTTGCCGTGGAGCCGCACGAGGCGCTTACGCTGGGCGGCGCCCTTCGTGCATGGTCTTGCTTCATTCTTATTTTCATCTTGCTTATGGGTACCTCGAAGCTCGTGCCGTTTGTGAACTCCGCACTGGCTCCGCTTTCCTCGAGCGTTCAGGTCTTTAGCGGCAAGAACCCGGGCACGCTTTCCTTTATGTGGGTCAACACACCGGGCATTTGGATTTTCCTTGCGGCCATCGTGGGCGGCTTTATCCAGGGTGCGCGTCCCGCGCAGATGCTTGAGGTTCTGGGCGCTACCGTCAAGCAGATGATGCCGACGGTCATCACCATGCTCTCTGTCCTTGGCTGCGCCAAGGTGATGGGCTATTCGGGCATGATCTCGTCCATCTCGGCCTTTTGCATTGGCGTTGCGGGTGCGGCGTATCCGCTCATCGCCCCGTGGATCGGTGCCGTGGGCACGTTTGTCACGGGTTCCGGCACGTCTTCGGCAATGCTTTTTGGCCCGGTGCAAAAGCAGGCGGCAGACGCCTTGGGCACCGACCCGTACTGGATGGTTGCCCTTAACATGTTGGGCGTCTCGGCGGGCAAGATGCTCTCTCCGCAGTCTCTCGCCATTGGCCTTGCCTCGGTGCGCGTGGTAGGAAAGGATGCCGAGCTCATGCGCGCGATCATTCCCTATGGCATCGCCTTCCTTGTGCTCATGAGCATCCTTGCGCTGGCCGGTGCGGGGCTGGTGCTTTAAGCCGTACAGCTTGTTTTACCGTTTCTTTGGCAGGCCCGTCTTCGATTTGCGCGCAAGCGCATCGAGGGCGGGTCTGCTTTTGTATGCCAAGGAGGCTTGCCCGAGGTGCGATGTGCCGCGATCTTGCGAATTCGGCGTATGCCTTGGGGCGCGCGTTGCGGCTCCGGGGCATGCGCCATCGTCCTGGGCATGCGAGGGGCCATGCGATGCGTTCGCCTAGCGCGGCCAGCGCCTCGCCGAGATGTAGTGCCGCCTGCCGCGCACTTGGAGTACACCCAAAGGAGCACTTTGAGCAATAACGCGCCCCGTGGGCGACGTGGAGAGGGTGGTTTGGATGAAGAAGGCAGCGCTCGATCAGGTTTTGACCACATGTGGCATAACCGGGGAGGCTGCGGCTGGCGCCGAACCCGCCCGCTATGTGGACCTTCCTGTAGCTTCCCTGGTAGAGCATGCCATTCGTCGCGATGAGGGCGAGCTTGCGTCAAACGGCGCCCTCGTTATCAAAACGGGCGCCTACACGGGTCGCTCGCCCAAGGATCGCTTTATCGTCGACACGCCCGAGGTTCACGACAGAATCGCCTGGGGGCAAACAAATGTGCCCATTAGCCAAGATGTCTACGAGCGCGTACGCGATGGCGTAGCGGCCTATCTTTCTCGGCGCGACCTCTTTATCACCTGTGGCCTTGCCGGTGCCGACCGCAACTATGCGCGTACGTTCTTTGTGGCGTGCGAGCGTGCGAGCCAGGCACTTTTCATCAAGCAGATGCTTGTGCGGCCGCGTGTGCGCGAGCACGTGAACTTCGAGGAGCCGGACTTCCGTGTGATGGTGGCGCCCGGCTATGAGTGCGACCCCGAGCGCGATGGCGTGCGTTCCAAGGCCGCCGTCCTCATCAACTTTACCGAGCGCATGATCGTTATCGCGGGCACCGGTTTTTCGGGCGAGATCAAGAAGAGCATCTTCTCGGTGATGAACTATCTGTTGCCGCTTGAGGATAACGTGTTGCCCATGCATTGCTCGGCGAGCATGGATCCCATCAGCCACGCCACGGCCGTGTTCTTTGGCCTTTCGGGCACGGGTAAGACAACGCTTTCGGCCAACCCTACGCGTCTTTTGATTGGTGACGATGAACACGGTTGGAGCAATGTGGGCGTTTTTGATATCGAGGGCGGCTGCTATGCCAAATGTGACGGTATGGACGAGTACAGTCAGCCCGAGATCTACCAGGCCATCCGCTTTGGCGCCATGGCCGAAAACGTCGTGCTCGACGAGAATCGCGATCCCGACTACGACGACCTTTCCATCACGGCAAACACGCGTGTCGCCTATCCCATCGAGCACATCGCCAATGCCTGGACGCGTGGCGTGAGCCCCAACCCCAACGTGGTCCTCTTCCTCACCTGCGATGCCTTTGGCGTGCTTCCACCTATCTCGCGCCTTACTCCCGAGGGGGCGATGTATCACTTTGTGACGGGCTTTACCTCCAAGACACCCGGGACGGAGCAAGGTATCACCCGACCGCAGCCCACGTTCTCGGCCCTTTTTGGCGAGCCGTTTATGCCGCTCGATCCTATGGTCTATGCCGATATGCTTGGCGAGCGCCTGCGCCGCAGCGACACGCGCGTCTACTTGGTCAACACCGGCTGGATAGGTGGAGACTTTGACCACGGACATCGCATCGAGCTCGCTTACACACGCGCTTTAGTGGCGCGTGCACTTGATGGGACCATCGAGGAGGCCGATTTCATCCATGACGAGATTTTCAACGTCGATATTCCGGTGACGTGCCATGGTGTGCCCGACGCCATTCTTGTGCCCCGCACCTACTGGAAGAGCGCGTCGCTCTACGATTCTTCTGCCCACGAGCTGGCAGCTATGTTCTGCGAGAACTTTGAGAAGCGCTATCCGCATCTGCCGGATTCCATTCGCAACGCCGGCCCGCGTGCGTAGGTTATGTGCCTGCTGTGGGAGTTGTTGACCTGTTAACACATAATTCTACAATGGTGAGCTGTCAATTCGAACTAGGGGAGGGACACATGGATACGGCATCTCGGGACGAGGCGCGCTTTGAGGACTTTACGGGGCTCATCGCGGCCATCAACAAAGAGGTGACGCGCATCAAGAGCGTGGAGAGCGCCAAACTGGGGCTCACCGGTGCCGATATCATGTGTCTGTACTACTTGGGCAAGCACCCGCAGGGCATGACCGGGGCCGAGCTTGCGCGCGCAGCCAGCGTGACACGCGCGGCTGTCTCGCGCACGCTCGCGCGCATGGAGCGCGAGGGCTTTGTGGAGGTTCAGGCAGAGCAGGGTGCCACGACGCGTTACCGCGCCGCCGTGGTGCTCACCGAGCGCGGTCGAAAGAGCGCGCAAGGTGCCGATGTCGCCATCACTCGCGTGCTCGACGAGGTGTATGCCGCCCAAAGTGACGAAGAGCGCGAGCAGATGTACGCATCGCTTCGCTCTGTGCTGGGGCGCCTGCGCACGATTTCGCGCGAGGACAGGTAGGCTCCCTTCCAAGCAGGAAGGCATCGCCGCATGGCTGTACGTATCATCACCGATTCTGGCTGCGACATCGTGGGGGCGGATAATCCGCAGCTCGATGTTCTGCCTCTTTCCATCACCTTTGGCTCGACCGTCTACGCAGACGGTGTGGACCTTTCGCACGAGCATTTTTATGAGCTGTTGGTTGAGGGCGACGAGCTGCCCAAGACCGGTCAGGTGAACCCTTATGCCTTTGCGCAGGCGATCGAGCGTGCCGAACACGACGGGTTCGAGCCGCTGATCATCACGCTTTCGGCAAAGCTTTCGGGCACGTATCAGAGTGCTTGTATGGCGGCTTCTGAGGCATCGTCTCCCGTGCGCGTGGTCGACTCCGGCCACGTTACCGTGAGCGAGCGCATTTTGGTTGAGTATGCGCTGAGCTTGGCGAAGAAAGGTCTTGGCGTCGAAGAAATCGCCACTCGTGTTGAGGCAGCACGTGAGCGCGTTGTGGTCATCGGGCTTTTGGATACCCTTGAGTATCTGCGCCGCGGCGGTCGCATTTCGGCTGCGGCGGGGGCTTTTGGCGAGATGCTTTCTATCAAGCCCGTCATTACCATCGAGAACGGCGAGGTCAAGATGCTCGGCCGTGCGCGTGGCTCAAAGAACGGCCGCAATTTGCTCAACCAGCAGATCAAGGCGAGCCGCGGCATCGACTTTTCCATGCCGCTTGCGCTGGGTTACGCGGGGCTTTCGGACGCCTTGCTTCAAAAGTACATTCACGATAGCCGGGCGCTGTGGGAAGCGTATCCAGGCGACGAGCTGCCGGTGCATACCGTGGGTGCAACCATTGGTACTCATGTAGGACCGGGCGCCATCGCGCTTGCGTATTTTGAGCCGGAACAGTAACGCTTGTCTTTTTGGTATCAGTTGATGTCATGCGGGGTAGTATGGAGTTCGTCCGTACTGCCCCGTTTTCAATACATGGAGGATAGCCATGGCGTTCAAGGAACTTCCGCTCGGCGAGGTCTCGCTCAATCCCTTTACCAAGCTCGACAAGGAATGGGGGCTTGTGGCTGCCGGCAACGCGGATGCGTCCAACGCCATGACGGTGAGCTGGGGCGGCATGGGTACCATCTGGAACAAGCCCGTGGTGACGATCTATATTCGTCCGCAGCGCTACACCAAGCAGTTTGTCGACGCGAACGACTGCTTCACGCTTTCCTTTTTCGATTCGCAATACAAGCAGGCGCTAAGCGTCTTGGGAACAAAGTCGGGCCGCGATGGCGATAAGATCGCCGAGGTCGGCTTCTCGCCGGTACAGCTAGATGGCACCACCACCTATGAACAGGCAGACCTCGTCTTTGTTTGCCGCAAGCTCTACGCCGATACCATCAAGCCCGAATGCTTTGTCGATGCATCTGTAGACGAGCAAAACTATCCCCAGCGCGACCATCACACCCTCTATATCGCCGAAGTCGAGCACGTCTACCAGCACATCTAATCGAGCCCTTGGCGAGTCTTTGGCGTTGTGGCCTACTCCTTGCATCCCGCTCTCCCAAATGAAGCAGAAAATCCCATTTAGACGGCACCTAGCCCGTTCTAAATGGGATTTTCTGCTTCATTTGCGATGTGGATTGCAGCGCCGCCCCGTCACCGTGGCGCACCATCCCTTTCTTCCGCCACCAAACCCCGACGGGCCGCGATTGCAAGGCGGGCTCTCCCCCCGGTTCCGGAAGCCTGCGAAGCCCGATTCCGGGACCGGGGGGAGAGCTCGCCGATGGGACAGAGCACCCGTTTTGCTACAATGTGGGGCTGAAAATCCCTAGAGCCAAGAAAGCCGGGCCCCATGATCAAAGCTGCCTTTTTCGATGTCGATGGAACGCTGCTTAATTCGTCGCACAAGATGCTCGAATCCACCAAGCAGGCTCTGGCGCAGCTTCAGGCAAACGGTATCCGTACGGTTCTTGCTACGGGTCGCGGCTCGTTTGAGCTGCCGTCGTGCATCAAGGGCCGCTTTGACTCCTATATCTGCTTTAACGGTCAGCTTTGCTTTGACAACGAGGGCGACTATCGCGATTGTCCCATCGACCCGCAAGACGTGAACGGCATCATTGGTGCTGTGGAGGCGGGGATCTTTGACGTCTATGCCCTTACGCGCACGGAAAGCTTCTTGAGCCGTGCCAACGCGCGTACCGAGGATTTTGCCACCAAGCTGGGGCTTTCCACTAAGGCAAACAACATCTCTCGGCTCAAGGGCACTGCTGTGTATCAGTTCTGCGCGATTGTCGACACTCCCGAGGAGCATCTGGTGCGCGAGGCTGCAACTCACGTGCGCACCACGCGCTGGACGCCGCTTTTTTGCGATGTGATTCCGGAAGAAGGCGGCAAGGGCACAGGGATCGTCGCCACGTTCGAGCGCTACGGCATTGCTCCCGAGGAGGCCATCGCCTTTGGTGACGGCGAGAACGATCTAACGATGTTTGACGAGTGCGGATGCTCCGTTGCCATGGGCAATGCGTGGGACCTGGTGCGTGAGCGCGCGGATTATGTGACCGACGACATGGATAACGACGGCATCTGGAACGCCTGCAAGCACTTTGGTCTTATCTAGGGATTTGCCTAGGCGGTTGCTTGGGCATCCTCGTTTTGGGTTTTCTCCTCCTGGCAGCTGGGGCAGATACCGTAGAAAAGGGTCTCGTGCCGCGTGATTATGTAGCCCGTTTGCCTCTCGACCATGCCATCGAGCGTGTGGTCATGCTCTACCATGGCGTCGCAGACGGCGCCGCAGCTGCAGCAGATCACGTGCGCGTGCGGGTCGCAGCGACGGTCAAAGCGATTGCCGCCCGGCACTTCGATGCTGATGATATCGCCCGTCTCTTCCAGCAGGTTGAGGTTGCGATACACGGTGCCGCGGCTCACCTTGGGATTTTGCTCGTGAACGTCGCGGTAGATATCCTCGGCGGTGGGGTGGTCGCCGTGGGCGCGAACGATGTCCAAGATCAGCGTGCGCTGCTTGGTGTTTCTGCGTTGCATGCGGTGCCGCCTCCTTACCCGTGCATGGTTAACTATGGCAACTATATCAAATAATTGCGATTGATTCCTAATAACTTTTTAGGTGGCGGTGAGGCTAGAAGCGCACCTCAAAGGAGTCTTCGGTATCTTCCAGCTTAAGCTCGCGCGCGGCAGAAAGGCAGATGTTTACGCCCCAGCCGGCATAGCAGTCTTGCAGGTCGTCCATCAGTGCCGATATCTGCACGCTCGGCCCCTGCAGCTCCATATCTACCGAGCTGTCCTCGCGGTTGATCACCCAACCGGTGAGATGGCGCTCGCGCGCGATGTTTTGCGTGGTCCAGCGAAAACCGACACCTTGAACCGTGCCTGTATAGTGCAGGCCCCAGCGAACAGGAGAGAAGTCGCCCGCAGCGCCGCGTTCGCGCAGCTTTTGCGTGACCTCGCATTCGAGTGCGCTGCGGGTGATTTTCTTGCTGCCGTCCGGTCCGGTCAGGCGGCGGAATTTGCCGAGGAACTTCATGGCGAATCTCTCCTTCGCAGGCGATGGATGCTTGCGCTTAGGCTTGGGTGCCCGTGCGATCTGCGGGAAAGACGATACCCGCCTGTGCACGCGCCTGGTCCATCACGTCCATGGTGGCAAGGGTAAGATCGCGGAAATGCGCCACGGTGCCGTGGGCCCCGCATGTCGCCTCAAAGGTCGGCGTGCCTGCCTGCGTTTGCTCGACCGCATCGATAAAATCGGCAAGCTCGTAGCACATGCTGTTATCCGTCTTGGGCAGGTCGATTTCCTTCGTGCTGCCGGAGCTCGCGCAGGTCCTGGCTGCCATGCGCACGGCCACGCCCATCATGTCGATGCGCATATGGCTGGGCATGGAGATGGAGTCGAGCGTGATGGTGCCGCGCTCGCCCTCGATTTGCACGGGCGAGAAGTCCTGCGTGAACTTGGAATAGTGGAGTGTCGCCACGGCGCCCGGGTAGGTGCACATGATGGTCCCCGCAGCGTCGATGGGGCCGTGGGTGATGTCTTCGGCTTGCGCATCGATGAGAATGGGGGCGAAGGCGATGGCCTCGGGTGCGCCCAGAAGGTCGACCATGGGCTCTACGCTGTAGACACCCATATCCATAAGGCCGCCAGATGCCATATTGCAGTCAAAGATGTTGGTGTGACGATGCGCGAGGATATCGTCGTAGCGTGAGGAGTACTTGCCAAAGCGGATGGTGGCGCGCCGGATGCGCCCGATCTGCTCGAGGGCGTCCTTAAACTGATAATAGGCCGGATCATGCAGGGGGCGCATCGCCTCGAGCGCAACAACGTTCGCACGCTCGGCGGCGTCGAAGACCTCTTGGGCCTCGCGGCGGTTTGAGCAGAAGGATTTCTCTACCAGCACGTGCTTGCCGGCGCTGATGAGTGCAAGCGCCTGAGGTGCATGACAAGCATTGGGGCTGCCGATGTAGACCGCGTCGATGGAGGGGTCGGCGGCGAGCTCTTCCACCGAGGAGTAGCCATGCTTACCGCCGTGCTCCTGCGTGAAGGCATGCGCGCGCTCGGCATCGCGTGACTGCGCACCAGCAAAGATGGCGCGGTCGTTTGCGCCCAGCGCTTCGATGAAGTTCTCGGTGATGGGGCTCGTTCCGATGGTTGCGATGCGAAGCATATTGCGCCTCCTGTGGTTTGGCGAAGTTTGTTCCCATAATACCGCCTCGGGGCTCGCCGGCGGCGTTGTGTCAGTCTACGTCGCCCTCTACAAAGCCGGTATCGACGATGCGCGGGCCTTTATCGGCAGCGACGGTGGCGAGCTCGTCGCAGCGCTCGTTATACTTGTGGCCCGCATGTCCCTTGACCCACAGGAAGGTAACGTCATGCGGCTCCTTGGCTGCAATCAGGCGTTTCCAAAGATCGGGGTTCTTCACCGGTTTTTTGGCCGCGGTCTTCCATCCGCGCGCCTGCCAGCCGGCAATCCAGTTTTTGTTAAAGGCGTTCACCACGTACTGCGAGTCGGAGTGCAGCTCTACCTCGCAGGGGCGCTTGAGGGCCTCGAGCGCGGCGATGACGCCCATGAGTTCCATGCGGTTGTTGGTGGTGCGCTCGTAGCCGCAAGAGAGCTCGAGCACGTGCTCCTTGCCGGAAGGGGAGGTGTAGCGCAGTACGGCGCCGTAGCCTCCGTGTCCGGGGTTGCCGCGCGAGGCGCCGTCGGTGTAGACGATGACTTTCAAGGTTCCTCCTGCAAGGTCGTGTGTGCTGGGGCCATTATACGGCGCTACCGTGGGCGCCACGGCGGTCGCAGCGGCGCGCCATAGGCTTTCTTCGAGTCGAACAAACTATGGGGCTTTCTGGGGTGGCAAGGCGCGTTCGGTGCGTGTCTGGGGCGTGCGGTAGAATGCTTCGAGCAGAGAAATCACGCACATACGCTTGCCACCGCGCATATCAGGGAGTTGCTTCACATGGCCTTCGTTCACCTTCATAACCATACCGAGTACTCGATGCTCGACGGGGCAACGCGCATCTCAGACATGGTGAAGCGCGCCGTCGATCTGGGCATGCCCGCCGTTGCCATCACCGACCACGGCTACATGTACGGCGTTCCCGAGCTGGCGCTCGCCTGCGATGCGGTGAACCATAACGCGCCCGATTACAAGGTGTGGAGCCACGACAAAGCCTTCTTGGAGAAGGGCCGTCGCGATGAGCTGGAAGAGCCCGACCGCGAGGAGAACCCTCAGGGCTGGGAGCAGTACCACAAGGATATGGAGCTGTGGGACAAGCAGGGTAACATCGACGAGCTCAAGCCCGCGCCCGTCATCAAGCCCATCTTTGGCTGCGAGGTCTATTTCACTCCCGACGACACCCTTGCGCGCGATCGCAAGCCCGAGCTCTACCACATGATTTTGCTCGCCAAGAACCAAGAGGGCTACGTCAACCTGATGCAGACGGTCTCTGAGGCCGCCGTGCAGGGCTTTTACTACAAGCCGCGCGTGACCCTGGACAATCTGCGCCGCCATGCAAAGGGCCTTATCTGCAGCTCCGCCTGTATCGCCGGCATCATTCCGCGCTGCATCGACCGCGGCGACATGGCCGGCGCCGTATCGTGGGCAACAACCCTGCGCGACCTCTTCGACCCCGGCGATTTTTACATCGAGATCCAGGAGCACGGCATCACCACCGACAACGGTATGACCGACGAGCAGCTGTCTCATAATCTCATCGAGATTGCCCAGCAGATCGGTGTGAAGGTTATTGCCACCAACGACTTCCATTACCTTACGCGCGAGGATGCTCCCATCCAGGACGTGATGATGTGCATTGGCACGGGCTCCAAGATCGACGACCCCAACCGCATTCGCATGACGGGCTCCGAGTTTTACATGAAGACCGAGGAAGAGATGCGCGCGCTCTTCCCGTATTGCCAAGAAGCCATCGACAACACGCTCGAGATCGCCGAGAAGTGCGACGTTGAGCTTGACTGGGATTCCATCATCTTGCCGCGCTTCCCACTGCTTGACCCGGGCGAGACGCACGAGAGCCAGTTTCGCCGTGAGTGCGAGAAGGGCCTGCGTAAGTATTACGGCGAGGATTGGGAGACGCGCTCCATCAATGGCGTTTCCATCAAGGAGCGCTTCGAATACGAATACAAGGTTATCTGCGACAAGGGCTTTGCCGCCTACTTTCTGATCGTTGCCGAGTACGTTAAATGGGCCAAGGAAAACGGCATCGGCGTTGGTCCGGGCCGTGGCTCGGCCGCAGGCGCCATCGTTGCCTACGCCATGAACATCACCTCGTTTGACCCGTTGGAGAACGGCCTGATGTTCGAGAGGTTCCTGTCCCCGCAACGTACCGAGATGCCCGATATCGATATGGACTTCGACGATGAGCGTCGCCTCGAGGTCGTGGAGCACGTGCGTCAGCTCTACGGTCCCGAGAAGGTCACCCACGTCATCACCTACTCGACCATCAAGGCAAAGCAGGCCATCAACGACTCTGCCCGCGTGCTCGATTACCCCGTGTACGTGGGCCAGCGCCTGTCCAAGATGGTGTCGAGCGACCCCTCTACCAAGCTGCGCCAGGTACTTGAGCAGCAACCAGGTAAAGAGGAGCTCTACAACCCCGATTTTGCCGATGCCTACAAGAACGACGAGGACGCGCGCCGCATCATCGACACGGCGCTTTCCATCGAGGGCCTCACGCGCGGCGAGGGCGTGCATGCCTGCGCTGTCCTGATCTGCCGCGACCCGGTGAACGAGCACGTGCCCACGAAGCTCGATACCAAAGGCGGCGTCGAGATCACCCAGTACGAAGGCCATACGGTTGCCGACATGGGCCTGCTCAAGATGGACTTCCTGGGCCTTCGCACCCTCACCGTTATCTCTAAGGCCAAAGCCAATATCAAGGCAAACTTCGGTATCGATATCGACCCCGATACCATTCCGTTCGATGATCCCGAGATCTTCAAGCTCATGGGTTCGGGCCATACTGCCGGCGTGTTCCAGGTCGAATCCGCCGGCATGACCGCCACTATCAAGAACATGAAGCCCACCGAGTACAAGCACGTCGTGGCATTGATTGCCCTGTATCGCCCGGGTCCTCTTGGTGCAGGCATGGTCTCCTCCTACATCAACCGTATGAATGGCAAGGAACCGGCGGTTTCCTACGACCCGCGTCTGGACGACATTCTGGGCGAGACCTACGGCACCATGGTCTATCAGGAGCAGGTTATGCTCATCTCCGTCGAGATGTGCGGCTTCTCCAAGGGCGAGTCCGACTCGCGTATCCGTAAGCCCGTGGCCAAGAAGAAGATCAAGCTGCTTACCTCTACGGTCATGCACTGGGAGGACGGCTCGGACGAGACCACCTACGACCATTGGATGAACGGCGCCGTCAAAAACGGCTACAAGAAGGAGACCGCGCAAAAGATTTGGGATGACGTTTTGGAGTTCGCCTCCTACGCCTTCAACAAGTCGCACTCTGCCGGGTACGCCATTCTCGTTATGCAGACGGCCTGGCTCAAGGCTCACTATCCCAACGAGTACATGGCGGCCGTGCTTACCTCTTATACCGGCAAGACCGAGAAGATCGTGCATTACGTCTCGGCCTGCCGCCACGACGGCATCGCCGTGCTTCCGCCAGATGTCAACGAATCGGGTATCGAGTTCACCGCGACCAAGGACGGCGTGCGCTTTGGCCTCGCGGGCATCCGCGGCGTGGGCGAAGGCGTGGCAGAGGTCATCATCGAGGAGCGCACCAAGAACGGTCCCTACAAAAACCTTCACGACCTGGTTGACCGTGTGGATTCGAGCAAGGTAAACCGCCGCGTTATCGAGGCTCTCATCAAGGCAGGCGGCTTTGACTCGACGGGCTATCCGCGCCGCCAGCTCATGACGTTCGTGGACAAGAACAACCCCGAGAATATCATCGACTCGGCGGCTAAGCGTCAAAAGGACCGTGCGTCGGGGCAGACGTCGCTTTTTGACATGTTTGGCGATGTGGAGGGCTCCGGCTTTGAGATTCAGGTCCCTGAGCCCGACGGCCAGGAGTGGGACCGCCATATGAAGCTCTCGTTCGAGCGTGAGGTCTTGGGCATCTACGTTTCCGACCACCCGCTGCGCCCCTTTGAGTATGCGCTTGGAAAGGCGCGCGAGTTCTCGCTTTCGCAGATCGATACCGGTGTGGAACGCATGAGCCCTACGGGTGAGGGCATGGTCAACGTCGAGATTCCCGAGGGCAAGCCCTATTGGTTTGCGGGCATGGTCGCAAGCGTGCAAAAGATGGTCACCAAGAAGGGTGCCGCCATGGCAAAGGTGCAGCTTGAGGACATGGAGGGCGAGGCCAGCGTCATCATGTTCCCCAAGGTGTTCGAGGCTGCCGAGGAGTTTTTGTATGGCGAGACCGACCCCGAGACAGGTGCTGTGCTTTCCGACGCGTTTATTCGCGTGCGCGGCAAGCTCGAGCGCAGCGACCGCGGCGATCAGATCATCGCTGTGGAGGTCATGCCGCTGGAGCTTACCGAGGAGAGCAATCGACCCAAGGTCTTTGAGGTAATGATTCCTTCCAATCGCTTTAGCCAGGGCAACATGAGCCGCTTGGCTGCGGTGTTTGCGGCCAACCCCGGCGGCGACCGCGTGGAGCTGTTTGTGGAGCAGGCGGATGGTCAAACCATGCGTGCCGAGATTCCTGTTCGCGTGAATGCCAAGTCGATCCCGCTTTTGGCCGAGACGCGTGGCATCGTAGGCAACCAGGGCCGCGTTACCGTCATCTAGCCCGTGACAAAAAATCGACAGGTTTATTTTGTCACGTAGGGTACCTAACTAACCGTCAAGGCCCCTGAAGAGGGACTTTTGCGCCGGGGCCTATTATGAATCCCGCCACCCCAGCGCCGAATGTGACAAAAAGTCCTCAGGTTTATTTGTCACGTGGGGTACCTAACTAATTGTTGTGGGGTCTAGAGGGGAGAGCTGGCATGCCGTTTTCTATCGTGAGATCCGATATCGCCTGCCTGGACGTTGACGCTGTTGTCAACGCCGCGAACGAGGGGCTAATCGCAGGCGGTGGCGTGTGCGGTGCGATCTTCTCTGCCGCGGGTCATGAGCAGTTGCAGAAGGCGTGTCGCAGGATCGCTCCGTGCCCCACGGGTGGTGCCATGGTGACGCGGGGTTTTGATTTGCCCGCGCGTTGGATTATTCATGCGGTGGGGCCGCGCTGGATAGATGGCCACCATGGCGAGGAGGGCCTACTGCGCCGCACTTATCGCTCGGCACTTGACCAGGCGGCTCGACTGCAGGTTGCAAACGTCGCCTTTCCGCTCATCTCTGCGGGTATCTACGGCTATCCTCCTGCCGCCGCCCTCAACGTGGCGTGCGAGGAGATCGAGCACTTCTTGAGCGATCGGGCCGGTACCGCCGCCGGAGACATGCATGTGGTGCTTGCTATATACGATCGCCGGGCCTTTGCGGCGAGCCTCGATTGTTATGACGAGGTGGCGCTGTGCATTCAAGATGCCCAGGGTGAGGAATCCTTTTTTGCATGCGACAGCGCCGTATGCGCGCAAGCCGCGGAGAAGTCTTGCGATCTCGGCTTTGGTCCCGGTTTTGACCTTGATCTTGACCTTCATGCCCTCGCCGCCCCCGCCGCGGCGTCACGCCGTCGGAATTGCGCCGCCGCCCCGCGCGCAATTGACGAGACAGAGATCGCTGAGTTGCTCGAAGGGCTCGATGTCTCATTTTCGCAGACGGTCCTGTCGCTTATCGATGCCCGCGGTCTGACTGACGTCGAGGTCTACAAGCGCGCGAACCTTTCGCGCCAGCTCTTTAGCAAGATTCGCCGAGACCAAGGATACAAACCCACCAAGGCTACGGCGGCGGCGCTCGCCATCGCGCTTGAGCTCTCGCTTGATGAGTGCAATGACTTGCTCGAACGTGCCGGCTTTAGCCTTTCCACGTCGTCGAAGTTCGATGTGATCGTCCGCTACTTTATCGAGCGCGAATGCTACGACATCTACAAGCTCAACGCGATGCTCTTTGCATTTGACCAGCCGCTTTTGGGATCGATGTAGCCTTATATGGTGCCTCGTGCCGCGCCCCGTGCCATTGTGGCTCTGCGTCCACGGTCGCATCGATGTCGCTTGACGGTTTACCTCTCGCGGCACCTCGCCTCCTATCTTTGAGATAGGCGGACGGGCATCGGGCCCTCCGCACACCTTAAGGAGGCAATCATGAAGAAGAACCTGACCGAGCTCGTATTCATCCTTGATAAAAGCGGCTCTATGTGGAACCTGTCAGACGACACCATCGGCGGGTACAACGCGCTGCTCAAACAAAACAAGATAATGGAGGGCGAGGCGCTCGTATTCACGGTGCTGTTCAATCACAAATCGCAGGTGCTGCATGATCGCGTGCCCATCGAGAGCGTGGCTCCGCTGACCTCGCGAGATTACGCGCCGAGCGGATGTACAGCGCTTCTTGATGCCGTGGGCGGCGCGATTCATTATCACGAGCACGTGCAGCGCATTCTGCCACCCGAGTTGCGCCCTGAACACACCCTGTTTTGCATCACTACCGACGGCCTCGAGAACGCGAGCAAGGAGTACGGCTACGCTCGGGTCAAACACATGATCTCGGCGGCACAGGAACGCGGCTGGGATTTCATGTTCCTAGGTGCCAATATCGATGTTGCCAAAGAGGCAGACCGCTTGGGCATCCGCGAAGACCGGGCTATGCAGTACGAGCCGACGTCTGATGGCATGTCGTTTGCCTTTGATACGCTGTGCCGAGCCTCTGCTGCCGTGCGATGTGGCGAGCCAATCGATGTCGATGATCACTAGCGCCACCAATCGGTTTGGTCGTCGCGTTTTGTTGCCGGGGGCGCCGCCCCCCTTTGCTCTTTCCGCCATTCGTCTTTCTAGTTGATGACCCATCGCAAGGCCGCTGTCGAAGCATTTCGGCAGCGGCCTTTTCTTTTTTCAGCATTGTCTTTGCCTCCTCAATTTGCTATTCTAAGCAGCGGGGTAATACATAGTAATACTACGTAATACCAATACGATATAAACGAACCAGGCGCGAGTTCAAGCCCAGCCGCATACTCGCGCACACGCAGCACATCGATCCGCAAAGGAATCGACATGGCAGAAAAAATGACCCCAGTTGTCGCGAAGGTCCTGCCCGAGGAAAAGGCGGCCTTCGCGGCAGCAACCCAACTTGTGGGGACCACGCCGTCAAACGCAATACGCATGTTTATCGCCGCATTTAACCGATGCGGCACGTTTCCCTTTGATATATCTCCTGCCGGGGCGTTTGGCCGCGAGACGGATGGGAACACTTCATCTGAGGTGAAAGCATGAGCGAATTCAATACTCCGGTTTCCTGCGAGCAGGTCTCGCCGTCGCGAATCGCTCCCGCGGATGCCGTCAAAAACGGCGTTGCATATCTACTGGCAGACCTTGGCGTGTTCGGCATCGTCGAGGGCGCGCAGCTCATCGTCGGCTTTGTGTGGGGTGTGGGCTTTGCGGCCCTTTGGGCTGTTGGATTTTTCACTGGAGACGTCGAGGCCGTATTCGACGCCAGCCTTGCCTATGCCCTCGCGCTCGCGCAGCTGCTAACGCTTACCGTGACCATGCCTTGGTGGTGGTGCCGTATTCGGCCGCGTTCATTCTCGAGCGCGCGAGACCGTAGGCTTCCGCGAGGCGACGCGTCGTTCATGCGCGTTGCCGGCATCATCTTGCTTGGCGTTGCGATGCAGATGATCATCTCCTACATCCTCTCGCTGGTGTTGCCCATGTTTCCCTCGCTTGAACAAGGCTACGACGAGATGATGAACGACGGAGCGACGAGTGAGCTGAGTGCCATCTCGCTTTTGGTGGTTGCCGTGGGCGCCCCTATCTCCGAGGAAATCGCATGTCGTGGCCTTATGCTCGAGTTTTCCCTGCGTGCGGTCTGCCCTGAATGGCGCGATGCCTGGCGTGAACGCGCCTGCCGGCATCGTGCGCGTCTTCCCTTGGGCGACGCGAGCGCGATGCGGGTTCCTCCTGCGCGCTTTTGGATTGCGAACCTCATCCAGGCCGTGCTCTTTGGCATCCTGCATATGAATCTCGTGCAGGGAGTCTATGCGGGAGCGATGGGCCTTGTCTTTGGCTGGGTCTTTTGGCGCAGCGGAAAAATGCGCTACAACATCGGTCTGCACCTGGTGCTTAACTTCTCGTCATACTTCGTAGACGGTATCGATACCGTACTTGGCTTGCTTGGACCCATAGTCGAGCTTGCCGCTTTCATGGCGATGCTGGCGCTTGGCACTATTTTGTTCTGGCTTGGCACAAAAGAGGGGCAAGATCCCTCGAAGGCCTTGCCCCTGTAATTACGTTAACCGCGGCGACTTTGACGATTGGCCCCTTGGCGTCCCTGGGCTGCGCGATTGCGTGCCGCCGCATTTTGCGCGCGGTTCATCTGCTGGGCTCCGCCTGGCCCGCGATGCTGCTTTGAGGCCGCGCCTGTTTGCTTGTGGCGGCTATCAGCATGCGGACGATTGATCCCACCCGCACCCTTGGCTTTGCCGCTGCTCTTCTTGGGTGCGGCGCCTTCATGCGGAGGAACGGGTCTAATAAGACAATGCTTGTCGTAGCCAATCAAATCGCGCCTGCCGGCGGCAATAAGCGCTTCGCGCACGAGCTTGTAGTTCTCGGGCTTGCGGTATTGGATGAGTGCGCGCTGCATCGCTTTTTCGTGAGGATCACGCGCCACGTAGACCGGTTTCATGGTGCGTGGGTCCACGCCGGTGTAGTACATGCAGGTGGACATCGTGGACGGCGTGGGGTAGAAGTCCTGCACTTGCTCGGGCATATAGCCCATGTCGCGTACTGCGCAGGCGAGTTCCACGGCCTCTTTCATGGTCGAACCGGGATGCGAGCTAATGAGATAGGGCACCACAAACTGATTGAGTCCGTATTGTTTGTTGATCTTGTCAAAGCGGCGGCAGAAGGCGTCATAGACGGCACGACTGGGTTTGCCCATTACACTGAGCACGGCATCGCTTACATGTTCTGGCGCTAGGCGCAGCTGGCCGGAGACGTGATGCTGCAGCAGCTCGAGCATGAATTCGTCCGAGGCGTCTGCCATGGTGTAGTCAAAGCGAATGCCGCTTCGGATAAAGACCTTCTTGATACCGGGAATCGAGCGCAGGTCGCGCAAGAGCTGCGTGTAGCCGCTCTCATCCACCACCATGTTCTTGCAAACGTTGGGCCACAGGCAGCGCTTGTTCTTGCACACGCCGTGCTTGAGTTGCTTATCGCAGGCGGGACGGAAAAAATTGGCGGTGGGGCCGCCCACATCGTTGATATAACCCTTGAAATCGGGATCGTGGGTGAGCACCTCTGCCTCGCGCATGATGCTGTCGTGGCTTCGCACCTGCAAAACGCGACCCTGATGGAAGGTGAGCGCGCAGAAGCTGCATTCGCCAAAGCAACCGCGGTTGCTCGATATAGAGAAGCGCACTTCGGAAAAGGCGGGGATGCCACCCGCTTTGTCGTAGTCGGGATGCCAATGGCGCGCGTAGGGGAGTTCGGCCACCTCGTCCATTTCCTGCGTGGTCAGCGTTGCCGAAGGCGGGTTTTGTACTACAAAGATACCGTTGGGGTAGGGCTCTACCAGGCGTTGCCCCGTGATAGGGTCCATGTTTTGCTGCTGGATGTTAAAGCTCTTGGCGTAGGTGAGCCGGTCGCTGTTGAGCTCATCCCAGCTTGGGAGCAGGTGGTAATCGTACACGGCATCGAGCGCGCCTTCTCCGCTTGTGCGATAGACCGTGCCGTCGACATATGTGATTTGCTCGACGGGCAGACCGGCGTCGAGGGCATCGGCAATCTCGATGATGGCGTGTTCGCCCATGCCGTAGATGAGCAAGTCGGCACCCGAGTCGAGCAATACCGAGCGCTTGAGCTTATCCTGCCAGTAGTCGTAGTGCGCAAGGCGTCGCAGGCTTGCCTCGATGCCGCCAATGATGATGGGCGCTTTCTTGTAGGTGCGGCGAATGAGGTTGCCATAGACCGTTACCGCTCTGTTGGGCCGTCGTCCCGCCTCGCCGCCCGGGGTGTAGGCGTCTGTGTGACGGCGATGCTTGGTCACGGAGTAGTGATTGACCATCGAGTCCATGTTGCCGGCGCTTACCAAAAAGCCCAGGCGCGGCTCGCCAAGAATCGATATGCTTTCGGGGTCGTTCCAGTCTGGCTGGCAGATGATACCCACGCGATAGCCGTGTGCTTCGAGAATGCGGCTGATGATGGCCATGCCAAAGCTGGAATGGTCAACGTAGGCGTCGCCGCAAATATAGACAAAATCGCATGCATCCCATCCGCGAGCATCCATATCGGCGCGTGAGACGGGCAGGAACTTTTCGCGTCCGGGACGCGGGACGGTGCGCTTTTTGGGCGATGCCGTTGCTTTGCGAGGCGCGATCGCGCCCTCGGCCGTCTTCTTGTTTTTATGTTCGACCCGCTTTGCCATGAGCATCCTTCATACGCTTTTCCCTTTGAGGATTGATTGTACCAATTGGGTTACCCAGGCGCGTGTTCACGCGCTTTTCACAGTCGATGCGTTAGGATAGGGCACATTATGCTTGTCGGATAATGCAAATTGGGGGACACGCTTTCTATGCAGCGTGCAAAGCAGATTTCGGAATCAATCGAACTCGGTGCCATCTTGGCACTCGCGGGCGGCTTCATGGACGCCTATTCCTATATCGGTCGCGGAGGCGTGTTTGCAAATGCGCAGACCGGCAACATTCTTTTGGTAGGAATCCATCTTTCGCTCGGAGAGTTTTCCCAAGCGCTGCGATTCTTGCTTCCCGTTGTCTCGTTTGCCTTGGGCATCATGCTTTCCGACCTGATTCACGAGCGTTTCTCGAGCCTGTTTCACTGGCGCCAGGTGACGGTATTTCTCGAGGCCATCATCCTTTTTTGCGTGAGCTTTATCTCTGGAGACCTCAACCTGCCTGCGAACTGCCTCACTTCATTTGCGTGCGGCATGCAGGTGGAGTCGTTTCGCAAGATCCATGGCAAGGGTATCGCGACCACCATGTGCATTGGCAATCTACGCTCCGGGCTGCAAAACGTGGACGATTACATCATCACGCACAATCGGGGCTTTCTAGAAAACGGCGTGCTCTATTTTGGCGTCATTTTGTGCTTTGTGCTGGGTGCCGTGCTGGGTAACTGGTGCATCGAGCATCTTGGCCTTCACGCGATTGCGGTTGCGGCAGCCTTGCTGGCGCTGGCTTTTGCCATCATGTTTATCGATCGCGAACATTCGTATGGGAAGACGAGTAAGTAGCTTGCTGCCCTCTCGAGGTCGTTGGCGTTGTGTTTGAACTGCGCCGCGGGAGCCGTTGAGCGATATTCCTATATACGAACGAATTGTTCAAAATACGAACTGCTTGCCCTTTAGAGTTTTTACCTGCGGAAATAGATCTTCCGAACCATCCTTGATAGCAAGCTGGGAACGCCGATTGTCCAAGATATCGCTTGATGTTTCTGCCGAGCGGGTATATTGAGTGCCGTCAGGGGATGGCGCATCGTCTGCGTCCATCCGCATTGAGGAGCCAGGAGGCACATATATGGCTAACCGTTTCGTTCTCAACACCATCTCTTACCACGGTTCCGGCGCTATCAAGGAGATCCCGGGCGAGCTCCAGCGCCGCGGCTACAAGAAGGTCTTCGTCTGCTCCGACCCCGATCTGGTGAAGTTCGGCGTTACCGCTAAGGTGACCGACGAGCTCGACGCCGCCGGCATCGCTTGGAGCCTCTACTCCGAGATCAAGCCCAACCCCACCATCAAGAACGTCCAGGACGGCGTCGAGGCTTATCAGGCCGCCGAGGCCGACTCCATCGTGGCCATCGGCGGCGGCTCCTCCATGGACACCGCCAAGGCTATCGGCATCATCATCAACAACCCCGAGTTCGCCGACGTGCGCAGCCTTGAGGGCGTTGCTCCCACCAAGAACCACGCTGTGTTCACCATCGCTGTGCCGACGACCGCCGGTACCGCTGCCGAGGTGACCATCAACTACGTCATCACCGACCCCGAGAAGGTCCGCAAGTTCGTGTGCGTCGACACCAACGATGCCCCCGAGGTTGCTGTCGTCGATCCCGACATGATGGCTTCCATGCCCGCCGGCCTGACCGCTTCCACTGGCATGGACGCACTGACCCACGCCATCGAGGGCTACACCACCAAGGGCGCTTGGGAGCTCTCCGATATGTTCCACTTTGAGGCCATTAAGCTGATCAGCGAGAACTTGCGCGACTCCGTCGCCGAGGCCAAGTCCGGTCAGCCCGGCTCCGGCCGCGAGGGCATGGCTCTTGGCCAGTATGTCGCCGGCATGGGCTTCTCCAACGTTGGCCTGGGCATCGACCACGCCATGGCTCACACCCTGTCTGCTCACTACGACACCCCGCACGGCGTCGCCTGCGCCATGCTGCTGCCGATCGCCATGGAGTTCAACAAGCCGGTTTGCGCCGAGCGCCTGGCCAAGGTCGCCGTCGCCATGGGCGTTGACACCACGGGCATGAGCACCGACGAGGCCGCCGATGCTGCCATCGCCGCCGTCAAGCAGCTTTCCGCCGACGTGAACATCCCGCACGTCTGCGAGGCCATGAAGGCTGACGAGATCGAGGTCCTGGCCAAGGACGCCATGGCCGACGCCTGCTTCCCGGGTAACCCGCGCGAAGCGACGCTCGACGACGTCATCGAGCTCTTCAAGAAGATCTGCCCGGCAGCCTAGCCGCGCGTCTTTATTGAGTGATGCTATATATGCCGGAGAGGGTCGTCCCTTTCCGGCATTTTTCTGTTTGTCGCGCGTCTTGTGTACTATGGAGAAAACCGACCGGGAAGGAGCCCGATATGACAAAACCCCGTTTTGCCACAAAGGTGGCGATCTGCCTCGGTTGCATTGTTGCTCTTGGCGCAGTTGCCCTGGTTGCACATCATGTACTATCCGGACAGGATGTCTCGTGGACCGCTGAGCAGGACGATTCGCTCGACATTCTTGCGACGAAGGCCGCGGGTGATGACGAAGTGGCTCAGCCAGAAGAGGGCTGGGCGTCCCGTGACGGCTACATCCAGCTCCAGCTTTTGGGCTCCTCGATCCCTGAGCAAGAGATCGAATCGGTCGAGCAGGACGGCGACGAGCTTACGGTTACGCTCAAGGTGCAAGACGGCCCTATGACCATGGATATCTTGCTTACCGAATGGCGCCTTGCCGGAGGCGACGTTAAGAGCGTCAAGTCTGTGACCATCGATTATGGCAAAGGGGACATCCGCCGCGCCCCTCAATGCCCCTAGAGTGTGACAAAAAGTAGACAGGTTTATTTTGTCACATTTTCATATTTCGACCACATTTAAGGCATCGATCCTAAGGAGAGAAAATGACCGACACGCTCGATTACATCGGAGAGCAGCTCAAAGCCCTCACTTCCATCCCTAGTCCTACGGGATTTACACGCGCGGTGACCGATTATGTAATGAAGGCTCTCGAGGAGATGGGCTTTGCGCCCGAACGTTCGACAAAAGGCAACGTGCTTGTGTGCCTGGGCGGCGAGGGCGAGCCTCTTGTGCTTGCAAGCCATGTGGACACGCTTGGAGCCATGGTCCGTTCCATCAAGGACAATGGCCGCCTGCGCCCGACGACTCTTGGCGGACATCAGTGGTCCACGGCAGATGGCGAAAACTGCACCGTTCACACGCGCGACGGTCGCGTCTACACGGGTGTGGTCCTAAATACCGAGCCTTCTTCTCACGTTGCAGACGAAAAAGTCGAGACGCTCGAGAAGAACATGGAGATCCTGCTTGACGAGAACGTTGACACCAAGGACGATGTGGCGGGCTTGGGTATCCAGACCGGCGACATCATCGCTATGGATCCTCGTACCGTGATCACCAAGAGCGGCTACATCAAGAGTCGCTTTTTGGACGATAAACTCTCTGCCTCGGTTTTGTTGGGGCTGGCTCGGGCGGTTGCCGCCGGCGAGGTGAAGCTCGCCCGTAAGGTTTCGCTGCTCTTTACCGTGTACGAGGAGGTTGGCCATGGCGGGGCATTTGTTTCTGTCGGTACGTGCGAGGTCATACACGCCTCGACTGGGGGGTGGCAGCGGGGGGGAATTTGTCCCTGCCGATACGTGCGAGATGATCAGCGTCGACATGGGCTGCGTGGGCGACGACCTGGGCTGCACCGAGCGCATGGTTTCCATCTGCGCCAAGGATTCGGGTGGTCCCTACAACTACGAGCTGGTGAGCGCCCTTGCCGATACGGCCAAGCGGCTGTCCCTGGACTACGCTATCGATGTTTATCCGCATTATGGCTCCGACGTCGAGGCGACGCTTCGCGCTGGCTACGATATTCGCCACGGTCTTATCGGTCCTGGCGTGTATGCAAGCCACAATTACGAGCGCTCGCACATGGATGGCGTGCGCAACACCTACGAGCTGCTGCGTGCATACGTAGGGGAGCAGCAAAAAGGCGATTGCCCTTTGATGCATTAAAACGCCGAGACGGGCCGCAATGCTCGTCTCGGCGTTTTTCCTAATGAGTGCGACGAGCGCTCTGCGTTAATGCACGCGTCGTCGTGCTACTCCTTGAGGGCGGCGGTCACGGTTCCACCGCCAAGAACGACATCGCCCCGATAGATGACAACGGCTTGGCCTGGGGCGACGGCGCGCTGGGGTGCATCGAAGACGATCTGCATCTGTCCGTCGGCCTGACGCGTGATCGTTGCCGGCTGGTCCGCCTGACGATAGCGGTATTTAGCACGCATGCGAATACCGCCGGCGGAAAGCTCGGCTTCCATGCGGTCTTCCGGTGCGCTCCAGATCCAATCGTTTGCGAGCAGGGCACCGACCGTCAGGTCCTCGAGCTCGCCCAAGTGCACGGTATTGCTTGCTGCGTCCACGCCGGTGACGTAGACGGGATGCGCCATCGCCACGCCAAGTCCCTTGCGCTGGCCGATCGTGTAGCGCAGCGCACCGTTGTGACGTCCGACCACGGTACCGTCGCGCCATACGATGTCGCCCGGCTCCGTGGCGCACCCAGATCGTCGTTCGATGTAGCTTGCGTAGTCACCATCGGGGATAAAGCAGATATCCTCGCTCTCGGCTTTCTTTGCGTTGGCAAAACCCTGCTCGGCGGCAATGCGGCGCACGTCGCGTTCTTTATTCATGCCCGCCAGCGGAAAGATCGTGTGAGCCAGGCGCTCTTGGGTGAGCGAATAGAGAAAATAGCTCTGGTCCTTTTTGGGGTCTTCTCCGCGGTGGAGCTGCCAAGTCCCGTCGGGCGCCTGATCTGTTTTTGCAAAATGGCCCGTGGCGATATAGTCGCAATCCATGTCGAGCGCGGCGTCGAGTAGCGCTCCAAATTTAATGCGTCGATTGCAGATGATGCACGGGTTGGGCGTGAGTCCCGTCTGATAAGCGGTAACGAAACGATCGATGACGCTCTTCTCAAAGGTTTCTTGAAGATCGAGCACGCGATGGGGGATGCCGATGCGGGTGGCAACGGCTTTTGCATCGGCGATGTCGCGGTCGACCTTGCTGATGCCCGTTGCGGGGTCGGGTGCAGGACAGGTGAGACGCATGGTCACGCCTACGCATTCATATCCCTGCTGTTTGAGTAGATAGGCGGTTACGCTCGAATCGACTCCGCCGCTCATGGCAACAAGTACGCGCCCTTTGGACATCTGTGCTCCTTACGTGATGCCGTTCGAGTCTGAACGGCATTAAAACGGCGCGGGGCACATCCTGTCCCGCGCCGCTGATCTTTCCGATTGTACTGCATGCGTCGCACGATATCGTTTGCGTGCGCCGCGCTCGATTTTGCCCGCCTGCAGAGGGGCGCCGACAACAATCGACACCGATGTAGGCAGACTTCCGCACCTCGGTTCTTAGGCGAACAGAGCCGTGGAGAGATAGCGCTCGCCGGTATCGGCAAGAAGTGCCACAATCGTCTTACCCTCGTTCTCGGGGCGCTTGGCAAGCTGGATCGCTGCCCATACGGCGGCGCCGGAGGAGATACCTACAAGCACGCCCTCCTTGTGGCCGACGGCGCGGCCCGTGGCAAAGGCGTCGTCGTTTTCGACCGTGATGATTTCGTCATAGACCTGGGTATCCAAGACGTCGGGCACAAAGCCTGCACCGATGCCCTGAATCTTGTGCGGACCCGCCTGGCCTTTGGAAAGCACGGGCGAAGAAGCGGGCTCGACGGCAACAACCTTCACGTTGGGGTTTTGCTCCTTGAGGTACTCGCCCACGCCGGTCACGGTGCCACCGGTGCCCACGCCGGCAACAAAGACATCAACGTCGCCATCGGTATCGGCCCAGATCTCCGGACCGGTCGTTGCCTTGTGGATGGCCGGATTTGCCGGGTTCACGAACTGCCCGGCGATGATGCTGTTGGGAGTCTCCTTCTGCAGCTCCTCTGCCTTGGCGATGGCCCCCTTCATGCCCTTGGCGCCATCGGTGAGCACGAGTTTGGCTCCGTATGCCTGCATGAGCTTGCGGCGCTCCACGGACATGGTCTCGGGCATGGTGATGATCACTTTGTAGCCACGAGCGGCGGCTACGGAGGCGATGCCCACGCCGGTGTTGCCGGAAGTCGGCTCGATGATGGTGTAGTCGCCACCGCGTACGAGCTTTCCTGCGCGCTCCGCCTCGTCAATCATGCTTTTCGCAACGCGGTCTTTAACAGATCCTGCGGGGTTGAAGTACTCGAGCTTGACGAGCACGCGTGCGTGCAGGTCTTCATCGCGTTCAAAGTGAGTGAGCTCGAGCAGGGGAGTGTGGCCGATAAGCTGGTCGATGGAAGTATAGACGTTGGACATGGTGTGCTCCTTAGCAGTTAGTTCTAGAAGAAAATGGACCGGATGTGCGGTAGGTGTGAGACGCGAGAGGGGCTCATGCGCCGCTGCTACATCGTTTTTGCTCTTCCATATGACAACCTCCGGGTCGCGCCGAAGCAATTAGCCTATAAGCCTGCGGGTATATATGGGTTCCCGTTGGCAGTATTAAACGAGGCAAAACCTAGTATGTCAATAGGAATATAGTTTTGTTTCGAGACAATGAAGCGAACGAGCACTCCCCAATTGCCTGGAGAGGCGATTTATCCAGCTTGCAGCATGTAATCAACCTAGTATTTTGGTATGATATAGTGGTTAAAGAAAGAGGAAAGAGGGCCAGTCATATGCTTGTTTCCACTAAGGGCCGGTATGCCCTGCGCGTCATGATCGACCTTGCGCAGCATCAGGCTGCTGGCCGCACGCCGCTTAAGGAGATTGCCGCGCGTCAGGGAATCTCCGAGAAGTATCTGGAGAATATCCTTGCCATCCTTGTGCGAAATGGCATGCTTTCCGGCATGCGTGGCAAGGGGGGCGGTTACTGCCTAACGCGTCCCGCCGATCAATACACCGCAGGCGAGATTCTGCGTCTTACCGAGGGAAGCCTCGCGCCCGTTTCCTGCCTTGTCGAGGGTGCCGCCGCCTGCGATCACGAAGCAACGTGCACCACGCTTGGCATGTGGACCAAACTTCACACCATGATCAGCGAATACCTGGACAGCGTGACCGTAGCTGATCTGGTTGCAGAGCCTCAATCGTTTGACTACGTCATTTAAAGCGAAGCACACGGCGTGAGCGAATCTCGCGCCCGCAAGACATCTGGGCCATCCTGCGAGGCGCCGGGCTACCCTAAAGCGGTCCGGCGCTGTTGTCTATTCTTCAACTACGCCGTTCAATATCGCGCACATGATGCTCACGATGATGGCGCCCATGAAGGCAGAGCCAAAGCTCGCAATTGAGATGCCCGCGCCAAGGATATTGATGGAAAGCCAGCTTGCAAGCTCAAGCATGAAGCTGTTGATGACCAGCTGGAAGATTCCAAGCGTGATGATGGTCACGGGCAGCGAGATGGCGGTGATGATTGGCTTGACGAGCGAATTGACAAATCCCAAAAACAGGCCGACAAACATGAAGCTCACCCATGCCTCGCTTGCACCAAATGGTGCAATGCCGGGAACGATGAACGTAGCGATCGCAATGGCGATCGAGGTGAGGAGCCAATTGAGCAAAAAGCGCATGATAGATTCCTTCAATCGAAGAGCTATTGGGATATGAATACCCATCATCGCGCCGCGTCTAACACAAAAGTGCCCCATACAGCAAAGACGGGCATGCACGCGTGCACGCCCGCCCGGCAAGCTCTCTTGAGGATGATGCTAGTTTTGGCCAAAACCTTCAAACGTCTGCGCGATGCGTGCCTCGACATCGTCTTCGCTCACGCCCAGGGCAACGGCAAGCTCTTCGACAGAGCGGCGATGGGCTTCCTTGAGAATGCGCATATAGTAGCTGCTGGGCTTCTTTGCCTGAGATTCTGCGTCATGAATGCGGCAACGCATGGTCTTTGCGACCTGAACCGTGGTGGGGGCACCTTGCTTGAGCAGCTGCTTGAAATAGCTCTCCTCAAGGGAGCTGTTGCGCTCGGTAAACGAGTCGCATGCTATCGAATCGTAGTCGGAGAGCAACTTTTCGGCCTGGTCCTTGTCGATACAGGCGTGAAGGCGGTCGACCTGCGATACAGGATAGAGGAGCTTGGTCTTCGAGTGTCCGGAGTGCGCCTCGAGCTCGATCATGGGGGTGGGGGAGTCCTTGAACCCCGTCACCGTGCAGACGCCCTGGCCCGGATGTATCACGTGCTCGCCGATCTTAAACATGCTTCCTCCATCTTTTAGACGCGTACCTGTTTCAGAATAGCATCTCTACGTGCGCTTTTGTTGAAAATGACCAGAAAAATCCCACATGATTGCACGGTTGGGTAAAAGCGCGTCGGCAGGTCGGTGTGCTAGAGTATTGCCTGCTTGTGCCGATAGTTGGCGCAGTGCTCGGCAGGCGATCAAGAGCCTGCGAGATTCGTTATAGAGGAGGACCCATGTCCCAAAAGATCGAACAGCTCCTGCGCGATGCCCTTGCTGCCGCCATCGACGCCGGCGAGCTGCCCGCATTCGAGCTCGACGACTATGCTCTCGAGCGCCCGGCAGACACCTCGCATGGCGAGTGGACCACTACGCTTGCCATGAAGTCGGCAAAGCTCGCGCACTGCGCCCCGCGCAAGATCGCCGAGGCGATCGTGGCGCACCTTCCCGAGGACGCTTCGGTCGAGAAGGTCGAGATTGCAGGTCCGGGCTTCATCAACTTCTATCTCTCTGCTGCCGCCAAGAACGCCGTGTTTGGCGAGGCGCGCGCTCAGGGTATGGATTTCGCTCGCAGCAATGCCGGTGAGGGAGTCAAGACCCAGGTCGAGTTCGTATCCGCAAACCCTGTGGGTCCCATGCATATCGGCCATGGCCGCTGGGCAGCCCTTGGCGACTCCCTGTGCCGCGTTATGGAGCATGCCGGCTATGACATCCAGCGCGAGTACTACATCAACGATCACGGCAATCAGATGAATACCTTCGGAAACTCCGTTGCCATGCGCTATATGCAGCTTGCCGATATCGTTCGCACCCGCGGTGTCGATATCGACGAGGCGCACAAGATCCTCGTTGCCGATCGTGACGCCTTTGCTGCCGACGACGCTGACGAGCATCCCGAGACCCATCCATATCAAAATGAGTTTGCCGAGAAGCTTGGTCGTGACTCCTACGGCGGCTCCTACATCATCGACGAGGCTGCTTACTTCTATCGCACCGATGGCGACAAGTGGGTCGATGCCGACGAGCACGATCGCATGATGGAGTTCCGCGAGCGCGGCTACCTGCGTATGCTCGAGGGCATCAAGCAGCTTTGCCACGACGTGAACTGCGATTTTGACGTTTGGTTCTCCGAGCGTACTCTCTACGTCAAGGATGGCGAGGGAGAGCTTGCCGGCACTTCGGCCGTCGACCGTGCCTTCAAGAAGCTCGACGAGATGGGTTATCTCTACGAGAAGGAAGGCGCCCTGTGGTTCCGCTCGACCGATCTGGGCGACGACAAGGACCGCGTTCTCATCAAGTCCGATGGCGAGTACACGTACTTTGCTTCTGATGTTGCCTATCACTGGAATAAGTTCCAGCGCGTGGATCATGTGATTGACATCTGGGGCTGTGACCATCATGGCTATATCAATCGTGTTCGCAGCGCCTGCGATGCTCTGGGTTACCCGGGACGCTTCGAGGTTCTGCTCGGCCAGCTCGTAAACCTGCTGCGCAACGGCAAGCCCGTCAAGATGTCCAAGCGCCGTGGAACCATGATCACGTTCCGCGAGCTTGTGGACGAGGTCGGCGCCGATGCCGCGCGCTATACGCTCATCTCGCGCTCCAGCAACCAAGAGATTGATTTCGATATCGAAAAGGTCAAGGCCAAGACGCAGGATAACCCCGTCTATTACGTGCAGTACGCCCATGCGCGCATCTGTTCGATTCTCCGTCGCGCCGCCGATGTGACGCCCGAGGAAGCGGCGGCGCTCGGCATGGATGCCGTTGCAGCCCGCGCTATCGGCGAAAACGTGGATTATGCTTTGCTCACCGATCCTACCGAGCTGGCTCTTTCCCGCAAGCTCTCCGAGCTCTCCGAGCTCATTGCTAGCTGCGCACGCGATCGCGCGCCCTTCCGCCTTACGCATTATGCAGAGGAACTCGCTGGCGACTTCCACAGCTTCTACGCCGCTTGCCAGGTTCTGCCGAGCGAAGGCCGTCCGGTCGATCCCGCGCTTTCGCGTGCCCGCCTGGCCGCGTGCGATGCCGTGCGTTCTGTTCTTGGACTGGTTCTTTCCCTCGTGGGCGTCTCGGCGCCCCAGCGTATGTAGTAAATCGCTGTAAAGTGAGCTAGTTTTTTATTAACCCCTGCTAAGGCGTTTTCTCAAGGGGATTTTGCAAGCCCGTCCGCGGTTCGCGGACGGGCTTTTTAATATGAGTTGAACATTGTCAAGAGGCAAAACCGGCCCGGCCGTCCGC
>OGRN01000239.1_pt1 | contig 54686 bp, 99 predicted proteins | sample 1553401 | NCBI WGS metagenome assembly OGRN01 (sample SAMEA2580096, study PRJEB22360) | human gut metagenome | biome: human gut; feature: human-associated habitat; material: faeces | place: Denmark | collected 2008/2010 | reverse complement strand
ATCTGTTTTATAGTATTTATTTATCTATAATTGATATATTTGCAAAAGCATATAATATACAATACTACAAAGATAATGAAAGATAAACTAAAAACAAGTGAAATCTATGCGGAAGGTTCACAAATGACCCTAAAGGGCTATTACCAAAACCTTCCGGATTCAACTCATCCAAAAACAGAGTTCATTAATGAAATAGCAAAAAAAACCGGAGTTTCCTCTACTGCTGTAAGGAACTGGATTATGTACGGCATGAAGCCCAATAAACCGGAACATATTTCTGTGCTTTCAGAAATAACTGGAATATCTCCAGAGAATTTATGGTAAAGTGAAAAATAATGAGCCATGAAAGATTTAGAATTCTACATATTTGAAGACGAACTTTGGTGTATGTTCCCTGACGGAAGCAACAATCCGATTACAGACAAGGATACGATTCTTGTTAAAGACATCTTGGAGCGCATAAGGGAATGTTATCCTAAAGCTTATCAGGCATTAACGGAATGTTATAGAAAAAGTTCGGGGAATATCCCATATTTTCAGTTTCTGATGGTCAATAGATTCTGTAAATGCAATTTTGGGGAACTGGATAATACCAGTCGTGATATTGATAAAAAAGGAGGTTTTAATTTTGAGCGTGTAAGATGCCCAATGCGAGGTGAATGTAAGTATGAAGGTGTCATTTGCAATCCACAGTTCAATAGCCGTATATCGGATGCGGAAATGAGAGTTATGCATCTGGTTTATGATGGACTTGACAATGATGAGATTGCAGACAGATTATATCTCTCTCCTCATACTGTAAAAAATCACATCAAATCAGTTTATATCAAATTAAACATCCACGAGAAGTCAGAATTCATTCAATATGCTCACAAAAATAACCTTTTCAAAGATTAATAGGCATGATTAACGAGGATGTATTGAAGATTGTTCTTAACAACAAGACTTTCGGTCAGCGTGAAGCGGCTGATATAGTTGGTGGAAGAGGACGTTTGTTTCGTCTAGTTGGTTCCGGTGCAATACGTGCCGAAAAAAAACCGGCAGACCGTCAAAATGGTAGATGGTATTGCAATGCTTATGATGTGGTAAAACATGCTTCTTTAAAATAGTGATTGCCAAATAGTTATACTAAGTTAATGACAAGGAATTTGAAAGTATAACGTTTGGCCAAAAGTCAAAAATAAAGTAGTTTTACATCATAATAAAAAGATAATCAACTAGTTATGAAAAGAACACCTCTCTTGACAATATGGGTTTTATCATTTACCGTAGTAGTATTAAGTGCTAATCCTGATAGCATATGGTTTTGGATTGCATTCATCGTGTTTTCTTGGTCTTCGGTCTATTTGGAAAAGCACGGTAAAAGGCTGGAGGAAGAAAATGAATGATGTGTAAAATTTTAAGTAAAACATGTATAACTAAATGCACATAAGAGCAATGAAAACAAAAGAAGAAATGTTGGCTATGAGCCATGAGGAACTGGTAAGTTATGCCATCGAAGTTCAATTTAAAGCAGCCATGTATGATGATGTGGAAAAGAAAAACTCCAGAATGAAAGAGCTGTTGGCTGCTGTAGGCATCGTTTATGAAACTTATAAAAGAGAACAAAATGTATGATGAACTTCATCAATTGGAAAAGGAACTTAAAAAAGTTGAGTCATGTGAACTTGAATATCTTCCTGAATATGGGTATTCTCCTAAAGAGGAGATTATCCAACTTATCAAGGAAGACATAATTGATGTCAAAATAGAAATCAACCATAAACTAAAATTGCATTCTTCCAAGATTTCATCTGGATATACCGACAAAAGCTTAGAAGAAGAAAGAACCAGCCTTTGCTTAGCACAGGGGTTGTCGAGATATTGTTAAACCTTTAAATATTAAGAGTAATGGAAGAAAATAAGTTAACAAAGCAGGAAAATGATGCATTGGCAATATTTGGTAAAGGCAAGACTATTTATCAAGTTGCTGGTAGTGATGTGGCATTATCATTTGATATTGTGCGCAATTACCTAACAAAAGGTAACGGTCAGGTCTCTGACCAAGATATTGTACAGTTTATCAGTATTTGTAAATTCAACCAGCTTAACCCGTTCTTGAATGAAGCATTTCTTGTAAAATTTGGACAACAGCCGGCCCAAATGATTGTCAGTAAAGAAGCGTTTTTCAAGCGTGCTGATGCGAGTGAGCAATATGAAGGTTTCAAAGCCGGTATTATTATAGTTAGAGACAATCAAATTGTAGAAGTGGAAGGATGCTTCTATAATGAAAAAACAGATGTTCTTGTTGGTGGGTGGTGTGAAGTTTACCGTTCTGACCGTAAATTCCCTATTGTAGCGAAAGTAAATCTTTCCGAATACGATAAAAAGCAGTCTATATGGAATGAAAAAAAATCTACTATGATTTCTAAGATTGCCAAGGTTCAAGCATTACGGGAAGCTTTTCCAGCCCAACTAGGTGCAATGTACACACAAGAAGAGCAAGAAGTTAAGTTTACTGAATATGAGGATGTCACAGACAAAGAATCTAAAGTCAACAAACTTGCCGAAATCGCAGCAAAAGCCGCAGGTGTGGAAGAACAGTCAAAAGCGGAGCATTCTATAAATCAGTCTCAAAATGACACGAATAATAAATCGGCTCAAAAAACATTGTTATGATAGAAAATGCGGAACAAAAGTCGCTTGGCTGGTTTAGATGTCGTCTCGGGAACATTACAGGTAGCAATGCTGGATTGCTTATGAAAAGTGGAAGAAGCGACATGTTCAGCGATACTGCCAAGAATTACATTTTCCAAGTTGCAGCAGAACGGGCAATGAATCCTGAAATAGTAAACGATGATATTGCGTTTGCTGAATATTTGTCTGTTGTCAACGTAGAAAGCAAAGCTATGAAATTCGGGACAGAGCAGGAAGCGAGTGCGCGTGATTTGTATTCAAGACTGACAGAAAGGCATATTGTGGAAGTGGGGTCGTGCAAGCATCCCACTATTCCTAATTTCGCAAGTAGTCCGGACGGTTTCTTCTATGACGAAGAATCGGGAGAACGTGGATGTATTGAGATAAAATGTCCGTCCCAAAATACATTTATGAAATATAGAAGTGAAGTTTATGACAATGATTCTCTTCTCAAAGTCAAGTATGAATACTTTTATCAATGTATGGCTCACATGATGTGCTGTAATGCAAACTGGACTGATTTTGTGGTTTACAACCCATTCCAGATAGAACCTGTTCATATTGTTCGCATACTACCGGATGAAAAGGTTTTTGCTGAAATGGAAAATCGTATCAGAATAGCGGATGACATTATTAACCAAATAGCGGATATTGAATGATGGTAAGTCTATTGATAAAAGAAACACAACTTCATCGCATTATCCGCAAGACTGGCAGAAAACCATGCGAATGCAAATGCTCGTTATGTAAGATGCAATGCCATACTCCATGCCTCGGAACTCCGCAAGATATAGAGAACCTTATAGATGCTGGATATACCGATAAGTTAGCTCCGACCTTATGGGAAGCCGGCATGATGATTGGGGTTATTGATATTCCTATCCCTATGATTCAAGCCATAGCAGGTGACGAATATTGTGTGTTTTTCCATGATGGATTATGCGAACTTCACAGCAAAGGATTAAAACCTACTGAAGGACGTTTGTCGCATCATTCTACACGCATTGACAATTTCAAAGCATCTAAAAGTATAGCTTGGAATGTCGCTAAAGAATGGCTTTCCGAAGAAAATGCAGAAGTTATTGAACGTGTAGCTGATAAATATAGTAGAAACTTAAAGTGTGTAAAATGATGAAACCAGATATTATAATTAAACAATTAGATAACGGCTGTTTTGACGTGCACGTTGAAGATAAAAGTACAGACCAACTATCATTTGATGAAATGATTGGGCTTGTTGCACAATTGACTGTACCTAAGAATAAAAGATGCCTCCAATGGCTTAAAACTAAAGAACAGCATGAGTCTTTTAAGAATAGAAACTTAAAAACAATAGAGCGATGAATACAAGCTATAAAGAAAACACCCCTGACAACTTTTGGCAAATCAGATGGCTTGACAGGTATATGGAAGGTCACAACGGGTTCATTGCAGGCGGGTGTTTTAAAAACATCCTTTCCGGTGAACGTGTAAAAGATATAGATGTATTCTTTGAAAGCAACGATGACTTCCAAGATGCAGTAGATTTATTCAATAGCGACGGCTATGTGAAAGATGGTTGGAAATTCAAATATCGAAATGAAAAGGTTTGCGCCTTTCAGAAAGATGGTGAAAAGGTTTGGGTTGAGTTTATCGAATCCGAATTTGGCACACCAGAGGAAATACTTAGAAGTTTTGATTTTACCGTTGCAAAAATGGCTTATTTCAAGAAGCCACAATATAACGATAATAACGACGATGATGATATTCCTTTTTTATCCAAAGAAATAGTCGGTTATGAATATCGCCTGCTCCACCACGAAAATTTCTTCGAGCATCTTCACATGAAAAGGCTGGTTATTGATGAAAATATTCCTTTCCCAATTAGCACATGGGAGCGTACATATCGGTATAAAGGATATGGTTACAACATGTGCCGGGAAACCAAGAAAAAGCTTTTAGAAGCTATTCAGAAAACGAATTTAGACTCTGCCGATTTGTCTATGTACAATAATGGTGGATGGGACTAATAAAAATATGGAACAATGGACACACAGATAGCAATCCAGGAAAGCGATCTTGAACTGGTCGTCAGTGAAAAGACGTTAGGTAGTCTTACTACCAACGCAATTCAAATCAGGGATATGGTAATGGCAGCTTTGCCAAAGTATGACATATCCAACTACACCGATGAGAATATAGACCAGGCAAAGAAAGATAAAGCCTCTCTTAACAAAGCAGCGAAAGCCCTTAACTCCAAACGTCTTGAAATCGAAAAGGAGTTTATGAAACCTTTTGGAGAATTCAAGGAGGTAGTAAATGAAACGATAAAGCTCATAGGTGAATGCTCTGCCAAAATTGACACGGTAGTCAAGCAGAACGAGCAACAGTACAAAGACAAGAAGAAAGCCACTATCAAGACCTATTTTGATGGCATGAACACTAATCTCGTGGACTTTAACAAGGTGTTCAAACTGGAATGGCTAAACAAGACTGCGAGCATGAAGTCTGTTTGTTCGGATATTGATGCCATATTTGATATGGTTGAAAACGAGCTATCTACGCTGAAAAGTTTTGGCGAAGATTATGATGTTCTCCGTACTTATTACATGGATACACTCAACATCACTTCTACGATTCAATATGCAAACCGTCTGAAAGAACAGCGTGAACGATCTAAGGCAGCAGAAGAAGCTAAGATTAAATTGGAACAAGAAAAGCAACAAGCGGAAGAAGCTCGTAAAGCTGCTGAAGCAGAACAGGGCAAATCACGTCCGGTCAATCCGTTTTCAATGGCAAATCAAAAAGTTGACGAACAAGTACCTTTTGGTCAATCCAGAATACGACAGTCTGAATTATTGACGAGAGCATTCAAGGTCACTACTACTCGTGAAAACATCATAGCCTTAGGTGACTTTATGAATGAGCTAGGTATTGACTTTGATAAAATAGAAATCCCATGAATGGCCATGGACCTATGCAAGACTGATATGCAAAATCTAATTCGGCTCCTTGACAATAGTGCAGAATTGATTGACAAGCATTGCCAAAAGCCTTGCGAGCAGGACAAGGCCCGGCAATGCAGAAAAATGAGTAAGAAACTTAAAAAGAGAATAGAAAATGAGAACATTACAAATCAGTGAAAAGAAAGCCATGGAACTTTACAATAATGGTTCCGACGAACTAAAGACAGTATTGGAAGAATCTTTTGGTAAAGAGTTTTTCCAACGTAAGATAACTGATAGGATTAAGACCTATGAAGATGCCTGTGCAGAATTAGGTATTAATTCTCTTGATGAAGCCAAACTAATGGAGCTTGGGCTTACCAAACATGATATAGCTTATCAGAAGTTGGCAACCATTGTCAAAGCCCTTAACGAAGGTTGGGTACCTGATGTATGCGATTATGATGCAAAACGATGGTATCCATGGTTTAAACCTAATGGTTCTCCTTCCTCTTTCGCTTTCGACGCTTCGGATTACGCTAATGCGTATGCGATTGCGGGTAGCGGGTCTCGCCTTTGTTTGAAAAGCAAAGAGTTATCAGACTATTGCGGCGAACAATTCATTGGCTTGTGGAAAGAACATATATTATAACTAATAAAAATCATCATGAAAAAAGAAAATCAAAAAATCACAGAACTGGTAAAAAGCTTTGAGGATGCCCGTAATATGACTGGCAGACCGGATGTTCCAGACTTTTCCAATCTTCCCACTGATATGCGCAAGCATTTTGAGGCACAGTATAAGATGATTGTAATTGCAGAAGCCCTTAACGAGGAATGGATTCCTGATTGGGATAATTATGATGAATATAAGTATTGTCCCTGGTTTGAAATGTCTCCTTCCTCTTTCGCTTTCGACGATTCGTATTACGGTTATGCGTGTGCGGTTGCGGGTGGCGGGTCTCGCCTTAAATTTCGGACACGCGAGCTTGCAGAATATGCAGCAAAGCAATTCATTGATATTTGGAAAGACATCCAGATAGCATAGGATATAAAGGTTGCCTGCCCTTGTCTCCTTCCTCTTTCGCTTTCGACGATTCGAATTACGATAATGCGAATGCGAATGCAGGTAGCAGGTCTCACCTATGTTACAATACTTCAGTGGGCAGGAACCTCACCTCTTGGTGGAAAATGACAATTCAAACGGTGTTGGTAGGGCTTATCCGAAGACTCTTATTAGAAACAAAGGCTTATGAAACGATTTGGAAATTTATACTATCGTATTTATGACATTGATAACCTTTACCTTGCATATACCAAAGCAAGAAAAGGCAAGGGAAATACTTATGGGGTCATTCAATTTGAGAAAGAACTGGATGACAACATAAGTGCCCTTCATGAGGAACTTTCAGAGGGTAAATACGTTACTTCTGAATATCAAACTTTTATCATACATGATCCTAAGAAACGTGAAATATACCGGCTCCCTTTCCGTGATCGCGTTGTTCATCATGCGATAATGAATATCCTCGAAGATATATGGACTCCAATATTCATTTCACATACTTATTCGTGTATTAAGGGCAGAGGTATCCATGGAGTCATGAAACATCTAAAGAAAGATTTGAAAGATATCCAAAATACAAAATATTGCTTGAAAATGGACATTCGTAAATACTATCCGTCAATAGATCATTTGATACTTAAGAATATTGCCCGAAAGAAGATTAAGGACAAACGTCTTCTTGAGTTACTCGACGGTATTATTGATTCTGCTCCAGGAATACCTATCGGTAATTATCTTTCGCAGTTCTTTGCAAACCTGTATCTTTCTTATTTTGACCATTGGCTTAAAGAAGAAAGGCGCATAAAGTATTATTATAGATATGCTGATGACATGGTAATACTTGCATCAAATAAAGAAAAACTTCATTCCCTGCTTGGAGATGTGAAATCATATCTGCACAATAATCTTCATCTGGATTTGAAAGACAATTATCAAATATTCCCGGTTGACAATAGAGGAATTGACTTTGTAGGCTATGTTTTCTTTCATACCCACATTCTCATGCGAAAAAGTATCAAAAAAAATTTTTGCAGGAAAGTGGTAAAGTTAAATAAGAAGAAAACCGTACCTCATGATTACAAGATGGCTATTTGTTCATGGATAGGATGGGCAAAGCATTGTAATTCAAAGAATCTAATAAAAACTATAATCAAAAATGAAAAGGTTCTCTGATTTTGGGCTAGAAATCAATGCGGGGTGCAATATATTCCCAGTGCAGCAAATATCAATTACAGATATTCTTAACTGCGAGATAGAAGTACTTGATTACGAATCGGGAGTTAAAACCAAACATGGAGACAACCGTTACGTAGTCAAGATAAAACATGAAGGAACGGAATGCAAGTTTTTTACTAATTCCACTCCGATAAAAGAAGCACTTGGTAAAATATCAAAAGAAGATTTCCCATTTATGGCAACAGTACGGGTTAAAAAACTTGGTACTGGTAATAATAAAATGTATTATTTCACTTAAAAACAAAAAAATATGGCAATGCATACATGGTTTGAATGCAAAATCCTTTACGAGAAAGTAATGGAAAATGGAATGAACAAGAAGGTGACCGAACCGTACCTGGTAGATGCCCTCAGTTTTACGGAAGCGGAAGCACGCATCATCGAAGAGATGACGCCGTTCATTTCGGGAGAGTTCACAGTATCGGACATCAAACGTGCCAACTATAGCGAATTGTTCCCCAGCGAAGAGGAAGCTGCCGACCGCTGGTTTAAATGTAAACTGGTTTTCATCACACTGGACGAGAAAAGCGGTGCGGAAAAGAAAACCTCTACCCAGGTATTGGTGCAGGCTGCCGACCTGCGTGATGCAGTGAAGAAACTGGATGAGGGCATGAAAGGCACAATGGCCGACTACCAGATAGCATCTGTAGCGGAAACCGCCATTATGGATGTATATCCGTACAGCGCAGAAGAACGTACTATTAATTCCATTGGAGGAAACGCCAACTCTCCAGTTGTTCGTAATTTCATTCAGTCACTCCCAGAAGGCTGCAAGACAACCATTACCGTAGGAGGAAAGCAGGTCGTAGTTGACAAGACTGGAAAAGATACAGTAGTAACCCCACAAGACAAAGAAAGCGATGACATACGAGGAGATGATTAAACTTGCATCCAAATCTAAATCATGTAAGAAACCGGCGAACGATGAACATAAAATACAGTGCGCTTGCGTAAAGTGGTTTAGATTGGAATATCCCAAACTGAAAGATATACTGTTTGCCATTCCGAACGCAGCCAGAAGAAGCGCAAGGAACGGAGCATATATGAAAGATGAAGGAATGCTCCCCGGTGTTGCCGATTTAATCCTTTTAAAGAGCAACCGCTTATATGGAGCTTTGTGTGTGGAAATGAAAAAGCCGGGAGAATACCAAAGACCGGTACAAAGAGAATGGCAAAAGGAATGTGAGGCAAATGGTAACAAGTACGTGGTTGTCAGGTCGCTTGACGAGTTTATTAATGTCGTGAATAATTATTTAAAAGACATATAAATGTAGGTTTGATTTTACGCGAACGCTCTTTGACATTTTGTTTTCAGCTTGCAAAATAATGATGTGAATGTGGTTGGTACTTACGCTTTTTATATATAAGCAAGATACGGCAAACTGTGAAGTCGTGCTGTATCTTCGTAAGAGGGGTGTGTTTGCACCTCTCTTTTTTCTAAAAAAAGTGGCTCTTAAAGCGTTACTTTTGAAAATTATTCGTATATTTACAGTGCATTGGGTTGTACTTATTAAATTTAGAATTAATCAGAGGATTAAGATATAGAAAGCTGTGCAGGCCACACCCCCCTGCATGGCTTTCGCCTTTTTATCTCCGCATGAAGAAGTACGGTACATCCTCGAACGAAAAGACACTATTATGGACAACATTCAAATCTTTAAGAATAAGGCTTTTGGCGAAGTAAGAGTCGCCGGAACAAGTGAAGAACCTTTGTTTTGTCTTGTAGATATTTGCAAAGTTTTGGAGTTGGGAAATCCCAGCCAAGTAAAAACAAGACTTTGTGGTGGGGTCATTACTAATGAGGTCATCCCGGATTCCATTGGCAGACAACAAGAAATGATTTTTATTAATGAAGACGGTTTGTATGACGTGATACTTGATAGTCGCAAGCCACAAGCTAAAACTTTCCGTAAATGGGTGACAAGTGAAATCCTTCCCTCTATCCGTAAACATGGCATATACGCCACTGATAATGTTATAGACCAAATACTTAATAATCCCGATTTTGGTATCGAGCTTTTCACTAAGCTAAAAGAAGAACGGTCGGCACGTATTGAAGCGGAAAAACAAGTAGCTGTTCTTACTCATGTCAATAAGACCTATACATGTACGGAAGTTGCTAAAGAGTTGGGGCTTAAATCGGCAATTGAACTCAATAACCGTTTAAAAGAACTTGGTGTACAGTACAAAGTTAATCAGACATGGGTTCCATACACCAAATACGCAACCCTTGGCTGGTTTGATATAAAGCAAGAGGTCGCTGACAATGGGCATATCATATACCATAGAAAGATTACCGGAATTGGTAGGCAAGGTATTATCAATCTTATTAACTCTTAGTTGACATAAATAAAAGGGGTGCATTCGCATCCCTTATTTGTTGTTATCATTCTCCACAACCTCCTTCAATCTGTACAGCCTGTCAATCGCCGGATTGTAGAACGGGTCCGGATAGTGCTGGTTGATGTCGCAGATGTTGGCGTGGACGTACATGGACGTATCGATGATGTGTTCCGATTCGCTTAATGTCACTTCCTTGGGCAATTGGGCTGTTTGTGCCCAATGGACGATAGCTTTCACGCTTTCCTCGTCGTATGAGCATTTACTTTCCTGTGCCATTATTTTTCTTAGAATCTTTTTGATGATATAAAGGTATACTTTTTAAACCATCAATGTGTTCATATAAGTCGTTTTCTATATGTTCACAATGCATGGGGTCAAGGACAAAATCTATACCTTCTCTTCTTGCCAATTTAGCTGCAGGGACGAAATCCGAATCTCCAGATATAAGCACTATTTTATCAACAAATCCTTTTAAAGCTAAAGATGCGATGTCTACACCTATCTTCATGTCTATCCCCTTTTGCCTTAGTTCATAATATACATCCGTGTCCTGTATATCATCTAAAGATATCTCTTTTTTCAGAAGTTTCTTCATAGCATTATCATAAAACATCCAGCGTTTGCTTTCTTTAATGTGTCCTAATCTCAATGCTAATTTTCTTTTCTTTTTTAACTCATTTATTAACTCATTCCTGTATAGTGCTTCTTCTGTTTTTGAGAAATCAATACATTTATTAGATATAGGATTGTGTACTTTTTTACTAAAAGGAACGCAGTCGTAATAAAAAATGCGATAAAGATAGTTGTTCTTGCCTACATGAGAGTGAGATATAGTATATAAATCGTTAGCTATCGTTGATGCAGTTTTATTACCAGATTTATTATACATAGCGTTATAACGTTTTATAAAATAACCACCATCTATTAAAATAGCTACTCTAATGGGAGTTTCTGTATACGAAGTGTTAGGACGATTTTTCATAATATATAAAATAAAAAAGGCCTTTGGTTGGGCATGTCCATTATCAAGAGGGGGACAAGCGTAAGCCAAAGGCGTAATCATTTGCTGCAAATATATATTTTCTTCATATTTCCACAAAAAAAAAGAAGAAAAACAGTATTTTTTTATCAATAATTAGCCAAAAATGCAATTTTTACATTGCAAAATCAGCATTTATTGCATGTTTTTGAGTCGTTTTATAGACAAATTATGGAATATGGACTTATCTCGTATTCCCATATGTGAACGCTTCCTAAACTAAAGATTTTTGGGAAAAATGGCGAATCCCCTATAAAGAAGTGTCCCCACCGGCATAGATACCGGAACCCGACTGACTACGGGTTACACTCCTTCATAGAGGATTCATGTTGCTTCTATTGTTTCGGGGACTGCAAATTTAATCAATTCCCGATAAAAAACAATCAATTGCCACACGAATAGGACATAAGTTCAAGGGCTTACATCTTTATCTCCAATTCGCTGCCCACCAAATCGAAATACACATTCTGCAGCTGGTGCAGATATTCAATGGGAATATGGGATAAAGGATATTCGGCACAGTTTATAGATACAAATAGTTTATCGCCATTTGCCCCATCGTCATATAGGTAACGCCCGTATGATAATTCAATACCGCAAGAGAATACATTGTATTCCTTTGTAAATCCGCTTTTCTGGAGTAATTCTTCTGTCAGTGGGATAGGCTCTACCATAGTAACCGGAACTTCACTGTAGCAAACTCCGTCACCGGCCTTGCATTCCAGATAAAAGGAATTGCGCTTTATGGCTTCCACCTTGCATACTGTTCCAGCAGGAGCCTTTGTCTCTACGAACTTGAAATCTTCGGTAAGCTGTACATAGCTGCCTAATCTTAGTCCTCTTGCATCCATAGCTTACTATTGGTTTATCTGTTGTTTTCTGTCTTAAGTTCAATATTCACGCTAACCGGGAACTCATTTCCGCATTTCGGGCATTTGATAGAATGGGCGTTTGAGGTAAGTTGCACTTCTTCCGGGGACGCAAATAGCTGCCACATGGGGACGTTGAGGGCGGTGGCGATTTTTTCAAGTGTAGCAGTTGTCAATGATTCAGCAGCAACCATTTGTCTAACAGCAGATAGGCTTACATTCATTTTATCTGCCAATTCTTTTTGTGTGTAATGTTTCTCTTTTAAAAGTTCCTTTATTCTCATAATTATCTTTTTGATTTCAAAAATACAGATTATTTATGAAGAATACAGTATATACTATATTAATTTATGTAAAAGAAATAGTATATTATAGTTGTTTTATTTGGTAATATACAGTAAATACTGTATCTTTACATCAAATAAAAGAACTAATAACAATTAACTCCTAAATATATGAAACGTTACAATTTATCAGACATAATGAAATCAGCCCACCAGATTAAGAAGTACATGAAGCTGTATTCAGTAACCCATGGTGTAAAGACTTGGGGTGACTGTGTAAGACTTGCATGGGCTAACGAAAAGAAAAAGGTTGCTGATGAAGAGGCAAGACAAGCGGAAAAAGAGGCAATGAAGGTTGCTCTTTCACAACCGTCTAAAAGAAGCGCATACGACAGCTTCAATGCTCCGGCATCCTCTTACTATACCAACAACAATTATGGTCGTTTCGGTTCCCGTTACGTAGGTGATTGACAAATGCTATTGTTATTTAAGTTGTTGATATACAATAGGTTAATTAAAGTTTAAGTAAAATAATTTCAAAGACTAATTCTTCGTCAATCCGTTGATAATGAGTAGCTTTACATCATAAAAAGATGTATTTATAATAATCAAAAATTAAAGAGCAATGGACGATATTTTGAACCAAACCGTTAAGATGAGCCAAGCGGAACTGATATTCCAGTTGGCTAAGACCAATGTGGAACAAGAGGACAGGCTTAAATCTACGGAAATGAGATTGAGTGTTCTCGAAGAAGAGGTCAAGAAACTTTCTAAAAAGGCTGTCGGTGAATACGGGTGTTCCACTATGTCTGCATACGTACAGAGGCATAAACTTCCCATTTATGTAAGTGACATTGCGAAGCTCGGCAATGATGCTACACGGTTATGCAGAAAAAGGGGCTATCCAGTGAATAAGGTAAACATAGACCGTTTCGGTGTTGTGAACGTTTATCCGGACTTCATATTACAAGAGCTTCTTGATGATTACATAAGAACTACACGTCGTATTAATGGAGCTATAATGAAACCAATATAAACTATATCAATGAAATACAAGGTGTCAAAAAAAGGCTCAAATGTGGTTTTCAAGTTTGAAACCTATGAGCAGGCAGCGGATTTCTGCTATATGTATGTTATGGCAGAGCAAGTTAAAGGGAATAGATTCCCGGAACTCTCGATAACAGAGGAAGGGGGATAATCTTAAAGAGCGATGAAAGCACGCGGAAGTGTCCTGTCCTCAGTAATGCTTGGGGCAGGTTTATCAAGGAATAATTTGCCACATATAAAAGAAAGCGTAAGTACCTTATGGAGGTAAACCAACGTTCACGTTAATGACATCCTACCGTCAATCCGGGCGGTAGGTTTGGAGCCGGTTGTAATTGTTAACATGCATCATTATGAAAGTGGAAGTGGATTATAAACAATATATGGCGATGTTAAAAGCATTCACGGAATGCGCCCAATGCAAAGCCGAGTGTTATCGCCTGCAAGCTGAAAACGAAAAGTTGAAGCATGAGGTATCGAAATCGAATGCCTGGAACCAACGCTTAGGCGACTACGAAACGGAAGGAGACAGTTTGCCTTTTTTTAATTTCTGTAAGAATTAAGTGTTGTTATGATTGGTTTTAAATGGCTCTAATCGAATATTGTGATTCGAATAATAACTATTATCCTTGATTATTCAAGGTAATATCGATTTGAAAAATATTGTATAAACGATTTTATTAATAACATAATAATTAGTATTATGAAACAAGCATCAAGTGAAATTAATCCGTATAACGGATTGTTCGGGCAGCAAGGATGGATTTGCCCGAAGTGCGGGAGGGTATATTCACCCTTTACCCAAATGTGTTTATATTGTGGGCCCAATAGTATAAATACTATTTCTAATCTTGACGATCATTCTAATACACATATCAGTGAAGAAGAATTAAAAGAAAACCGTAGAACGATATAAATATGAATCAAATCAAATGTATAACCTTCGATAGGGCAGCACAAGATGCTCTGCCGGAACATATAAAGGCTAAGATGAAGGCTGATAGACAAAAAGCAAAACGAGAGGCATATAAGAAGCTGTGCTATAACTTCGAGTATCAATTTGGCTCCAATATTCCCCATTGTGCAAAGAAGGGGGAATGTGATGAAGATTGTGAATACATGAGAAACTTTAAAAAATAGGATATGAATCGTACAATAAAATTCAGAGGTAAAAGTCTTAATACCTCAATGTGGGTATATGGCGATTTACAGCAGAAAGGCAAAAAGGCTTTCATTGAGTATGAAGTAAATCCAGAAACCGTTGGGCAGTTCACCGGACTGCGTGATAAAAACGGGAAAGAGATTTACGAGGGAGATATTGTAAAAACCAAAGAATATGGTATTGAAATTCCCAATGGAAAAGTAAGTTTTAACTCCGTCGGTTATGACAATTTTATTATCAATTATATTGATGGTGGATTTCGTCTATCAAATAATCACCGTTGCTTTTTATTGTGCAGAGGTAATCACCTTGAAGTCAATGGAAACATTTACGATAACCCGGAATTAATAAACTCTTAAATTAGTAACTCCATGGAAAAGGAAATTAAGGAAATAAGCGACTTTCTGAATATCACATGTCAGAATAATCCAGTAGAAATACAAGAAAGAATCGCCGCCACTATGGTGTATGTGGTAAGAACTGGAGAAATGCTTGCTGAAGCCAAAAGAATGCTCAGAAAGAAGAAATCCGATGAAATACAAAATACCATTATTAAGATAGCGCAAGAAAATTGCTTGTCTGCAAAGGTGCAAAATGCTTTGCTTGACAGTATCGCAGAAGAAGAATCATTTCTGGTGGACCGCCTAGATAGACTTAATGCTTCAGCAACGCATCAGTTGGATGCATTGCGTACTTTATTGAGCTATGAAAAGGAAGCTTTGCGGTTAAATAAGACTGGATATTAGAAAAAAAGTTAATCACGGAAAAATAATAGTTATAAAGTGATTGTTTTTATGTCACTTTTATGTAGCTTTACACCGTGAAAACAATTAATCATCTTAGTGGGATTTGATGATAAACAAGATATTAATAGGCTTTCATGGAGTACATACCTTAATCCCACATCAAAGGTATGGAAACTTGAAAGCCTTTGCTTTTCAGATATGATTACAATAGACGGATACATAATAAATCAGTTGGTGAATTTCTGATACTATATTAATTATGGCAAGACCTAATAAGATAGGTTTGGGCTACTTCCCAATGGACGTTGATTTATTCCAGGACATACGAATAAGGAAACTAATCAAGTATCAGAGTGGCAAGGCTATAACAGTATATGCTCTCCTGCTATGTCTTATCTACCAGCGTGGGTACTACATGAGGTGGGATGAAGAGTTGCCCTTCATTATATCGGAACAAACCGGGTTTGAAGAGGCGTATATACTGGAGGTCATCAAAAGCTGCATGGCACTAGGGTTATTCTCCAAGAAACTGTATGACGAAGAACAGGTTATTACGTCAAAAGGGATTCAAGAACGATACCTATATATATGCAAACTGCTTAAAAGAAGAGTTGGCATTACCGAATATTCGCTTATTGATGAAGAAAAGGAACTTGTCACTTCTGAGGAAACCGGGGTTATTTCCGGAAAAACCGAGGTTATTTCCGAAGAAACGTCTTTAGATTCGGTGAAAATGCCACAAAGAAAAAGAAAGGAAAAGGAAATAAAAGAAATCTCTCTATCGAGAGATAAAGAAAAGTTTCCCCCTCCCGAGGTTTTAGACAAAACATTAAGCGAATGCTATGATGAACTATCATGTGATAGGAGCTGGATAGAAGTTGTAACGATGAATACACGTAATTCCGGTCATAAGGATTTTACGATAGACATGTTCGGAATGTATTTAAAGCGTTTTTTCGATAAACTTCAAAACGAAGGAGAAGTGAGGAAATCTCCGAAGGATGCAAAATCTCATTTTGCAAGATGGTTAAATATTGAACTTCAAAAGAAATCTAATTATGAACCAAAACCAGTTACTCGCAACATCTACGAGCAAAAGCGAATTGATTCTGAGCGGAGAAAGTCTAGATTCATGGCTGAGTTCGCAGAAGCGGACGCAAGATTCCTTGCAGAGCAAGAAGCTAAACGAAAAGAAGTTGGCTCTACTGGAGAAATACCCAACACCATCCCAAATGGCGGTTGATTACAATCCTGATTTGCAAGGTAAGCTGGCTAAATCAAACCTTACACTTGCGGATATAGCCATGAATGATAACATTCCTTTGCTTGCAAATATTCGTTCCGTGTACGGTGAGGACAATGCGGTAAGATGGTTGAAGGTACAGTTTGACAGTCTTAACGATTACGCAGAGCAAGGAAAAGGTATCGATGATTCACAATTGGATGAATTGTGCAGTTTGGTACTTGGTGAATATTATTGGATGAACCTTGCGGAAATATGCAATTTCATTTCCAGATTCAAATTAGGGAAATATGGGCAATTTTATGGCGCCATTGGGCCTATGAAAATTACTTGTTCCCTTCTGGAATACATCAAAGAACGCCGCATCGACATCGAACGCTATGAGCGTGAACAATACCGGACACAACGCCAAAAGGAGATGGAGGAACATGGCAAAAACAGAATTTCCTATTCCGAGTATCTCGAACGCGAACGTAAACTTGTCGAAATCGGTGATAAGGATGCTATTGAAAGGGCTTCAAAACGTATAGGAGGTTCCTATATGTCAACAAGTTAATTAAAGATAAAGCCTTGGAAATAAAGGCGGTAACGTTTGTTTACAAGTCGCTAAATGAGTAATTTTATATCTGTAAATCAGATACATATAAAACATAAGAGCAATGAAACCAAAGAAAGATTTGATTAAAGCTGCCGAGGCTGATGGCAGCATAGACAGATTGAACAGCCTTCTTTCAGCCGCACACATACTGAACTGCGAAGCAAACATGCTGGTGGAGGAAGCGGCAGACTTGATGAACGCCAAAGGTTTGCTACTCGGAAACGTGAAAAGGCTTCATAACAATTTCGTTAAAAGTGCAGATTTGTACTTTCTGGAATTCTCCTCACTCGTAGAGACAGAGAAATCGAAGATGGATATGTTCAGGGACATGGACGACTTCGACGCCAAGTTCCGCGAGTGGGCAAAATTACCGTCTGATTGGAAACCTAAAGAAGCGGAGGATGAATAGTAAACTAACACACGGCTCTCTGTTCAGCGGCATAGAAGGTTTTGGATTAGGTGCGGCACTTGCCGGCATAAAGACCGAGTGGAGTTGTGAATTTGAGGATTATCAATCATTAGTAATAAAGAAAAACTTTGGAGAAGAGCATGAAATCAACAGAGATATTAGAACGTATTCAAAACCTCCGTTTGTTGACATCATCAGCGGTGGATTCCCTTGCCAGGACATCAGCATTGCTGGAAAAGGTGTCGGAATTGTCGGTGAGAGAAGCGGCCTATGGTCTGAAATGTTCAGAATTGTACGGGAAGTTAGACCTAAATACGTGCTCATTGAAAACAGCCCAATGCTCGTTGTTCGGGGGGTCGAGCAAGTCCTATGCGACCTTTCCGAAATCGGGTATGATGCGGAATGGCAATGTCTATCTGGCACCGACTTTGGCATACAACAGAATAGGGAGCGATTATATTGTATTGCCTACCCCAGCGAAATCAACGGCAAAAGGAGCACTCAAGAATCGGTATTTCGGAAGCCCTACTTATCGGGGCAATTTACACGAGTATATCCGGGATGGCGAACAAGACAGTCAATACCCTCACCCCGCTTTGCTGGAAAGTCTAATGGGGTTCCCGATAGGATGGACCGAACGGAGTGTATAGGCAATGCGGTACAACCGATAATTGCGCATTATCTGTTTGAGTGCATTAAGATATTTGACAGCAAACTGACATAATGAAGAATGCCGTATGAATATCCATCAGACAATTCCCCGTTCGGATTGCACCTCCTTCGCCAAGTGCGGCAAGCACTCACTTGCATATTGCAGGAGGTACGGTGCGTCCGAATGCGGACCATGTGAAATCGTGAGGAGGAAACCCCGTAACCGGGTGGTCGTTGACGGAGTGGAGCGTAAACTGTGCACCCACTGTGGTAGAGCGCTTCCGTTATCCCGGTTTTTCGATAGGACAGCCCGTCGTAACGGTAAGGAATACCATCTGAAAGCGTCATGGTGCAAGATGTGTATGGCAGAGGTACAGAGCGAACGGAATAAAAGAAAGAAAATAAATTAAATAACAAAAATATTATGGCAACACATGGACTTACAATAGCCAAAGCTTCCAAAGAGGACTTTGAGAAAGTATATAATCTGCTCCAGCCTATGGAGGAACTGTTCAACAGTCATTGGAGCAATGAGGAAGAATGGACTGAGTGGGATGACGATGACAAGGATAAGCAGGAACTTCTCGCCATTCGCAAGGAAATAGCCGAGGAGGAACATTATTATGAAGAGGATGTCGATAACCGTATCGTACTTTTTGAGTTCATTAAACGGAGGATGCAGTTGTGCGGATGCAGCAATTGGCAGCGAGTTGTAATTGCCGCTGAATGCCTGATTGACACATTTTGTGACCCACAAGAAAGCTCTCTTGTCTGGCGACCGGATTTAGAGCGCGCAATGGATTACACTATGTTGGGAGAATGACATTAACATGTGCAAAAAGAAGCCATTTCTGCACATGAAGTATTAACAACACGAGCGGAAACCGGTGGTTTTTGCTCATAACAAGAATAAAATATGGGAAAAGGTAAAAGACTAAAGAAGAGCACTGTATCAAAAAGAAGACGCAGTGCTGCAACTTACAGAATGGAAATGTCAAACATTTATTTGACAAGTGGGTTCATTACCATAGAAATAGCAAACAAATCGATGTGACCACAGTAATAATTAAAGGGCATACCTATTTTGCAATAATTTTAAAATTCGACACTTTATCTTTATTCGGGTATGCCCTTTTAATCGAAATGCGTATGAAACAATTGGATATTCCTTCTTTTAAGTATTGGCTCCGGATACATGGCTACCGTTTGGAGTGGTTCGGTACGGGGACAAAGAGTAATCCTATTAAGGTTAAATCAAAAAGGAAATGAAACGAAGAATAAGAAAAAAGATGCTGAAATACCCATATAGATACAAGTTGCATCAGTATTTGAAGTATGCCCACCAATGGTGTTGCGCTTTGGCGTATAAAGGGGATATATACACCTTGAAAGATGATGGTAGAATTGTAAAGGAGAACGATTGTTTATGAAACGCCTAATTGATGTTATAATAAAGAAATGGTTCTGCTGCCATGAGTGGGAATTCTTATTTGAAAGGAAAGTAGAAGTTGTTGATGATTGGGGAGATAGCAGTTGGTACACCGTACGTCACTACTTCTGCAAGAAGTGTGGTAAATACAAGAAAATTAAAAGTCATTGATATGAAACAGACATTGGAAGAAGCTGCCCATTCTTTCGCAGAAAGTAGAAGCAGCGGAAGTGCATTCCCAGCATATTATCAAGGGTTTATCGCTGGTGCAGAATGGGCAATGAAATTGAAACATGATAAAGTCAAACTTATGTGTATTAAAGATAGTGATAAAAGGTGTAATCAATGTCACGAATGTGATGTATATGTATTAAATCCTAGCTATTGATATGAAACAGACAGTAGAAGAAGCGGCAATGAACTTTGCCAATTATGAATCCAATAATTTAGATAAACTGCCTTTTAAGGTGAAAAATGTGGTCGATTATGACAATGGACTGACGAGGGGTTTCAAGGCTGGTGCCGAATGGCAGGTAAAGCAATCACCGTGGATAAGCGTAGAGGATGCAATACCAAACAAACAAGCAAAAGGCATGTGTCAAGTGAAATTTGTTGATGGTAGTATTGATGAAATGGCAATGCGAAAAGTGAATAAATGGATATATCCCTACATCAAGACTGGATATGTTACTCATTGGATGCCCATCCCCTCTTTCGATTAGATACTTGAAGCAAACAAGGATGTACTGGAATATATTAAGGAGATTGAAAATGATAAAGAAATGGTATGAAGTTTCGTGTGATTTGTGCGGAAATGGTTTAAATCACTATGCAGAATTAAAACCTACTTGCACTGATTTAAGGAGAGATGGTTTTAAAGTTAAAATCAATAACGGAAAGGTGTTTGTTTTTTGTAAAGAGTGCTATGAAAAGATAAAGAAGGAGACAAAGAAATGAAAGGAAATATATTTGACAAAATAAGAAAAGCATCTAATAAATACATAGAGTATATGATTGCTTGTGATGATGTAGCCAAAGAAGCGCAAAAATATATAGATTGGGACGATAACGTTTCATGTGAATATTATCCGGCTGATGGAATATGTATAATGATAGACGAGCATGTTTGTTATGCTAATATATTCTTTGACTTGGTGGAAGAATCAAAGAACGGTATGATTGACAAGGAAACGTTTATAAGAAATTGCATTTGACATGAAAAGAATCAAGATTTCAAATTTGCAAGAAGGAGATTTGTTTATATACAAAGGTGTAATGTATGAAATTATTCATAAGGACAAATGGGAAACCTATTGTAAATATATCAACGATAAATATTCACCAGAAGGATGGTTTCCAAGAAAATATCTTTATTGTTCTTTTAGTAATTACACAAAAGTGGAGATTTAAGTATTATGAGTAAATATAGATACAGAGAAGTAAAGAACTATATCCACAACGAATTAAAGTTGACTAAAGAGGATATAAAGGAAATTATGATTCCAATCGTGAAAGAGGAAGTCAAACGTATCTTTCAAAACACCTACGGAAACGACGTTGATATAGAGAGGTGGGTTCGTTGTATGGTTTCTGACGAGATAAAGAAAAACGGTGATTACTCTATGATAAAGAATTTGTGCAGGGAGATAATTAAGGAGGAAATTACCGATAGGTTGTCAATTGATATAAGCCTTAAAAGAGAAGGAGATAAAATTATGTTGAACGAACAAGAACCGTAAAACACATAGGAAATGAGCAGATTTGAGAAAGAGATTCTTCCCTTCATGGAAGAAGAGATTATGAAAAAGCTCCGCACATACAACGTGTACAATGAAAAGGAGTATGAGGACATACGGAAGGCGGTAAGGTATTCAATCAGATTTTGTAAGAAAAATAAAATTGTTAGATATGAAGGATAAAGATGTTTTTATTGAAAAGCATGGAGATATAATTGTATCTGTTGACCTTGGTTGTAAAAACGATATGGCTGTAGAAACTGTATTTAGAAAAGATAAAATGGGATTAACTATTTTATCTCAAAATATTATTGGTCGTGCAGAAGATTTTAATACAGAAGAGAAAAGAAATAACTATTTGAACAAAGAAAGGAAAGAAATATGGAAGTAAAGAACGGAATAATAATAGACGGGGTGCTTCATGAAGCTGAGAATTATCCAAATGACTATGAATGTAAGATATGTTCTCTTCACAAGGAATGTAATGAATTAGAGAATCGTTGTGATGAATGGATTTGCAGGCTTATTGATTGTAGGTATTTCGTCAATCGTGGCAAAGTGACTGATATTAAGATAGATAAGGAGGAATGACAATGAAAGAAAGGCATTGTAGTATATGCGTGCATTATGAGACATGCGCCAATTTTCAGATGTATTGTCGTGCATTGAAAAGACGCATAACAGCAAGAAAGCAAGCGAAAAATTGTAAGTATTTTGAATATAAATGGAAGGACAAATGAAATTAAAACATCCATTAGATTGGTATAACGAAAACACACCATTAGAAGATGAAGAATACGAAAAGGGATGTCTATCTATCGCCTTGATAGTAGTAATCATTTTCATTGCATTAACGGTTGTAATTTTATCTTACGAATTATGAAATCAAAACAAGTATTATCAATCGAACAGATGAAGCACTTGCAAGAACTTGGAGTGGATGCAAGCGATGCAAGTATGATATTTCAAAGAGGCTCCGCTACAAGGCATGTATGGGTGCTACATGTAATGGGCTATGCAGACACATCATTGCGAGAAAAAGAATATACTTACACCTTGCAGGACATTCTAGGGTTGTTGCCGAAAGAGATTAAATCAGGTGAAGATATTTTTTGTCTTACTATGTTCGTTATTGGCAAAATGTGGACTGTATGCTATTCAATGTCAGATGAATTTGATTACTATAAAGAATTTAGTTCTGTATCGCTTATGGATTGTGCATACGATATGTTGTGTTGGTGTATTGAAAATGGATATATTAAAAAGGAGGGTGAATAATGAAAGCAAGAGTAAAAGCAACCGGAGAAATTATCAATATTGCTGATTACGCACGTGTCACACTTGATAGATGTGATAGTTACGGGAATCCTATTGAATTAAGTTTTGATGAGGTTGAAATACTTCAAGAAAGGTCTGATAATATTGATTGGGAACAAAGACGTTATGAACTGGCTAAAGTTGCCATGCAAGCTTTGACTTCAAACAGTTTCTGGATGAAAAATTTAGGTGTATGTCTGGATGAATCATCTAATAGAAATATAGATGCGATTGAGATAGTATCTATTGAATCAATCAATTATGCTGATGCAATGATAAAGAAACTGAAAGGAGAATAACTATGAAAGCAAAATACTTCAAGAAGATAAAAAAACAAGTGAAGTGGTACAAAGTATCATATAGGGATGGTTTGTTTGATAGTTTTGTAAATGAGAAAGAAATTTTAGCTAAATCTCCTGAAAACGCTTGTGTCAGATATCATAAACGTACTGGCTGTTTTATTAACAGATATAATCCTAATCATATTACACAACATAGTGAATGTCTTTCAAGGTTCAAAGTATGTATAGGTCAGAAAGTAATGTATTTTGATTAAAATAAAGGAGGCATAACTATGGGATTTACAACACCGTGCTTTATACGCAAAAACACACCGGAGCTTCGGAAGGAGCTGGAATATTTGGGCTATTCACATGGTAAGCCTGAATATTATGCAGATGATGATGACAACAAGTATGATTTTATAATGTGTCACAATGGAAGGTTCTTTTTACTCTCTCAAAATAACCATGTGATAAGGAATGGGCATCCTTTGAAAAAACATGGAAGTATTAATTGCGGAACCAACGAACCTTTGTTTCTTGCCATTGCTGCATTGAGGGATGATACAGACAAGAACCAATGGTTTGTATTGGACCATGACAACATATGGGAAGCGGTCGAATGCTACCAACACAAAGGGGATTTTATTCTTTGCAATCATGACCGGTGGTATTGTGGGACAGACGTAGCACAAGCACACAAGGCTACTGTAAAGGAATTGAAAGAATTCTTTTCCCGAGAAATTGAAATTCCCACAATAAGGTGGAATATGGAAGATGTCATTTATGATGCGTCTGATTATTGTCATCGTATAGGAGTTCAGAAGATCATCGGGAAAAAGGTTGTGTATCGAAACGGAGAAGCGGTAGATGCTTCGTACTGTGTGCATTTCTACGAGAGCGGAAAAAGATGGGTCATTATGGAAAGGCTTATCGGAAGTTTGAATGCTTTCATTGTGGCAGGTGAGCGCATAATAGTTACTGACAACGTTATAATACCTTTTTGTAAATTCAATCCTGCGGATATAAACGAATCAATAAAATACAGCCTTATATGACAATGGACCTGAGAATAATAGATTTCCCGGAATACCCGTGGAAGACCTTGAATGTACATAAGGACTTTAGTTACTCGTTCAACATCAGTCCGGGAAAGAAAATAGAGGGGGATTTGTTCGATTCATCCAAGATGAAAGTTGTGTCCTACAATGAAAACAGCCATGTGCAGATATTGGCTGTATGTGACCCTTACGGACCGCCTTTCTATGTACGCAGGGATATGGACGGTTTGTTGTGGTCCTCATGGGTAAAAATAGAGGAGGAGCACTTCTGGCAAGAGATTAATAGTTGTGCGGCAGCCATTAATTTCCCTCCTCTGTGTACGTCTCATTATTATTTTTAATCGAATTGAACAATCAGAAATTAAAAACTAAAACTATGGAATCAAAAGATTTTTTAATTGAATCAGAGAATCCGAATAACTGTCATCGGCATTCCTCTCCAAATGGGCAAACAGTTCTTCCAGCGAATTCCACTGACGGGAGTCGCCAATGTGAAGAATCATCTTCCACAGATAAGGATTTTCGAGAAACAGAGGAAACATTCGAGCAGCAATCGCATTGTAATGGTCTCTGTGGTATACATTCTCTCTTAGAAGGCTATCCCAGGATTGTAGAATTGTCTGAAGAGGAATATGCCCGACTCTCAAACCTTTCTCCATTGCCCGGGAAAGAAGGCCATCCAGATAGTCCCGGAAAAGCTGGGAGTTTAGGTGTTGTGTACTAAATATGGGGAATGACGACCAGACTTTATATATGTTATGTATATGGTACATAGACGAAAGCTCACAGATGGTTTCTTCAAACCACATCAAGCCTGATATTTCATCTATCATCGGACCATTAATTAAATGATGACAATATTCATGCGCGAACTGATATGCCCACTGACACCAATAATCATCATGCGTATGTAAGTAAATTACCCTTCCATCGGCGGTATCGCTGCATTTGGGTTCGTCTTTAAAGTGGTTATACTTGATTATGCACGGCTTTGACGAAAAAAAATGAATGGATAAGGCTCTTGAGAAAGCCATGTCAATATTCATAATGACATCCGATACGATAGGCACACAAAAGTCACCGAACCCTTCATCATGTACAAGTGTGATGTTCGGGCAGATTTGAACAATTTCATTCATAATTTAAAGTTTAAAATTTGACGAAACAAATATACTAATAAAAACGGGCACACCCGACATCCATAATGATAAGTTTAGAATTTGACACTTTACTCTTTTTCATTTGGGTGTGCCCTTTATAAAGGAAAAAAATGATTATATGAAAGAAGAACTTGTAACATTAGAGACAGCGAAGCTGCTGAAAGAGAAAGGGTTTCTACAAAGGAAATATCTTATAGATGTTTCCACTTTGCATCATTGTTATAAATACCTATCTGTTCCACCTCAATCGGTAGTTCAAAGGTGGCTTCGTGAAACCAAGGACCTGCATATTGAAATATCCTATATGTATGAAAATTATTGGATATATGATATACTAACAATTCCGAACCATGACTTAGTAGGGTTGTCGGATAGACCTATTATCCATTATAAATCCTACGAGGAAGCACTTGAAGCCGGTTTGGTGGAATGTTTAAAATTTATATGATTATGAGACAAGAAATGAAAATCGGAGAAATATTCGAATGCAACGGAGAAAAAGTTATAGTGAAAAAAGATAGCGATATTATGTGCGGTTGTGATAAATGCTATTTTTATGTTAAACCGGAATGTAGTGATTATAATTGCATTTCTTATGTTAGGCAAGACAAGCAAGATGTATACTTTGAAAAAGTAGAGGAGAAACAGCAATGAAGAAAATAATGTTTAATGACAAATACAGCTTAACCCAAGCCGTATTGGATGGTCGGAAGACTATGACGAGAAGGGTCTGCAAGTATGACAGACCAGATGAAACTTATAGTATTGTATTTCTCTTTTATAAATCAAATTATTATGATAATGACGGGAACATAGTGTATTCATTAAATAATAATTTTGGTTGGAGAAACGACAAAGGAGACTTTACGGGGTGGAATATTCCAAAATACAAAGTCGGTGAAGTTGTTGCCATTGCGCAAAGTTATGAAAGTTTAGGGATGAATCCCGAAATTGCACTTAATGATAGGGACGGAATAGGATTTTATACTAAAACTAAATTCGCACCCGGCTGGAAAAATAAAATGTTTGTCCGCGCTGACCTTATGCCCCACCATATCCGCATTACCAACATCAAAATCGAAAGATTGCAAGACATCTCCGATAAAGATTGCTTGAAAGAAGGAATTTATAAAGGACAATGCGGAAGTGCAGATACACATTTTATGGATGCTTATTATTATAAAGGGGACATTCAGCCTTATTGCACCCCTCGTGAAGCCTTTGCCGCCCTCATAGATAAAGTCTCCGGCAAAGGTACGTGGGAGTCCAACCCTTATGTCTTCGTTTACGAATTTGAATTGATTGATTAAAATTATTATGGAAACTGTAGAACTGATAATTAAAATCTCCATCTCTTTATTCAATGCCATTGCATTAGGATTTGTCCTAATCATGGTAAGCAGATTACATAGGCGCATGGAGGACAAGCTGAATGAGATAAGGGAATACACCCGTAGGGTTTCAGACCGTGATGATGTTATTTATATGAATCAGCTTCAATGGCTGAAAAGTAAGCTGATTGAAGAGGAACGGTACGAGGAAGCCGCTAAAATCAATAAATGTATTGAGGATGAGTATAACAAATTAAAGAATAACAATAATGGGAAAAGACATTAATAATGGACGTGAAATAAAATTCAGAGCAAAAGCCATCAATGACGATTTTTTCAAAGGAGAATGGGTGTATGGTTATTATACGAAAGAATTATGGAGCGGCAATCTTTTGGACGTGATAACAGACGGAGCCAATGATATCCCCATACAGGTAGAGACGTTGGGGCAGTTCACCGGCTTTTGTGATAAGAACGTGAAAGAAATCTATGAATACGACATTGTAAGAGTATATGCAAAAGATGGAGCTTTCAACATAGTAGTGAAATGGGGCAATGAATCAATGGCATTTATGGCTTGCTATGTCGATGGGAACCATTCTCCTTTTTCTTGGTTTACCAACCTTCTTGTATATGAATTAGAGGTGATTGGTAATGTGTTTGATAACCTTGATTTAATTATAAGGAATGATAATGGAGATAATATTATTAGGGAAAAGGCTTGAAGACTACCCGGAAACAGAATATTACGAACGAAGGCTTATCTACACAACATACAGTTCTGGCTTCAGAGAGCATAACATTGCGGCATTCAAGAGCAGGCTGAGAAAAGGCTTTGACTACGAAGTAATAAATCATTTCGTCAAGGGCGGTAACGACTTTTGGACTACAGATGAAATTATAGCCGCTGTCCGTGTTTCCTTGTCCCTCAATCTGCTTACGGATGAAGAATGGAAGATGGCAATCCCGATTATTGAGCGTGGCCTTGAAGCCAATAAAGCCTATGTCCGTATGCTTGACGAGATGTCGGCTATATTGGAGAAGTATTGCGAGGAATGGGAGGATTTGGGTATGCGCCATACCTTCATGCAACGTGTTCCTCATGAATGCTGGCAGGGACGTTTTAGCAGGCATAGCCAGAATCCGGAACAAAAGCCGAATTATTCATGACTAAACTATACAAAGTAACCCTCTTCGGCAAACCGTTCATGATTGGATGGTTCAGCCACGCGGACAAATGGTATCACAAGTTTAGCATAGTGAAATAATGGATATAACAGACTTAAAAATTGGTGACTGGGTGAGAATAAGGATGCCGTCACCACAAGGAGAGAGACTTTCCATCCCCATGCAGGTAGTAGGGTTGCTTTCCAGTTTCAACAATCCAAGCCCTAAAGATACGGTATATCTTGACTTTGAAGGGAATGAGGGAGACGTCTGGGAAGAAGAAGTACAGAATTTAGTTTATTATAATGAAGATAAGCCATGAGAAAAGTAGACAGACTGAAAAAGCTCCATGTCCCTATTGATGACAAAACAAGAAGATTGACACAACGGTCAACGGAGACGCTGAAAGTCTTGTCGAGCAGCACAAGGAAGTGGAAAGAAGGCTACATCCATTACGTATAGACAGAAGCACGGTGATTTACGTGCCGGCAGAAAAATGTAATGAGGGATACCGCCGAAAATGGATGAAAAAGGCTGGTATGGAAAAATATATTGTCGTTGTATAATTGTAGGTATTTATCGCAAAGCAAGCAAAAGTTAAACTCTTGATTATGAGTAAATTATATGCGTAAATATTTGGCTAATTCGTTGATAATGAGTATCTTTACAATACTAAAAGAAACCAATATTACTAACAATTAAAAGACAAGAACAATGAAAGAAATAAATAAAATAAAGGATATGAAACGGATATATACCAAAGATATAAAAGCAATGAAGTTAACAGAAGATGAAATGTGGTGGGCAAAAGATACTTTTGATGACATTAATAAAAATGGCTTTGATAATAGTCTTAGATATTATCTACGCACAGATCATTATGATATAAAAGATAAAACTTCCATGCTCAAGAAAGCACTCAAATACTATGCTAAAAAGTATCTCAAAGAGATAGGAGCATACGACCAATGTTCATTTTGGGAAATGAGTTGTTATGTAGCCGATATACTTTGTGTTTCTGCATGTGAGTTACAACGTTGGTATCGTGGAATGAGAATTGAAGATGAATCAATATATATCGCAGAAACCTACGGTCTTGATACTTTTGGAATTGATGAAAATATATAATACATCTAACAAAATAAGTTTAACCAGCAGGGCGAAAGCCCTGCATAACACATAAGAGCAATGAACACATATTACAAATTTGCGCCAAACGTATTTTTGGCAAAGTGCGATGAAAAGCATGAAAAAGGTGAAACAATTGATGTTACCACCAAGTATGGTAAAGAAAACGAAAGTATCGTTTTCAATCTGATTTTTGAGAAAGACGGTTTTTACTATTACTCCATTGTTCGGGCTGACGGCTTTAATGTTCAAGAGTGGGCGAAGCAAAGAGCAGAAAGACGCAGGGAGTGGGCGGCTTCAGCAGGACAAAAGAGTTATAAGTATTACGAGAAATCGAATAAAGATAGAGACTTCCTATCATTGGGAGAACCTATTAAGGTCGGACATCATAGTGAAAGAAGGCATAGAAAGGCAATAGATGACGCTTGGAACAATATGGGCAAAAGTGTTGAGTTTAGCGACAAAGCTGCCGAACATGAAAGAGTAGCCAAGTATTGGGAAAAACGCGCTGAAACTATCAATCTTTCTATGCCGGAAAGTATTGACTTCTACGAACACAAGTTAGAACAAGCGAAAGAATACCATGAAGGTGTGAAGTCCGGCAAATATCCACGTAGCCACTCTTACACTCTCACTTATGCCAAGAAAGAGGTAAACGAACTGCAAAAGAAATACGAACTGGCTAAAAAGTTGTGGGGAGATGAAAACGAAAACCAATAAAGCAATTTCACTACTCCAGTGCGGCGATTTTGAAGCCGCACTAGCAATTTTCTCCACTTTTCGCATGGGATTTACCAAAGAAGAGCAAAGAACCTTGAAAATAGCAAGTGAGAGTCTTTCCGGACATTCCTCGTTCTATCGTCAACTTGGAATTGACATCGACAAGGAGATAGAGAAAAGTAAATCTATTATTACATCGAAGTACTTGAGAATGAAATAGTTAAACAAAGTTTAAGCCATGCATATTTATAATTTAACTTATTGGTAATCAATATATTATTTGTATATTTACATATCAAAAATAACAAATTAATCAATAAGAGCAATGAAGATTACACAAGAAACAATTAGCAAATTAAATGAACTTGGTTACAATGTTTGGGCAGATGATAGGTACGGTTTTGTCGATATGAACGATTATAATAGTGCTACCTACATAGGTATAGGAACAAAAAGTCACTCGGATGACTGGTTCTGCAAGTCGTTTAAAACTCCAAAGGAAAAAGAAGTCACTGTTGAATGGGTGCTTGATAAAATCAGTAAAGAGAATAGATATAAAAGTTTGTACGAATATCTTCAAAAGATAGCAGATAAAAATAGTATTAGCATATATCCTGCATCTTATGGTATAGGAGTTGCTTCTTTATTCAATCGAAGTAAGGACATTGAAATGGTTTCTAATAAACTTCATTCTTTGGGCTTAAAATTTAAAAATGAATTGTCGCAAGGTGGTTGGGTTTATCGTTTCATTGTAAGTAAGGATAGTGAAAACATGAGAGTTCTTGAATCACTTAAATCAGTATAATATGAGCAAGATAGAACAAATGACATCCGAGCTTAACCAGATATTACACTCTGACACCTATCAGTTCGAGATTGACACCGAAGATTTCGTTTTTGGATTCAAAAATACAATCAAGAAACGTACCAAAAGTTTGGCTAAAGCAATCAAATTAAAAGTAATGCTAACCAATGATTGTGGTCGGTTCTTGTCTGATACAGTAAGAATAGTGGCAGTGCGGTTTTATAAGAACGGTCAACTAACCAAGGAGTTAAAAGCTGAAGAAATAACAGCAGCGTATAACGGATAAAATATAGAGCGATGATAACAATAGTAAAAGTATATTTGAAAGACGAACAAGGTAATGAAGACTGGTTCGTTACTCCTATCAATCTATCAGAGCAAGAAGCCCATAAATACTATCTCGGTAATACCTTCAATATGGGACGTGAAACAGACCACATGATGAAATGTTACAAGGTTGAGACAATAAAATCATCAAATTAGATAAATTTATGACTAAAAGTGGCGCTTTTTATGTCATATTTTGTATCTTTACACCATAAAAATAAAAAAAGAGCAATGAAAATTTACACAAGTTATTTCGGAAATCATAGAAAGCTAGAAGCATCTAACATCAAAATGATATGTGTTGCCTTGGGTAAACCAAAATATTACAATGCTCCTCAAATAATAGAGGTGGCGCCAAGAAGATATATGTTGGATGATAAATGGACTTATGAAGAATACACGAACATGTATCTAAACGATGTCCTTTCAAAAGTCAATCCGCAGGAATTGATTCAAACCATCCAACGATTTAGTAACGGTCAAGATGTAGCTCTTTGCTGCTATGAAAAGCCGGGCGATTTTTGCCATCGCCATATTTTGGCAAAGTGGCTGACAGAAAAGACCGAAATCGAAATCAAAGAGTTCGGGATGGTTGAGAGAAAAGAACCTAAGTATGAACAAGCAAGTTTGTTCTAAAGATATGTGTGAGGCTTTTTATGGTTATGGATACACACGTCAATTGAAAACGGAAACCATTGGCAGCTTGGAATAGACAAGCATTTGCGGAAATAGCTCATCGGTAGAGCGTTGGCATTCCAGCCAAAGAGTGGGGTTCGATTCCTTGTTTCCGCTCGAATGCTGTTAAACTCGGCTCGTTGATTGAGGTTGTGTTAAGTAGGCGACAAGGTTCGATTCCTTGCATTTAGTTGGTACTGCGAACAATCTGACAGCTTGGAAAGACAAGCAAATTTGGTGGTATGACGGAATTGGTAGACGCTAATTGAGTACGGTTAATCGTAAAGTGAAATTCTTTGCTAAGTGTTAGATAGGTTGAAACTAAAACCTGACAATCCGTATCAATCCTATCATGCAGGTTCGAATCCTGCTACCACCAATAAGGGATAAAATGGTCATAGGGTGCTAAGACTAATGAACGGAAGTTCCAAGTGTAGATAGGAATGGATGTCATCAAGACCGTAGCTGTAAGTACCAGGTTGAGTAGTTTAAATATCGTAGGATAACCAATCTATGGACGAAAACGAGAAAGCAGACGATACTTGTGTAGGTTCGACTCCTACTTATTCCTCAACCCTTATAGTAGCGATAAGCAAAAGCAAGAACATGAAAGCTTGTGCAGTTTACGGGGTGATGGAAATTGCCATCTGACACGACTGTAAAGAAGCCGAATAGATTGCATAAGTGTTCTTGCAAGTAGCTTGCAGAATGATTGAATTTTGTGTTAAGCCTGTCGGGAATACGCTCGGCAGGCATTTAACGCAAAATGTATATGAAGTTATATACAACCTCAATATATGGACGATAAAGGACTAATAAGAGCATGTGAAAACTCCGGCTGCGGTTGGAAGTGTTGTTCGTTCGGGTCGGACGGACATATTGTAATTCTCCCCCATGAACTTGACGGGTATGAAAAAGAAATTTCCCATTTACAGATTATAGATGATAATTACTTTGGCGGTAAAAAGGTAAAATGTATCGCTAGAGACTGCAAATCATGTGATAATGGTTACAAGCCTATTATGTGTAGAACTTATCCTTTGTGGGTAAAGTCGGTAAAGAAAGGCTTTGTTTTTCGTAGTGGTAAATGTCCGTTGAAGAATGAACAACTTACAAAGCATAAGGAATTTGTATTAGATATTTTCGACAATTATAGAAAAGTATTGTCGCCTAAAGTTGATATAGATGTATTCCTTTCTAAAGCATGGATTGACCGTTACGAACCATTATTCCCAACGCATAAAGGAAGTATAGAATATAAAATGCAGGTCAAATCTTTGTCCATGTATGATATATCCGATATTGAAGAAATGGAGCAAGCTCTTATTGCCAGTCCGGATATGTGCTTTGCATCGGAACCGGAAGATATAGTAAGGTGCTTGCAATCTGATTGTAGTTTCGGATTACTGGTAAATGACAAGCTGGTCGCTTATTCGCTTGCATACTTGACTGAATATGGTACTGCCTACATAGATAAATGCTTTGTCCATGCTGATTATAGGGGAAACGGATTTCAATATGTACTTATTAATGCGAATATAGCGAGGTTAGTTGCTAATGGCGCACATGAAATATTTGCTATGACTTCTCCAAAGAATAAAGCAAGCATTAGGAGTTTTACTAATGCTGGATTTCAATTTAAGCGAGACACTAAGTACAAAGGGATTGAACGTTTAATTTTAAAGTGGGAGCTATGAAAGTTATAGTTTATACCAAGAATATAATTGAGAATATCGAAAAGGCGCAAACACTTGTTAATGCTCCTATTTCGTTAATGTTCAAAGATTTCTACGAGGATATTTATGGACATATCGCGGATAAAATAAACAATAAGATTTTTGGTCTCCATTTAAAAGACAGTATATGCTATTCTATCGGTAAGGCAGCCAGACACCAGAATGGGGCAGTTGCCGTTACTACGTATGATGCAATGGATTGTGTTGTGAATAGATGTATTAATAATATCTACATCCCTATCAATGGTTTTGATAATAGAGAAGGTGTAAGCCTATATGAAGCAAAACAGATAGCCAGAATGGTTCGTGCATGTGATGGCAATTCTCATGCCTATGGAATGATTACTTCTGGTTGCCTGAATGAAAATAGACCGTCACTACGACGATTGTATGATATATGGAATACACTGAAAACAAGTACTGAATCAATTAGTTTGGGTGGTAGCTTTTGGCTGGGACAAAACGAAAGACTTCCGGATTTCATTAGCGATGTACGTATAGGAGAGTATATGTTGTTTGGCACAATTCCGTATAATGAAGATGAATACAAATTAGGGAGGAATGGCATTGAATTAAGTACTAAAGTTATAGGTGTTTTTCCGGACCGCAACCAAATACTTCTTGATTGCGGCTATTCTATGGCTGATATGCAGGATTGCTCATGTGCAAATAGGGAATTGGTCTATTCGGATTGCTCCAGCGAATACACTATGATGAAGTGTCGTGGCAGAGCTTCAGATTATTGCATTGGTGATGTTGTTACGTTTGTTCCCAATTATAAATCATTAGTCAAGTTGAGATATGCAGAACATGAATATAGATAAACCTTGGATTGACTATATTGCCAATCGTACATTTGGCATGGAATTGGAGTTTGCCGATGGTGAAAAACAGCGTATTCCACTTCCATCCGGTTACAAGTGGACGGACAACAAGTTGACCATGATGAATAATTCGGATGGTTCGGCTGTTACACATCACGGTCAGTTTGGCGGTGAGATAAACACTCGACCATATCATTATTGTATGGAAGATTTGCAGGAATTGAAGGACTTCATTCAGACCATGAAAGATGCAGGGAGCTATCTTATGTGGAATGAAGGCTTTGATGCACATCTGTACATTAGGGATATGGATTTGGATGTTATTAAGCGTATGTTTGTCCTCTCTTATTATACTGCATATCCTATCAAGCGGATATTTGACATCGCGGAATGGTGGGAAACAAAATACCTTGTGCCTAGCCCACCTTGGGATGTGGTAAAGCGTGTACTGGAAGCCGATAATATCGATAACTTGCTGAAGGTCTTTAACAATGGTTCAGACAGAGGGCATATCCGGTATTGGCTTAATTTATGTTCCATTGAGAAGATTGGAACGGCAGAGTTTCGCATCTTCAATAGCTCTTGGAACTTCGACAAGGTGCTGGAAACAATCAGGTTCATGTATTCATTTGTAGAGTATGCCTACTTACATGAAGATATGGAAGAGTATAAGCAACTTACTACAGTTGATAGGTGTCTTGAGGTGTTTCATATTGACTATTCTAAAGTTCCCCAAAGGCATAAACCGCTACTTTGGGCGGCAGAGCACTCGGATAATGTTACTATAGTAGGTTCCATGTTCAAGAAGTCAAACCGAATGCTTTCCTTCATCAAGAAAGAAGCGGCCAAGTTTGATGTTGCTCATGTGGTAAACTCATATTATATGGATATAGAGCAAGTCCTTACCAATAGGGAAATTAAAGTTTACACCAAAGAGTATTTTATCTACATGATGTACAAGGCAATCAGGGGTGAGATAAAAGAACTGCACTTTAATGATGAATATGATTTTCTGAACATCAAATCTGAAAGCCCGGCTGAAATCATAGCTACCATCCATCTTTTCAACGCGATTAAGAAGCACAAAAACTCGCAGGATATTTACCATAAGTCTCTTTATGACGATTTCATGTCTAAGTTGGAGTATTATCATAAGAAGTATGCGGAACGTTATCAAAAACTTGTGGATAGCCTTAAAAGCAAGTCTATTGAAGTATCCTATTGTGCTGATATATCAGATGCTATTCTTAATTGCAAAGAGAATGATATACTAATCTATCAGAATGAATTTCATTCCGGCATGAAAGCCACAAGCAACGCATTACAGCGTTTCTTGCTGGATGATTTCGGATGGCAAGAACGAACTAAAACGAAATATGCAGAAATAGATGAAGAACAAGTTAATTACATGGCTCTCTCACAGCATGGATTTATGGGTAGAAGAGAGGTATTCAAAGACCAACGCACATATATTTGGTCTAATGTGGTAGAAAGTGGAGACAGCAGTTTTAGTAAGCGGACTATCATCCCTCTAAAATATAAACGGTTGCCGGATGATTATATGCTTACAGATAAAAGCGAGCTCCGGTTTGTACGTGCTTCTATGGCAGAGATTGATTATCTGCGTATGATTTACTTGAAAAAGGGTATTATTCTAGGTTCTGCACCGTTCTGTTATTTATGGTTTTTGGATGATTATGTGTTCGGAGCTTGTATGTTTGATTTCTTGAAGGTAAGTAAATACGGCATGGATGCAGTTTGGATGAAGTCGGATTTTGTGATAGACCATCCATTACCAAAATTGAGTAGATTGCTAATAATGGGTGTACTTTCGTCAGAGTTCAAATATGAATTGGATATAAGATATAAACATGAATGTGGAGTGATTGCCACTTCTGTATTTACCGACAAACCGGTAAGTATGAAGTATCGGGGAGTGTTCAAACTGCATGAACGCTGTGTTGGTAAACTCCATTACATACAGGATGCAGGTATTCGTGGAAAATTGGACGATATTTTAAAAGCTTTTGTGAAAAAATACGGTGATGAGCCGAGAAAGGAATAATAAATGGGAAAATTCAAGATAGCGGAAGTGCAATTATCTGACATTAAGCTGGTCAAGAAAAATGCTCATTTTATGCAGCAGGACACGTTTAATGCCTTAGTGAATAACATTCGTAGGGACGGTCAATTATCGTCTGTACCGTTTTGTGTAAAGCATTCGGATGGTTCTTATACGGTAGTAAGTGGTAATCACCGAACACAAGCGGCAAAGATGGCCGGTCTTACATCCATCCATGTTATGTACATAGATGAAGAAGAGACTACAAACGATTGGTTGCTGGCAACACAATTGTCACATAACAGTATAGTTGGGCAGGACGATGCGGAAGTATTGAAACAGCTATTGGACGAGATAACGGATGTCGCTCTAAAAGAATATGCGCATATCAGCAATGAAGTTCTGGAAAGCGTGAAGGACATCAACTATACGGTTGAAATGCCGAATAACGAAATCGTTCCGGTAACTCTCATGTTTGTTAATACGCAGAAAACTACATTTGATAAGTTGATGGAAACGTTGGATTGCTATTCGGAAAAAGAACTTGGTAATCTAACTTTGGTGGATATGGATACAATGCACCGATTGAATGAGGTGTCGGCCAAAGTTCAGACAAAGTATAAAATTAAATCTCAGGCTTTGAGTATTTGTAAGATGTTGGAAATCGTAAACAATGTATTGGAGGGCAATAAAGATGGCACAGAAGTATAGGCTTAATACTAGACAGAAAAAACAGTTGTTTCTTAAAGCGTTGGACACAAGAATGCTTAATGTAACATCTGCATGTGAAGCTGCGAATATATCCAGAACTCTTGCTTATAAGTGGAAAGCAAACGACCCGGATTTTGCAGAGAAATGGAAGGAGGTTGAGGAAAGTTTTTACGATAAATTGGAAACTACGATGTTCGCCAAAGCCTTGACGGAGCAAGATAATACTATGCTTATTTGGCTGAGCAAGACCAAAATGAAACATAGAGGTTATATTGAAAAGGTGGAGCAGGATGTGAATGTGAATCCGTTTGAGAAATTGATGCAGGAATTGCCGGACGACGAAGAATGACAATATCAGATGGAAAAGCTTTGCGGAAAATCAAATCATGGACTGAGGACTGGAATAGGTTCGTCCGTGATGCCCTTAAGGCACGTTTGGATAAAGAACAGCAGGATATAATTTCTTCTGTTCAATATAACTCGATGACAGCCGTTGCATCAGGTACAGCCCGTGGCAAGGACTTTGTAGCCGCTTGTGCATCTTTGTGCTTCATGTATCTTACCCCTCGTTGGAAAGATGGAAAGTTGACAAAAAATACAAAAATAGCCATGACGGCACCGACGGCCCGTCAAGTGCAGAATATCATGATTCCGGAAATATCGCGCTTATACAGAAATGCGGGCTTTCTTCCGGGCAGATTGTTGTCTTCCGGTATAAAGACTGATTATGAAGAATGGTTCCTAACAGGGTTTAAAGCTGGTGACGACAATACAGAAGCATGGTCTGGTTTCCATGCAGTGAACACAATGTTTGTTGTTACTGAAGCTTCCGGTATATCAGAAGCGACATATAATGCCATTGAAGGAAACTTACAAGGTAATTCTCGCTTTCTTATTGTGTTTAACCCGAATGTTACTACTGGTTATGCTGCACGTGCGATGAAGTCGGAACGTTTTGCAAAGTTTCGTCTTGATTCTCTAAATGCAGAAAATGTTGTATCAAGAAAAGATATTATTCCTGGACAGGTGAATTATGAATGGGTAAAGGACAAGGTTTTAAACTGGTGTTCTCCGTTACAAAAAGCAGATTTCAATGAAGGCGAGGGAGATTTTATGTGGGAAGGAAAACTGTATCGTCCTAATGACCTTTTCCGTGTAAAGGTCAGAGGCATGTTCCCTAAAGTTTCCGAGGATGTACTTATACCTTACGAATGGATAGAGATTGCAAATAGGAATTGGCAAGAATTGCAGACAAGTGGTTTTACTCCAGCCAAATCTTGTAAATTAGGAGTTGACGTTGCCGGTATGGGACGTGATAATAGCGTGCTTTGTCCCCGATATGGCAACTATGTACCACAGTTTGAGGTGCATCAATCTGCCGGACGTGCAGACCATATGCATGTGGTTGGTATGACAATACCTTATTTGAAGAAGAAAGGAGCAAAAGCGTTTATTGATACGATAGGGGAGGGTGCAGGTGTCTATTCCCGTTTGTTGGAAGAAGAATTTACAAATGCTTTTTCATGCAAATACTCGGAAGGGGCAGATGGATTGCATGATATTACCGGGGAATACGAATTTGCCAACATGCGTGCATATCTGTATTGGGCTTTACGTGATTGGCTCAATCCTAAAAATGGTTTTGGTGCAGCTTTGCCACCGTGCGACCAGTTGATGGAAGAAGCTACTGAAACCAAGTGGAAATTCCTTAGTAATGGGAAGATTATTATTGAACCTAAGGAAGATGTCAAAAAACGTATTAAACGTTCTCCTGACTGGATGGATGCATTAGCGAATACGTTTTATCCTAGAGATTACAGCTTTATTAGTGAAGAAGAGTTGCTTAAAGACTTTTTGTAGTTGTGTTTCTTTTAGTACCTTTGTAACCGAAAACACTTCTAATTTGTGTTTTCATTGCTCTTATGTGCACTGGCTTGTGAAAGTCGGTGCATTTTTCTTCTATAGCAAACGTTAAATCTTTGGTTATAAGCGTTTTATGACTAAAATAATTGTGTAAATATTTGGCTAATCCGTTGATAATGAGTATCTTTACAATACTAAAAGAAACCAATAATACTAACAATTAAAACATAAGAGCAATGAAAAAAAGAAGAATGGATGAATAAAGAAAAAGAGTTGCAAGCTAAATTTGATGAAGCCCAAGCTAAATTTGATGCAAATCCCTGTACGAAAACAGCAACAACACTCTCTAATGCAAGAGAAGAACTCAAAAAACATAATAGAAATGGATACGATGGCCGTGACAAAGAACATAGTCGAAGATTAGCTAAAGAAATAGCACAAATTTTCGCTTATGCAAATGGTCAATCAGAAACTCTTCCAGCTTTTTAATTCCGATATTACAATGAAACATTCAAAAGAACAAATAAAAGAAATTATGTTGTCCCTATACCAACAACTTGGTGGACATAAATTTGTAGTTATGACGGGTTCAGAATTTACCGGTTATATGGAAAATGAATCTGGCAACATGGAGCAGATTATTAAATTGAGCAGGAACAAATCTGGCGCGGATAAATTAATCGTCACTTATGAAGAAGGTAAGGATGTTTATTCTATGAGATTCATCAAATCCTCGAAATTCAACAAAAGGACCTTCTCTTTCTCTGAAACTGAAGAGGTCTACTTTACGAGCGATATTTATTCTGAACAGTTGCAAGAAGTGTTTACACAAATGACAGGTTTATATACTCATCTTTAAAACAGGTTTTAATGAAAGCAACAATTATCCAAGAAAGAACAATAGAAAAATTTATCATGTCAGAGTTTGTACAAGGTAATTTGGATACGAAAGAACAAGTAAGTTGTATGCTTCTTCTGATTCAGAAAAAACTGAATATGTCAGTAGAGCAAGCTGGCTGCTTTTTGAGAAACACAATTGGTCTTAACAATTAATACACATGATTATGAAGGTATATGATATAAATGGAAATGTGGTAGCAGAAGGTTACTTAGTACCTAATCCCAATTTCATCCCTAAAGGTGAATACAAAGAAACTGAATTGGATTATCAAAAGAAGCTAGCTGATATGTTGATAACTTCAATTGATGGCAGTTTCTATGAAATCAGTTTGCCTAAAAATACTGTACTTCGTCAGAAGATAAACAAGGATATAAAAGGATATGGCAGAAACGTAAGAAGGTATAATGAAAATATAATTCATGTAACAGAAAAAGTACTAAAGCTTCTGCAAACTAAATATACTATAATGTGCGACTTTTAATATACGATTATGAACTCAATAAACGAAAAAGGTTGTAGCGTATGCCAACCAGGTAAAGAAAATTACACTACCTACGCAATGAAGTTAGGTAGAAAGAGAGTAAGAATGTACCAATATGACTATCGTACTGAAAGCGGTGAACTGTTTTCTTGTTGTGCTCCAACCTTAGAGGCGTGCAGAGAAAAACGGGATAAATGGCTGCAAAGTCATTGATACAAGTTACGGTAAGTTATTTAGAAGAGAGGGTATCGCATACCCTCTCTTTATGTCCGGTATTTACAAGGCCATTTCGTGTTCAAGTTCTTTAGATATAGCTTTATTGATAAATTCATTAATTGTTGTTCCAGTGCTGGAAGCGAAAGCAGCTATACGGGAGTGCAAGTCTGGTGACATACGTAGATTTAACTTCCCACTATAAGGCTTTTCAGGCTGTATATCCCTTTCTTTACAGTTTTCAAGATAAAAGTCTATAGATTCCTCGAAGTCTTTACGGACCTCATCAACGGACCTCCCTTCATAAAGTATTGACGCTTTTCTTAGCCCTTGCACTTTTCCAAACAGACAATTGTCTTCCGGGCTGTATTCTACAGAACCGGAATATCCTTTGTATTTTAAGAGTCCCATAATTACTTTGTTTTGGATTGTTTATATTTCTCAATCAAATTGTTTTTCTTTATATGCTCGATTATTCCTTTTATCACGTATGATTTCAAGATGCTTCCGGGATGTGGCTTATGTAAAATGAAAGGGGCTTCCTCGTCCGGTCCTATAAATTCAACACGGGAACCTGATGTGGCACCTTTGTTACTTTCCTTATATCCAAAAATCCCGAATAAGCGTTTTGCTTCATCATAGGTAAAATCCTTTGGGCATAACAAAATGCGCTCTATTAGTTTTTCCTTTGTACCCATAATTATTCGTTTATACAAAGGTACTAAAAATAGTACCAAACGCAAACGGATAATATAAAATATTGGATTTAAAGTGAGTTTTTTTGTTTAAAGTGGCATTTTTATTGCCACTTTTGCTATATTTGCACCATAGCATTTGATGCTAACGTGCTCCTTCACGTTACCGGGTAGTACGTATTGTGCTATCCGGTTTCTTTATAGAGAATATTATTATGTTCAACTAATCACCGTATGAAGATATACGGAACATGCCTATGGACGAAACGACCGCTATTTTAGACAGTTCACGACCTATTGATGACATCATCAATGACTTGAAAGAAAAATCAGTCTGTGTCCCCTTATGGGATGAGCTTATTAAAGACTATGAACCTACGTTACATGCAATAGTTTCTGATACAATTACCAGAAAGGACAAAACAAAATCTGATGGTACAACAGAAAAAGCCTCGCGTATCTATATAGGCCTTGAAAAACTCCTTACAAAGCGAATGACAGAGTTCATGTTTTCCATTCCGGTAAAACGTGTCTATCATAATATAGAGGACAATGAAACTCGCCAACAGATAGCGAAAGCAATTGAGAACATATACAAGTATGCTCGTATAGACAGTGAAAACATTAAACGCGGCAACGCCTATTTTGCATCATGCGAGGTGTTTACCATTTGGTATACGGTTGAAAATCCCAACTCTTTATATGGTTTTCAAAGTCGGTTCAAATTAAAATGCAAGACTTACTCTCCGATGGAGGGTGTGAGGTTGTATCCGTTACTTGACGAACTTGGGGATATGATTGCCATGTCATTCGAATACTCAAAGAAAGTCAAAGATAAAGAAATTTTATTTTTTGAGACCTATACTTCCAAATTCCATTACAAGTGGAAACAGAATGGTGAAGGATGGGAACAAATCAAAGCGGAACCAATAACTATATTGAAGATTCCCGGTGTCTATATTTATCGTCCAGCTCCCATTTATCATGGTTTGTCTTATTTGCGTAATGAGATAGAATATACCCTTTCACGCAATAGTGATGTAATAGCATATAATTCAGCTCCAATTCTTAAAATAGCCGGTGGTATAAAAGGAGGAGAGGATAAAGGAGAAAGCCGTAGGGTTTACCGTGTAGAACAAAATGGTGACGTGTCTTATGTTTCATGGTCTCAGGCTATCGAAGCTTTGAAATACCATGTAAGCACTCTGACCAATATGTTCTGGTCTCAATCGCAAATGCCGGATATATCATTCGAGAACATGAAATCACTTGGCAATATAGGATTTGATGCCCGTCAAACGTTACTTACTGATGCTCATCTGAAAGTAGGTGATGAAAGTGGTGCCTGGATAGAAGCTTTTGAACGTGAATGTAGCGTAATCAAGGCTTTCTTGAAAAGCATGAATACATCATGGGAAAAGGAGATTGACAATGTAGAAGTTGAACATGTAATTACTCCATTTATTCAAATGGACGAAGATGCAATGACTGATAGGCTTATAAAACAGAATGGTGGCAAGGCAATCAAGAGTCAGTTGCAAACTATTAGAGAGGCTGGCTCTAATAATCCGGAGGCAACTTTGGAGCAGATACAGAAAGAAGATGCGATGGATTTACAAGCAAAGCAATCAAGAATGAACGGTTTATTTGAAAGTGCGTAATAAATATGAAAAAACATTCAAGGGTAATTATGGTAGAATATGTTGTACAAGATTGTCCTATCTGTGGTAAAATCGTGGTGAAACATTGTTTGTATCCGAAAGTTGATAAAAATTAGGAACAAACTCGCAGATGTCAAAGAAGATAATCTTTCAATCAAAATATCATTGTCGGGATTGCGTGCATAGCTATGACTGGCACGAAAAAAACTTAAAAGGTGAGTTTTTCATGTGCCGTTGCCCTTTCTTTGAGTGGAGTAAGTTTTTGAATAGGGATATATGTGATAAGTTTAAGAAAAAATGATGAATTATTAAAAATGTGCTATTTATTTTAGTATAACCCTCGTGATTTTTCTGATAAATTACAGAAAGATATTAAAAATAGGACGGTATGGCAAGGCCTAAAATTCCAAACCAAAAGAAAAAATATCAAGAACTCAACACAAGGCTGAATAAGTATGTGGCTTTGGTGGAGCAGATATATGATACCTTGAATTTGAAAGCAGCTAAGGTTGTGTCACGCACTGATTATTCGGTCGATAGTGGAAAGCCGTTTAAATGGTCTGATTACCCACAGACTAAAAAACAGATAGATGATATACAGGTTCAATTTGTTAATGATATTCATACGATTATTTATCGAGGTACATCTGAAGAATGGAAGAATAGCAATGAAGTGCAAGACTTGATGGCAAATAAAGTTCTGAAAGCCTATAATGCCCAAGTGGATAAAGAAAAGTATAAGGTTTTATATCAGACTAATCATGATGCTTTGAAAGCGTTTCAAAACCGGAAGGATAAAGGCTTCAATGTCTCTGCAAAACTTTGGCAGCAGTCCACCATCTATAAGCAAGAGCTTGAAGCTGCTATTTCATGTGCTATTCAAAAAGGCACTAGCGCCATAACTTTGAGTAAGCGGATAAGCAAGTATCTTCTTGATTTCTCGTTACTGCAAAAGGATTACAAGGATAAGTACGGAAGTGCGGAACATTTAATGGATTGCGAATACCGTTCTATACGTTTAGCCCGTTCTAAGATAAATATGGCCTATAGGACGGCTGAAAATGAACGATGGAAACAGATGGATTTTGTGGTAGGATACGAGATAAAATTGAGCGGAAACCATCGTCATCGTATGCCACATGGGGATATTTGCGATACTCTTGCCGGGAAATACCCTAAAGACTTTACCTGGACTGGCTGGCATCCGAATGATTTATGTTACAAGGTGCCTATCCTCAAAACGGAAGAAGAGTTTTGGGAATGGGATGGTAGAAGTGAACCTACAACTGAAAGTGTGAATAAAGTCAAGGATGTACCGAAATCATTCAAGCAGTGGGTTGCCATAAATTCGAAACGCATAGCAGGTGCAAGGAAGCGAGGTACTTTGCCGTATTTTTTAAAGGACAACCCGTCATATCTTAAATAACAATCACTTGTGCATAATTACAAGCAATTTCGTGGTGTAGTTTACAAGGTGCTCTTGTAGCGTGCGTTTTATTATAATAGTTTAACATATAAAAGTGACTCTAAAAGCGTCACTTTTCTTATATTTGCATAAAGCATGTGAAGTTACATGCAACCGTACTTGTCGTAAATACTGATTCATTGCTCTTAATGTATTAAGGTAAGAAGGTTGACGGTCTGCTTGCATGTAAATGTTTGCAGGCCGTTTTTATTAATTAAAACATTTCACAATGAACAGAAGACAACAAGTGTTCGTAAAGTTGAAACTTAAAGCGAAGGCGTTAGGGTTCAACTCTAAGGAATTGAAGGGTATCGCCGCTAAGATTGCCGATAACCTTATTTCCGCTGATGATGCCTCAGAAGAGGATGTAAACGCTGAGATTGACGAAAAAATTGAAGCGGTTCTTCCTTACCTTACTTTCGGCCAGTCACAAGCCAACCGTTTGCTTGATGAATGGAAGAAAAACCACCCTGAAACAGATGACGATGATGATGACGATGATGATACATCGGGCATGCAAGCACGCCAGACTGGTTCAAAAAAAAATCCCCAAAACAAAGGAAAGAGCGATGATACTCCGGAATGGGCTAAAGGTCTAGTGCAAACGGTTCAATTGCTGAATAATGAAATCGTAGCGTTGAAAGGTGAAAAAGTTACTACTACACGTAGGGAGAAGCTTGAATCCCTTTTGAAAGATGCTGGTACATTCGGGACCCGTACATTGAAATCCTTCAATAAGATGAAGTTTGAAAATGACGATGAGTTCGATGAGTTCTATTCCGAAGTAGAGGAAGATTTGAAGGCTTATAATCAAGAACGTGCCGATGCGGGTCTGTCCAATTTGGGAAATCCTCCAGGCTCGGGAGGTGGTAAGCCTAAAGATGAAGAAGTATTAACCGATGAGGAAATTGACGCTATTGTTAGCAACCTTTAGTCTCATCTAAAAACTGAAAAAAATGGCAGGAACAGTAAACTTGGCAAATGAAATGGAAACATTCGATGGTGGACTCGATTCTATTGTTATTCGCCGTAAAGGAGGAAGAATTATAGGTGGTCGTTCATTGAACGTGGAAGGCTATGCTGAAAAGTATGTAAAAGCCGGGCATATCATCATTCGTAACAAAAATGATGAAAATGAATACAAACCCATGCCGGTATCGGGAGGTTCGTATTCATCTCTTCCGTCCAACCATGAATATGTTGGCGTTTGGGTACGCACTACTCTTGCAAGCGATGCGAGAGGCGCCATTCAGTATGACGGGGAAATCAATGATAAGGCCTTGCCTTATCCGATTGACAGTATCAAAAGCGACTTGAAGGAAGCGTTGCCTTCATTGTATTTTATGCACGATTAAATTAGAGGAGGAAAATTAAATGATTGCATCACAATTTGCAGACTTATCAAGAAGAATCTTCCCGAAGTTGCAGAACATCGTGGAAAAAGAGGGAGGTGAGCGCAATGGTGCTAGAAAACGCACCTACCTTCACAAGACTATGCTGCGTAAAGTATATTCCGCAGACCAAAAATGGACCAGTGCGTCTGTTGACACTACGTATGTAAAAGCGGACACTATTTCAATGAACTCTCCGCTCCCAATCAAGAAGCGTGATTCGTTGGCGCATGCAAGCGGTGTCCTTCCAAAGCAGGGTATTTCTCGCGTTATGGAAGAGTCGGACATCAATACTATAAACATTATGAGGGCTCAAGGGAATCAGTGGCCGCAGATTGCAGCAAAGTTGACCAATGATCCTTTGTTCTGTTCGATAGGTCTGGATGAGTCCAACGAAGCGAACTTCCTTACAGCATTATGCGAGGGGATTGTTGCAGTTGAAGACTTGACGAATGTCGGAACAGCATTGCGTGTTGATTTCGGTTATTTGCCAAAGAACGGTTACGGAGTCAATGTTCCCGGTGAAATAACATTGGATGACATCGAAAATGTGCTTTCCGCAGCCGATGCGGACGGTAATTCAATCACCACTATCTGTATCGCTTCGTCTACCTATAAGAGGCTTCGCCAGACACAAGGTGCCAAAGAATTGGTGGCCACTTATAGAGGGCAGACATTTGACAGCAACACTTCTTTGCCGACCCCTACCGCCTCTTTATTTGACGAAGCGTTTGCAGATGCCTACAATGGCGTGAAATTTTTGAAGATAGACCGTTCTATTATCAGTGAAAAGGACGGAGTTCGCAAGGCTTACAAGCCATGGAATGCCAACCGTCTGGTCTATCTGACCACTGAGAATGTCGGAAGTCTGGTATGGGGCACATTGGCAGAAAAAACAAGCCCGGTAGAAGGTGTGGTTTACACCACGGTTGATGATATGAAACTTATCAGCCGTTACAGAACGACTAATCCGCTAACCGAAACCACAGCCGGACAAATGCTCGCGCTTACGGTTATTGAAGGTGTGGACCAAATCTATTATCAAGACATAACAGATGCGCAAGCCGTAAATACGACGGAAGAGGCTAAAGACTCCACTGATGTAAAGATTACAATCTGGGGGAATACTTACAAGAAACCGGAGTTTGTTGCCGAATACAACAAGATTGCAAGTGCAAACCTTGCATCTACTGTAAGTGACAACAAGTTGATAAATGCGGTGAATAGGCTGAGCGATTCTGATGAAGCTAAGCTGAAAGCAGCGGTTGAATCCCATAAAGCAACAGAGTAAGCCATGAAGACAGTACAGCAAGCCCTCAAAGATGAAATACACTACCCGATTTCAGAAGGTTTTGTAGAGAATGTTATGATTAAACGTAATCTCAAAGCAGATGATGAGTTTGATTACGACATGGCTCATTCTGATGACTATCAGGGGGCTGTTGCTGACTGTCTTTGGTCTTTAGTTCAGACTATCAATTTTTCTGAAGCAGACAAGTCTTTCGGGGCTTTGTCTGATAAAGACAAGGAACGTATTCTGTTACGTGTTAACTCTATCTACAATGCTATCGGTGAGCCTTCGGTAGAACTGGAGCCTAAGCCGATGGTATATGTAGGTGATTGTTTGTTGTAGAATGGCAGTATTGAACAGAAATCCGCACAAGTTGCAATATCTTGTATCCGCTTTTGGATATGAGGATGAAAATGGAGATTACCATTCTGGAGAAGAGCATTGGGAAGGTGATATTCCTTGTGATGCTGTCCCTTCCGGTAAAGCGGATGAAAAGGAATTTGAAGACGGTGTGACACGAAAATATTCCTATGAGGTGCACAACCTTCCTCCGGACTGCCGTAATTTTACAATAGGTGACAGGGTGAAATTGATTCTTTTGGGAGGAATTGAGAGGGAGTTTAATGTGAAAGGTTTTCATCGTTACCAACTTCAGTGCAAGATTTGGGTTTAGGATATGGGAATAAGAATGACTACCAAACTGGATGAGATTCATAAAGTACTGATGAAAGAAGCGGAACGGGTTGAAAGGCTGACAATACGCGCTTTGTCGTATCTTGGTGAACAATGTGTTGTCAAGGTACGTGATAGGGGCGGTGATAAAAGTTGGTATGACCAGTCTGGTAATCTGCGTAGTTCAGTTGGTTATGTAATAGCCCATAATGGTAGCATTGTACAATACTCGGACTTTAATCAGGTTAAAAACGGTTCAGAAGGCGTAAAAAACGGCAAGGACTTGGCAAAGGAGCTTGTTAGGAGATACTCCAATGACTATGTCCTTGTTGTGGTGGCTGGGATGAACTATGCTGAATATGTGGAAGCGATGGCTAACAAGGACGTGCTTGCGTCAACGGAATTATGGGCAATAGACCAAGTTCCCAAGATGCTTGAAAAATTAAAAAGACAGATTGCCAAATGATGAAATCAGACATTGAAGTATCGAAGTTCGTATATCACAAGATTAAAGGCTCAATCCTTGAAAGGAGCGTAACCGGTAAATTGAGTGATAGGGGAAGGCCGGATAAATCGGACAAGGAGGATATTGTCATATCGGTACTTGCTAATGAGGGATGCGGTCAAATCCAACGGGCTTATGTGAATGTCAATGTGTATGTAGGTGACCAATGGAATTCGAGAACGAAAGCATGGGAAAAACATACGCTCCGTATAGGAGAATTGTGTGATTTGTGCAAGTTTCTCTTTTATATACGTAAAGAAGAGTTCCATACTATTCCCAAAGAATGTAGCCAGAAGGTTATGCCTGTAGGCGTTTCGTTTGAGAATGGTCGTGCAGAGCATTTCATCAACAACAAGCTGTACATTGAGATATGTAATGAATAATTGTTAACTATATTAAGCGATATAGAACTATGGCAGTAATCGGGTGGGGTAAACCCCGTATATTCGTAAAAGATTTGGATGCATCTTCTCCAAAGTGGGAAGAACTTCCAACACCGGTAGAGGATTCTACACAGTTGACGACAACAAAAGGAGATAAGCAGGAAGCAAAGATTGAAGGTGGGGAAAATGAGGATGTTAAGTACGGCAAGAATACGTATGCTCTTGCTCTTAATATCCGTGCTGCAAAAGGGCGTAAAAGACCTATCAGTGACAGTGACGGAGTGGTTGCCCACAATTATGCAGTTGCTTTACAACCGGAAGACCCGGATGTTCAAGGCTTTTGCATGGAAAAGACCACTGTTTCTGTCGAAGATACGTTTACTACAGCGGACGGTGGTATTTGGGCGTATATGTTTGATGCCTTAAAACCGGGAGCTGATAAAAAGCAGATTCAATGGGGTAAGATTATTGTAACGGAATCGGCTGGCTCAATTTCTAAGATTGAATGTGACCCGGAAGATGAATCAGGAGAAGGAGACAAATTTGAAGTCGCCCCTAATACCAGCGTGGGAGGTTGAGTTTTCAATAGGTAATGCCGAACGTGGGGGCTTTATACCCACGTGTATTGCGGAAATGGTGTAATGGATGCACGTATGTCAACCAGACATTAGGTTACAGTTCAATTCTGTATTTCCGCTCTGTTTTTTATATAGTTGATTCTCGTACTTTTTCAGGGCCAGTTGTCTGTGAGGATAGCTGGCGTTAATTTTAAAAAACAGTAACCGTTATGGCAGAAGATAAAAAACTCATAGACATGAATATCGCGGACACGATAATTGAGCGTCCGCATGGTTTTAAGGTTAATCAACGTCAATTCTATCTATATCCAGTTACTCTTGGGAAAACGTACCTAATATCAAGACTTGTTGAATGTCTTGATATAAATCTTGATATTATAAAGGCTAATCCATATATGGAGGCGTTAAGATTGTGCCAAGATAAGAAAGAGGTTGTATGCCGTATCTTGTCCTACCATACTATCAACAAGAAAGAGGAGTTGTTTGATTGCGACTTGGTTCAAGAGAGGTGTGATTTTTTCCTTAAAGAACTTGATGTCGATAGCTTGTCGCAACTGCTGGTTATGGCATTGTCAGAGGGAGATGTATCAGTGTATACAAAGCACCTTGGAATAGATAAGGAAAAAGAATGGCAAGCAAAAGCTATGAGAGCCAAGAATAATAATAGTTCTCTTGTATTTGGAGGTAAAAGCATATATGGCACATTGATAGATACTGCTTGTGAGAGGTATGGATGGACTTTGGAATATGTTGTATGGGGAATAAGCTATGCCAATTTACAATTGCTTCTTGCCGATTCTGTAACATCCATCTATTTGTCTGACGAGGAACGCAAGCGTATCAATATACCTAAAGACCGGAGAGTCATCAATGCCGATGACCCTGCAAATATGGAAAAAATTAAAGCTATGAATTGGGACTAAATGCGACAAATAGAACAATATAAAAGATGAAAGATAAAAAAATCACGAGGGGTTTACAAAATCTCTCGTGATTTGTCGGTGAAATAGAACATTTATTCCGTTAATTCAAACGCCTTAATTCCTGATTTAGATTCTATGAGATTGTCCCCGGATAGTATTAATTTAGAATTTATTTCCACAAAGTCATCCAATGGCTCAAAAGATATTGTATCATTCTGAACTTTATATGACGCCATTATTGTATCATTGTTGTATTCTCCTTTCGTGATAATAGAACATGTCGAATCCATGAAGCATATATGAGTATTTGAATCTCTGCCTATGCCTTCCCATCCCGTTCCCTTAATATCTATCTGTTGGGAACATCCACATAAGATAAGGACTAAAGCGGTTATAAAAATAGATTTCTTTGTTTTCATTCTCTCATTGCTATTCTAAGTGATTCTTCAAGTTTATCTGTATATTTAAATATATCATCTACAGAGTCTATCTCTATCATTTCTTTAGATTGGTAGTTATTAATTGGGAAACATATTGATTTCTTCCTTGCCCCGAAATAAAAACGGCATATCCACCAATAACCATTGTCTAAACTAACAACGAAATATGTTTTGTTATCCTTATAAGTTATGCGCGCAACATCTATGCTTTTTCTTAAGATGCTCCTTATGATATTGTAAGCGTCCAATTCTTCTTGTGTCGTTACAACTCCAGATTCTTTGTCCATGTACACAATCCCATCCGGAAGTTTTTTGTTTGTATCTTCTGTTGGGAGATTTACGGGGGTGCTATCTTGTGCTGGAAGCGTATCGCTGGTATGTTCACTATTCTTTATTGCTGTATTGAGCCTATCTGAAATAATATCATTGATAACAGATGAAATGGATTTCCTTACGAGTGGGGTAAACATGTCTATCACTTTCGATGTGATTTGCCCGGAAGTGTACGTCTGACGTGCGAAGAAGCGTACAAATTCTGCTGTCGGTGACGCAAACTCGTTGTTCAATATTGATTTTATCTCTGTAGTGTATTTCAACTCGTTTGCCGTACTTAAAACATCCTCTTCGTTGTAATATGACTTATGGAATTTCTTTAGTTGCTCTATATCCGCATCTGATAAGTCAAGCATATTCACGACAAGAAACGGTTTCTCATCCATAATGTTGATTTTCTCCAAATCTGTATAAAAGCGGTATTCTATCCCATTGGTAAGCACTCCGAATCGTGCTTTTGATGCGACGAAATACTTCTGTAGTTGTGTGTCATGCAAGTTTAAGTCCTGCTTGCAATGTTTGCATTCTATGAGTAGTATCGGGCTTTCGTCCTTCATTATGGCATAGTCAATCTTTTCTCCCTTTTTCTTTATAAGGTCGCAGTCAAGTTCTGGTATGACTTCAAAAGGGTTAAAGACATCGTATCCTAAGGCCGCAATCATTGGCATAATAAATGCCGTTTTCGTGGCCTCTTCTGTAGCTATACTGTCCTTTTGCTTGCTGATACGCTCTGAAAGTTGAACTATTTGGTCCTTGAAATCCATAATTTTATATTATTATATAATGGCAAATATATTTTATATGTTACTATAAACAAAATTAAAGATAAGAAAATAAACGGTTAAAGATGTTTTTAAGTAAATAGTGGCATTGTCTATGTCATTTTATTGTTATATTTGCAATGCCGTGTGATGTTGCGCGGTACATTCCTATCGAAAAGACCTATGGCTGGAATTCATTTTGATATAACCGGTGACAATTCTAATTTCTTACGTAGACTTCGCGAAGTGGAAAACGGAGTCAAGAACACATCAAAACAGATAGAGCAGAGCGGTTTAGGTATTGAAGAACTATTTAATCGCATGACAAAAGCTGCTGCTGCGTTTGGAGCTGGCTTCACGGCAAAGGAACTGATATCAAATATCGTTCAAGTTAGAGGTGAGTTCCAGCAATTGGAAGTTGCTTTTAAAACTATGCTCGGCAGTGAAGACAAAGCGAACTCTCTCATGCAACAGTTGGTGAAGACGGCGGCTACCACTCCTTTTGACCTTCAAGGTGTAGCCAATGGAGCAAAGCAGTTACTTGCATACGGTGAGGATGTGGAGAAAGTAAACGATGATTTGATACGTCTTGGTAACATCGCGGCAGGTCTTTCTATGCCTCTTGGAGATATTGTGTATCTGTATGGCACAACTATGACGCAAGGTCGTTTATATACACAAGACCTAAATCAGTTTACTGGGCGTGGTATTCCTATGATACGCGAGCTGGCAAAACAGTTTGGCGTAGCGGAGAATGAAGTAAAAGGGCTTGTTGAAGCTGGCAAGGTTGGATTCCCGGAGGTACAAAAAGTTATCATGTCTCTTACCGATGAAGGAGGAATGTTCTTCAATCTGATGCAGGAGCAATCCAAGACAATTACGGGTCAGATAAGCAACATAGAGGATTCTATCTCCACAATGTTCAATGAAATAGGGAAAGCCAATGAGGGCATTATAAACGATGCTTTGTCCGGCGTTTCTTATTTGGTTGAAAATTATGAGAAGGTTGGTCGTTTATTGCTTGAAATTGTAGGTACGTATGGCGCATATAGGGCTGCACTGATTGCTATAACAGCTTTACAGAAAGCATATTCTGCAGTATTAGTTCAATCTGCATTGAATCAAAGATTGGCAGCTGCATCAGGTATAACATTGTCAAATGCACAATCATTAGCGGCAACGCGTGCCAAATTGCTACAGACAGCACAAGAAGCATTGAACAAAACAATGCTCGCTAATCCTTATGTGGTAGCTGCGGCATCTATAGCTGCTTTGGGATTAGGAATTTATAAATTAGTCACCTATCAGACAGAATCAGAGAAAGCGCAAAAGAATTTAAATGAAGCTATAGCTGCATCTGATGCATTAGCTTTATCGGAACGACGTACTCTTGCAAGACTTAAAGGAGAACTGTCTTCATTGACCGAAGGTACGGTAAGATATAATGAAATAAAAGACAAAATAGTAAAGCAGTTCGGTAAATACTATGACGGTCTAGATGAAGAGGTTGCAAAAGTTGGCCTTACTGAAGAGGCCTACAATAAATTGACGGAAGCGATAAATAAATCGTTTGGCGCACGCCAATATGAGAAGTTTGCTTCGCGACAGCAAGAAGAGTTATCAAACATAATGTCTGAAAACTTTGAGAAAATTCAAGAGCGATTATATGATAAACTTGGTAATGAAGCCGGTTCGAGAATATATTCAAAAATACGTGAGGGCATTATAAACGGGAGTATTGATACTATAGACGGTACTTTAAATTTGTCGGGTCTTGACATAGATACATCTAAAGCTCTTGATAAAGTTGCGGGTAAAGAAGGTGGACTTTTTGATATAACTAATAGGTCAGTAGAAAGATATATATACAATATCTTAAAAGCACAAAAAGCAACTGATGAATGGGACAAGAAAGCTCGTGAACGATTTGGTGTTGGAGATAACAATTCTCCTTCCCAAAACAAATCCGCTGAAAAGGGTGTTGAAACTACTTACCAGCAGGACCTTGTAAAAGCAAAAGCCGATTGGGAAAGAGCCAAGAAAGGATATGAAGCGATAATCAAAGACCAAAAGTCTACTTCAAAGCAGGTGAAGGAAGCTAAAGATAATATGGAAACCGCCGAAAAGAAATACAAAGATTTAGGTGGTATTACTGGTAGCTCGTTAATTAAACAAGAAAATCAAGCCAAGAAAGAGTTGGAAGAAAAAATAAGGCAGCAAGAACATCTCTTCGAACAACTTCTTTCCATTCGCCGGAAAAACCAGCAGGATGAAATCAACCTCATGGAAGATGGCACTGAAAAGAAGCTGGCCCAGATTGACTTGGACTATCAAAAAGAACTCGATGCGATAGACAAGCAGCGCAAAGAGTGGGAAAAGGCCCAAAATGGAAAACTGACCGATGAGCAGGAATCTGATTTGTCCGCTTGGGAAGAAAACGCTTACAAGTCATACGGAAAAGGGGTTAAAGATGCCAGTAAAGAGATGTTGGAATCCGAACGTAAAGCATGGCAGGAGTATTTCATTGAGTTCGGCAACTATCAAGAAAAACGCAAAAATCTTATTCAGAAGTACAATGACGAGTTAGCCAAATTACAAAAGGACAGTCCTGAATATGCCATCAAGGAAGCTGAAAAAAGCAAAGCCATAGAACAGCTCGATGAGCAATATGGAAAGTCCACTAAGGCGATGGCAGACTTATTCGAGGATGCGAGTAACAAATCGGTTTCCGCTATTCAGTCCATCATTGATAAGTATGAAACACTTGTCAAGTACATGTCTGGTACAAAGGAAAGTGACGGAACGAATGTTACACTTGACGAATTGAAAGCGCTCGGATTCACTGATAAGGACATTGAAAAGATAGAAAAGGGTGAAATCTCCATAAAGGACGTAACAGATGCAATCAAAGGGTTAAAGGATGAACTTAAAGGAAAATCACCGTGGCAGGCTTTCGTCTCTGACTTGGAGAAAGGGATAGAAGCCATAAAAAAGGGTGGCAACGATTCCAAGAAAATCGGTCAAGGAATTACCGATATAGGAAATGCTGTGACGTCTTTTGCCCCTGCATTGAATGAGTTCGGAACGGACATTGCAAACATATTCGGTATTGATGATTCAAAGATTACCGGAGCGATAGAGGCTTTGGGTGGGCTTGGACAAACAGCTGCCGGTGTCGGTCAGATTATGAGCGGTGACATTGTGGGTGGTGCCATGAGTGCGGTTTCTGGAATTTCCACTGTAGTGTCCGCATTGGACGGGATGTTCGGTGCCGATTATTCCCACTATAACGAGATGGTTGAGGAGTACACCAGGCTCAATGAGATATGGGATGAGCTGATAGACAAGAAGCTGGAGTACATCAACACAT
>OGRN01000231.1_pt1 | contig 55723 bp, 51 predicted proteins | sample 1553401 | NCBI WGS metagenome assembly OGRN01 (sample SAMEA2580096, study PRJEB22360) | human gut metagenome | biome: human gut; feature: human-associated habitat; material: faeces | place: Denmark | collected 2008/2010 | reverse complement strand
GGTGATGTAGCCGCGCACGATGCACTCGATGGGCAGCATGGTCAGCTTGCGGCACTTCATGCTCCGGCCCTCAAAGGCAGGCGTGCGGAAGAACTCGGGCATATCGGCGGTATCCACGCTCAGCATGTGGTTGGGCAGAACATCCTTGGTGTAGTCGAACCAGAATCTGCTCATCTGGGTCAGCACCTTGCCCTTGTTGGTCACTTTATTTTTCAGGATCACATCAAATGCAGAGATACGATCGGTGGCAACCATAATGAGGCTGTCGCCATTGTCATAGATCTCGCGGACTTTGCCTTCCTTGATGGGCTTGAATTCAGTCATAGCAAACACTCCATTTTTCCTGATAGCTCTTTCATCAACGTCCTCGCCCGCTCCGGCATTGCAAAGCAATGGAGGACAGGGTGAGCCGTTTTCCGTTTACCTATTCAGTCTATCACACTTACTGTCCGTTTGGAAGAAACAGATTCCAAGGAAAATCACCCGCAATTTTCGATTTCTTCGTGAAAAGTGTCAAAAATCAGCAACATTTTTCGTCGAATTGACGGCTAAAGTCGTACTTTCCCGGTTGACAGCGGCTCAGAACATGGTATCATTGAAGTATCAGAATTCAACTGCATCAGGAGGTAAGACCTATGGGCAAATTCCCGAAAGACTTTTTGTGGGGCGGTGCCACTGCCGCCAACCAGTGCGAGGGCGCTTATAACGAGGGCGGGCGCGGCCTGTCCAGTGTGGACGTGGTCCCCTTTGGCCCCGACCGCTTCCCCGTGGCGCTGGGCCAGCTGAAGATGCTGGACTGCGATGCCGAGCACTTCTACCCCTCCCACGAAGCCATTGACATGTACCACCACTTCAAGGAGGACATCAAGCTCTTTGCCGAGATGGGCTTCCGCTGCTACCGCCTGTCCATTGCCTGGACCCGCATCCTGCCCAACGGCGATGACGCGCAGCCCAACGAAGAGGGCCTGCGCTTCTATGAGGAGCTCTTTGATGAGTGCCACAAGTACGGCATTGAGCCGCTGGTGACCCTGTGCCACTTTGATACCCCCATTGCCCTGATCAAAAAGTACGGCGGCTGGAAAGACCGCCGGATGGTGGATGCCTACGCCCACTACTGTGAGGTGCTGTTCCAGCGCTTCCGGGGCAAGGTCAAGTACTGGCTGACCTTCAACGAGATCAACATGCTGCTCCACATGCCCTTTATGGGAGCCGGTCTGCTCTTTGCGCCCGGCGAGAACGTGCAGCAGGTCAAGTATCAGGCCGCTCACCACGAGCTGGTGGCCAGCGCAAAGGCCGTCAAGCTGGCCCATGCCATCATGCCCGATGCCATGGTGGGCTGTATGCTGGCCGCCGGTCAGTTCTACCCCCGCACCTGCGCCCCTGCCGATGTGCAGGCCGCTGCCGAGGCCGACCGCGACAACTACTTCTTCATTGATGTCCAGTCCCGCGGCGAATACCCTGTCTGGGCCAAAAAACGGATGGAACATGCAGGCATCATCCTGCAGATGGAGCCGGGCGACGAGCAGCTGCTGAAAGAGGGCACTGTGGACTTCATCTCCTTCAGCTACTATTCCAGCCGCTGCACCACTGTGGACCCCGAACTGATGAACAAGGCCAGCGGCAATGCCATCATGGATGCCGTCAAGAACCCCTACCTCAAGGCCAGCGATTGGGGCTGGGCCATCGACCCGGTGGGCCTGCGCATCACCATGAACAGCCTGTATGACCGCTACCAGAAACCGCTCTTCATCGTGGAGAACGGTCTGGGTGCGGTGGACAAGGTGGAAGCAGATGGTTCCATCCACGACACCTACCGCATCGACTACCTGCGGGCCCACATCGAGCAGATGGAAAAGGCCATCAACGAGGACGGCCTGCCCCTGCTGGGCTACACCACCTGGGGCCCAATCGACCTGGTCAGTGCTTCCACCGGCGAGATGAAGAAGCGGTACGGTTTCATCTATGTGGACAAGGACAACGAAGGCAAGGGCACGCTGGCCCGCAGCCGGAAGGATAGTTTCTATTGGTATAAAAAGGTCATTGCCTCCGACGGCGAAGATCTGGCCTGAGCCAACTGTGAGGAAAGGAATCATAGCACAAGATGACGACACCCCAAATCATTGCGCACCGCGGTGCATCCTATCTGGCCCCTGAGAACACGCTGGTCGCCTTCCGCAAGGCGATGGAGATCGGTGCAGACGGCGTGGAAATGGATGTACAAAAGACCTACGACAACGAGCTGGTCATCCACCACGACTATATGGTGGACATGCACACCGACATCTCCGGCCAGATCTACGACCTGACCATGGGCGAGCTGAAGGCTCTGGATTTCGGCAGCTGGAAAGATGCCATCTACGCCAACGAGAGGATCGCCACGCTGCAGGAAGCGCTGGAGCTCTGCGCCGGCATGGAGGGCACCCAGGTGCAGCTGGAACTGAAAAGCCCACTGGAGGACGACCCCGACTTTGTGCCCCGGGTGCTGGATGCAGTCCGCGCCGCCGGGCTCACCGATCGGCTCACCCTCATCTCCTTCCACCACTCCCAGCTGCGGCAGGCAAAGCAGCTGATGCCTGAGCTGAAGGTAGGTGCGCTGACCTACGGCGCTTTCCTCAGCATGGTGCTGCCTCCGCCGGTGGTGTGGAAGGATCTTGGCCTTGTGAACAGCATGGACGAGCCCTTCAGCGAGGAGAACTGCATCGACCTGCGGAACAATCTCATCTACCGCACTGTGGCCGACAAGGTCGATATGCTCCGCGCCAACTTCCCCGGCGAGACCGTGGAGCAGGTCATCGGCCATCTGGAGGAGCAGGCAGATGTGGCCACCTATATCAAAACGCTGGATTTCCCTGTGGACATCGTCAGCTGTGAATACCACACCGCCTATTCCAACCCCGAGCTTGTGAACCAGCTCCACGCCATGGGCATCCAGGCCGCGTTCTGGACCGTGGACACCCAGGACGCTGTCCGTTCCCTGCTGCCCCTTGGCCCTGACTGCATTGTCACCAACCGGCCTGACCGCGTGCGGGAATGGGTGAATGCGGAAATGAGGAAATAAAAAGATCACAAAACGTCCCCGTGCAGGATATCAAAACTGCACGGGGACGTTTTGTGATGTCAGAATGCAAAAATCATACTGTCGGTATCTGAAATACAATGATCCCATAGGTCATTTCGTCGATCTGTACGCTCGCAAATCCGACCTGAACTTTTGCACTTCCAAACGTACACTCAGTCGGTTCTAACAGAACCACATGATCGTTAATTTCTTCCAGAATCAACCGTCTTTTTATCGATTCAAAATACTCACTTTCATACGCAACGTTTTTGAAATATGAAACATAATAGGCATTCGTATCGCCGTTTTTCACCAGTTCCTGGCTCAACTCTTCTGACACGGTATCCAAATGCGCACCGCCTCGAATCGCAGTCCGAATACCGTTCATTTTTGCAACGTTTTCCGCCATCGCAGCCACTTCTCTGTTCGTTTCAAAGCGTTGGATCAGGCTATTTATCCCATAGAAATGATCATTCATCATGGCGACCAGTTCATCTTCCAGGATTATATTCTCTCTCGGTTCTTCCCTTATGACTACTTCGCGCACTGTCTCAACTTCCCGAACCACTTCCACAACCTTTTCAGGCGTACAACTAGTCAGACAAAGCGCAATCAGGATGCTGGAAAAAATCGTTGTAGTACATTTCGACATCTGTTTCATCATAGTCTTCTCCTGTCACCGGCATTTCCAATCTAACGAAACGGCTTCTCTAAGGGGATGCTATATGCTCATAATACCGGTTATTTTGTCGATTTGACAACAACCAGATCGTTTCAGACATCATTTTCTCTTTTTTCGACAGGAAAAAGCTCACGATAATATCGTGATTGCACAAAAAAGTGCCTCAAAAATTTTAACAAGATACTCCTCTGCAATTCGTTCTGAACCGCCTAATGAAACCATGTCTTTCCCCGCTCTCTCCAAAGTGAGAAAATAGTACCATAAAAATGTATTTTTGAGAGCAGTCTGAAAAATACAGAGACGCAGCAAGCAGAACTCCATGGAGAAGCAGCCCTCCAACCGTGCAGAAAACCAGATACGTCCCTTTACTGTCGGCAGAAAGAACCGGCTGTTCAGCGACACGCCTGCCGGTGCAAAGGCCAGCGCGGTGATCTACAGCATTGTGGAAACTGCAAAGGCAAACAGCCATGCGCCCAGAGATTATATCCAGCTTTCCGCATTCTGACATAACAAAGCTCCCCCGTGCAGCTTTGTTACGGTCTATTAACGGTTAATTACAAATTTTCTTTGGTGTGCTCGAGGGAACTCGAATCCCTGGCCCTCTGATTAAAAGAGCCCACCGGGCAGAACACTCTGATTTTAGAAGTTTCGAGTTTACGTCATTTTTATGCAAAGCATCGTGATTTTTCACTGTGTAATTTCTGCACCCTTTGTCGTATTTTGCAAGTCAGAGTGCCCCTTGCATCCCTTGAAACAGTGCAAAAACAGTGCACTTACTCTGGGACAAATGACAAATGATGATTTTTGATCTATGACCTGATGGCGATCTGAGTGACCACAAAGGTAAATTTGATACACGGAAAGAAGAATGCCCACTCGTCTGAGGAATTCTCAGGGGAGTGGGCGGTTCTGTATAATGGCATTTTGTATATGTCACTTGCCACTTTTAGCATGAAGGTTGCCATTTGGGGAATGAAGTTTCCACTTTTTATATGGCAAGTTTCCGCACTTCCCGCATTACTTTCCACACTTTCCGTACAACTCCGTGGTGCTGTCCGCGGTCTCTGGCGGCTGCTTTTCTCCACAAAGCATGACCTTGGCAGAGAAAACGCCATTCTGATGGGTAAATGTGCTTGCACCGCCGGTCTTTTCTGCAATATGCTGGACAGACTGGATGCCGATCCCGTTTTCCTTTCGCTTGGACGAGCGGAAGAGCCCGCTTTTTTCGTTGACTTCACCGTCAAATGCGTTTTCCACTTCGACCAAAAGAAGCCGCTCGGCATGGACATACGCGGTGATCGCGATCTTGCGCCGGGCGGGTGCGGTGCGCAGGCTGGCTTCGAATGCGTTTTCCAGAAGATTAGACAGCACCAGACACAGATCAATCTCGTCCACAGGAAGCACCTGTGGTAAGTCGAGTTTGGCACAAAAGGGAACACCCTCACGCTTTGCAAGGGCACAATAATAGCCGACAACACTGTCCGCTGCACGGTTTTCGCAGAAATTCATATCCAGATCCGGGATCCGGGAGACCGTTTTTGCAAGGTAAGCCTTCAGGTTATCCAGATCTCCTGCCTCGGCCAGTGCGGAGATCTGATTCAGCTGGTGGCGCATATCGTGCCGCGCCTGCCGGGCTTCTTCAATGGCGGCTTTCAGGCTTTCATAGCGCTGCTGCTGCATGGAAAGAAACTGGTTTTCCTGCTGCAATCTTGCATTCTTGTTAAGGCTGTTTGCCATCAGCAGGAAAATTGTATTGAACAAGAACAGCAGGAACAAAAGTGCGATGCTCATAACGATGTAGACCTGCAAGACCCGCCCTATACGGAGCGTTATCTGGTAGCGCGGGGTTATAAAAAGATTCAGCAGGATGAACACCATCGGAAGCACCCAGAACACATACCACGTCTGCGCAAAATTGTCATCCTCCACCATTGCGCGCACTGCGTGGGTGGCGGGATAATAGGCTGCAGCAGCGGTCAGCCAGCAGATCACGTTATAAAAAATGCAGGCGCTAAAACAGAACCACGGCTTGTCCGGCGGCAGCTGCAGCCGGATCGTGATCGCCGTACCAACGGCGCGGGACAAGCTATTCAGGCACGCAAATACCGCGCAGACCGCCAGCGCGATGGTCCCGGATTTCCAGAGAGAGAGCCGCAGCGTTTTGAGATACAGGAAAATTGTCACAATCGTTATGAGCAGCAAGGGGAACGCGGTCGAGAGACCGAAATGATAGCAAAACAGCCCGCCGCCAAGGCAAAGCCCGAACAGCAGCGGCACCTCCCATACCGCAAGCTTTGCGGAAGACTGCTTCAGATAGGAGCGCACCGGAAAATACGCGAGCAGCAGGCCGGGAAACACAACGGTAAGCTCCAGGATCGGGCGCAGAACATCCTTCAACCCACACGCCCCCTTTGCAGCAGAAATTCCATAAACGCCTGTCGTGCGGCTTTCAAAAGCTCCTGACTGACATAGACCTGGCTGCCGTCCGTCATACAGAAGGCGGCATCCTGAAAATCGGCAGCATTCTCCATATTGATGATCGCGCCACGTCCGCAGACAAAAAAGCGCGGATCTTTTTTGAGCGGCTCGGTGAACGCTTTGAAGCTCTGGCGCGTAGCAAGCGTTTTGCCGGCAGTGGTGCGGATATTGATGATGTGGGCGAAATGCTCGGCGGATATGATATCACGATAGCGCAAATGGATGTCGCTGCCATCCACCTTCACCGTCAAAACCGGCTCCGGGCGGGGGAGTTTTGCGAGCATTTCATCCAACAGACCGGACAACTCGGCCTCTGAAAAGGGCTTGACCAAATAATGAAATGCCCGTACCTGAAACCCCTCGAGTGCATGGTCTGTCGAGGTGGTGGTAAAAACCAGAAGGCAGTCTGCATCGGTTTTTCGCAGCTCCTTTGCCGCGTCCATGCCGCTTAAACCATCCATGTAAATATCCAAAAATGCGGCGGTAAAGCGCTGCGCTTTCTCTGCCGCCAGAAAAGCTTCTCCGCTGTCAAATTCTAAAAGCTCTGCTTCTGTACCGCGCTGGCGCAGCTGCCGTGCCAAGCGCTCCTTCAGCAGCGTGCGCTCCGCATCGAGGTCATCGACAATTGCAATTCTCATGCTATACCGGAAAGCTGCTTACAAACAGCTTCCAACCTCCTTTATAAACTCTTTCATCCTGATTATAGCACAGTTGCCCGGTTATGTCGCAGCCGAAAATGGGATTTCGTGACGGAAAAGGGGCTTTCGTGCTAAATGGCTTGAAAAGACCATGCCTGTCCGTATACTGAAAGCAGAGAACGCCAACGACGGCGCAAGAGAAAGGAGGCACGCTGTGTACCGAATTGCCGTGCTGACAAGCAGCAGGGCGCAGGAAGCTTTTCTGGCAGAGCAGATCTCGCGGTTCTGCGCCGAACATTGCTTGTTCCCGAAAATGGACTGTTACCACGATCAGGAAAGCTTTTTTGAAGCCGCGCGCTGCGAGCCGCTGACAAATGCCGTGATCGCCCTGCCGGGGGTCGACGGATTGAATGCAGTAGAGCATCTGCGCGCGCTTTGTCCCCAAACACGTGTTATCTGGTGCAGCGATCTGGATTTTTCGCTCCATGCCTTCCGGCTGCGTGCAGACTATTTTCTGCTGGAGCCGGTGACCGAAGCCGCCTTGCGGCAGGGTTTTTGCATCTGGCTGGATCAAAAAAATCCGGCAGAGCAGCGCCGACCTGACCGCAACGAACACAACAAGGAGAACGACTTATGAAAAAGAGAAAGATCATCCACTCTGCGTTGAGCTTGTCGCTGACCGCAGCATTGTGCCTTTCCATGGCCGCCTGCGGCGGTACACAGACGCCCGCAGACAGTGTCGCCGCTTCTCAGCCCTCTGCACCGTCCGCCGTGGTGCAGCCCTCTGCTGCGGAGACGACCTCTGCGGCACTGCCTGTGAAGGCCTTGAACTCCAAGCAGGTGGAGGAAAACCCCTACATGGCCAAGAGCGATGCAAACATTCATCACGACGGCTACAACACAGATTCAACGGATGAGATCCTGCCGCTTGCGATCTATCCCGAGATCAACGTTTCCTATGAGACAACGAATGCAAATGCTTCTCCCGCTATCTATTTTGACAGCTACGGCCATGCCGTTGTGCCGCTGCTGGGCGGCATCGCCATCCGCGACCTGAATGCCGAAGAAACAAAAACGCTCGGCTATTTCTCCCCCAAACAGCATGACGGCGGCGGTTACGTTATCCAGAGCTCCTATACCTTCCTTGACGAATCCAACCGCATCGTCTGCCCCACGAGCAACAACCATGTGCTGATGCTCCGCGCAACGGATGAAAACGGCAATGTTCTGCCGGAATTTGAAAAGGTGCTGGACATTGATATCAAAGCTGCTGCCGAGGCCGCGCTTGGAAAAGAACTGACGCAGAATCTTCTGTCCGTGGTCTTTGACTATGACGGAAACCTCTGGTTTGCAACGGGAGGCTTCCGCATTTATCCGCAGCGCCAGCAGCAGGGCGTCATCGGCTATATTGCCCGCTCGGCCATTGATGCGATCCTGAACGGCGAGCAGACAGACCTTTCAAAGGCTGTTTTTGTCCACGAACTGACCCCCGGCGAGGGCGCTGAAAACGGCATCGCCGCCTCCAAGGACGGTGCGGTGGTCCTGACCAACCAGAACTGCTATCTTCTGCGCGCAGAAGAAGGCGTAGACGTTGTATGGTGCACGCCCTATGAGAGCGCGGGTGCAAAGGTGAGCGGCGAAGGCGATAAGACCACCGGCGGCGGTCTTGCGTGGGGCGGCGGTTGCTCGCCCACGCTGACACCGAACCTTGTGCTGTTCACGGATAATCAGGACCCTGTAAACCTTCTTGCGCTCGATATGAAGACCGGCGAGGTCGTGGCAAGCACCCCGGTGCTGGATGACCTGCCCGAGGGCTATCAGGTAGCCGTTGAGAACTCTGCCATCGTCTATGACGACGGCGAGGGCACCGTCAGCACCATCGTCTGCAACTGGTTTGGCGCGGGCAATGCAGGTCTGGCGGATCCCAACAACGACTCCTCCATCCAGAGCTACGCCAATATTTACGACCAGAACTGGCTCATGAAGGGCAACATCATGATCGCCCCCGGCATCGAGCGCGTGGACACCGTAAAGACCGCAAACGGCTACGAGATGAAGAGCGTCTGGTGCCGGAACGACCTGAGCGACACTTCCATCCTGAAGCTTTCCACCGCAACGGGCTATATCTACGGCTATGTGCAGGATGTGACCACCGGGATGTGGCAGTACATCATTCTGGATTTTGAAACTGGCGAGACTGTTTTCACGATGGATGTTTCCAACAAGTACGGCTATAACAACATGGCCATTGGAATGTATGCCGGCAACAGCGGCAACGCGCTCTACTGCCCGACGGGCTATCTGGAACTGCTTCGTCTGCAGGACCGGTTTGTTTATCTGCCCGAAATGCCCTACCGCAAGGTCGAGCTTGATCAGGCGGCAAGAAACGTCCTTTCGCAGGAGCGGTTTGCGCAGGACGGCGGCGAAGGCACCGTTGCAAGCTGGCGCAACACTGTGACCGTCCGCAACGTACATCCCAACACCACGGTAGCTTTCCGCATGAATAACCTGTCCGGCAGCACCTCCGGTCTGACCCTCTACGCCTATGGCGTGGACGGCAAGCTGGCAAAGGTCGATCCTGCACTGTGGTCGATCACAGACGAGGACGGCAAGGCTGTAACGGAACTTACCGCCGGTACGCTCTATGAGCTGCGCGTGACCGTCGCCGATGGCGGCGCTCTTGACCTGAGCGAGACGGAAAAGGAGATCAGGCTCTCCGTTGTACTCGGAAAATAAACATAAAACGCCCGCCCACCGTGTCCAAATCTCCACGGTGAGCGGGCGTTCCGCTTCCTTTTGAAGGCAGACCGCAAAGCCTATCAAGATCAAAAGCAGGTTCAAAAGCTGGGAAACCAGCGTGGCGATGGCAGCACCGGTAACGCCCATAGCGGGGGCACCCAGCTTTCCGAAGATGAGCAGATAGTTCAGCCCGGTGTTCGCCGCTACCGCGCCAAAACTTGCCCAAAAGGGGACAGCGGCGTGTTCCTTGCAGCGCAGCCATGCGGACAGGACGGTGCTGACCGCCATGGGCAGATAAGAGAACGCCACGATGCGGAAGTACCCCGCCCCCACACGGAGGATGGCGTCATCTGCCGTATAAAGTCCCAAGACCTGCGCCGGGAAGCCCCCTGCCGTCAGCAGAAACAGTGCTGCCAGCATACCCCCGCAGACAAGGCTTACATCCAAACTGCGCCACGCCTCGGTGTGCTCCTCCGCACCCAGAAACTGTGCGATCAGAATACCGGCAACCGTGCCGACTGCGCCGGACATCACGGAGAAAATAAGAGTGAAGTTACTGCACAATCCCACGGCTGCAATACCGGCTTCGCCCAGCTGCCCAATCATGATCTGATCCACGATAGAAAAGGAGGCTTGCAGCATTCCCTGTAAGGTGACCGGAATGGCGATTTTGCAAAGGGTCCTCATAAAGTCTGACATGGCAGCCTCCTTGTGCATTCCCGTTCCACCAGCTCCACCAGCAGAACGATGCCGGCATCGCAGGGGGGGCGTCCCTCAGGGCTTCAAGGCGGCGGATGGCAGTCCTTGCCCGGAGCGCCGCATCCTGATGAATGGTGGTCAGAGCGGGAACGCTTTCCCGGCTTGCCAGTGTATCATCAAAGCCAATGATCTGCACATCCTCCGGGACGCGGATGCCCTGTCCCTGCAAAAATCGCATAAATTCCAGCGCATAGTGGTCGGACACCGCAAACACCGCCGTGATTTTTTCAGAAAAAAGGCGGGGAAGGTTCTCGCTGTAAAACGCCATTCTCTCCCTTGCCGCAGCAGGGACCTGCCAGAATAAAGTTTCTCCCGGCGCAAAGGCGCTGCGGAAATCGTCTATCCGCTCCTTGTCCATTATACCGTTTTTTATCAGTACATTCCACCGCTTTATGCAGTCACATGGGTGGCATTCTCTTTCACCGAATTGATCGTATCCATTAGCTCACTGCCTGTTTTGCCATCAAACAGGCGGGTAAACAGAATGGGCTGGTCAAAGGGTGGTTTCATCAGCACCGCTTTGCTTTCCACATAACCGTTCTGCTCGATGTAATGAATGACCTTCTGCACAAATGCGATCTGCTTTGCATTCAGCGATTCGTCATTGATAAATTTTGAAAATGCCTGCATGGCAGCATCGTGCTCCAGCTTTGCCACTTTACGCACCAGCAGACCAAAGGGTGTATCCCGAAACTCCCGTGCATAGTCCTCTTTGCTGCCCAGCTCACAGGTGAAGATATGTTCCAGCTCGGTATAGTCGCCCCGGGAAAGCGGAATGTTCTGGGTCAGCTTGTGGATAGCCAGCGTATCGCTGCGGTGCTCCATGATGTAGCGGTTCACACGTTCCCGGTACTCGCCGAAATCGTAGCCGGGATCCAGCGTTTTGCCCTCGGTCTGTTCCAGTACCGGGTCGGCAAGGGCCGTGTAGACAGGCTTTTGCCCTTCTACACCGTCCACCAGAAACTTGATGAGTTCCCGCAGTTCCTGCCGCATTTCCTCAAAGCGGAGAAGGTCATGCGAGGTCAAAAATTCGTCCGTCTGCATCTCCCGGATGAGGGGCAGCTTTGCCTGCACCTGCGGGATGGTAGCCTTCCCTTCCAGCAATGCCGCTGTGCTGCGCAGCTGTTTCTGGGCGCGGCCAAGCCCCGGCAGACCTTCCAGCTCACAGAGCAGCAAGCCATACACAAAGTTATCGAACCGCTTGGCGGCTTCATCTTTGTCGTCCAGCGAGATGAGCGGTGCCACCTCTTTCATCAGCGTCCCCTTGTCCGTTTCGGTCAGGCTGACAAAGGCTTCCGGCTTTTGATAGTGTTCCACGGCCTGTCGGTGCAGCCGCACGGATACCAGCTCCGGATTCAGCGCTCCCACTTCGGCACGGCAGGTCTCCGTTAAGATCTTGCGCCAGTTCTGGTATTTTTCGTCCGCATAGGCTCCATCCTGCAAGGCCGCAGTAATCCGCACCTGCTTGCAGAAAATGCTCTCGGACAGGCTTTTGGTGTCCGCGCTCTCGTAGCCGTTGGGTTTCTGACGGAAAAATTCAAAGTTACCGCAGTAGTCAAAAATCAGAAACCGCCGTTTGCCCGTATATTCGCCGTCGATGGCATCCACGCAGGCAAGGGATGGGCAGAGCCGTGTACCACGGCCGATCATCTGCCAGAACTTCGTTTTGCTGCGTACTTTTTTGAAGAACACCAGATTCGCGCACTCCGGCACATCAATGCCCGTGTCCATCATATCCACCGAGACCGCAATAAAAGGCGGCTTATCCGGCTTTTTGAAATCGTCAATGATGGACTGTGCATAGGCGTCATCGCAGACCACCCGCTGGATGAATCCCGGGTACTGGGTCTCCAGCTGCGGGTAGAGCTTGCCAAAACGTTCCCGGATAAACTCCGCGTGGCGCTTGTTCTGGGCAAAGATGATGGTTTTGCCGATGCGGTCGCCGCCCGCCGTCTGGATGCCCCGTTCCATCAGGTCTTGCAGCACCGTGTCCACGGTGTTGGCATTGAAGATGAACTTATTCAGCTTTTCGGATGGGATAAAGGTGGGCAGGGTGTCGTCCTCGGCAAAATCGTCCTCGTAGCGAGCCTTATCCTCCGGTGAAAGCTGGTCGTAGTGGATGCCCTCTTCTGTGAATTTCGTCTTGACCTCGTAGTTGTAGTAAGGCACCAGCACATGGTCGGTGTAGGCCGCCGTATCGTAATCGTAGGCGTAGGTGGGGATGCCGTGCTCCATCTCGAAAAAGTCGTAGGTGTTGCGGTCCACGTCGGTTTTCGGGGTGGCGGTCAGACCCACCAGAATCGCATCGAAATAATCAAAAATGGCGCGGTATTTCTTGAAAATGCTGCGGTGGCTCTCGTCCACGATGATAAGGTCAAAGTGGGCGGGCGAAAACAGCGGCACGCCGTCTTTGGTCTTGGCGTTGTCGATGGCGTTGAGCATGGTGGGATAGGTAGAAAACACGATGCGTGCGGCCTTATCGTCCTTGGAGGAGCAGAGGTTGCACAGCGACTGGTCGGGCAGATACTTTTTGAAGTCGTCCTTTGCCTGCTTGACCAGCGCAGTGCGGTCGGCCAGAAAAAGCACGTTGGTCACATGACCGCCCCGGCTCAGCACATCGGTCAGGCTGGATGCGGTGCGGGTCTTGCCCGTGCCAGTAGCCATGACCAGCAGATTGCGCCGGAAGCCCTGCGCAATGTGGGCGCAGACAGCCCGGATGGCGTTTTTCTGATAGTAGCGGTCGGTGATTTTATCGTCAATTTCGATGGTGTCCAGCGGCTTTTTCTCGGTGCGGCGGTTCATCAGTTTCTGCAAGTCGTCCTTGCAGAACACCCCGCTCACGGCACGCTGCGGGCCGCTCTGCTCATCCCAGAAATAGGTGGTGTAGCCGTTGGTGGTAAACAGCATCGGACGGCGACCAAACTTCTGCTCCAGACAGTCTGCATAAAGCTGAGCCTGCTTGCGCCCGATGTTGGGGTCTTTGGTGCTGCGCTTGGCTTCAATGACCGCCAGCGGCAAGCCGTCCTTGCCCATCAGCACATAGTCCGCATAGCCCTTCTGCCCCAGCACGCCGTTCATGTTGTCCACTTCGTACTCGGTGCGCGCATCGGTGTCCGGCCCGGTGAACTTCCAGCCCATGGCCTTGAGGTCGATATCGATGATCTTCCGCCGCGTCTCGGCCTCGGTCAGGTCGGCGGCGGTGAAACTGCGGCTCTGCCGGTTCTGCTGTTTGCTGGCCGTGTATGCCGCCGAAAGGCTCTCCACCTGTTTGCGTAACGCTTCCAGCTCGGCATCCTTCTGGGACAGTAAACTTTCCTGTTCCCGGATCTTCTTTTCGTCCAGCGCTACCTTTTCGCCGGGGATGGCTGTTTCATCAAAGGAGCGCTCCACATAGTCCGTGCCGTAGCAGTAATCCACCCACTGGATGAAGTCGAACAGCCCCCGCAGACTGAACACTGCATCCGCTGCCGACACACTATGCCCCGTATGTACCGCCAGATTGCCCGCCTTCACGATGCTGGGCAGCACGCTCCACACATTGCGGTCCACCGCGAACCGGAAGCTCGGCTCATGCAGCAGGGATTGCAGGTTGTCCTTATAGGGCATCGTGATGGTCTTATCTGCCGCATATACCCACTTCACCGCCAGCTCCAACGCCTTCCGGCACCCCACCGCGCACATCGCCGGGGAGGTGGAGAACACTTTCTCGGCCTCGATGGCAGAATTGGCGAAGAGGGAATATTCGGGATGGGTGGAGAGATAGGAGAAGTTGGACATGGGAGGGCTCCTTTCAACTTATCTCACGAAAAATCGTATGATATAATTTCTGTAAAATTAATAGAATCTGCATCATTTGCAATTAGCATTCTAACTGTTTCAAATAAAAGTGACATTGCCATAAATGATGTTCCAGAAAATTGTTCGTAGTCATCTAATGTTTCGACTAGCAAATCACAATTACTTATCGCCAGTTCTCCATGGACAAATTTCGATCGAAGTGCATACATCTTTTTTATCTCATCTTTTGAAATCATCGGAAAAATTTTATTTATTCTTTTCTGCAAAGTATAAGAAATGCCGGATTTTCCAGGAGAATAGATGCTTTCCAATCCAATAATAGAATAAATCAGACCCTCGTGATATTGACGGTTAAATACATATGTAAGTGCCGAAAACGCACTTGGAGATTTATTGCGATTCCCACATAAACTTGTGTGATTTTTAATCCACATCAATGCTTCTTTATAACTTATAGATTCTTTTTTTATTAGCTTATATTCTTTTAGTGCTCCTATTGGAATGATTTCTTTAACATAGTTCTCATCGATATACCGAATATCGTTAATATCCGTTGATATATTCCATATATGCATATGCGGTTTTGCAAAAACAAACGCCATTACAAGTGCCAAATTCAATCTTGCGATATATTCATCATAAAAGCTGTCAAAATAGCCCCACTCACATTCTGACGAATCATTATTTGAAAAAAATATTTGATTTTTATTTAAATCCACATTAAGAGACATCGCCGTTTCGAATTCAATTATTGCTTCACGATTACTGTACATTTCAAGCAGGCTTTCATATTCATCTTTCAATTTATCATCCAATGGATTCTGTCCGACCTTTTCTTCTGCCAGTTCTAACTCTGTGCTTCTCTCACGATGCAGAATAATAGATGTTCTTGATGTCACATCAACTATTTCATCATATATATTCCATTGAAATGACAGGTCATCCGCACACTCCTTTATAGCCTTTTCAAATTCTGCCGCATTTTCATTATCCTGAATAATATGCATTTTTATAATGATTTTTGTCATATGTTCCTCACTTGTTTTCATACCCAATACAGCCAACTCCCTCCGTCTGCTCACTTCGTTCGCATCCACCTCCCTCAAGGAGGGAGGCTTTTACCTTACCTCTACGTTATAGGCTCCCTCCCAGAGGGAGCTGGCAAAGCCGCTAGGCTTTGACTGAGGGAGTATCTTCCAGTTCCTGAACCCGCTTTCTGACTTCCAAATCAATTGCACTGCAAACTTCTTGAAAGCTCTGCTCTATTTCCAGATTAGAAAACCGAATCACCTTCACACCATATTCGGCAAAAATGGCGGAGCGTTCTTTGTCGTATGCCAATCCCTGCTCATCATAATGCTGTGAACCGTCCACTTCCACGACCAGCCTTGCAACGTGACAATAGAAATCCACAATAAAGCCATCAATCGTTTTCTGACGCTGAAAGCGCATCGGATAGCCACGCAGAAAATCATACCAGAGATGATTTTCCTGTTTGGTTGCGCCCTTGCGCAGTTCTTTTGCACGCGGGATCAATTTTCCTTGATATGGCAATGACATCTGGACGCGCTCCTTTCTGGAACTCCCTCCGTCACGGCTAACGCCGCGCCACCTCCCTCTAGGAGGGAAGCTTTTGCCTTACCACCACATAAAGGCTCCCTCCCAGAGGGAGCTGTCACCGAAGGTGACTGAGGGAGTTACCCAAAATATTCCTGCATCAGTGCTTTTTTCATCAATTCCAGCTTATCAAGGCTCTGCTGTACGGTCTGCTTTTGCTGGTCTATGCGTTCTACAAAGGCGGCAAACTGATTTTGCAGCGAAAGAGAAGGAAGTGGCAGCCGTAGTTTTCGGATTTCTGAAAGGTTAAGCGTCTTTTGAGCGATTCCTTTAACACTTTCGTCAATTTGCCGCTGTAAATCTGTGGAAAGAATTGCGCAACGAAGGTATTCACTATTAACTACGCTATTGTTCGGTTTAAGATATGCAATATGTCGTTGAAAACAGAAGGGCTTGTTTTCTTTAACGACAGCCGGATGGCCATACGATCCCACCGTAGATAGTAAAACATCACCAACTTCTATCGGAGTGCGCTTAATGAGTTCATTGTATGTTTCTTCTGAAATGAATTTTTCAGCATCATAATGAATTTCGTTAGTAACAATATTTGAGACAAACAAAAATGGAATCCCTGATAATACAAACTTAGGAGGTTGATGTGTTCCATCTGTAATAATTTTACAAACGTCCTGCATCGACACTTTTCTGCTATTAGATATATCTCCAAACATCTCCACAAACCGCGCCTTTGCCAGCTCGTCCAGTTTGGCAAGCTGCTGCTTACGGAGAGAAATCAACTGCTCTAGCTTTTTGAATTTTTCTGCAATAGCCTTTTGCTCTTTTATCTCCGGCAAAGGAATATTGGCGTTTAATAAGTCTTTTGTTCCTAATCTCGGCATTTTTGCACCGGCTGTTTTAGATACAGCCCAGTTTACAAATCCGTCAGAGCGAAGAAACACTGCAAGATACGAGCGGTCAAGTTTTCTAGCATCTGGACGAAGCGGCAATAATTCTGATGTACAAAATCCATCTCTTTCAGGAAGTACAACCTTGTTTAAGTTTGGACGCAATTTGGAATATAAAACATTTTCTGTATCAAATTGAGTGATTGAACCATTCAGACCATCTTCACCAACAAAGTTATACTCGACAACCCGTCCCGTTTGCTGTTCAACCATGTCAAGATTCAAAAGCCACGCTTTGCTCTTATCAATCATCTTGGTACTAGCCGAAACCTTGCACACCTCTCCCAACTTCGCCATCACACCATCTCCTCCAACTCTGCCAGACCCTTGGTGATCTCCATTTCCAGCTCATGCAGGTCGGCAAGGATCTCCGTAGTCGAGGGATACTCCACCGGCACATACTCCGTCTCTTTATACTTATTGATGGACAGATCATACCCGTTGGCGGCAATTTCTTCTTTGGGCACAAAGAAACTCTGCTCGGTGCGCTTGCGGTCAGTTTCAGCGTCAAGGTTATGGAACCGGGCGATGATGTCCGGGATGTCGTTTTCCTTCACCTCGGTGCGCTTGTCGTCCAGCGAGAAGCCGTCGGCTTTCATATCGTAGAACCACACCTTGTCGGTGCCGCCCGCGCCGGTCTTGGTAAACACCAGCACCGCTGTAGACACGCCTGCGTAGGGCTTGAACACGCCGGAGGGCATGGAGATGACCGCCCGCAGCTGGTGGTTTTCAATCAGTTCCTTTCGGATGCTCTGGTGCGCCTTGCTGGAACCGAACAGCACGCCGTCCGGCACGATGCAGGCGCAGCGTCCGCCGGTTTTGAGCATCCGCAGGAAGAGCGCAAGGAACAGAAGCTCCGTCTTTTTGGTGTTGGTGACGGCCTTCAGGTCGTTGTTGATGCTCTCGGCATCCACAGTGCCCTTGAACGGCGGGTTCGCAAGGCAAACGGTGTACTTGCTGCAAATGGAGTTTTGCTTCGACACGCTGTCCTTGTAGTCGATCTCCGGGTTCGTGATGGAGTGGAGCATCAGATTCATGGCCGAAATGCGCAGCATGGTGCGGTCCATGTCAAAGCCGGTGAACATCGGGCCGGCAAAATGTTGCCACTGCTCCGGGGTCATGCTGTCCTCGTAGTGGGCGCGAAGGTACTGCGCACTGGACACCAGAAAGCCCGCCGTGCCGCAGGCGGGGTCGCAGATGAAGTCGTCCGGCGTGGGCTGCACCAGCTCCACCATCATGTCGCGGATGTGCTTGGGCGTGCGGAACTGGCCGTTCCGCCCTGCCGAGGACAGTTTTAGCAGCATATATTCGTACAGGTCGCCCTGCATATCAAGGTCGGCAATGTCGTGGGTGTAAAGATCCTCCAGCCCGGTGATGATCTTTTGCAGCACCTGTGGGGTGGGGATCAGGAACATGGCATCGTCCATGTACCGCGCAAAAGCGGTGTTGCCCTCATCCGGGCGGGTGGGGTCGTCTGCGATCTCCACCAGTTCGCCGTTTGCGTCAAAGTCCGGCAGACGGCCATACTTCATCTTTTTGATGGCCGGGAACACCCGCTGCTGCATGGTCAGGAAAATCTCGCGGGAGTCCTTATCCTTGAAGCGGCTCCACCGCATAGACTGTCCTGCCGCGCTGGCCGGGAAGATGTGCTCCATCTTTTCGCCCGCCATATTCTCAAAATCTTCGGTGGCAAGCTCTTTCTCGTCCAGTGACCGGATGAACATGAGATAGGTCAGCTGTTCAATGACGGTCAGTGGATTGGTGATGCCGCCTGCCCAGATGTCCGTCCAGATTTTGTCTACCTTATTTTTAATGGCTCCTGTTACCATGCGTTCCTCCTGAATGTTTGCCAATCGCAAACGCTTTGCATCTTGAATTTTTGGTGATAATATCACAATTTTATTATAGCAGTGTACGATTGCATTTTCAATGTAGAGTGTTTAGCAGAAGTACTTTCTTGATCGCAAGGCAAGAAATTAGTGGAACGTTAAAACAGCAATTTGCGATATGCAATTCAACGCTGTTGCTGTTACATGAAGATGTTGAATTGCTATAAAACGGTAAAGTGGATCTGCATTTCACAGACTGTTGCTTCTCGTGCTGCTGTTTCCAAAATAAAGTTGATGATAGCCCAACTGCGCCAGATAACAAAGCTGTCCTCACGTTTCGGCGGCTGAATCAGCGCACTTCCTGCGTATAAACGTCCTTGATGGTTTCTTGTGCCTTTACCATCTTGATTTTGAACGGTGCTATTTCGTCCTGCTCCATGCACCAGTAAAGGAACACTTTCACCGAACGGATATAGTGGTTGACGCTGTTTGCGGTCATTCCGCTATCCGTCAAGTGGATAACATACCATTTGAATCCTGCATCATTCACGGCTAACTGCTCGTCTGAAAGGAACTTCAAGAACCGTGTAATATCATACCGACAGCCGTTCAACGTGGCTTCTGCCGTGCCAGAATACTTCTTATCGTCCAAAAAATCTTGCTTTAGATTATCAAACCGGGCTGCATTCTTCTGAATCTTCTTCATTTTTTCTGTACCTCTGATCTCTAAATTTTTTGAAAAAATCATAGGTACAAGCCCAAAAAGCCAATATAAAACAAAAAAGACGACAAACCGTTTCTCTCAACGATTTATCGTCCTTTTGGTGCGCTCGAGGGAACTCGAATCCCTGGCCCTCTGATTAAAAGAGCTTACTTAGATGGATTTTTGTGCCCAAATTCGTTTCGGAATGTACGGTTTAACGATAGTTTTGTGCAATTGTGTCCTGTATCAGCTTCTCATGTGTTTTCGAATTGTCGCATTTTTGTCGCACTTTTTGCGGAACTATAACCGGTACTTTTTACATCTGCCAAGATAAACAAAGTTTATGTTCCCATGATTTTGGCTGGATAGAAATTGCACGGTTTAGCTGCCACAGGAAGAGTGATCTCGGGTGGCCTCCCTGCCCTATTTCTGGATACTGCACTCATTGAAATTTCGCCGGAGTGAGTTTGGCGGAGAGTGCTGAAAAATGTGCGAAACACTGTTCGATATGAAACTTTCCGTGAATTCAAAAAGCTGCACCACTCGGTGAATAGTACAGCCTTTATACGACACTACCTCAATTTTGAAGATTTTCTGTTGACCGTCACGTCAGACACCTTCATATTCTTGTAGAGCACGAACCAATATATCATTGTCTTCCCGATTCCTTACTGCAATACGAATATATTGGTTTCCATTCTTGATTTTTTCCGTCAGATCCTTCACCAGAATATTTTTTTTAAGTAAAGCACAGCACAAATCATGGCTGTTTCCTTTTTTCAGTCGGCACATCAAATAATTCGCCTGTGACGGATAAACAGTAAGAAATAGAATTTTTTCAAGTTCTTCGGCAAAGCGATTCCGTTCTGCTTTAATTTTTTGTAACGCCTTCACATAGTCCTTATCGTACTTTTCTTTAATCTGAAGGAAAAATTCTCCGAACGAGTTAATATTCCAAATGGAAACATCCTTCTTTAAATACGAAATTATCTCTTCATTACCACTTGCAAGGATTCCAAGCCTTGCTCCTGGAACTCCATAAGACTTTGAAATGCTCTTGATAACATACAGTTCCTGATAACGCTTTAATACGTTCTCATTCAAGAGAGTAATATCATCCAATGATTTCTCATCCGCAAAGTCCACAAAGCTTTCATCAATAATCAAACGAATATTTTGTTCCTTGCACCAATCAATCAGCTTCAGCAAATGGTCGTAAGGAATATAGTTTCCACTTGGATTATCTGGATTAATTAAAACAAGTGTTCTAATCTCCTTATCCGCATAGAAATCCATTAGATCACTTGCCGTATAACGGAAATCTTCCGTTTGAACAATATATGGGACAATTTTGGTTTTATCATATCGGTTAGGATATTCTTCAAATGTCGGGTAGATGCAACCAATTTTTTCATCACCTTCCAACTGAATCTTATCCATTAACGATTTAATCAGTTCTGCAGCACCATTTCCAACAATAATGTGCTTTTGTTCAATTCCAAATGCTCCTGCTGCCAACAGCGAATTCACCTGCATTCCAGAAGGATATTCTGTCAGAAGGGTTTCGAAGTTCGACTTGATTTCTTCCTTCATTTTTTCAGGTGGATAATACGGATTCACAAGATAGCAGAAATCTAAAAGTTTCGGATAGCGCCAATAACCACCGTAGCGACTTGTAATTTTCCGGTAATGTTCACTTTCATTTTCTGCAAATAGCGACTCTGCAATATTCAAGTCCTGAATATTATCAATTTCATACCAAATCTGACCATTAAGTCGTTTCGCACGAATTTCCTTGGTCTCCAAAAGCGCAATCAACTTAATGACCGATTCATAGTATTCATTTTCACCCATCGCCTTTTCATAGGCAGACAAAAACGGAACATATGTATTCTTTGAAAACCCTGCACTGAACTTGTAAATATTCACTGTTTTGTAATAGTTTTCCTTTTCAGAAAATTTCAAATATTTTCCCGGAATGAAGTCTGCAATACAATCATTTTCATCCAACTTCATGCATGTTCCGTCCATCCAGCTTTCAAACTTGTCCACCAATGCCAATGTTTCTCTTTTGTCGTCCAAAAGCGCATCGATGACGGACTCTTCAAACACAAGATCTGATTCTAGCAGAAGTGTATCCTCATTGCAAAGATACTCTTTTGCCAGTGCTAAAGAGTAGATATTATTCGTTTTATTATAAATCGGATTATTTATATAACAGATTGGAGTTGCAATATTAAGGGTCTTGATATATTGAATCAAGTTATCTCCCTTATATCCAACAACGATAATAATCTTCGAAAGATGTTTCTTATCCAAAATACGAAGTGCACGCTCAATCATGGTAACTCCATTGACTTTTACCATGCACTTTGTATTGTTATTGGTCAGTTCTTTCAGGCGCTTTCCCATGCCTGCAGCCAAAATCAATCCTTGCATCTCTTATTAGCCTTTCTTTTTGTAAAGTACAACTGTTTTTTATTTACCATCAATAAAATTTTGTAGAGTGCCTCTTAAGCATTTACATTTTCCATTAATTCAAAAAATCTTTTATTTCGTCTCCGTTGAGGAACATTAAAAAATTTTGTATATAAATACAAACTTGCTTTTTAATTTCACATATCCTCTATATTAAAATCATTTGGATCACATAACGTATACTTATGATGTGGTACTTGCTGTTTCTCGAGTGGAATCGTTATGCCAAGTACTCAGAATTTCTTTATATGCTGCAGACACACTAAATTTTTTATCTCCGTATAAAAGCCCACCCCCTTTACAAAAGCACTCTTTCTCCACACATTTCCCAAAATTTTTGATTTTTCAGTATCACATCTTTTCATATGTAGAATCTAATCAATTCACATTATGTACATATACCTTATTACTATGATGCGTAACCTGCTTTTCAACCGGAGGCGGTGTCATATAATCGCCATACTGTTTAGTTAAAATTTCGTCATATCCAACCGGTCCTCTAAGTTTATGGCCTTCAAAGTTCATATATATAAATGAATCATAGCAGGATTTAGGATACCGATCACCATAAACATCAAATCCTGCGCAATTTGTTCCAACCAGTTTTGCTGTATCATATGGAATTTCAGTTTCTAGTTGATACATTTTTTTCAATAAATATTCTCTCTTCCAACTGCCAAATAATGCTTCTCCCAATCTCCCCTGCGCAACAACTGCAGAACGCTTTATCAGTTTTAGTAAACCAATTATGTTTATTCTCAAATCATCAACATAAAGACTTTTTGTTATTTTGGTATACCGCTCAAACAACCGTTTTTTTCTCTTAAATGACTTTTTGTATTCTTCATCACTCTCTGGTAATCCATCAATTGGGAAAACGTCTATATCAATTCCCAAATACTTTTCGTTTTTATAAAGAATCCCCTCTTCAATTTTCCTCGTATCAAAATCGCATACTTTTATAAAGGTATGCCTTGCAATCTCATCAGTAGGCGCAACAGCCAAAATATTGTCCTGATGCTCTCTTTTATTAAAAAGCTCCACGAATCTATCATAATCTGGGCGGGGCATTTGAATATCAATATCATCATCCCAAGGAATGAACCCCTCGTGTCGCACTGCTCCAATCAATGTTCCATATGCAAGAAAATATCTGATATCATTTTTCTCGCAGAAATCAGCTACCTCTACCAAAATTCGCAATGCATGTTGCTTATGTTCCTCAACTGAGATTTCTCGCCAACCTATATTTTCAACCATCAATACTTCCTCCACACCATCTTATTGACCACGCCAGTATAGCTCTGGATGATCTTCACTACCTTATCGGAGACGTTCTCATCCACATAGTCCGGCACAGGAATACCCAGATCACGATTCCTGTTCATCTCGACCGCCACATCCACAGCCTGCAGCAGATGGTCACCGTCAATACCGGCAAGGATGAAATCCCCCTTATCCAGTGCTTCCGGACGCTCGGTGCTGGTACGGATACACACCGCCGGGAACGGGTGCCCCACGCTGGTGAAGAAGCTGCTCTCCTCCGGCAACGTTCCACTATCGGATACCACACAGAAGGCGTTCATCTGCAGGCAGTTGTAGTCATGGAAGCCCAAAGGCTCGTGCCGAATCACACGCTTGTCCAGCTGGAAACCACTCTGTTCCAGACGCTTTCGGCTGCGGGGATGGCAGGAGTACAGAATCGGCATATCGTACTTTTCTGCCATTTTATTGATTGCAGTGAACAGCGAATTGAAGTTTTTCTCGGTGTCGATATTTTCTTCCCGATGGGCAGAAAGCAGAATATATTTACCCTTTTCCAGTCCCAGACGAGCATGAATGTCGGATGCTTCGATTTTGTCCAGATTCTGGTGCAGAACCTCGGCCATCGGGGAACCCGTCACATAGGTGCGCTCTTTGGGCAGACCTGTATCGGCCAAATAACGGCGGGCGTGCTCGGAATAGGCCATGTTCACATCGGAGATGATGTCCACGATGCGGCGGTTTGTCTCCTCAGGTAGACACTCATCCTTGCAGCGATTACCGGCTTCCATGTGGAAGATGGGAATATGCAGCCGCTTTGCACTGATGACACTCAGACAGCTGTTGGTATCGCCCAGCACCAACACAGCGTCCGGCTGGATAGCAACCATCAGCTTATAGTTTTCGGAGATGATATTGCCCATCGTCTCGCCCAAGTCAGCACCTACAGCGTTCATGTACACTTCCGGATCTGCCAACTGCAAATCATGGAAGAACACACCATTCAGGTTATAGTCGTAGTTCTGACCAGTATGGGCCAGAATCACATCAAAGTACTTGCGGGTTTTGTTGATAACCGCTGCCAGGCGAATGATCTCCGGGCGGGTGCCAACAATGATCAGCAACTTCAGCTTACCGTTATTTTTGAATGATACATTATTATAGTCAGCCATTGTTTTCTCCTCTCACACCGGCTCAACGAAGGTGTCCGGGTGCTTCGGGTCAAAGATCTCGTTGCAGGTCATGACCGTGACCAGATTTTCCGTCTCGGACAAGTTAATGATATTATGCGTCCAACCGGGAATCATGTGGACAGCTTCGATCTTATCCCCAGAGACCTCAAATTCCACCGTTTCGCCAGTATTGATGTTCCGCTCCTGAATCAGGCCATGCCCAGCCACCACAATGAACAGTTCCCACTTGCTGTTGTGCCAGTGCTGGCCCTTAGTGATACCCGGGCGGCTGATATTAATAGATACCTGTCCGCAGTCAGCAGTGTGAACCAGTTCGGTAAAAGAGCCACGGTTGTCCACGTTCATCTTCAGGGCATACTTGAATTTGTCGGTGGGCAGATAGGTCAGGTACAGGGAGTACAGCTTCTTGGCAAAAGAGCCATCCGGCATCTTCGGCATCATGAGGGTGGTAGGCTGTGCCTTGAACTCCTGCAGCAGATCCACGATCTCCCCCAGCGTGACCTTGTGAGTCACGGGAACGCAGCAGTATCGACCTTCTGCTTTCAGGACAGTTTCTACACCGTCGAACTCACAGTGCTGCTCTTTGCCTTCCAGCAGGTCGAACATCCCCTCCACCAAATCGTCAATGTACAGCAGCTCCAGTTCTGTACTCCGATCATTGACCGTAAAAGGTTCGTCGTTGGCAACCGCCCAGCAGAAGGTGCTGACGGCGCTATTGTACTTAGGGCGGCTGTGTCCCATCAGGTTGACAAAACGGTAGACAGCAACCTTTGCTCCAGTCTCCTGAGCATACTGGAAGAAAAGCTCCTCGCCAGCCTTTTTGCTCCGACCGTACTCACTGTTACCGAAGCGGCCTGCCAGCGTCGCCTGAATGGAGGAGGACAGCATAATGGTTGCCTTGTTGTTGTGCTTTTTCAGGCAGTTCAGTAGGTCGGATGCAAAGCCGAAGTTACCCTTCATGAAATCCTCGGGGTTTTCCGGACGATTTACACCTGCCAGATTGAACACAAAGTCCGCCTTCTGGCAGTACTCGTCTAGCTCCGCCGGGGTAGAATCCAGATCGTACTCATAGATTTCTTCAATATTCAATGCCGGTCGAGTCTTGTTCTTGCCATCACGGATGTTTTTCAGGTTGTTGCACAGGGCGGTTCCCACCATGCCCTTGGCACCTGTGACTAGAATGTTCATCCTTTCACCTCTTTAATGTACTGCGGTACAGTCCGGAATGTCTGCGCCATCCGGCACGGTTGCTTTATTGCAGATGGTACAGTTGCTGCCGATACGGGCAAAATTCCCCACAGTGGTACCTGTGCGAATCACGCTGTTGGTATAGATCAAGGCGTAATCCCCTACCGTTGCATCACAGTGGACTTCTGTTCCGGCATTCAGCAGAACACCGTTTCCGACAGACGCACCGTTCTGGATACAAGCGTTTTGCAGAACCACACAGCCACAGCCGACTTCAGCAAACGGACTGACATAGGCACTGGGAGCAATGATGTTTGGGAACGCATAGCCAAGGGCTTTTGCCTTTTCATACACCTGTGCTCGGAACCGGTTGTTGCCGATGCCAACCACCAGCAAGCCGTATTCTTTCCACAACTCCGGCAAATCAGCAAGGCCGCCAGCCACCGGAATACCACAGACGTCAGTACCCACGGCTTGTCCATCATCCACAAAGGCACAGTTGTACTGGAGCATCGCCTGCTCGGCCACCATGCGTCCAAAACCACCAGCACCGACCAGCAGGAGCTTTTCCTTAGACATTGGGAATACCCTTCAACTCGTTCTGCACATACTCAGTGGTCATGATTTTCTTCACGGTGCCCTCTACATCCAAACGAGTAGTGTTGTGGCTGGTGTAAGACTCATCGGCCATGGTGTGAACCTCGCCCTTGACTACGAACTTATCGTAGTTCAGGTCACGATTGTCAGCGGCGACACGGAAGTAGTGCCCCATGTCCTCACTGCGCAGACGCTCCTCGCGGGTCATCAGAGTCTCGAACAGCTTCTCACCATGACGGGTACCAATGATGTTCGTGCCAGTGTCACCGAACAGCTGCTGAACAGCCTTTGCCAGATCACCAATAGTGGAAGCATCAGACTTCTGGATGAACAGGTCACCGGGATTTCCGTGCTGGAAAGCAAACATGACCAAATCCACAGCCTCATCCAAATTCATCAGGAAACGGGTCATATTCGGGTCCGTGATGGTGATGGGATTGCCCGCCTTGATCTGGTCGATGAACAGAGGGATAACACTGCCGCGAGAGCACATAACGTTACCGTAGCGAGTGCAGCAGATGGTCGTACCGCCACGCTCTGCGGCCACACGGGCATTTGCAAAGATAACATGCTCCATCATAGCCTTGGAGATACCCATGGCATTGATAGGATAAGCCGCCTTATCCGTAGACAGGCAGACAACACGCTTAACGCCTGCGTCAATAGCAGCATGCAGGACATTGTCTGTGCCGATGATATTGGTCTGAACAGCCTGCATCGGGAAAAACTCACAGGACGGAACCTGCTTCAAAGCAGCAGCATGGAAGATGTAGTCAACACCGGGCATAGCGTCACGGATGGACTGAGGGTTGCGGACATCACCGATGTAGAACTTCACCTTCTTAGCCGCTTCCGGGTGCTTGGCCTGAAGTTCATGGCGCATATCGTCCTGCTTCTTTTCATCACGGGAGAAGATGCGGATCTCCTTCAAATCGGAATCCAAAAAGTGCTTCAAAACGGTGGAACCGAAAGACCCGGTACCTCCGGTAATCATAAGGGTTGCGTTGTTAAAGGTTGACATTTTTATTTCCTCCTATGTGCAATCAAAACACATCTTTCAAGCAAATTGCATCAAGCATAAGTTTCACATTTGGTCGCATTTTGCGAATAAACAGTGGAAAAATCATGATTGTTGAAATTTGTGTTACTACTGATGCGAACGCAGCACCAGAAGCTCCAAACAATGGAATCAGAAAATAGTTCATTACAACATTTGTTATTGCCGACCCGATATATAGATATTTCAGATATTTTTGACAGTCATAACTTATAACCCAAACATTTCTCGCATCTCCCAAATAAGAAAATGCAATGTACCATGTAACAATTCTCATAGGGGTAATTGCTGGCAGATACGCTTCTCCATACAATATCAAAATGATGTATTTTGCAAACATTGTATACAATATTGAAACTCCAACAGAAGTATAAAACACAATCGCATATAATTGTCTGCACTTTCGTTCAAAAAGCTTTATATCCGATTCAAATGCCTCCAATATCACCGGATACATTGAGTCATTGATTGCTGCCAGAATAAAACACCATAGACCACATACAGTAACCGCTGTTGAATAAAATCCAACTTCTGTCTCATCCATCATTTGCTTTAGCATCAGTTTGTCGGTACTTCCATAAATCGATACCATCAGTGAAACCAAAATAAAATGATGGCTACTATTCAACAATTCTTTTACTTTTCTCCACGAAAACGAAAGAGATGGTCCTCCATGCCTTCTATAATTGTAATAAAGGCATACTGCAACCACTAGATATTCGATTGAAGACGCTGCTGCAAACCACACCACATTCTTTTGAAACACAAGCAATGAGATTTTATAACCCATCATCACCGTGTATCCAATTGCGGATGCTATCGCAGCATATTTTGATTCAAGTTTTGCCTGGAACCAATAGTTCAGGGTATCAAAAACCTGTGGAATGGCTCCAAGTCCCAGCAACAATACCACCAAATGTGTTGTTCTTTCTCCTCGATCCAGAAAAAGTGTTGCAACCATAATAAGAACAACTGAACAGATACTTGATATCATCCGAACACCAATAGCTGATCCTGTCGTTCTTCCCTCTTCATTTGGATGATCAATGAAATTTTTAACAATTACTGAATTGATTCCAAGTACACAAAATGTCGAAAAAAAAGATGTAAACGATGATGCATAATTGATCAAGCCATAATTTGATGGTCCAAGATAGCGTGCAGTAAGCATGCTGACAACAAAGGACAGACTCATCTGGTAAATCCGACCAATAATCATCCAGCCAGCATTTCTCGTTACTTTATTTTTGAAAATATTTTTTATTTTTTTCATTAATTTTATCTCTAAGCAATCATTTCACGATGTGATGTGCAAACTTATACACATAGAAAAGATGATGTGACAAAATAAACATCCATTGGTTGCACTCCATACTCGATGGAATATAATCTTCTTTATTATCAAGAATATATTCCAAGAGTTTTTTTTCTACATCTCGGTATTCATCTCTTGTGCGAACAGCCAAAATCCTAAGCAAATTCATTCTTGCCTTCAGCAGCATATTATTAGCAAGATCATGCATTTGGGGAAATTGTTCTTCAATCTTCTTGTACTTCAAATCAGACACTTTCAAAATATCAAAATATTTTTCGGAAAAACCTGCCCTAGATGAACTTTCTGAATTCACCCGATAAAAATAAATCACATCGTTTGTCAAAACGAAAACATTTTGTTTGCAGAGAAGTTGAAATACAAAATAACTATCTTCATTTATTCTTATATTTGGAGTAAACCGTGTTTGTCCAATAAATTCTCTCCGAATCAATTTTGCGCATGCTGAATGCGTAAACAAATGATCTTTTAGAGAATTTTCAAGCGCTTCTGCACCAGTCCAAATTATTCTGTCTTTGAAAAGTTCCCGATCCTCGCAACTTCTTCCAGCAACAATATCCGCATTCGTCTCTTCTGCAATGTTTACCGTCTTTGCCAAGCAGTCTTCAATAAGCTCATCATCTGCATCGAGAAATACAATATAATTTCCAGTTGCTTCATCAATTCCTTGATTTCGAGCCGATGAAACCCCCAAATTTTTCTGATGAAGAACTGTTATCCGTTCATCAGCAAATCCATATTCATCCGCTATTCGCCCAGATTTATCAGTGCTCCCATCATCAATCAAAATCAATTCCCAGTTTGTATATGTTTGTCTCAGCACAGACTGAATACAACTATCCAAATATTTTTCCGCATTATAAATCGGCACAATAATGCTTACAAGCGAATCATTTACAGAACCAGTCATTTCCCATCACCTTCGCTTCGCTGCAGATTCCATTTTTATATGGACTTTTAGCTTTCTTGTCAGATATTATATTTTCGCACAAATCAATCAGCCTTCCTGCCGCCACATCTGCATTCCACAAATCTGCTATTGTATGGTAAGCATTCAATCCAAGCTTCATGCGATACTCGGCATCATCCATCAATCTACAAACCTGTTGTTCAAGCTGCTTTTGGTTTCCGTTTTCATAGATCAAACCATTCTCTTCGTCCTTGATCAAAAACGGAACCGATCCAATTGCATGGCTTGCCACAACTGCGCAGCCGCTGTTCATGGACTCATTCAGAACCGCTCCCCAGCCTTCGTTGAAATCACTGGTGAAGAGGTAAATATCGGCTTTTTCCATATAGGAACGGACTTCACTCGCCTTCATAGCGCCAGGCATTTCCACGCAGTCTTCCAGATTTTTATCTCCAATCATGTTATGGAGCTGTTCTTCCATTTCACCCGTACCAATAATGGTCATTTTGAAAGAATAACCTTTTTCCTTGAGAGACTCCGCCAGCCGAATGGACGCATCCGGATGCTTCAATTCAATCAGCCTTCCAGCCCAAAGAATAGACACGCACGGACACTTCAAGTCATCTGATGTAGCCGACAGCTTTCCTTTCATCAACTCATCCGGATCATATTTTTTTACCTCCGGAAAATATCCCCATTTGTAACATTTTCCTCGATAACAGCCAAAACGAGCATAATCGCCTGCAGTATAGGCACTTGCTGCCAGCATATAAAGCGGCTTGGACTGGAATCGTCCGTGATGAAGCCACATCCCGCAAATGATATGCGCAAGGTTGTTCCAATGGATACCCTTCTTCAATGGGCGCTCACTGTATTTGAAAGTCAGTTTATTCCTTTTCAGACGTGGGATAATATAGGAATCCGGCGCACTTCCAATGATCACAACATCGCTTTCAATAGCCAGTTGTTCAGCTTTTTCCTGCAGCTCTTTGCTTTCATCTCAAATGGGTATGTATCTTTATCCAGATTCCAGCCTAATTTGATGCGTTCCTCCGTCATCGGCTCAGTGGCAACAAATTTGAAATCCTCGCCCAAACGATTCACCATTGCCTTACAGAATGGAAGCTGATGCGGGCCAAGGAAATTTGATATAAATGTAATTTTCACTGTCTTATCCCTTTCTTCTGCTTTCATTTCCAGAACGGAACATACGGACTGACTCCCAGATATCCCCAGCCTGTATTCTTGTAGAAGTACAGCAGGCAGAACGCCACACATCCAACGTAAAGCATAAGTTTCAATTCTCTCGATCGGGTTGTTTTTTCAATCATTTCAGGAATCAAAAGGCATTCAAAGAAAGCAAAGTAATACCCCACCCGGCCAATATTCATATGATAAAGGCCCAAGCATTGGATTGCCGCAGCTAGATACATACAATTTATATACAGGTTCCACGGGGCATCACATCGAATAAGAAGGGAGCTCATAAACCAGATCAGAGCATACAATAAGAAACAGGCGTATGCTCCTGTAAACTGGATCGTATTATAGCTGCCAAACAGTGTCGCAGCGACTTGTATAATGGCCGGTGCCATGAAAATCTCAACTATAAATGCTCCAAGCATCAAAAAATGAACGATATGATTTTTGACTTTGATTTTTGAAAGCGGCCATACAACTATCCCAATCAGCGCAGACTTATGGAACATTGCTGCCAAAAGAATCAATGCTGTAAATTTGAGCCACTGCTCATCCTCCGCTTGGAGTACAGCCAGCAAAAACAGACCTATTGCAATCATCTGCCGGATTCCTGAGAAGGAAAACGTAAACAAGCCGAATGTAAAATAGATCAAGATGCTCAAGCACGGATTTTTTGCTCTTTTGTAAAAGAAGTAGAAAACTGGGGCCTGACATAGCACAGACATGATAGCAATAAACCCCTGCCTTGGCACATGAAATACAGCCAGTGTATGAATCAGGATACGAAAAATCAGCTCAAAGTTAAAAACGGGATCGAGCCATCCGCCCCGGGCACTGGCTGTATATCCCCGAAGATACTGTACCATATCTCCACCGACATATTCCGCACGGAGACTCTGCAGTAACACGGTTGACAAAAAAGCCAGACAGACAAAAGTCTTCTTTTTATCTTTCAGTCGGACGTGTTTTATCCCGCCATAAAGGATTCCTGTCCATAAAATCAATCCATAATAAGGAATCATATTTTAATCCGTACTCTGCTCCAAAATCTTTTTGTATATTTTCTCATAATTTTCCACCATTACTTTTTGAGAAAATATTTTTTGACCAGCTTCACAACAAATTTTCTTTTCTTCAGGATGATCAGATACATTTTTCACAGTGTCAGTAAGCTGTTCCATATCACCGTGTGGAATAAAATGCACGTATTTTTCTGGGAAGCTTCCTTCGCCTTCATCTCCATGAAAATAGAAACTGACAATTTCTGTACCACAGCAAAGTGACTCCAGACATGTGGTCGGAAGGCATTCACGATAGCTTGTCAATACCATCACATCAGCTGCAGAATAGAACGCCGCAAGCTCCTCCTGTCCATTTGCACGACCATAGTAGATACCACAAAAGTCTTTTGGGGGAGGGTTATTCAATCCGTCCACAACTACAACCACGTACTTTTCGGAATCCAACCGTTGGGACAATTCCGTGATAAACTTTCCGCCTTTTACAGGGTCGGTATAGCTTGCCGTTACATGAAGGATCATCTTGCGGTCGCCAACATTTAGTTTCTCTCGAAGAACCAGCGCTTCTTTTTCTCGATAATGAAATATATCTGTGTCAATTCCATTTAATACGGTGCGGATTGGATACTGCTTCAGTACCGGCGACTGTGTCGCTCGCTCTCCCACCCAATTCGAAACCGGACAAAGGATCAGATCATCAAACCCTTCAAATGCTTCTTTCATCTTCTTCCAGTTCCACGCAGCTGCTCCTTTTCTGGTGGAATTGATTGCTTCTTTTTGATTTGGGCAATTATGACAACCAGTCTTCCATTCATTGCATTCAAATGCATGTCCGCAATTTCCGGTATACATAAACTCAGCATGAAGCGTTAAAACGGTTGGAATATGATTCTTTTTCAGATAATTTAAAAGTCGATAGATATCCACAAAGTAACCATTGATGCACTGCAGATGCACCACATCCGGTTTTTCCCGCTCCAATCGGTGCAGCAGTGTCAGTGTTCCAAATGGTGTCACAGCATACGGATGACCTGTCAGCCGGGACAGAACATTCCATGCCTTCGCCTCGAACTCTGTACAGGTTTTATAAACCCCTGCTTCCTGTACTTTCTGACGACGTCCATATAAAACAACACTGTCAAATCCATTTTTCTGCATGTTTTTATGGATATCTCTCGTAATTTTTCCAGTGCTTCCATAGTCGTATACGCAATTAATTTGTAGAATTTTCATTTTGTGACTTATCCACTACTTCTTGCAGCCATTTGCGAACCTTTCGAGGGTTTACATCTGCGTTATGATTTTTCAACGCCAATGCTCTGGCATTTCTTACAATCTGCTCCCGTAATTCCTTATTTGTCAGAATCTCCTCGAGACCTTTTTCCAGATCTTCCGGCCTTGAAATCACATATGCGGCATTATTTTCTTTCAGATAATCGATTGATGCGATTCCCTCTGGACCATAAGCAAGTAAACATGGACCGTACATTAAAGACTCTGCAATCTTAGTTGATACTGAAAATCGTACCAACTCTTTCATTGCAGGATCAAACGACTCCGTATGGATAACCATCACGCTTTCACTCATAACTTCTGGTACTTGTTCTGCTGGAATCGCCCCTCGGAAGTTAATTCCCGGTGCATTCTTTAACGGGCTAATGTATTCTGCTTCCTTAGAGCCTGAATACACATCTATAACTTTCGTCAGGGTATCATCATTGATTTCAGAAATTGCTCGTCCCAATTCAAGTAGAGTCTTATATCTTCCACAACTTAGATTACCAATATAGGATACTCTGCTAGCATCCGATTTTAATACCATACTTTTGTTATCTGCAGAGGTATGCAGAGTAACGCACTGCTTGTGAAAAAGATTGGTATATGCCTTATTCATCTCATCACATATTGTAAAAATTGCAGCTGCATTTTGTATGGTTTTATTAACCACGTTCATAAACAGCTTCTGTCGAATCCCGCCGAGAAGCTCGCCTTTATTTCGATTATTTATAAAGTAATCATCCATACAAACTACAGCAAGAGGTTTACTCAAATACCGTGCAATTTCATCAGCTAATCGATATGAAAATGCACCATCTCCCGGTGCTAGAAATATAATGTCTGGGTTCATAGAATCCAGCCACGCCAAGAGTTTCTTATTTTTCCAATTACTTAATTTCCAAATCGTGTCCCGTGCAAGAAGCATCCATGCTTTGTGTGCGGCACCCAATTTGTAAGCATCATCAAGTTTGATGTTTTCCGGTTCATCCACAACCGGGGGAACAATTTGGGTTTTATCAAAAACAGTTCCCCGAATTTTATGATTCAAAATAGACTTCACTGCGTCTAAATCCGAAAAGCGATAATAGTTTTCACATACATCTGTATTGGTTGGCTCTCCCTGCCGTAAAAAAAATTGTGATACATTGTTTGCGGGAAATGCACTAAAATATGCCATTAGTGTCTTTCCCATATTATTCGAGTAGCTTAAGACAGGTTGACTTATAATTAAAACATTCATTTAAAACCCTCAACTTCTCGACGCCTTACAAGTAATACTTGACTACACCCTTCACAGCGTATCTCATAAATGCCCATGCACTTGTTACTGCATTGAGTTTTAGTGCCTTACGATATATTTTCCACCGTTCCTTTGCCGCATTGCTCTTCTTATTTGATCTCGATCCGCTAACCTGTCGATAATGCATCAGCACTTTCGGATCACCGTATGCAGTCGGGCAAACCCTGAGCAGCTCCATCCACAGGACATAATCCTCATGGTAAAAGTCCGCATTGAAAGGATGCCCCTGCATCAGTTCCGTCTTGATAAAGCTCGTTGAGCAACTAATAACGCTTGACACCAGCATTTTATTAAAGTTCGTTTGCTGCGGAACGATAAAAGGCTTCTTAATGAGGTTGTTTTGTTCATCGATAAAGTCATAAGAGCAATAGACAATATCTGCGCCATTTCTCGCTAGTGCAAGTTGGCGCTCCAGCTTGTCTTCGGTCCACAGGTCGTCATTATCCAGAAGAGCGATGAACTCTCCCTTAGCCTCCTTAATACCGACATTTCGGGCATTGGCCACGCCAGCATTGTGTTCCAATGCAATTACCCTAATTCTGTCATCGCTCTGTGCCTTCTGCTGGATAAGCTGCAACGAATCGTCCTTCGAGCAGTCATCTACTACCAGCAGCTCGAAATTGGGGTAAGTCTGATTAAGTACACTGTCGATTGCCTGCTCTACAAAACGGTGACCATTGTAGTTCGGCATCACGACAGAAATCAGAATGCTGTTTTTCATGCCGCCCTCCACTGTTTGCATCCATACAGTGCAGGTGCGGCGGAATTAACAACATAGATTTTTCTATGAGGGTTACTCTGTGTTACCCCCCCCCCCCCCGGAGATTTTCAGGTTCGTGTACTTAATCACATTTTTTATCATGTACCAGCCCTCATAATAAGCGGCCTCTATCGGATTCAATCCGATATACCGATATGTATTCCAATTCATCTTTGCAGCCTTGAACTTGTTGCCCGACTTCGATGATTTTGCAATTCTATAAATGAGCAGCGGCTCATCTACACCATAGGCCTTTCGTCCATCTTTCAGGATATTGAGCCACAGCGCAAAGTCTTCATGCATTCCATCGCCTACCGCATAGTACTTTGCATATAGCTCCTTACGGACAAGCGCAGAAGAATTAGATAAGACATTCTGTTTCAACAGCTGCCGGTAGGTAACTTCTGCAGGAGCAGCTAGATACCAGTCGATTGGTTTTCCATCCGCATCCATGAAAGCCGATCCGGTAAACAGCAGGTCTGCATTTGTTTTCTTTTGAAGATTGATCTGCTTTTCCAGTTTCTCCGGTGCCCACGCATCATCGCTGTCAAGAATAGCGACCCACTCACCGCTAGCTTCTTCCAGCCCATGTTTCCGGGTGTAAGAAACGCCGCTGTTCTTCTCATTCGAAATCAACCGAACCCGATCATCTTTTTTCACGATTGCTTCAGCCAACATTGCGGTTTTATCTGTCGAACAGTCGTTCACAACCAGAAGTTCGAAATCAGGGTACGTCTGGCTCAAGACTGAGTTGATCGCTTGTTCAATCGTTTTTTCAGCATTGTACGCTGCCATAATGATACTGATCAGACCAAAATCATTCTGCATCACTTCGTCTCCTGTTCCATCGCCGTGGTCGCACCTTCTGCCACACCTTCCGTGCTCTCCGGCATAAACAAGATCTTGACGGTTGCCAGCATGATCTTCAGATCCTCGATCAAGCTGGGATGGGCGATGTACATCAGATCCATCTGCAGTTTATCGTAAGGAGTCGTATTGTACTTGCCGTACACCTGCGCGTAACCGGTCAAGCCAGCCTTTGCCTGAAGCCGCAGTGCAAACTCCGGCATTTCTTCGCAGTACTGGGCTGCGATTTCAGGCCGCTCCGGGCGGGGGCCGACGATAGACAAGTCACCCTTGAGGATATTCAGCAACTGAGGAAGTTCATCCAAACGGCAGGCACGGATGATATGACCCACCTTGGTGATGCGGTCGTCCTTATCGCCGGTGGAAAGGCGAGCCACACCATCTTTTTCGGCATCCACACGCATCGAGCGGAACTTCAGAATCTCAAACTGCTTACCATCTTTGGTCAGACGAACCTGCTTATAGAACGCGGGGCCACCATCGGATTTCACCGCAATGGCTGTGATTAGAAAGAGCGGGCTGAGAACGATCAGCGCAATCAGGGAGATCACAATATCCATTGCCCGTTTCACAAACAGATACTCCGGGCTTGCCATATAGCGCCCCACCCGCAGAACCGGCAGATGGAACATGTGCATCGGCTGTGAACCGCTCATGATCACATCGCCCACACGAGGGATCACAAACACATTGATGCCCTGTCCCACACAGTATTTCAGGATGATATTGCGCTCATGGCTGTGAACACCGCTGATGAACACACTCTGCATTCCATCCAGCAGGCTCAGGTCGCTCAGACATTCTTCCACATTCAATGTCATCTTGACATCGTATTTTTTTGAAAGGCCGTATTCATTGATGAGCTTTTCCAGACCATGCCGGACATCGTAGACCACTGCGGTGGGCTGAGGCGGAAAAGTCCGGAAATACCAGGTATGGGCGCATCTTGCCCACAGGGTTGCCATCATGACCTGTCCGGCAATCGCCGCAGTACCCGGCAGAATATTGCAGAGCCGTCGAGACATCAGGCAGATCACGATATACAGGATGCCGTCTGTCGCCATTGCCGCCAGCACTTGCCCATAAATCAACTCCGAAATACGCTGCAAAGACATCCAGAACGCATCGTAGACTTTTCCCAGCAGGAAGAACAACACCGCAAACAGACCGATCATGGCCCAGTTGCCCTTCCAACCAAACTTTGCATAGACCTGATACGAATAATACAGCTCCCAACAAAGTGCAAACGGAATCGTGATCATAATCAGATCAATCACTTTCACGAACTTTAGCATTACATCGTGCTGAAATTTTGACATAGTACCCCAATAACTCCTTCAATTGTTTTCTTTGGTTCTCATCAGCCTTCCTGATGCTGCCGTGGGTCAAGCTTTTTCCACTGCATTTCAACAGCATCCAACAAAGCCTCATACTCCTCCTATCGCAATCAAGGAGTATCCTCCATTTGAATCATGGAAGATACCTCTTATTTTTCGCCTTGTACCAATTCTCGCCTTATTTTATCATGAATTTACCAGCACTTCAATAGAAATACCTTGTATCATTCCAAATTGACGGAGAAAAAAACAACATTCTAATGCAATTATATCCGATTTTAGGCAAGAAATGCAATTTATGGAAATTGCGGAAGCGTTTCTTTGCTCACAAGGAGTCAAACAAGGGTCAAGTAAAGGGAGGCATTCAGATGGCAAAACGAGGAGAAAACATCCATAAGCGAAAGGACGGCCGCTGGGAGGGGCGTTATATCAAAGGGCGCACCGCCGAAGGAAAACCCGTATGGGGGTACCTGTATGGATATGCGTACAGCGAAGTCCGGGAAGAACTGATCAAGCAGAAAGCTCTGTCCGGATTCTATCAGCTCTCCGGGAAGTCGATGCATTTTTCAGAACTGGCAGCGCTTTGGCTTACGGCTCTCAGGCAGAGTGTCAAAGAATCCACATATGTTCATTATCAGTACACTCTGCACAAATATTTTCTTCCTGTTTTAGGCAGTCTGCCGGTCTCAAGTATGACGGATTCTTTGCTGGAACGTCTTTTTCTTCAAATTCTATCGCCCACAGACCGGAGCCACAAGCCACTTGGCGCATCCTCGGCACAGGAATGTCTTGGGATGCTGCGGCGAATCTGCAAGTATGCTGCACATCTGCACCTCATGCCGCCCATCGAGATATGCGTCAAACTGCCACACACACAGAAACCAGAACCACAACCCTTGACCCGGACAGAACAGGATTCTCTCCGGGAATTTCTTTTGTCAGAACCAACCACCCGTAAAATCGGGATGCTTCTGCAAATGGAACTTGGATTGCGAATCGGGGAGGTCTGCGGCCTGCAGTGGGGGGATTTTGATTTTGATGAAGGCACAGTAATAATCCGGCGCACTGTCTGTCGAATCTGTTGTGGGAATGGTCATACAAAAGTTGTGATCCAGACCCCCAAAACACAGCATTCTAACCGTGAACTTCCGCTTCCGAAGCCGTTGCTGAGAACTCTACGCAAGTTGCACAGAAAATACAGCGATACCACATGGTTTCTCTCCGGGAACGAGGAACGGCCTGTAGAACCACGCTGTTACCGCAAGAGCATCCAATGTTACCTGAATCAGGCCAGGATCCGAAAAATTCACCCACATGTTCTGCGTCATACGTTCGCTACGACCTGCCTGCAGGCTGGATGTGATATCAAAACCTTGAGCGAACTGTTAGGCCATTCCAATGCAACGATTACGCTGCAGCGATATGTTCACTCTGATCTGAACCGTATGAGACAGGAGCTGGAGCGCATTACACGCAGGCTTTATAAAGGGTCGGACAGGAGTTACAGGTTGAAATAAATCACGATGTCGCAGAAAAAATCAGACTATGCCCTCAACGATTCAAATGGAAGATACTCCTTGATTGCGGCAGGAGTGTGCGCATGTGGCATTGCGGCTGTCTTGAGCATAATGAGAGGACCTCCCCAGCGGCGATAGAGCCGATAGAAGCAGTATGGCAAGACCACTGTCATTTATCCGGCCAGCACCGGTAAGAGTCAATATTGCGTTCAAACTCACAGAGAACCACTCGGATGCGGTCATTTTTGACTGTCTCCCAGTGAGCACATCTTCAAAATACAGACAGGAACTCAATTGGTAAAAATTGTTGCACAGGAATCTTCCTTATTATATAAGCGGAATAAAAACGTGTGAGGAAAAATGGTGAATTTAGAAGAAACGAAGTATCATGTGGATTTTGGTGAATATTATGTTCGGATGACGGATAAGCAAAAGCATTATCTTGTGGTGCGCTCTGTCATCGACCGGATTCTTGCGGGGATTGCTCTGGTAATACTTTCACCGCTGTTTTTGATCGTGAGCATTGCACAGAAAATCAGTGCACCTGATGAGCCTGTTTTCTTTTTGCAGAAGCGTGTTGGAAAAAATGCACATTGCTTCAACATCATTAAATTCCGGACAATGAAAAGCTCTGCACCAAAAAATGTGGCAACAGGCGACTTGGCCGACCCACAAATATATATTTCAAGACTTGGGCGCTTTCTAAGAGACACCAGTATTGATGAACTTCCACAATTTGTGAATGTGGTCAAGGGGGAAATGAGCTTGATTGGCCCCCGCCCGTTGGTATATACCGAGCGTGAGATTCGTTTTTTGCGTCGATGGTACGGTGTATATCAAGTGACACCGGGCATCACCGGCTGGGCACAGGTCAACGGTCGGGATACGGTGGATATCTACGATAAGGTCTATTATGACCGTGAGTACGTCCAGAATGTCAGCCTGAAGTTTGATTTGAAGGTCATCTGGAAGAGCGTTCTGGTGGTGCTGGGCCGGAAGGGTGTCGTGGATGGAAAGGTTGATCCGGAGTTCCGGCAGGAAAGTATTGTGCTGCTGCGGGAAAGTCAGCTGGTGCAAAATAGGCAAGTTGAATGCACAGACGAGAATAAATTGCCGATGATGTGAGGAAATATGAAAAAGGTACTTTTTGTAACGCACAATGGACGTTTTTTAGTCCAGTTTGAATTGAATGATATCCAGATTCTGCAGAAACTTGGGTACGAGGTCCATTGTGCAACGAATTTTGACGGCGAAACTATGCGTGCAGACGCTGAAAACACCTTGAAGGAACACGGTGTGATCTGCCACTCAATTCCGATTGAACGTTCACCTTTGCGATTGAGAGAAAACCTGAACGCATATCGGGCGCTGAAATCACTGCTAAAAAAAGAGCATTTTGCGGGTGTGCATTGTCATACCCCTATGGGTGGCGTTGTTGGCCGTCTGGCTGCCAATGCCGCACACACGGCACCGGTACTCTATACAGCCCATGGTTTCCACTTCTACAAAGGCTGTCCATTGAAAAACCGGCTGATCTACCAGACCGCCGAGACTTTTTTGGCCCGCTATACCGATGCCCAGATCACCATCAATCAGGAGGATTACGCTGCCGCACAGAAATTCCCCCTGCGTGGCAAGGCGTACTATGTACCCGGAATCGGCGTGGATGTGAAGAAGATCTCTTCCATGCAGGTGGACCGAGCTACAAAGCGAAAAGAACTGGGCATCCCGGAGGATGCGTTTGCGTTCCTCACTGTGGGAGAATTGATTCCACGGAAAGGTCATGAGCTCTTGATCAGAGCTTTTGCAAAATCAAACATTTCGGGGGCACAACTTTTAATTTGTGGTAGTGGCAGAGAAAAGGAGCACTTAACTGCCTTGATTAAAGAACTTGGGATATCGGACAGAGCGCATTTGCTTGGCTTCCGGAATGACATCTATGAACTGCTGAAATGTGCGGATGCTTTTGTATTTCCATCCAAACAGGAAGGACTGCCAGTGGCTTTGATGGAAGCAATGGCTGCTGGCCTACCCTGCATTGCAAGCCGCATCCGTGGAAATGTAGACCTGCTGCCAGACAGCCGGTATCTGTTTGAGTCATCGGATGAAAGTACATTGTGCCAGTTGATGCAGAATGCTGTAAATGGAGTACAGGTTGACCAGGAATGCGCCCAGAATAAAAAAGCGCTGGAGCAGTTCGATGTGAAGAATGTCAGCGAATGCATGAGGAAAGTCTATACGACTGTGTTAGAAAAGAGTGCGGTATGAAGAAAAAAGCTCTAAGCATTATCATCCCAGTATACAATGTCGAGGCTTATTTGGAGCAATGCGTAAAAAGTATTCTAGATCAATCAACACCTGAGGTTGAAGTAATTCTTGTTGATGACGGATCGACAGATGACTCTGGAAAACTATGCGATAAATTTGCGGCGCAATCCAAAGAGCTTATTGTTGTTCATCAGGAGAACGGCGGACTTTCTGCTGCAAGAAATACAGGGCTGCGGTTTGCAACAGGTCGATATATAACATTTGTCGATTCAGATGACTTTATTGGAAATAACAGCATTCAGAAGATATTGTCATGGATCGAAGGATCCAGTTCGGATATTTGTTTTATAAATGCATGGAAGCTCTTCCCAAATGGGAGAAAAGAACTTTTGGATGTGCCAATACCACATGAAATGCTATGCAAAGGAAAGCTGAATGCAGTAAAGTATCTTTCTGAAATGAACAAATATCCTGGAAGCGCATGTGGAAAACTTTTCAGAAGAGCCTTCCTCACACAGAATAAACTAGACTTTCCAAAAGATAGAAGAATCAGCGAAGATCTCGGATTTATGCGAGACTGCATTCTAAAAGCAGAGCAATTTGATTCATTGCCCATCGACTTTTATTATTATCGTCAGGGACGAAGCAATTCTATTACAAATAAGATCACGAAAAAGTCTTTTGATGGCGTAGGAAAATTTGTGACAGAGTCTGCAGAAAAGTTGACTTTGCATAAAAAAGCAATTGGGACATTGGAAAGCTACGCCATGAGTTTTGCTGCATATGAATATTCGATTATGGTTTGGCAGTATAGTTGTTTGACGCCGTTGGAAAAGAAAGCTTCATATCCATTTCTCAAAGAATATAAATGGGTATTAGAATATGGAAAATCACAGAAAACACTTTTTGTACGCAAAATATCAGCCATACTGGGGCTTCGTATTACGTCGTCCGCAATGAAAATATACATGCAATTACGAAAATAAATCTATCCGAAGGAGCAACGTAAAATTTGTGACGATATACATATGCATAGAAGCTGTTTTGCTTGTACTTCTATTTAAGAAAAAACCGCACCATATCGGATATTCTCTGATTTCAATTGGGCTGTTGCTTATATCAGCTTTTCGGGCCGAATCTGTGGGAACGGATGTTGTGAATTATATTATCGAGTACAACCTTCATGGAATCGAAACATGGAAAGAGTCTTTCACAAATTCAGAGTACACCTTTGCAATTTACTGCAAGTTTTTGAATGTTCTTGGCCTAAAGGAGCGCGGCTTTCTTATTGCAACCGCCATCCTGTTTGCATTGCTTCTTATGATTGCACTGCACGTAAATCATTGTGATAAGATTCTGACTTTTTCATTGTTTTATTTTGCCGGACTATATCTTCAGTCATTCTGTATTATACGGCAAAGTCTAGCGATTGTTACTGCTCTGATTTCATATAGCAGCCTTGAAAAGAATTATTCTATTCAAATGCCATACAATAAGGGACGCTTTCAAAGATTTCCTATTGGCTTTGTGATTGGAATGATTATTGCGATAGGATTCCATCCAACCGTAATTGTTCTCTTTGCGCTTCCCGTCATGATGCTATTTTATGGGCAGAAACGTTGTAGGAAACCCTCTGTTTTTTTACGGGATGGTATTTTGTGTATGTCAGCGGCTTTAATAATACTGCCTGTCCTTTACCCATTTATTCTCCAACACTCCAAAGAAAAGTACCAGGTTCTCTACGGCGGCAGTTATGTAACCGGCCCATTCGGAAACTGGAAAAGCGGCATTCTTTTGGTTACGCTATACTTTATCTTCTATATAGCCTACTACAATAACTGGAAAAAGCTCACCGAAAAAGAAAACATCATCGTCGGCAGTGTTATTATGCTGGCATTTGCTTGTTCCTCATTGAGTATTATCAATAGCACTTTGGGCAGAACCAATCTCTTTTTCGAAGGGCTAATGGTTCTAATGCTTGGCAAATTATTGAGTCATAGATATGCCCGAATAAAATCCATCAACTTCTACGTCATCCTCGTATTTGCCGCCTTTTTTATACTGTATCTGATGCGAGATTCAATTGTCGTCGTTCCGTATAAAATATGGCAATAAACAATATTGAAAGGAAAACAAAATGATTCCTAAAGTCATCCATTACTGCTGGTTCGGCGGAAATCCTCTGCCGGAGCTGGCGCAAAAATGTATCGCCTCGTGGAAAAAATATTGCCCTGACTACGAGATCAAAGAGTGGAACGAGAGTAACTTTGATTTGAGTTGCTGCGATTATGTCCGGGAGGCATACGGGGCAAAGAAATGGGCATTTGTCAGTGATGTTGCACGACTGTATGCTATGGTTCATGAAGGCGGTATCTACATGGATACAGATGTTGAAGTGATTGCTCCTTTAGACAGTCTGCTGCAATACCATGCAGTTTCGGGTTTTGAAACTGAGCATTCTATTCCAACTGGACTGATGGCATGCGAAAAAGGCAATCCGATGTTCACAGAGTTTCTGAATGAATATAAAACAGCCCACTTTCTGTTGCCTGATGGTTCATTGGACCAAACCACAAATGTAGTCAGAATTACAAATATCTGTTTAAAATATGGCTTTATTCCAAACAATCAGAAACAGACGATTCGCACTTTTACATTGCTCCCACAAGATTATCTATGTCCTAAAAGCTTTGAAACAGGTAAAACAGAACTCACTAAAAACACCCTTACGATTCATCATTTCAATGGTTCATGGCGATCCGAGCAAGAAGTTTACCAGACCGAACTTTCCAGAAAATTAATTGATTATTTTCCTTTTATACCGCATATACTCCAAGTTCATATAGCTGCTTTTGTCGCAGAAACAAAATTCAATGGTCTAAGCCGTGCTATCTGTCGAACAGCAACGTGGGTTAAAAAGAAGAAATAAGCGTATTAATCGGAAGGAGTTCCATGCTATGAAAAAAATAATGTTGGTTTTCGGCACACGGCCGGAAGCAATTAAGATGTGCCCATTGGTCAATGAGCTAAAGAAGCGCAAAAATATTGAAACGATTGTCTGCGTGACCGGCCAACACCGGCAGATGTTGGATCAGGTGCTGGAAGCGTTTTCTGTTATGCCGGATTACGATCTTTCCATCATGAAGGACAAGCAGACGCTGTTTGATGTAACAGTCAATATTCTGGAACGAATCAAAACCGTTCTGGAAAAAGTAAAGCCGGATGTTGTATTGGTACATGGCGACACGTCTACTACTTTTGTGACAGCGCTGGCCTGCTTCTACTTGCAGATTCCGGTCGGACATGTGGAAGCTGGACTGCGCACCTATAATATTTACAGCCCCTACCCGGAAGAGTTCAACCGCCAGGCAGTGTCCATCATCAGCCAGTACAATTTTGCTCCGACAGAATTGTCGAAGCAGAATCTGCTAAAAGAGGGCAAGAACCCCGAAAGTATCTATGTGACTGGAAACACTGCCATTGATGCACTGAAAACAACGGTGCGGGCAGATTATACGCACCCCGAACTGGATTGGGCGAAAGACAGCCGTCTGATCATGATTACAGCCCACCGCCGAGAGAATCTGGGTGAGCCGATGCGGCATATGTTTAAGGCGATTCGCCGCGTGATGGACGAGCATCCGGACGTGAAGGCAATTTATCCCATTCACATGAACCCGGTGGTGCGTGAAATTGCGCAAGAGTATTTGGGTGATGATGACCGAATCCATATTATTGAGCCGCTGGACGTGTTGGACTTCCATAACTTCCTGAGTCGCAGCTATCTGATCCTGACTGATTCTGGCGGCATTCAGGAGGAGGCACCTTCTTTGGGCAAGCCGGTTCTGGTTATGCGGGACACAACAGAGCGTCCGGAGGGCATTGCTGCTGGTACGTTGAAGCTGGTCGGCACTGAGGAAGAGACCATTTACCGGGAATTCAGCCGCCTGCTGTCTGACAAGGCAGAGTATGAGGCAATGAGCAAGGCAAGCAACCCCTATGGTGATGGTCATGCCTGCGAGCGGATTGCGGATATTTTAGAGGTATAAAAATTCCATGCGAGGGAAACATGAAAACGCTTTCTATAATTATACCGATTTATAATACACCCGAAGAATATTTTTCAAAGTGCCTTGCTTCCTTACGGTGCACGCATGCACATGAAATTGAAATCATTGCTGTTGATGATGGCTCAAAGCCGGAGTTCAGCGCTAAGATCCAAAAGTTGATTGACAGTTCCCCGTTGGATATCCAATATTATAAAAAGGAAAACGGCGGACAAAACTCAGCCCGGGAATATGGCCTTGAACTTTCAGATGGACAGCATATCTTCTTTATGGATGCGGATGATTATGTCGATACGATTGTATTGGATAAAATCATTGCTCTATTGAAAAAATATCATCCGAAAGTGTTGGCATTTAATTATGATGTCCGTTCACCAAATGGAGTTCTTCTGGAAAAGCATGATCGTTGGCTCAAAGAATACAGTGAAGCAAGTGCGCATACCGGTTTGTTGTATAGTGACTCGTTATGTATGCAGATTTATGAGCGCAGGGCGCTTTGTGAGTGCGGGATTCACTTAGTACAAGGAGTAAAAATCGGAGAAGATTTTGCATCTGCGACAGCAATTCTGGCTGCAATTGGAGAAGAATATACCGTTGGTGAATGTTTATATCATTATGTAAGGCGGCCTGGAAGTACATTGCAGAGTCCGCCTAAGGATTCAGCGCTTGACATCGTGAGGGCATTCGATATAGCACTACAGCAACTAAGTGAAGCAGTACAGATAGAATATCACGACGAGCTGGAGTGGTTGGCAATTTTGCATGTTTTTTACTACAATACTATACGCATTTTGGATAGCTATGCCGGAAATGAACAACTTATTGAAAAAGCAAGAAATTGGATCAATAAAAGATATCCTCATTGGAGAAAAAATCCTTACTTGAAAACAGAACCGATTGCAAGAGCAACTTCATTTGTATTGATAAAGAATAATCAAATTCTGCTCTTAAAAAATTCTCGCAAAATTTTCCGTAGAATGAAGCAGAATATAAAAAAATGGCTGAAGATAAAAAGATGAGCATTATTCGGAAGATGAAGAAAAAATATCAAAAGTAAAACTATGAATGAACGAAAAAAAGGCGCAATATTATCCTATATACAAGTGTTCCTGAGCGTAGTTGTCAGTATGATCTATGTCCCAGTTCTCCTGCACTTTCTCGGACAAAGTGAATACGGACTGTATCAGATTGTCGGCTCATTCTTTTCGTATGTCACTGTTTTCGAGTCCTGTGTATCAGCCGGTATTCTAAGAAACTACTGCAATGCACTGGGACGCAGCGACCATGAAGAAGCCTCTGTGACCCTGTCGATGGCAAGAAGCATTTATCGTTTTCTGGCACTCCTTCTGGATTTTGTAGGAGTTGCTGTGATATTTGCTTTCCGGAGCTTCTATGCAGCTTCATTCACTACCTCGGAGCTGAACGAAAGCATTGCTATTCTGATTCTTCTGTTCGTAAATATGACCTTCACCTTGCAGGGTTCGGTTTATCTGACTGTGCTTACCGGGCATGAAAAGTACACCTTTTTGCGGATATTATCCATCCTGATGCAGGTCATCCAACCGCTTCTGGTCATCTTGTGCGTCAGTCGGATTCCATATGCGATCACGGTTTCGGTGGTGATCGTCCTTCTAAACCTCCTGACCATTGGAATTCGGTATGGCTATGTGACCCAAAAACTAAATATACGGATCACAAAACAGCCCAAAGATTCCCGGATCGTGAAAAGCATCCTCGGTCTTTCTGCTGCCATCCTGCTTGGAAGCATTGCGGATCAGATCTTCTGGAAAACAGATCAGGTCATTCTGGGGCGGATGTTCAACACCGTAGTCGTTGCCGTTTATTCTGTCGGTTCACAAATCTGTTCTATGTATATGCAGTTTGGCACACAGATCTCAGGTGTTTTTTATCCAAAGCTTAGCGTTTTGTATCAAGAAGAAAGTGGTCTGTTGAAAGTATCGGATTTGTTCATCCGGATAGGACGTATTACCTTCTACATCATTCTTCTAGTTTTGTCCGGCTTCATCATTTTCGGGCGTGAATTTCTGCTGCTGTGGGTCGGAGAAGGCTACGAAGAAGCCTATTGGGTTGCTATTATCGTTATGCTTCCTTTTTCCATCGATCTTGCACAGAATCTCGGGCTTGGTATTCTACAGATCAAGGGACAATATGGCTTTCGTGCAAAGATTTATTTCCTGAGCGCTGTCCTGAACATTGTAACAACTGTCTTGTTTACAAGATGGATTGGAATTGTAGGTGCAGCGCTTTCAACAGGTATTTCCATGTTCCTTACCAGTGGGGTGATTATGAATTGGTATTTCCAGAGAAAAGCTGGTCTGGATATCAAAAAATTCTGGAAAGAAACAGCTCCGGTCATCATTACTGCAGTTTTGTTGACAATGGGTGCACTGATTCTGAAGCAGCAGCTTAAAATAGAACCAGCTGGGTCCTTCTGGAAATTTGGAGCAGGAGTCCTTCTTTATACGACTCTTTATGCGGCGGTCATGCTTGGAATCGTGGCCAATCAATCTGAAAAGGAACAATTTCTTCAAATTGTCACGAGTTTGGCCTGCACTCTAAAACGGAAATAAGTGCCACCTAACAAAACCACATGCTTTTTAACATTAGGGTTTGTAATGCCGGGTGGCATCCGATTCGAACATCTGCCGTATATAGCGATTTTGACCCACCCGGAACTTCTTCGCAGATGCTACCTTGGGGAAAGCTCATTCAGGAATACTTCGCATGACAAAACGAGGCATCCGATTTAAACGTCGGGTGCCTTTTTCTTTGTGGCAACGTGTTTTCTCTGAGTAGTCACCATATTTTATACCGGTCTGGGGAAAACAGACAACTTTTCCGCTCAGCCAAAATGACCCCTGGCTCCAGATTTTTAACCACCCCCACCCCACTTCTGACTGCTTCTGACTTCCGCCAAACAAAAAGGCCAGCATATCATACGCAAATCGTACAATACACTGGCCATTCCGGTTATTCTCTCAGGCACTGGTACAGTTGAAGTCATGCATCAGCTTTCCAATGTCAGCGTCATCCCGGTACTCCTGTCTCGAAGGTGACGCACTGCTGTTTTCTGTATTCTCATCTTACCATACAGTGTGCACTTTATCAATCGTCCTGATGTTGATTTTCCAACCAAGGGTTCTTATCGGGACACCGGCATTGTCGTGTTCGGAAGCCATACTTTTTGATGACCATCGACACCAATATCACCTCCCTTCAAGATTTTCTTTATTAATCAGGGGAGAAAAACTGTACCTATTCTATATAGAGAAAGTACAAAAATTGTCCTCTTAAATCTCAATCAGTTTCCATCTCACACTATTTCCAGCCTTATGCTTTCCGATGCTAACGCTGATAATCTGTACTCCATAGCTCCTGAGTTTTTCATTCAGAGTGTTAACTCCTATCGCCCTGCCCTTATACTCCATAAACACCCCGGTTCTCATAATTCCTGTATACATATCTTCTTTGAGCATCGGTTGGTTGATGTGTTCTTTCAGCCAGTTCATGAGCACAGGCATATGATACGCTCGGATGTCCTGCTTCAAATCTACTACTGCATACTTCACAAACGCCTGCTTATAGGATGTTGCTATCATCTCCGCCAGCAGACTCTCCTCATATCTCAACTGTTTGACTCCCAACTGATTGACACGGTAGGCTCCTTGGGATGCGTCCCACTCCATCACGCTGCATTTTTCCAGGCTTCTGTTGATTTTATCCGGCGTCCCGCTTTGGCGATACTCCGCAAAGGCTTCCTCTCCTGCAAGAAATGCTTCCACAGGTTTCAATTTATCCTCAATGACCGACTGAAATTTCTTCAACTTTCCCATATACCAGTCTGCATCATAGTCACGGAAATAAACGGTACAGGTATCCTCTGCATCCAAAGGACGTTTGCGACCCATGGACTGTGCGATATCTGTCGGTTTCCATTGATCAATAAAGATATGCTTTACGGTACGGTCTTTGATTTCGATTCCCATGCCGATTGCTTTTGTCGTGAATACAAACCTCTTTTGAAGCTTCCTGTCCCGGATACAATTTTCCAGTGCGTCAAACTGCTTTCCATATTTGGGATTGTTCTCTGAGCAGTAGTACCCGGTGGCATCCCCGAACTGTTCCTTCATCCTGACAAGATCCTCTCCACTGGACACAAAGACAACAGCTTTTTCATCCGTCGGGAGATCTTTCAGCATCATCACCAGATTCTCTCTGACATAGAAGTACATCTGCGTGATATGGCGTTAATCCTGTGGAAGTGTGTAGATTCGGTCAGACGGTGTCTGGGAGACGGCATTCAACATCTCATATATCTGGCCGCCTGTTGCGCTCACGTAAATCACCACATGATCTTTCTCGATTCTCTGCAATTCTTCCATTGACAGGCAGGTGTTGATATTATAGGTTGCAAAATCTGTGAAGTAGTGACATTCATCCGCCACGATGTATTTAGACCCCTGCAAATACTCTTCCAGTTTCCCAGAATTGTTCCTGCAGCATTTTTCCATATACTGATAGGTCTGAACTTTCAGGACATCCTCATAAAGTCGTAGTTCAGCAGCAGCCTCTTCGTCCATATCGTCAATTTCTGCTTTCAGTCTGCGGCGGATCATCTCTGCATGAAGCGAATTCAGTGGACACAGATAGAGAATCGAATCCTTTCCTTCGCCATTCAGTGTTCTATCCACAAGCCAACCTGCCAGTCTCCTGACGATAAACTCGTTCTTGCCTCGGCCGGTTCCGCAATCCAGTATCACACGGCCATTCTCCCAGTGCTTGTAACTCTCTCCGATGAGATCCGACACATATTGCTTTGATTCAGCAACCACCAAAGTCGTCTCCTGTTCGAGCGCAGCCACTTTCTCGGCAGGTACCACGTCTTCATTCTGGGGACAGTCGCTTAGCTGAATGAACAAGTCCGAGTCAAACGGCGGTTCAGAAAGCTCTCGTGCCCGTCTCTGCCTTTCCTCATCTCTTCGACGCTGCTCAGCCTCTGCATCGAGTCGTTCCAGTTCCGCATTCACTGCCTGCATAGATTCCCGGTGTTCTTTTTCTGCCTCTTCCGTAACAGGTTTTTCTGCCAGCTCCTTTTGGTAGTCCTCATAACGGTGCGTTCCCTCTTTTTCGTCGAGAAGCTTCAGAAAGAATCCCCCGAATGGCCATTTCGTCTTTGCCACGATAATCACTTCCATTCTAAAAAATCACATGGTCAGGCATCTTCACCCGACCATGCGCTTAAATCTCTACTGTGATTCTGCACCCTTCAACCACAAAAATTCTCGTTGCAAAATGCTTCTTCACCTGATAAAATGGAAAGCAGGGAATTCTGTCGCCAAACAATTTTCCCGTTTCCATAGCCGCCTTCCTGTTACCCTCAGGAAAGGCGGTTTTCTTTATGACGGAAAGCTCGTGAACTTTCCATTTTCTTCCGAAGCCCATTCTCCTGCTCCGCTGTACAGATCCTTCAAATCATCCAGCGTACAGCAGCTGATGGCAAGTTCCGGCAGCCCCTCCCAATTCAATGTAGGTGTAATGCGCAAATCCACACCTCCCGGCAGTGTAAGGATCACGCCTTTTTTGAACGCTTCTTCATAGCGGCTGGCCCAGATGCATCCCTCTGGCATGTCCAGATTTCTGGCCAAGACCTCACTCAGAACGACTTCTGCCTCTTCTTCCTCATACGGTTCTTCTGCGTGGATTGCGGCATCGTTCATATAAATATCAATCATTTTCATTTCCTCCTACCATTACTTCTGCGATTGCTTCCGACTGTGCATTCACTGGATAATGCTCTTCCAGCCACTGCTGCGCCTTGCTTCTAAAAATTCGATATCTGCCATGAATCATCACTGCAGGGAAATCTGGTTCTTTGATCAATTCACGGGCCAACCTGTCACTCAGTCCAAGCCATGTCCTAAACTGGTTCATATCCATTACAGCCTCTGGTGCACTGCCAACTGTTTTCTTCTTACTCATACCTTATAGATCTCCTTTTATTTTTGTATTATCGAAAATTTCTTCTTCTCCACTCTGGTTTTCCAGAATGGTTCTTTTGTGCATCCATAGCGCGCCACCTCCTTTCCAATGATTAGTCATAGCTAACATTCGGTGTAAAACTACTAAGCCCTCACGCATGTGCTCTCTCCCGGATCCGGATGACCCCTTCCAGTGCATCCACTGCAGCCGCATTTGCACTCTGGATGGCCGATGCATAGTAGTTCAGCGTGGTTGAGGTCTGTGCGTGTCCAAGTCGCCCGGAGACCGTTGTGATCGGTACATGTGCCGCAATTAGGATGCTGGCATTCGAATGGCGGAGGCTGTGGAAGTGAATTGATGGGAGATCGTGTGCTTCCAGAAACTTCGGGAACCAGGACGAGATGATATCCGGGTCCATCGGCTCACCATTCCATTTTGTGAATAGCATATCATTGTCCACCACTTTGCCATTTTCCAGTGTGATCTTGCGCACCCGCGCTGAACCAATCCGGAACCTCTCCGCTTTCTGGTATCGCCGGTACTCCTGCAGCAGTTCCACGCAATCCGCTCCAATGCTCAGGCATCTCTTGCCTCGTCTGGTTTTCGGTGTGTTGAACACAGGGCCTATCCCGGGGATGGACTGGACTGTCCGCTTGATGGAGAGCGTTCCCTTTTCAAAGTCAACGTCCGACCAGCGCAGGGCGCAGATCTCACCCCGCCGGGCACCAAGCAACAAGGCCAGCTGAGTGATCACGCTGTACTGCGGCGGTGCATCCGAGAGGGCATCCAACAGCTTTGGGATCTCTTCCTCGGTCAGCACCCGGACATCAATTTCCTCGGCTTTGGGGTGTTCTGCACGGGAGCACGGATTTTCGTTGATCAACCCCCACTGAACCCCTTTCTTAAAGATGCTGGAAAGCATGGCCTGGTATCGAATGACGCTGTTGTTGTTCAGCTTCCCGTCCTTTTTGGTACGTTCCACAAACGCCTTTGAGAAGGTCAGCCCCACTGCAGCGGACACTTTTCCGCCGTCTTTCGGCTCACACTCTTACCTGCATAGACCATTCTCATGGTGTCCTGACCGATCCCGGCCTTTTTCGCCAGTTCACCCCGGGTTCCACGTGGGAGTAAGTTCAGAAGGGCTTTCGTGGCAGTGTAGGTGCTGTCCCGGCGAACACCCTTCTCTTCCAGATTGTTGTAGAACGCCATCACATGCGCCGGTTTGATCTTGAAAACCTTGAGATGCCCGAGTCCGGCACTGATCCGGCCTCGCATCCTTTTATAATCGTAGAGCGTCTTGGCCTTCAGCTGCTTGTTGGCGTATTCCTCAAACCAGCGGTCGATCAGGTCATCCAGCAACATGTCTAAATCCAGCACGAGGCCGTTTGTCACCTGCCGTTCAAACAGCACCGCCTGCTCCTGCACCTACTTCTCGGCTTTCTTCTTGCCCATCCCGGCGGGCGGCGTTACGGTCTTGCACCGGGTGATGACCTTATCGTCCTGCGTTCGGCCGTTGTAGACTCGGACAAGGTACGACATGGAGCCGTCCTTCTTCGCATTCGGTATGATCTGAGCCATTGAGTGGACCTCCTTTTTAATAGGAAGCCACACGGCGGATCCCGTCGACCGGCTGCGAATCCTCTCTGACCGACTCTCCCTGTGCGAAGAACTGGGCCAGCGTGTCCATGTTGATCAACCACTTTCGGCTTGAGATGGCCGTATAGCAGATCTTGCCCGTTCGACAGAGCTTGCGGACGTATTCGGGTGTCACGTTGAACCGTGCGGCGGCGTTTTTCACGCTGGCCATAGTGGGATAAACGTTCGGATAGCTGATAGGTGCGTTCATTTTGTTTCTCCTTTGTTTTAGATGGTGTTATGGCGGTTGGCACCCTTGTGCCATATCAACTTTGCCTCCGCCTGTTCATGTAGCTTGTTTTTCGTTGTCTTAAACAAGCCGCCTGCCTTTGGTGTACATAGAATACATCTTTTTCTGTGATTCGTCAAGGCCTTTTGGCATAAAATTTTTCAGCCTCCTCTGCTGTGACCGCCACACTATAATATGTATTAATCACACGAATTTTATTTTTCTCATTCCCGGGTTTCGTAGTCTTCTCTCGTTCTGTTGCACTCATCAGAGACCCCTCTGGGGTATCTTCATTCGTTTTTCATATTCAACTTCACCACCCACTCGTCAAGCCCATTTCAAAAGCAAATGCTTTTGTTGAGCCACGCTTTTCTTTTTGCCACGGGTGTGTTATACTGTAAGAAAAAAGGAGGGCTTCGCTTATGACTGTTGGAGAACGCATTCGGCATGCTCGAGTCCAAAAGGGATTAACCCAAAAAGAACTTGCCGCAAAGCTGGATGTTACACAGCAAGGCATCATGCAATGGGAAAACGGCACCCGAAATCCAAAACCCGATACATTAAAGCGACTTGCGGAAGCATTGGATATCAGCTATTGGAAACTGGCTGAAGATTCAAACGATCCTTACAATATTACCCCTATCGTCCAAGATCCCGGGTTTGTTGCCAATATGATTTTGAACGACGTTACTGCTCTGGAAGTTTCTTCCAGGAACAACGGCAAGCAAATAACACCTATTCAACACGACGATCTTATTCACGACCTGGTTCTTCGGCGTTCAGAACAGTTTAGAATCCCCTCGAACACGCTTCTCTATGAGATAGAGGCGCAGACTAATTGTAACGAGGCTCTGAATTTGGACAAAAACGATTTCATCTTAAAAGAGATTCTCCAGACCCTCAATGAGATGAACTTGGATGGTTGGATTGCTATTCTGCATCATATTCGGGAGCTATCAAAAATTTCCGACTATCAGAACGAGCATTGACTCCTTCGTTCCCCGAAAATTGTCCCTTCAGCCTGCCAGATGCCCCACGCCATTCATTTTTAATTAAATCCTCCGGCAGGTGCTCCGGTACGCTCACAATGGCCCTTTGAAGCTGTCGCATTTTTGTCGCACTTTTCAAGCCCCGTCGGGCGGATATAACAAAAAGAAACCCACGATCCAAGCCGCATTTGAAACGGTGAATCGTGTTTTTTCTTTGGTGCGCTCGAGGGAACTCGAATCCCTGGCCCTCTGATTAAAAGAATCCAAGGTGCATCATTCGTCAAATTTCAAAAGTTCGAAGAAGCATTATTTTTATCGCATCATCGCAAAACACGCCTTTGCACACACCGCATTGTTTGCATACAGTGTAATACTTTGCAACCGTTATCCAGCTATTCAGGTGTGCAAAAAGTGTGCAAAAATGTGCAGACGGGCAAAACAAAGCCCAATGGACAAATCAACCACCGGTTTTATGGCAGGGTTTAGGACATCCGAACAGACACCGTTTGATATAGAAATGAGGTTCACCATGAACAAACTGCTTTCCTGCCGCTTCAATATGGACACCAACCGGGTGGAAGCTCGGTTCGAGGATGGCACCACTCTTGCCATCGACTGCATCGCCGTGGAGGACGAGTACGGCAGCACCCCCGCACAGCGGGCAGAGCTGGACTGGCTGCTGTGCAACAGGCCGCTGGAGTACGCACAGCTTGTGCTGGGAGGAGAGATGGAGCACTATCTCTCGCTGGGATGCGACCACGGCAGGCTGGAAGATTGATTACTTCGAAAGGCCATTGCCATTTGAGTACCAATCGAATATACTATAAACAGGAGAGCGGACGTCACTCCGCTGGTGTGGCTGACACCTAAAATCCGATCTGATGCAAGACGTAAGGGCTTGAGGCTGGCGGGCAGCGATAAAATCAGTCGCAAGGGACATTGGACAGCACCACGGTGTTGTAGATGTCCCTTTTATTTGCAAAGAAAATGATACCCACCCGCCCATGGTTTTTCCATGAGTGAGTGGGCATCGTTTTGTTAATCGAGATTTTTCGGCAAGCGGTCATATAGAATCACCGTATCCTGCGTTTCAATATGTACACGCTCTTTCTTCAGGAGCGTTCGAGAACGTTGGTTTGCACAGTAGTCACGGCCGCTTTCTTCAAAAGCAGAACAACACAGAAAGTCACATACAGCATTGCCGGAGGGAGATTCCCGGATAATGAACACAAAGGCAGTTGGTTCAATCCGGCTGGAAATCAGGTAATCCGCTTTGATTTTGGTCACGAACGGATAGAACTGGGGCATATAGGAGAACAGATCGAACTCCTGTTCCAGTATTTCTTTCAACCGCACCAGTGCCAGCAGACGTGGTTTCACATACTCCTGATAGAGTGTGCCCTTCTTTACCTTGTCGTAGGTGATCTTATCAGACAGAATCATATCCACTGTTTTGCGCGGGCTATACCGGGGAAGGGCGATGTCTTTCAGGTAGTGGAACCCAGCAAGGTGAGGGAAATCCTCTGGTGAAAATGTCAGCTTGATCTCGTGCAGTTCACCCTTATAGCCGTAGGTGAAAACATAGTGGTACTCAGTCAGTTCTTTCCAGACTTCTGCTGCCCGATACAAAATATCTTGCTGTTCGTCCTGCACGTTTTCACCTTCCCTCAAAAAAATAGAAGCCCTGCCGAAAGGCAAGGCTCCTATTAAGCGTTTTCTTTCGATTCATCGAATCTATTCGGCTTGTGGTTATCGCTCAACCCACGGTCTGGCTCCACAATCGGCTGATACCGAACCAGTCCACTGTTTCATCGCCACCGATAGCTGGTCAATGCCGCTATCCTCTAGCTTTATTATACCACAAAAGGACGTAAGTTCAAGCGCTTAAATTTAAAAGCACTCAATCATATTATATGCTAAAGGGGTTTGGCCATTGCTACGTTTGCGAACGTCATACACCACCCTTGCCATCGACTGCATCGCTGTGGAGGACGAGTACGGCAACACCCCGGCACAGCGGGCAGAGCTGGAC
>OGRN01000227.1_pt1 | contig 55851 bp, 79 predicted proteins | sample 1553401 | NCBI WGS metagenome assembly OGRN01 (sample SAMEA2580096, study PRJEB22360) | human gut metagenome | biome: human gut; feature: human-associated habitat; material: faeces | place: Denmark | collected 2008/2010 | reverse complement strand
CCGATACATGTACCGCTGCGAAACGGTGGAAACACTCCTTGGATCGAGCATGATTCTCCCCAATACCCCTAGAAAACTCTGCGATAGCGTTGAGAATCCGCTAACAAAAGGAGATGATATCCGTATGGCTCGTCGTAAACGGGTCGAGGAACCTATCTCCCCTCCACTTATTCCAGAAAGAACTCCGGAAGGACGTGAGCAACAGCTCGAAGCACTTGCTATGGATCTTGTTGAACGTCGTTTAAGAGAGGGAACCGCTTCCTCGGCAGAGACAGTGCACTTCTTAAAACAAGCCTCGTCTCGAAACCAACTCGAGATGGAGAAGATGCGGTATGAGAATCGCAAGATCGAAGCTCAGACCCACGCCATCAATAGTCTCGAAGATCAGACAAAGCTTTTCCAAGAAGCAGTCAAAGCCATGCAGGGCTACATCATGCCATCTGGCGAAGAAGAGGTGGAAGAATGATTTTATCAGATAGAACTATTCGAGGCCTCGCCACAAATTGTGGTTTGATCGATCCATTTGATGAAAATCAATTGCAGCCGTGCAGTTACGATGTTCGACTCGATTCACGATTCAAGCGATTCGTAAAGACCAATGATTCAGCGATACATCTCATTAACGGTTTATCGAAAGAATTAAGTGGCGTATCGATGGATACCTTCAACGTCGCCAACATGGCATATGCTCTTCGTCCTGGCGAATTCATTCTTGGATCAACCGTCGAATCAGTATTGATCCCTGATTACCTAGCATGTCGTTTCGAAGGAAAATCGTCGTTGGGACGTATCGGTCTGACGACGCATGTCACGGCTGGGTTCATCGATCCCGGTTTTCAAGGAACCATAACCTTGGAGATCAAAAACGAGAATCAATTCCCGATTCTATTAAAGCCCGGAATGCTCATCGGTCAGTTGTGCTTCATCTGTCTCGATGCTGAAGTCGATCGGATGTATGGTTCGGTCGAACTTGGTTCCCATTACCAGAACCAGATCGGTGTCACTGAGGCTCGATCATGAACGGCATTATTCGAACTTATTCAGAACTCATGCGTATCGAATCGTATGAAGAACGTTTTGAGTATCTGGCGCTGAATGGAACAGTCGCTCGTCCGACATTCGGTAACGAACGATGGATGAACCAGAGATTCTATCATTCGAAAGAATGGTATGATGTTCGAGATTATGTGATCGCTCGAGACAATGGTTTTGATCTAGGTCATCGGGATTACCCGATACCGGGAAAGATCATGATTCATCACATGAATCCATTGACTCCCGATCAGATCGAACATGCAGATCGCAACATGCTTGATCCAGAGTTTCTTATCGCGTGTTCTCTGGCAACCCATAATGCCATTCACTACGGCGACAAAGACCAACTTCGGATCATGAATGAACGTTTTCCGAACGATATGATACCATGGAGGTGAACATGAAAAAATATACCACATTTGAGATCGTAGCATGTGTTTCGGCGATAATGTCGGCATTGATCTCAGCGATTCTTCTAGGCATCGTGTGCAGTTTCATGATTGTCACCAGGGATCAGCAACAGGAAGTGCGAACGGTGAAAACCGGCGACATTTCTTGGATCTGTCTCGATATAAAAGATGGCGATCGCATCGTTGCCGAAAGTTGCCAAATATTACCGCATGCATAAGATGGGTGCTCATCAATGGAAATCATAGATGTCGTATCCTCGCCTCACACCGTGGAATCAGGGCAACGGATCATATTCAGTTTTAAGATCGTCGATGATGGTCTTAAGGATTCGAACTACGTCAACATTTATGATGACCATGGTTCGAAGATCAATTTCGGTTTACCGATTTACTAGAAAGAAAAAAAATGTCTAATATCAAGAAAGCAGTTGTACGGTTCAACGGTCAGGAACTTGTTGCGACTTATAATGCTGATACTCAGTTGTGGACAGCCACTGCGACGGCGCCTGCCACGTCTTCGTATGGTCAGCCCGATCATGTATATAAGGCTGAAGTATTCGCTGAAGATCAGGCTGGAAACTCTGCGACTGTTAATTCCAGTGATCCCACGTATGGTGCCCAACTGAAGATTCGCGTTCTCGAGAAGACCAAGCCTGAGGGTCAGATTCGTACCCCGTCCAATGGTTCCGTGCTTGGTACCAACACTCAGAACGTGGTCATCGCCGTGTCTGATAACGGCGGATCCGGTTTGAACAACGCCAGCTTCAAGCTGAAGGTGAATAACACTGCCATTCCGCTGAAGGCCGGCGAAGCCGATGGTTACACCATTGAAGCTGGTTCCGGCGACGATGCTGGCAAGACCCTTGTCAAGTACACGGCGAAGAACCTCCCCGATGGCGCCAATAAGGTCACCTTCGAATTCGCCGATAACGATGGCAACGCTGGCACTGTCCTTACGTCGAACTTCACCATTTCGACCGCGGCTCCGGCCCTTAACATCACTTCTCCGGCGGACAATCTGCTTACTAACTCCAAGACCATCACCGTTGCAGGCGCTGCTACTACACCTGTCGCTGGCGTCACTATCTCCGGGGTCACTATCAAGGTCGACAGCGGTACTGCTGAAGCTGTCACTCTCGGTGCCAATGGGTCGTTCAGCAAGGAGATCGCTATCGCCACTGATGGTCGCCATACCATCACGATCATCGCCACCGATTCGCTCGGCAAGACCACGCAGGTTATTCGCAACGTCACGATCGATACCACCAAGCCGGTGATTACCGATATTCATGCGTCTGCTACCACTGTCGATGCCGGTGGCCGCATCGTCTTCACCTTCAAGGTGACCGACGCCGCCCCAGCCGCAAACGTCTGATAGGATCACGTCATGATCATACGGGTATGGGGTGAAGTCGACGGCGTTGAAATACCGTTGCGACCCCTAAAAGACAAGCCGGATTACTGGTATGGGTATTGTGATTGGTCCCCAAATCTGTTGCACATGGAGTTGTGGGCCGAGAACGATCGAGGAGCTAGAGGCCATTTCGATGGATTCGTGAAAATCCAGTATATCGGCAATGCTAAAACCAAGTGCCGGCTTGTCTTGTATCCGTATGTCATACGTCTGATGCGAGACGGCCTGCCGTTCGCCGATGCCGGAAGGAGTCATCGTATGCTTGAATCAGAAACGTTTTTATGCGGAGAAGATCGTAGGGTATCCATCGCCATCAACAGTACCAATCGTCATCCGTTTGAGATCACCAATGCAACGTGGCTTCTCATGAACGGTGATGCTATCGAGGCTTCGGGCGATTGCGAAGTGCAAGCAATTCGAAGCGATTTCACGGTGCTGAAAGCGAAGATTCAACCGATGATCGCCAACAACGTATACACGTTGCGTTTTAGTTATGACGTCAACGACGAACATCTCGAACAAGATGTTACCGTCAGAGTGAAATGAGGATCAATGAGTACGCTATTGCAATCTTCGATCCTGAATACGATCAAGCAGATGCTCGGCATCGATGAAACATTTAATGGTTTTGATCCGGAAATTATCATCGATATCAATTCGGCATTGATGACTTTACATCAGATAGGGATCGGACCTTCGGATGGATTTCAGATTACTTCCGAGAGCGAGGTTTGGCATAATCTTACCAGTGACGTATCGCAACTCAATGGAATTAAAACCTATATCTATCTCAAGACACGATTGCTGTTTGATCCTCCATCCAATTCTTTCCTCGTGCAATCTATGGAAAAGCAAATTCAAGAGCTTGAATGGCGATTGAACGTTAATGCAGAAGGAGCATTCGATGGATAACGATATTGAGGCTGTTGATCCAGTCGAGCAATGTTTTGAACATTTCGGCATTCTTGGTATGAAATGGGGTCGTCGCCGTTCGACCAAAGAACTTCAAGCCGCCCGTGGCAAGAAGGATTGGGAAGGCGATTCCGACAAGAATTCCGGTAAGGACTCAACCGAAGGATCTCAGGCGCCTAGAAAAGATTCATCCGAAGGTCCCAAGGCCATTCGCAAAGAATCCGATCATGAGAAATACCAACGTCTTTCTCGCATGAAGGTTCAGGATATGTCGACCCAGGAGATTAACGATTGGGTGAATCGAACCAATGCCATAGCCAATTATAATCGATTGACGGCTCAGCAGAAAGAGGAATCGCGATCCAAAGGCCAGAAATTCATTCATTTCATGTTGGATACCGGAAAATCCATGGCCATCGATGCTGGCAAAGAAATCGCCAAGGATTATCTTAAGACAGCTCTCAAAGGATATGCTGAAAGCAAGATCGCGCCTTCCACGCCACGACATGCGAAGTCGAAAAAGAAAAAGAAGTAGCGTATGACACTGTCAAACACTGCGACTCCGCGATACTATGGCGAGTTTCGTCAGAAAGTGATATCGGGTGAAATCCCGGTATGTCGTGAAATCTCGATGGAGATGAATCGTATAGATGCCATGATCGCAAACCCTGGCATTTACTATGATGATACCGCTGTCGAGCATTGGGTGAATTTCTGCGAGCACGAACTTGTGTTGACCGATGGCTCTCCACTTCATTTGCTTGATTCGTTTAAGCTATGGGGCGAGCAGATCTTCGGATGGTACTATTTCGTGGACCGATCGGTCTATATTCCGAATACCGATCGTCCTGGAGGCCATTATGTCACCAAACGCATCAAGAAGCGTTTGATCAATCGACAGTATTTGATCGTTTCCCGCGGCAATGCCAAGTCATTGTATGCGACATGCTTGCAGGCATACATGCTACTGTGCGATCCGAATACCACCACTGGCATTGTCGTGGCACCGACCATGAAACTTGCCGATGAGATCATGTCGCCGATCCGTACCGCTATTCAGCGAGCTCCAGGACCGGCGATTAAGATGATGACGCAGGGAAAACTCCCAGGACGAAGTGGTGGTGTTACTGGCAATCAGGTCATGCTGGCGTCGACAAAGGTTGGTATTCAATATTTTCCGACGAACAGTCTTGTTGAAGTTCGTCCGATGTCCATCGACAAACTTCAGGGCGCTCGACCTAAGATCGCTACTGTTGACGAGTGGCTTTCTGGTGATACTCGCGAAGATGTTGTCGGCGCATTGGCCCAAGGCGCTTCTAAGGAACAATCCGATAGAGGTGGTTCCGATTGGCTGATCGTAGCGACGTCGTCTGAAGGTACCGTCCGTAATTCGGTTGGTGATACCATCAAGCTTGAGCTTATGAGTATTCTGAAAGGCGAGTATCAGGACTTTCACACCTCGATATTCTACTATCGACAGGATGATGTCAAAGAGGTCGCTGATCCTTCAACTTGGATGAAATCGAATCCGAACATTGGCATCACCGTAACGTATGAAACGTTGCAGAATGATGTCGAACGTGCGGAAAAAGCACCGGCCAATCGTAATGATATTTTGGCTAAACGTTTCGGCATCCCCATGGAAGGTTATACCTACTTCTTTACGTATGAAGAAACACTTCCGCACACCAAGAAGGACTTCTGGGGATTACCATGCGCACTCGGTGCCGATCTTTCACAAGGAGACGATTTCTGTTCGTTCACCTTCATGTTCCCACTGCGTGGTGAAGTGTTCGGAATCAAGACTCGAAACTATATTTCCGAGTATACATTGACAAAACTTCCCACAGCTGCTCGTCAGAAGTATGAGGAATTCATTCGAGAAGGTTCTTTACATATCATGGAAGGAACCACTCTTGACATGGATCTGGTGTATGATGATCTCGATCAACACATCATTGATTGCCAGTACGATGTTCGTGCATTTGGTTATGATCCGTACAATGCCAAACGATTCGTTGAACGATGGACCCAAGACAATGGTGCTTTCGCCATTGAGAAAGTCATTCAAGGAGCCAAGACGGAATCCGTTCCGCTTGGTGAATTGAAGAAACTCGCTGAAGATCGTCGTTTGTTGTTTGATGAATCATTGATGTCATTCACCATGGCCAATTGTATGACATTGGAAGATACCAACGGTAATCGAAAGCTATACAAGGCTCGTCGTGAAGACAAGATCGATGCTGTTGCCGCAATGATGGATGCTTTTATAGCATTCAAGAACAATCGAGATGCATTCGAGTAAGGAGGTGAATCATGGCTGAATTTAAGGCTGCTCTTCGTAAAAAACTTTCGCAGGAAGGGGAGGCCCTTCCTGATGGAAGCTTTCCAATTCGTAACGAAAAAGATTTGAAGAATGCCATTAGTTCATATGGTCGCTCCAAAGACCCTGAGAAAGCCAAAGCGTGGATCAAACAACGCGCCAAGGCTTTGGGATTAGAGAAATTAATTCCAGAATCATGGGTTTCAAATATGCCTGCGGCTAAGGCAGTTCGAAAGAAGCCGTCGAACAACCAGTTCGTTGCTAAAGCCGTTCGAAAGAAGGTGATGAACTGACATGGCTACCGCATTAACAAGAATCAGTAAATTCTGGAATGCTTTTTCGACTCCTCCAGGAAAGTATATTCCAAACGTTGGACAATCATATTCGTTGAATCCGGATCGGCCTTATTTCACCGGTGGAAATGAACGGTCTATTGTTTCGGCGTTGTATAATAGGGTCGCTCTCGACGTGTCGACACTGACAATTCGACATTGCCGATTGGATAGTCAAGGCCAATACATTGAGGAAATCAAGGATCCTTTGGACGATTGTCTCAACGTTGCGGCAAATATCGATCAGACCGGTCGTCAGTTCATTCACGATTTGACAACCACGATGTTCGATGATGGTGTTGCGGCGGCAGTTCCGGTAAAGATGTCCGATGACCCAAACTCATCTGGTTCGTATGATATTTACGAACTGAGGGTTGGCAGGATCATTGCTTGGATGCCGCAGCATGTTCGGGTATCGGTATATAACGATATCTCCGGTCAACGAGAAGAACTTGTTCTTCCCAAGACCTGGGTGGCAATCGTCGAGAACCCGCTATACTCGGTCATGAATGAACCGAATTCGACGCTTCAGCGATTGATTCGGAAACTTAATCTTTTGGATGCGATTGATGATCAATCCAGTTCTGGAAAATTGGATTTGATTCTTCAGCTTCCATATACGATTAAGTCTGATGCTCGCCGTAAGGAAGCCGAACGTCGTCGTTCCGACATCGAAAAGCAGCTCACTGGTTCGAAGTATGGCATCGCCTATACCGATGGCACTGAACGTATTACTCAGTTGAATCGATCTGTCGAGAACAATCTTCTTGAACAGATCAAATACCTGACAACCATGTTGTACGGTCAATTGGGTGTATCGGAAGCCATTGCTAATGGCACCGCTACTGCTGAGGAAATGCTGAACTATCACAATCGCACGATTGAACCGATTATCTCGTCGATCTGTGATGCAATGAACGCCAAGTTCCTCACGAAAACCGCTCGATCTCAAGGACAGACCATTAAGTTCTTCCGAGATCCGTTCAAGCTGGCTCCGGTCGATCAGATTGCTGAACTCGCCGATAAGTTCACCCGAAACGAGATCATGACCTCGAACGAATTCCGTTCCGTTCTCGGCATGTCTCGAGTCGACGATCCTGCTGCCGATGAGCTTCGTAACAAGAATCTCAACAAGGCCGATTCCGGATCAGATATGTCCGGTCTTACCGATGAAGGTCAGTCTGAAGGCTCTGACGAAGAACCAATGACTCAGGAACGATACGATGCGGAAATAGCAGCGTTCGATAAGAATGATGCCGATCTTGCAGATCTTGAAAAGGAACTGGAATGACCGAATCGTTTGAACACTACGCATCAAAGTATTATGATCCAGTCAAAGCTCATGAATATTACATGAAGACTAGACACCTCAAAGGATATGATACTCAAGGCAAGACATTGAATGATGAAGGTAAGCAAGCGAAAGCTTATATTACCAAACGAATCCGAGAGGAACGTTATTCGGTTCTCAAGAAGGAACAGAGTAATCGGAATCAAAAGATTTATTCATCTTCAGTGGAAATGGCTAATCAGATTCGTCAGTTGCAATTGCAAATGAAACAACTCACTCCTGAAAAAGAAGAAGACGCTCGGTAAACAGATTCAACGCAAGATCGCAGGATTGCGCGAAGATAATGCTCGAGCGAAAGCCGATTTTCAGAAGAAGTATATCGAGTTTGCGCAGAAGACTCGTTCTGATTATTCGAAGGCTCTGGATAGTGAAATTAATAAACTCTATTCCGATGCTTCGATGACCAAAGCTGTTCAGACGAAGAAAAAGTCTAGAACGAAGAAATAACATCAATTCAAGAAAGGAGTGATCCATATGGCTGATGGCTTTAAGAGTGATTTCAGCGGCTATGCTACGAAGAACGATGTTCTTTGCTCCGATGGCCGAGTAATTCGTAAAAACGCGTTTGCCGATCAGGATGGCACCGTGGTTCCTCTGGTGTTCCAGCACGATCATACCAGTCCGCTTTCCGTGATTGGTAAGGCATTGCTGGAAAACCGTGATGATGGCGTCTATGCATATGGCTATTTGAACGATACCGATGCCGGTAAGGCTGCTCGTGGTATCATTCAACATGGCGATATGATGTCACTGTCCATTGCGGCTAATAAGGTAGTCCAGGAAGGAGCCGATGTGCTTCATGGTAAGATCCGTGAAGTGTCGTTGGTCTTTGCTGGGGCTAACCCAGAGGCGACTATTGATAATGTGATTCGTCATTCTGATGATGGTGACTCGTTTGAGGATCCGTCCTCGATCAGCGCTAATTTCCTGTGCGAGATCGAACAAGGTGACGAGTCTGGAGATCCTTCGGAGGTATTCTCTGAAGATTCTCTGAATGAAGTGCTTCACGCAGATGCAAATGCGGAGAAGCACAAGAAAGAGGATGAACCAGCTTCCGACGATTCTGCCAAACAAACCGCAAAATCCAAAGAAACTGATTCGGACAATTCCGATTCCGAATCGGATGACGAGGATCCTCAGAAGGTCTACGACAGTCTGAATGATAAGCAGAAGGCGCTTGTCGAAGGTCTTGTCGGTATGGCTCTGAATGAGGGTAAGACCACATCGGCCAAGACCGAGGGCGAACAATCCAATAAACAGCAAACCGTCGAACAGTCGGCGGATGAAGGAGATGAAATGAATATCTTCGAACACAATGCTACCGAAGGCGCTACGTCTTTCGAGCACTCTGATGACTATCAGAGCTTTATGCATTCTGAAGGTGTGAAGGGCGCTACTGATTTCGCCCATGCTCAGGAGAACTTCTTCCGAGCTGCTCAGCGTGATCCGTCTGGCTCTCTCCAGAAGTTCGTGCTCCAGCACGCCCAGAATTACGGCATCAAGAACATCGACGTGTTCTTCCCGGATGCCCGCGCTGAGCGCACCGAGCCCGATCTGTACAAGCGCGATACCGAGTGGGTGGCTGGTCTTCTGAACGGCGTCCATAAGGTTCCGTGGACTCGCATCAAGTCTGCATACGTTGATCTGACTCCGGATGAGGCTCGTGCTAAGGGCTTCACGCTTGATCGCAACAACAATCATCGCAAGTTCGATGAAATGATCACGGCGTACAAGCGTCAGACCACGCCAACCACCGTCTACAAGAAGCAGAAGGTGGACCGTGATGACGTGCTCGACATCACTGAGTTCTCCGTGGTGAACTTCCTGATGCGTGAAATGCGTATCCAGCTCGATGAGGAAGTCGCTCGTGCATTCCTTATCGGTGACGGTCGTGAAGTTTCCGCTGAGGATCACATCAACACCGAATGCATTCGTCCGATCGTTTCCGACGATGATCTGTATGTAATGCATTCCGTTGGCAAGGCCGACGAAACCCAGACCGCTCTGGTCGACCGTATCCGTCAGTCCAAGGTCGGCTACATGGGCTCCGGCAATCTGACCGCGTTCGTTTCTCCGACCCTGCACGCCAGCTTCGCCGTGCAGCGTGATCAGATGGGCCGTCGTCTGTACGACTCCGATACTGCTCTGGCTTTCGAACTCGGCGTCCAGAAGATTGTTGAGGTTCCGCTGCTCGAGAACTTCAAGCTGGAGAACCACAACACCCTTCAGGCTATCATCGTCGATCCTCGCGATTATACCGTCGGTACCGATCGTGGCGGCGATGTGACTTCGTTCGACAACTTCGACATCGATTACAACCAGTACAGGTACCTGATTGAGACCCGTATGTCTGCCGCTCTGACCAAGCCGAAGTCCGCGATCGTGATCGAGGCAGCCCCAAAAGCGTGACGCCTCCCGAATCGACTGACAAGAAGGTGACCGCCATCGCGGTCGCTCCTTCCACGCAGTCGATCATTGTTGGAGGCACTACTCAGCTCAGGGCGACAATCACCCCGACCGATGCGACCAATCAAAATGTCAAGTGGTCTTCCAAGCAGGAGGCTATTGCTACCGTGTCGCAATCCGGTGTCGTGACCGGAAAGACCGCTGGCGTTGCCCATATCGTGGCTACCGCTCAGGATGGCAGCAAGGTAACCGGTGAGGCTCAGATCACGGTTACCGCGCCGACGCTTGGAACCTTGACTGTTGGCGTCACACCTGGAGACGACGGATATTCGGTGACGGTGACTCCTAACGTTGAAGCAGGTAACACTCGGTATTATCGTGTGACCGCTGCGAATGCCGCTCCGACGATCACGTATGATCAGACGGTGACGACTTCCGAATGGACTGCGTTCACCGCAGGACAAAAGGTCACCGGAACCAGTGGTCAGGTCATCTCCGTGGTTGATTTGACTGCCGGTGGCAAGGCTCGCAAGTACGGTAAGGCAGTGCTTCCCGCACAGTCTGCTTGATATAAGGGTGATCAATGGCCCGATTCGCTGGAGCAGTAGGATTCGCGGAACAGGTGAAGACGGCTCCCGGTGTATATCGAGATGAAATTGTCGAACGACAGTATACAGGCACTGTCATTCGCAATACCGTTCGTTGGAATACAGGGTCCGAGGTGAATGAACCGATGCGACTGGATCAGTCGATATCGATCATCTTGGACCCGTATTTTAATGATCATCTGCAAGCGTTGCGTTATGTGCGTTGGATGGGCGGATTGTGGAAAATCACGTCCGTTCAGATCCAGCGTCCCCGTGTCATATTGCAACTGGGAAGTGAGTATCATGAGCAGACCCCGTGAGGAGCTACAACAGATACTTGAGAACCTCATGAGTGAAGCTTATGAGGCACTTCCCGATGATGTTCGCAATGTGACACCGAATTTTTCGGGGCATGTGTATTTTCAGGCCCCGTCAAGAATCGAATATCCTGCAATCGTCTATGAACGGACGAGTGCCGATACACAGTTTGCTGATGATGCTCCATATATCTATGAGAAGCGTTACCAGGTGACTGTCATCGAAAAGGATCCCGATTCATCCATACCAGATCGAGTCGCGATGCTTCCGAAATGTCTTTTTGACAGGCATTACGTCACTGAAAATCTGCATCACGACTCATTTGTCATTTATTTCTGAAAGGAGTATCCCATGGCAGCTCTTGTTTGGGATAAGACCGGCGAACGTACGTATGAGACTGGCGTCGATCATGGCGTTCTGTTCGTCATGAAGGCGGACGGCAGCGGCTACGATGCCGGCGTCGCTTGGAACGGTCTGACTGGCGTCACCGAATCGCCTTCCGGCGCTGAAGCGTCCGCTCAGTACGCCGACAACATCAAGTACCTGACTCTGACTTCCGCTGAGGAATTCGGTGCCACCATCGAGGCCTTCACTTATCCGCCGGAGTTCGCTCCGTGTGATGGTCAGGCCACTCCGGTTGAGGGCGTTACCGTTGGTCAGCAGGCTCGTCGCAAGTTCGGTTTCTCGTACCGAACCAAGGTCGGCAACGACACCGCTGGCATCAACTTCGGCTACAAGCTGCATCTGATCTATGGTGCCACCGCAGCCCCGTCCCAGCGCGAATACGCGACCGTCAATGATTCTCCGGAGGCCCAGACCCTGAGCTGGGAGATCAGCACCGATCCAGTTGAAGTCGGTGTCGATGGTCTGACCGCAACCGCTCAGGTCACCATCGATTCCACCAAGGTTGATAAGGCCAAACTCAAAGCACTCGAAGACAAGCTGTATGGACGTGGCGCTGGCACCACTTCTCCGACTCTTCCTACGATCGCCGAAGTGATCAATATGTTCGAGCCTACCACCTCTGGTGGTGGAGCTCACACTGCCGAATCGTCCGATTTCGCTGTCGACGAACCGAACGCTGTCGACGAACTGAACGCTCTCGCCCTGTCCTGAGTCGTTCAAAATAGGAAGTAATTCTTCCTGGCCACCTTTATGGTGGTCAGACTCTCTGGAAGATAACAACATTAGCCACAATTGATGCTACACGTTTTCTTGACCACCATCTTTCAGAGGGGCCTGACCATTGTAACGGAAAGGAGTTATCATGTCTCTCAATGGTATCGATATCTCGAATTGGCAGGCCTACATCGATCTTACTGCTGTTCCCGCCGATTTCGTTATCGCAAAGGCCACTCAGGGGACCGGGTACGTATCCCCCGATTGTGCTCGACAGGTCGAACAGGCACGTGCGACTGGAAAGCGCTTTGGCGTATATCATTACGTCTCCGGTGGCAACGCCGTCGCCGAGGCCAATCATTTTGTCGACAGCTGTATCAATTGGGTCAATGCAGGTCTGTTCTGCATCGATTGGGAATCTCAAGAGAATTCCGCTTGGGGCGACGAGGGGTATCTCGAACAAGTCGTCGCTCAGGTGAAGGCTCGTACGGGAATTCCTCCGCTCATTTACTCGTCGGCAGCTTATTATGCTCAGGTTGCTGCTGTCGCCAATCGTCAGAACTGTGGGCTGTGGATCGCGCAGTATGCGAACATGATTCCTACCGGATATCAGGATACTCCGTGGAATGAAGGCGCTTACGCTTGTGTTATTCGTCAGTATTCTTCCACCGGTCGTCTTCCGGGCTATGGCGGAAATCTGGATCTGAATAAGTTCTACGGTGATGGAGCCACGTTCGACAAGTATGTGACTGGTGGCGGAAACGCTTCGAACGTTCCTCCTTCACAGCCTACCGATCCGCTTGCCGGTCGTTCCGATGACGATCTCGCCAATGCCGTGATTCGCGGCGAATTCGGTGACGGCGATGCTCGCAAGCAGAAGCTCGGCGGTCGTTATGACGCCGTTCAGGCGTTGGTGAATCAGAAGCTCGCCAAGCCGGCATCTCCTGGTCGTACGTATACTGTTCAGCCTGGAGACACTCTGTCTGGCATTGCCGCCAAGCTCGGTGTGGCTCAGTCTCAGATCAGCGGTTTCCATTCCGGTAATCCGAATCTGATCTATCCGGGTGAGGTGTTGTCGGTTTCCGGAGGATCGCCTCAGCCGTCAGCTGAATACTATACTGTTCGATCTGGCGACAATCTGTCGGCCATTGCCGCTCGTTATGGCACTAGCTGGCAGCACATTCGTGATCTGAATGGTTTGTCGAATCCTGATCTTATCTATCCTGGTCAGGTTCTTCGCGTTAGGTAAGGAATGATTATGCTCGAGCTCACTCTTCCAGAGGTTGAGGGTTATGACGAGAACACTGGAACATTTGTTGCAGCAGCTCCCGCCGTGACCCTCAGGCTCGAGCATAACCTTGTCGCAATCTCAAAATGGGAATCAAAATTTAAGAAACCGTTCTTCTCCAAGGAATCCAAAACCGAAGAGGAGAGCAATTATTACATTTGGTGCATGGATCAGGATTCTGAACATGCCCTTTCTTTATATTTTCGCTTGACCGATGCCGATAGGCGGGCTATTCAGGAGTACATTTCCGATCCTCATACTGCAACCGTGATCAAAGATCGACGCGAAACGAAAACCCATGTCAATTCGTTCACGTCTTCCGAGACCATCTACGCCGCGATGACCGCCCGAGGCATTGATTGGAGTGCTCAATACTGGCATATCAATCGTTTGTTGACATTGATACGTCTTATCGATGTGGAAAATTCGAAGGGCGATAAACACAATCGTATGAGTGCCAAAGACAACAGAGCCGAACGTGCTCGTATCCTTGCAGAGAATCGTAAACGTTTTAACACGAGAGGTTAGTCATGACGGGTATCAGGGTTGAGGTCAACGGCGACTTCAGTGGCCTTGATCGTTTTATCACTAACATCAAAGAGCAACGGTATCTCAAAGTACTGGATCGAATCGGACGTCGAGGCGTTGATGCTTTGTCCAACGCCACACCTGTTGACAGCGGCGCGACAGCCGCTGCCTGGGGGTATGAGGTCCATAGGTCGAAACATCGATCCGAAATTATTTTTACCAATTCCAATGTCAATGATGGTGTGAACATCGCCATTATTCTCCAGTATGGACACGGCACCGGAACTGGTGGATACGTCGCTGGACGCGATTACATCAACCCGGCGCTTGCAAAAACATTTGATCAATTGGCCGATGAGGCCTGGAGGGCGGTGACTAATGGCTAACATCGACGAACGTGTGGTCAAGCTGTCCATGGACGATTCGTCCTTGCAGCAAGGCGTATCTCGTGTTACCAAGGCTTTGGAGCAGCTCAAGAAAGCATTCAAATTCAGCGACACCAAGTCGTTTGAAGAGCTCGATAAAGCTGCCAAGAAAGTCAAGTTTGATAGCGTCTCCAAGTCCGCATCCGATATGCAAAAGGATGTCAGCAAAGCCACGTCCAAAGCAGCTGACGACTTTGCCGAGATGGGTTCGAGCGCTCAGAAGAGTGTTCAACAGATTGGCGCCGCTTCCGATAACGTCAATTTAACCGGTGTCGCATCCGCTGCGAACAAGATGTCCGATCAAGTGCAGCAGTCTGCCGCCGAAGCAAACTCTGCAATCGGAAAGATTGGCACCAATACCGTTGGCATTCAGCAGACTGTCGATGCAATCGACGGTATCAATGATGCGGCCAATCGTGTCGATTTGAGCCCAATTCAGAAGGGCGTTGAAAACGTCAAAATGGGAATCTCTTCTATGAGGGATTCCTTGATGGACAGTGTGAATACCTTCAAGGCTACACCTATCGGCGAGCAGCTTGATGCGGTTCAACCGCATTTCAAGGCCCTTGAGGCCATCGGCGTTGTTGCCATGGGCAATCTTGCGGCCAAAGCAGCTACGTATGGCATGCAACTTGCCAGTAATCTGACCAATGGCATTCGTAGCGGTTTCGAAGAGTATGAGACTCAGCTGAATTCGGTTCAGACCATTCTTGCCAACACCCAGAGAGAGGGAGCCAACCTCACTCAGGTCAATACTGCTCTGAATCAGCTCAATGCCTACGCCGATAAGACCATTTATAATTTCACCGAAATGACGAAGAACATCGGTACGTTCACAGCTGCCGGTGTTGATCTTCAGACTTCGGTGAATTCGATCAAGGGTATCGCCAACCTTGCCGCTATTTCCGGTTCGAGTTCTGCTCAGGCTTCGACGGCCATGTATCAGCTGTCCCAGGCATTGGCCACTGGTACAGTCAAGCTTATGGACTGGAACTCGGTCGTCAACGCTGGAATGGGCGGCCAGGTCTTTCAGGATCTGCTGGTTCAGACTTCTGAGAAACTTCAAACTGGTGCTAAGCAGTATATCGCTGCTGAGGGTTCGTTCCGTGATTCGCTTGAGGAAGGTTGGCTGACTTCGGATGTTCTGACCCAGTCGCTGAACATCCTGGCCATGGACATCACTGATGTCGAGAAGGCTGTTCAGTCGCTCGTCTCCAAGGGCTACACCGAGGAAGAAGCTCGTCAACTTGTCCAGCTCGCCCAGACCGCTCAGGATGCCGCGACCAAGGTCAAGACATTCTCGCAGCTTATTGATACTGCCAAGGAAGCCATCGGATCTGGTTGGTCGCAGTCGATGCAAATCCTGTTTGGCGATTTCGAAGAAGCCAAGGATCTGTGGACTGGTGTTTCTGATGAGATCAATAATATCATCAACGCCCAATCGCAGGCTCGAAACCAGCTACTGTCTTCTGGATTTGCATCCGGATACAAGCAGCTGGTGAATCAAGGAATCGTCGATACCCAGCGATTTAACGACATATTAAAGGAAACCGGAGACGCAGCCGGTGTCGGAGCAAGCCAAGCCATTCAGGAATATGGCTCATTTGAGAAGTCGTTGCGAAAGGGATGGGTCAACGCCAATATTCTGAAAGATAGCGTTAACCGATTGACCCAAGAGGTCGATGGCTATGACGACGCCAAGAAACAGAATCTCGGCATCACTAATGCGCAGATCAACCAACTGAACGCGCTCAATGCAGGTCTTCAAAATGGCAGTATTTCCGCTGATGATTTCGCCAATAAAATGCAGCGGATGTCCGGTCGAGAGAATGTCATTCAGGGTCTTGCCAATGTTTGGAACTCTCTGAAGACGATCATTCAGGCGGTGGGCAAGGCTTGGGACGAAGTCATGCCTAGCATGAATGGCGAGACCATTTATGCGCTTACTGAAGCTTTCCGCAAGTTCACTGAAGGGCTGAAACCTTCGCCTCAGTTGCTGAATGTCATTGGAACAACCACCAAGGTCGTAGCGACAGCATTTAAGACACTTCTCGGTGCCGTTGGTTTGGTGGCCAAGGGTTTCGGCACATTGCTTGGCTTTGCTGGCAAAGTCACTGGATCATTCATTAATATCGCTTCATCGGTTATTGATGGTGCCAGAGCATTTGCGGCATATGTCCGACAATCTCAGGTCGTTACCAATCTTATTAAATTCTGGGAATCTGCATTCTCGTCGTTTGGAACCGTCGTTGAAACCATTGGCAAATCCATCAGTGGTGTATTCGATGGCATGTTTGATGGCATAAAGAAGGGCTCTTCCGGATTCCCCGATATTCTCGGTATTATCAGCAACGCCTTGGCCGATTGGACTAAAGAAGTCGATCGATACGGTACTGAATTCCAACAGGCATTCCAAGATAAATTCGGAACCGTTCCTGATATCGCTCAGAAGGTTTCGGATAAGATCGCTTCAGCAGTGCAATCGCTTCAACCGGTATTTGATTGGATTGGCGATCGTGTTCGGGAAATCGGAGAAGCTATTCAGCGATTCTTCGGCGATCTTAACGGCAAGATCACCCTCGATCAGATTCTGTCGTTGATCAATGGCGGTTTATTGACCGGTGTTCTTGTTGGACTCAGAAAGTTCATCAAGGGACTCAATGAAGTCGGCGATGATCTTGAGAAGTCGACCTTCAAGGGCGCTTTGAAGAAGACGCTCGACGATATCGGTAAATCGTTTAAGGACTTCGCCAAGTCGTTTAAGATCGTTTCGATCGCCGCTATTGCCGCATCGATCAAGTTGCTGGCCGATGCGTTGACTCAATTGTCCACCATCAGGACCGAAAAGATTTTGCCGGCACTTGGCGCTATGACCGCCATCATTACTGTCATGACTGGTATGATGGCTGGACTTGCTGCTTTGGCAGAAGTAACCAACAAAGCCGGAAAACTGGTCTTTGATTTCGATGCGTTGAATAAGGTCGCTTTGGCCATGGTGGCACTCGGCGCTTCCATGAAACTTATGGCTGAAGCCGCCTATATGCTCAAGGACATGGATCCAGCGCAAATCGCGGTGATATTCGGATCGATGGCCACTGCAATCGTCGCTCTTGGCGGGTCAATCGCTTTGATGGGAACAGCCAAGCCTGAACAATTGAATACCGTTGGCACCAATATGATTAAGTTGGGCGCCGGATTCATATTGATGGCGTCCTCCTTGGTTGTGCTCGCCGGAGCCATCCTCATGATCGCGAGCGTCAAACCCGATGACCTTGCGCGTTCGATGAATGCCGTCGCACTGGGCATCGTTCTTCTGACTACAGCCATGGGTGGTCTTGGCGCCGGTGCGAAATTCGGTGCCGATTATTCAGGTGTTGGCAAGAATATTCTCTTGATGGCGACGGCCCTGATTCCTCTCGCCGCCGCGGTTAAGATTCTCGGCACTATGGACCTTGACGATCTTGCCAAGGGTCTCGGCTCGATAGCGATTGGCTTGGGCGTCCTTGCTGGCGCGATGGCCGGTCTTGGCTATATCCAAGGCATAGGCGGCAGTTACGGGAAGTCCGCGGCGGCCATCATGGCATTCGCGACTGCCATGGTGCTTCTTGCGGTCCCGATCAAGGTGCTCGGCGGCATGGATCTTGATGATCTCGCCAAAGGTGTTGGCTCTTTGGTCATTACCCTTGGCGCCTTCGCCGGAGCCATGGCGCTATTCAGCAAGTTCAACGGCCAATTCGCCGGAATGCTGATGGCTTCGGCTGCCATATTGTCATTTGCTACGGCAGCTGTAGCGTTGACTATTCCGATCAAGGTCCTTGGCAGAATGGATCTGAATAGTCTAGCCAAGGGTCTCAGCGGTTTCGGCTTGGCTTTGGCCGGTATGGTTGCGGCCATGAATCTCATGCCCAACAACATGGCTGGTCAAGCCGCAGGTATGATGGCGTTCGCCGCTGGCATCACGGTCCTTGCCGTCGCCATCCGTCTCATGGGATCGATGGATCTTAAGCAGCTCATTACCGGGTTGACTGGATTCTATGGAGCTCTTGTCGGACTCGGATTCGCAGGCACGGTTCTCGGTCCAATGGCCGTAGAGCTCATGGCAGTCGCCAAAGCCATGGGTGTGTTCGGTCTCGCCTGTCTCGCCATCGGCGCTGGTATGGCACTCGCTGGAGCGGGACTCACCGCTCTCGCAGCCACCGGATCCGCTGCCGGTGGTATTCTGATGACGGCACTCGACGCTCTGATTCAGTTCATTCCGGCATTGGCGAAGTCTTTGGTGACCGCGTTGACCGGCGTCCTTCAGGTGATCGTGGCTGCTTTGCCTCAGATTCTTGACGCGTTGTCGTCGATTCTCAGGGATCTTATGGCGTGGCTTGTCCAGCAAGTTCCGGCGGTCGCCGAAGCCGTCGTCGCAATGATCGATAAGACATTGCAGGTGGTTGCCGCACACGCTGACACCATCACCGACAGTCTTGTGACCATTCTGGTTGCAGCGCTCAACGCCGTAGCCGGTCATGCTCCGGAGATTACAGCAGCTCTTGGCAATGTCATGACTGCCATATTCACTGCCATCGCGGATTCGATACGTAATCTCGATCCATCGGTGCTTACCTCGCTACTTCTTTCCGTTGGAGTCATGGCCTTGGTATTCAAGGCTTTGGCGAAGATGAAGAAAGACGTCATTGGAGCACTGATGGTTGGCGGCACCATGATTGGGCTCATGACGGCCCTTACCGGTGTCTTCGCACTCATGAACCTGCTGAATCCGGTCAACACCGTGGCATCGGCGGTATCGCTATCCACAGCCTTGATCGCCATGACCGGCGCATTCAAGATCATGGAGACCGCGAAGAAGAACGTCCTCGGTGCTCTGGCTGTCGGCTCGGCAATGGCTGCAATCCTTGCCGAGTTGGCGCTGGTCTTCGGACTCATGTCCGCTATGAACATCGACAGCGTTGGTACTATCGCAGCGTCGTTGTCCGGAACCATTCTGGCCATATCTGCAACGGCAGCGATCATGAGCTTGATTAACGTCGGTGCCGCCATGAGTGGTGTTGCCGCTTTGGCGACCTTCATCGCCGGTCTCGCTGCCATCGTCGTTGCCGCTGGTGCCATCAAGCAGATACCAGGCGTCGACTGGTTGGTGTCTGAAGGCGCCGCATTCATGGCGAAGATCGGAGCCGCGCTTGGCGGATTCGTTGGGTCTATCGTTGGTGCTGTTGCCGGTACCATTATGGAAGCCGTTGGAAGTTCGCTGCCGGCACTGGCTACCGGTTTGTCCAACTTCATGAACAATCTGAAGCCATTTATTGCCGGAGCCAAAGAGATCGATGGCTCTGTCGCAACGGCCGTCGATACTTTGGCTAATGTGGTGCTCAAGCTCACGGCTTCGAATCTTCTCGATGCCATCACCAGCTTCATAACCGGTGGTAATGGTATTGAGAATTTCGGAACCAAGCTGGTACCGCTTGGCCAAGCATTGAAAGACTACTCCGCAGTAGTTGCTGGTTTGGATTCGGCATCCATCGTGTCGTCTGCCATGGCTGCTCAAGCATTGACACAGGTGCTGAATGCGCTTCCTGCCGATGATGGGCTTTGGCAGAGGATTGCCGGTAGTAAGGACTGGAGTACCTTATCCGACGGCCTCGTCCAAATGGGCATGGCGTTGAGTATGTACAGTGTTGCCGTGACTGGACTTCAGCCCGGACCGATAAGCGCTTCCATCGAAGCGCTCAACGGATTGAACGGTGTGCTGAACGCTGTTCCTTCCGATGACGGCTGGTGGCAGAAGATCGCCGGTGGCAAGGACTGGAGCACGCTGTCCACCGGACTCACCGGAATGGGCAAGGCACTTGCTGGATATGGCAAAGCCGTCTCCGGAGATGGTGTCAATATCGAAGCCATTCAGAAGACGGTCCCAGCTGTTAAGACGCTGAACAACGTTCTCCAGAACGTTCCTTCCGATGACGGTTGGTGGCAGAAGATTGTCGGTGGTAAGAACTGGGGCACGCTCACCGAAGGCCTGAAGGGTCTCGGCGAGGCGCTTGCCGGATATGGCAAAGCCGTATCGGGCGATGGCGTCGACGTCGGAGCCATTCAGAAGACTGTTCCGGCAGTCAAGTCGTTGACCGAGATTCTGAAGAGCGACTTCAGTCAAGTTGGCGATTTCGGTCCTATAAAGGCTGCCGCCACACAGCTTGGTAACGGCTTATCCGGATATTACAATGCCGTTTCCGAGGTGGCTCCGGATGCCATCACACCGACGTTCGCTCCGTTGCGTTCGTTGATCAATGTCGTCAACAGTCTTGGCGGCATGAAGATGGAAGGCACATCGGTCGGATTCATCACGGCCGCGACTCAGCTCGGTATCGGATTGTCGAACTACACGTCCAACGTAGCTGGATTGGACTTCTCGAATATTTCGGCCAGCGTCAGTGCCGTTGGTTCGTTGTCCAGGGTCATGGGCGGAATGCCGGCCGAGTATGGCGGAGTCGAGGCGTTCCAGAAAGCCGTATCAACGCTCGCCGCGACATCGTTCATGTCTCTGGTCAGGGCCATTCAAAATGCCAATAGTTCCATTAGCACTGGTCTGTCCGATTTGAACACGGCGTTGAGCACTGGCACAACGACTTTGACCGGATCCGTGAATGCCCTGAATTCCGCTTTCAGTGGTATCAATCTGAGCGGCAATCTCTCGTCTCAGATGAGTGCTGCTGCAAGTGCTGCGAATTCTGGAGCAAACCAGATCCGTTCGGCATTGAACGCTCTCGCCACTTGGTTGAGTGGTTTCGCTTCGATCTGGCAGGCATCGTTCACGCCGATAATCGGAGCCACTCGTACCGGCCTCAACCTGGTCGCTCAGGCGATTTCCTCGTACAACGGTCGTTTCTCGCAAGAGGGACGTAGTTTGGCGAACAGTCTGTGCAGCGGTATGCGTTCTGGTATTGGCAATCTTTCGGGCATCTTCAATAACGCGCTGAGTGCCGCCGTCAACGGTGCTCGTGCGTATCGAGGAAGCTTCGAGAGTGCCGGTTCCTATCTGGCAGCTGGTTTGGCCGTGGGTATATCACGCAATTCCGGTGTCGTCAGCCAAGCCGCGGCAGATGCCGTGTCGAATGCCGTTGAGGCAGCCAAGGAAGCAGGCAAGATCAAATCGCCGTCACGTATCATGGCCAAGGTCGGCATGTGGTTCGACAAGGGCCTGGAGAACGGCATCGCCGACAATGTCGGTGGCGTCGTTCGAGCCGCAAAGGCCATGATGACGAGCAGTATCGACGTCTTCGATTCTTCGCTGAGCAATATCGGCAAGCTCGATATTCCGGAATTCGACGTCAATCCGACCATTACTCCGGTGATGGATCTATCGGTCGTCGAGGGTCAAGCCGCATATCTGAATTCCATGCTGTCCGACACAGTCGGCATCGGATATTCGTCCAAGATGATCGACAAGATCACTGCGATGCCTCGCCAGAGGGATGCCGGTCACGCTGCCGAAACCGTTGAGAAGACCCCTCAGCAGATCATCAACAACTACGACTTCACGCAGAACAACACTTCTCCGAAGGCGCTCAGTCGTTATGATATCTACAAGCAGACCCGTACGCAGTTCCGTCAATTCGAGCAAATGAATCGAAATGGAGGTCGATGATGTTTCAGTCTATGACTGTTACGAATGCTCGTGGCGACACGCTCGATCTCCCCATCCGAAACCCAATGGCGACTGGCTATAACGTCGTCGCCATTGACGGTCTCGGACCGGTCGATGCCGTGCTTCAAACCAGCAATACCGTTACTACCGACGGTGTGATCTTTAATGGCGCCCGTAAGGATGAGCGTGAGATTGTCATCAACCTCGCGTATTATCCGGAATCGGGTAAGAACATTGAAGATCTTCGGCATGGAACATACAAGTACTTCCCCGAAAAAGAGGAAGTCGCCTTGGTGTTTCATGCCGACACCCGTTCGGTTCGTACGACCGGCATCGTCGAATCGAATGGTATTTCGATATTTTCCGAAAAAGAGTCGTCATCCATCGTCATCAAATGTCCCGACCCATGGTTCAGGATCGACAACGAGTTGAATAGGGTCACCTCTTTTTCCAATGTCGAACCGGTATTCGAATTCCCGTTTAACTGGGCGAATAATCCGGTGAGTGAACCGAATGCGTTGTGGTTTGGTGCCATTCAGAATATGCATTTGAAAAACATTGTCTACGATGGCGAATCCGAAGTCGGCGTGATCATCCGTATGTCGTTTGATGGCCCGGTGAATAATATTCGCATCTACAATGAAGAGGCCGGTCAGGAGATCGACGTCTTTACGGATAAGGTCAGACAGATCATCCCTGACGGCATCCGAAAAGGCGATGAACTGGTTATTTGCACGGTGCCGAAGCAGAAGTACGTTGAGATCATTCGAGAAGGCATCTCGACTAACATTCTCAACGCCATCAATCGAGACGTGCGATTCATCACGTTGCATAAAGGTGCGAACACCATCGTGTATTCCGCCGATTCCGGTGTGGATAACATCCACATGTCGATCGAGAACGAAACATTGTATACAGGAGTGTGATGTTGTATGACTGAACAGTTGACCAAACGTTCCATGCAGCTGTTCGTGCTCGATAAGAGTTTCGAAGTCGTCAGCCTATGTGATACGTTCAGTTCGCTTATCTGGACCGAACGATATTCCGGGTATGGCGACTTCGAACTCTACCTTCCAGCTTCCATGGCCAACATTAATATGTTCCCCCGAGGTTTTTACCTATGGCTGATAGAACCTCCTGTACTCGATAAAACCGGTCAGAAGATCGAGACTCACAATGATGTCATGATCATTGAGAAGACCGAACTGAGTACGGACATCGAAGATGGTGACCAATTAATCGTCTCCGGTCGCTCGCTTGAATCGCTGCTGCTTCGAAGGGTGATTCCGAAAAAAGTCAGGTACGAATCAAACGATCCTCGAGAAATCATTAAAACGATTCTTGAAGAGAACGTCATTAACCCATCGGAGCCATCGCGTAGGATCCCAAACTTCAAAATCATAACCAATGATATTGAAGATTCAAACGGCGGTAATATCAAAGATTCTTCACAACCACTGGATCCGAAAGATAAACGAATTTATGAATTCGATGGGGATTACGTATATGATGCCATCAAAACCATATGCGATGATTATGACTGGGGTTTCTCACTCGATCTGAAATCCGATGACCATTGGAAGACATCGTATTTGGCGTTTTCCACAGTGTATGGTGTGGATCGTTCCTACGAACAAACCGACAATCCTTACATGGTCTTCTCGCCGAGATTCGACAACCTCATATCCTCGGATACCGTCGAAGACGATACCGAATTCTTCAATTCGGCATACGTCGCCTCGACAGAGGAGACCAAGGACAACGTTACCCGTCGTCTGATCAAATACGTGCCGAACAACTCCGGTCGTTCTGGTTGGGACATCCGGGAAACGTTCTATACTGATTCCGATGTCAAATTGAACGATGCCGATAACCATCCTCGTCCCGACCACGACATATATCCTGAACTGGAAAAGTACGGCCGAGACGAATTGAAAGCGCAGAAGTCGAATGACTCGTTCGATGCCGAAATCGCTTTGCTTGGCTCGGTTCGGTATCATCGTGACTACGATATCGGTGACATCATCCAGTTCGACAACACCTACGGCGTCAACAAGACCGCACGTATTACCGAATACGTTCGCAATGAAGACGATAACGGTTACCGTGAATATCCGACGTTCACGCCGCTTTCCACCGAAGGCATCGATGCGCTTGAGGATTCGTACGGCAATTACGTGCTGGATAATTACGGCAATACCATCAATGAGGGATTCATCTGATCGAAAGGAGATCTCAATGACATATACTTCAGGATTCTTCAATTCGGTCAATCACGACCGAACGTATGACGCCGATACCTTCGGGTCCATGTTCGATGGCGTCATCAACGATGGCGTCTTCCGCACATGGGGCAAGGGTATGGTCGTGACTGCCGTCGGCGGCATGACAGTGGCGGTCGGCACCGGTCGAGCTTGGTTCAATCATACGTGGACCGTGGTCACCGCCGACGAACGTATGACGTTGGCCGGAGCATCTCCATCCATGCCTCGCATCGATGCAGTGGTGCTTCGCGTCGACAAGTCGACGCCGGTTCGACGGAATCAAATCTACATCAAACAAGGACAGGCGTCAGGTTCGCCGTCACGGCCAGTCTTGACAAACACCTCAACGGTCTGTGAGTATGTTCTCGCTGACATTCGCGTCAATAACGGCGCCACAGCCATTTCCCAGTCGAACATCACGAACCAGATCGGACGCGACACCCCATTCGCTGAACTGGTGAATAACACGTTCGATTCGGCGAACCTGATCAAGCAATGGGAATCGCAATTCCAGGATTTCATTCGCAACTCAACGCTGGATCCGAAAGTGCTGAGTCCAATTTCAAATTCCACGATCGATAGCATGTTCACCATCAAGTAAAGGAGTCAAAATGACAAGAATTCTCGATGCACACGGCAACGAATTGCAGTACGACGACATTGATCTGAATGCCGGCAAGCTCGTTGACGAGACCATTACCGTCCATCACGACGCTGTTGAAGGCGTCGAGGAAGTATCTCATGTCGAGGTGCTCAAAGAATACTATGAGACTGGTCCGGATGGCACTCCGATTCTCGATGAGGACGGTCATAAGGTCGTCTTCGGCAAGGATGTAAAGACCATCATTGATGTTCCAGGAGTCGAAGCCAAAGACGCCTGGGATGAACAGGAAGAAATCCAGCGATACGTCCCGTACACCTCTGAAGAACTCGATAAGATCGCCAAAGAGAAGGCCGACGCCCAGGCCAGTGCGGCTGTTGCGGCCGCTGAAAAGTCGGCGATTCGTCTCATTACGCAGAAAATCGCTCCGTCACTATCCACGGACGAACTGATGCAGGTCGCGGCGATTCTCCCGAACTGGGATGCGTCGAAGACGTATATCGCAGACGATATCGTCCGTTATCAGCAGCGCCTGTATCAGGCCATTGGCGAGGTCCCGGCCAACACGGTCCCTGATACGGCTACCGACAAGTGGATGGATCTGACGAAGTCGGTCGATGGTGTCGCACGATGGATTCAGCCGAACAGCGCTGAAAACGCGTATGATTCGGCGGCCGTCGTCATGCATGACGGTCAGCAGTGGTCCTCCAATGAGGACTACAACATGCACGAACCCGGAGTCGACGGCTGGACGTCGAAGGGCGAAGCCGTCGCCAAATGGGCCCAGCCGACCGATGCGAACAACGCCTATGCCGAAGGCGCCGTTGTCCGTCATAATGGCAAGCGATGGGTTTCGACGGTCTCCGGCAATGTCTGGGAGCCCGGTGCTTCCGGAGTGACCCAGTGGGTCGAATCCTGATAGGAGGCTGTTATGGCACGAATCAACAGTTATACCAAGATCACCGGAGCACCGGCTGATTCCGACTGTTTCATCATCGACTCGACGCAGGGCACCGCAGGCACCCGAATCGTGTTGTGGTCCGTGTTGAAGAGCGTTCTCACTGGCATATTCGCTCCTAAAGCCCATAAACATCCGGGCAGTGATATCACGTCGGCTGTCGCCAACGCCAATGCCGCCACCAACGATTCCACCGGTCAGAACATCGCTTCGACGTATGTGAAGGAACTCACCGTGAACGGCAGGACCATCACGGTGAAGCGCGGCAACAACACGACCTACACGTTCCAGACGCAGGATACGAACACGACGTATCCTCCTGCCGATGCGTCTCATTCCGGTATTATGGCACCTGCCGATTGGGCTCTTCTGCATTCGCTGAAGACCATCAATCGGTCGGCTGAAATACCCGGTAACGATCTGAATAAGCTTGTTTCGTTGCAGCAATGCGGATGGTATTATGCCGGAGGCGGAAACTCCGTGGCCAATAAGCCGTCAGGCGTCGACCATTTCGGTGTGTTCCTCATGCAGATAGCGAGTGGTGAGGTCGCTCAGATCCTGTACGACAACAGCAATAGGGTCTGGACGAGGTCATATATTAATTCGTCATGGAGCTCGTGGATCGCTCTGGTCCGAACGACCGATACGATCGCCAACGCTACGAACGCCACGAACGCCACGAACGCCACGAATGCCACGAACGCCGCGAATGCCACCAAGGCAACGCAGGACTCCACCGGTCAGAACATCGCTTCGACGTATGTGAAGTCCGTCACCGCATCCGGCCGCACGGTCACGGTGACCAAAGGTAATGGTACGACCTCGACGTTCACTACGCAGGACACGACCTACGAAAACATGGGTGGGGCGACGACATCGGCAGCTGGAAGGGCTGGTCTTGTCCCGGCTCCGGCAACAGGTGCGAACAACCGCTATCTGAGAAGCGACGGTACATGGGCTGTCCCTCCGGACAACAACACGACATACCCGCTCGCCAGTCAGTCGGTTAACGGTCTGATGTCGTCCGCCGACAAGCGGAAGCTCGACGGTCTCTCGAGCGACGTCGCGGGATCCATCCCGCTCGCCACGCCGTCCAGAGACGGTCTGATGCCAAAATCCGACAAGGCGAAGCTCGATGCGATCGGACCGATACCCACCGGCACGATCGACGGTTTCTTCAGAATTTGATGATATTTTAGGAGGTATGATATCATGGTAGCTTATCTTGACGAGGGGGGCTCGGCATCTAGTCAGGAAGGTTCTTGACCGGATCCAGCCCGTTGGATCTCTCTATTTCAGCACTAATAGCACGTCCCCAGCGAGTTTATTCGGTGGCACCTGGGAACGCTATGCGCAGGGACGAGTGATGGTCTCTGCATCGGACACCGATAAAGATTTCACCGTCGGCAAAACCGGCGGAGAGAAGACGCATAGTCATTGGCTACCGCTTGGTATGGAGGAGTTACCTAACGGTATGTTCTCCGTCACTTGGAAGCATCACGCTAATGGTGGCGTCGAACGTCGAGGCATCGCTCCTGGCCAACACGATCTCTACCAGCCGGCCTCCAGATCACCACACTCGAACGGTACCGAGGAACGGTCGTATTCCGAGTCGAGTCTTCAGCCGTATGTCGCGGTGTATGTGTGGAGAAGGACCGCTTAGGCCGTTCGCCTCCAGACATACACAGCTGCATATGGTTGAAGCGAAGAGCCCTTCGTTGTATTTCCTTCCGAACGAAAACGGTCATATTCGATATATTCCTTCGACGTTGGGTGGTTTGAAAATATATAACCTCCGCCACGTCCAATGGAAGCCCAACGGAATTGCGTTCGTCCTTCAATCGGCTTATCGTTTGCGTCGTATTTGACCATACCGGTATCTGCCGAATCTGGGGACGAACCACTTACATAACCGGTAGATAGCAACGTCGATCCCCAGTAATCGCCGGTTACAATGCCAACAGTATGACTATGCGTCTTCTCTCCGCCGGTTTTGCCGACTTCTCACGGAAAGGCAAGACCTACAATGGTTGCATATTTGGATCAGGCAGGTGTACAGCACCTCATTGCGAAGATTCGTAATACGTTTTGGCCGGTCGGCACGATTCTGGCGACATCCACCAACACATCACCGGCGTCCTATATCGGAGGCTCCTGGGAGGCGTATGCTCCCGGAAGGACGCTGGTGGGTGCATCCACAACGGATACTGACTTCACCCTCAACAATCAGGGTGGTGCGAAAACCGTTGATATCGGCCGTTCGACTGATTTAGCGACTGGAATGAACGTCAACGATCATGCTGGAATACACGTCGTATGGAAAGACGCCAATGCACATAGTCCTGTTGATATCGCGTTTGGATTCGAACTGGAAACTAGAGGCGCTGTGAACTGGGACGCTAAACATACCGGTAAAGGAACGAAGGTTTACGGAAACCTTCCGCTCATGAATCCGTATGTCGCCGTTTGCTATTGGCGCCGTGTCGCCTAAGCAATTCTACGCCAATAGCGCACGGTTACGTATGGATCCAAGGTCGGAAGTTGGCTGATCGCCGCATAGAAATTGACCTGCATGGGACCGTACGAACCATCCATTCCTCGGGCTGTATCGACTGTTTGCCCACTATCGAAATTCGTGAATCCGCTATAGGTCTCGCCCCCATCTACGGAAATACCTGACAGGTTTTTGCTCGGTGTTATGCCTGCCAGGCCGTAGATGTTGCCTAAACGGACACGTATTTCGTGTGTCTCGCTTCCGCCTTGTGAACCAATGGGATGTCGCTCATCCACACCCACCAGCGTCCTTCCGGGAGCATACGCCTCCCAGGAGCCTCCAATATATTATATAGAAAGGATTATATCAATGCATTGGATCGAAACGTTGATTACAATCATTGGATCGGTATTCGCATCCAGTGGACTGTGGACATTGATCCTGTATAAAACAAAACAAAAAGATACCGGACTTCTTATGACCCGTGGTATGGCCCATTACCAAATCATAGAGGAGGGTCAGAAATACATTGAACGTGGATGGATCACCCATGAGGAATACGATGACTTCATGAAGTATCTTGGCAACCCTTATCTGGAGTCGGGATCAAATGGTCTGGCGAAGAAAATAATCGATGACATATCGGAACTTCCGTTCAAATCGATTTCGTCGATTCATAGTAATACGGATCATTAAGTTGTCGCGTGACATACATGGCCCTTAATGAAAGGAGCCATTATGAACATTGACAAGATCTATTATAGTAACTATGAAACAGAACTCAAAAACGGATACTTAAGGATCAAGGGCATATCACATCTTGGATGCTTATCACTTACCACTATCGTATATGACGGTGATATTCGTATACCATGCGAAGTCATCGAAAAAAGACGGAATAGTAAGATGCGTAAGTTTCAAGCCGAGATATGCGCCTTGGTTTGGTATTAGAGGTATCGTTAAGGGCTTGAAATTCATCATGTTCCCACAAAGGATCTGTAAATCGAAAGCCGTCATAGAGGCAATCATTTCAGAATAAAGTATAAGAGCCTATGCACCACGCATGGGCTCTTATACTTTCCTCGAACAAATCATAGAAGAAAGGACCATATATTATGGCCGAACACGCCAATCAGAAAACGTCATTTCTCACCGATTCAGGTTACGACGGCCTCGTCAAGGCCGCACGTCGATGGCTGCCAGCGCTCAGTGTGCTGCTGATCGTGATCGCCGGTGTCTGCACACAGCTCGGTCACGTTCCTGGCATGGAGGCTGCCACGGCTGGTCTGGCTACGGTCTCCGGTATCTGCATGGCACTGAGCTGGGGCATCAACGAACTGCTCAAGCGTGCCAAGGATCAGTGGAACACGTCGACCGAGCCGGACAACACCACTGAGAGTACTGCCGAATGATATCATATAAGAGCCTATGCACCACGCATGGGCTCTTATATTTTGCCTCGACGCGAATCGTACATGGCCTTTAATGACAAGAGAATCTATCATAAAGGAGTAATCATGAACGATACATTTACTTATGTCAGCCAACAGTACAGCCAGCACACTTGCCTGAAGCTTGTTCAGTGGATCAAGAACCACTGCGATCCGGAAACGGAGAGCGGTATTCTTACGACCAATACAAAGAAGCTTCAGGTGGTTATGGTCAGTACCAACCTGGAAGACGTGAGCGCATTCGCAAATTACCTGAGGACCATCACTCTCGTCTGAAAAGGGTGAGCCGCACATGCGGCTTGCTCTTTATTTTTTCGCGCATGATACATGTCCTTTATTGAAGAAATTCAACAATATCAAAGGAGTAATCATGCTTATCATCGACAAGATTTTGAACCGAACCGAATCTTTCACCGCCGATGGGTATTGCAAGGACCAAGATCAAGTGAACACGATACTTAACGTGATCGGCTCTTTACCGTACGTAAAGAGCTATGACCATGCCATAGCAACGTATCCATTTTACGATCATCCAACCTTGTGCATAACCATCACTACGTGGGGACACGGACGTCGAGATCAAATCGCAAAAAAGATCGCTGAAACGATGTATATTGATGAATGATCATCAAGCCTGAGTCGCACATGCGGCTTTGGCTTTATATTTGCAATCGCGAATGAAACATACCCTTTAATGAGAACCATACCATCATTAAAGGAGAAAACCATGTTCGCTGGAATTTCCGCCATTGCCATCGCAATCGCCGCTCTCGCTGGAGAGTACTATGTGGTCGCTTTGACGCAAGAACACTGAACACCATTTCCTCTAATCAGGAATGATCAATAGAAGCAGAGCCATCTGCTTTGCTTCTTGTCCGATGATGCGTATGGTTTATATTTTTTGGGATAAGAAGCTTGATGATGCGTTCGCGAATTAATCATAGTCTTTAATGAGAAGCTATACATCAACCAAAGGAGTTATTATGGACCTCATCAAGACTATTTTCAAGACCGTCGTCTGGGGCGCAATCGCCATCATCGCTATATTTATTATTGCGATTGTCCTCATCGTCTGCGGATTGTTCTAGCTTGATCAATCCTAATAATGACAAGCCGTTAATCACACGGCTTCTCATTTATCCGATATGTTGAGTATAGCTGTAACGCCACGTACCACCACTGAGACCGGACATGGCGTTTATATTTTTTCGCGCATGAATCATCGCCTTTAATGACAACATAACCGAAAGGAGCAAACATGTCCAATCAATCAAAGAGCATTAATCAGAAGTTCGATGAACAGATCGATGCGTATTTGGATCGTCTCAAGGAGGAGATGAATCCGGAGAACGAATCCGATTTGAACGACGATTTGACAAGGACTTCCGAAGTCACAAGAGACACTCTTGATGGCGACGGCAACGTTACGAGTTCGGTTGTGGAACGTCACGATGAAATGACGAACCACAATCTGGAATCGCTGAAATCGCTGGTCGCCGTCAAGAACGACTATAATGACCATCGGAAGAGTCTCATCGAAACCGTCGTGAAAGCCGGAATCTCGCTCGCTGGAATCGTCATCCTGCTGGGATTCGAAACAAATCACACCATCAGTTCGAGAAGCCTCGGGTTTCTGCCCAAACCGAAGATCTGACATGTGATCTATAGGATTACGTCAAAAGCCCAAGTCGCACATGCGGCTTTGGCTTTATATTTTGCAGTCGCGATTCATCCATGGCCTTTAATGACCGAATAACCGACAAAAAGGAGAAACATGGATATCAAGACAACATCCAAGAATCTGTTCTGTACCGCAAAGGACCGCGTCAAGGAACTTTGGGACAAAGAACAGGAAGAGGACAATGTCGATCTCGTGATTCGTCGTCTCAACGAAGGATATTACGATCAACTGCCGAATGGCCAAGAACGCAAACACCATGCTGTGTGTATTGTCATGGACAAGCTCGGAACCGCAAGCCTACAGCTTGACGTCGTACGACGTTATCTGAAAGCATTGTCAGACCAAGCCTACCACGACTGACACATTGCTGGCGAATGACACTTGGCCATTCGCTTTTTATTTTTTAGGAGTAAAACATGGCAAGAAGACCAGTCGGACGACTTAAATTCACTCGCAAATCTCATAATAAGATATCGCCTCATATTTCAGGACCAAAAATCGCTCTGAATATGTTCTACGCTTGGATGCTTGGACGTGATATTCCTTGCAGACTATATGAGCGTCGCATTGATATTCCGATCGAAACCTGGGAAGAGTACGATGTTCAGATTATGGACGGACTTGACGCGATCAACAATATATTCCATGCCAATTTCCAGGTAAGGAAGTGGTAACATGACCGGTGCTTATACCAATCATATCGTCCTTCTTGGCAAGCAGGGTTCCGGTAAGACGTCCATTGCCGAAGAACTTGCTCGTCGAGGGTTTCAGCGCGTCGTATCGGTGACCACACGTCCTCCTCGCGATAATGAAGAGGATGGCGTCGATTACTGGTTCGTGGACGATGCCGAATTCGATGCTGCTTTGCCGGATTTGGTGGCCGTTCGAGAATATCGGACCGTATTCGGTACGTGGCGTTACGGCGTGAATCTTCAGGATATCAATGCCGATGACGACACTGTGACCATTCTTGATCCGACTGGATATTTGACCATTAAAGACCGCATTACCGATCGATTCGGAGTCTATCTGCATATCGACGACAATATTCGATATCAGAGACTGCTCCTTCGAGGCGACGATCCGGAGGAAATCAGTCGTAGAGAACGCGACGATGCCGCCCAGTTCGCTGTACTCGAAGAACGGCTTACCGATGTCGTGGACATGATGTCCAATGGCAAACGATGGGTCAATTTCGAGGAATTCTCGAAAGGTGGATACGATACCAGTCGAACCGTGACTGAAGAAACCGATCGGATTCTACGATATATGAACGCGTTCAATCGCGGAGAGATCAATTATGAACGAGCACCACAACCGGTGTTCGATCATGATCCGGAATTCTGATTATAGCTAAGGAGAAAACATGTTAATTGGACTGAAACATCTACCACCGAATGTCCGCGAGCAGTCGCACAATGAGGAGGTGGCATCGGAACTCTTTCCCAAGATCATGGATAGGTCGTATCAAGCGCCACATAACACCATCAGCGGCTGGTGTCAGTATGTTCGACCGAATGGCGTATCATTCTGGGTGTACGCGGATGACAATGGCGCTGTCTGCATCGAAACCGAGGCAGTGAGAAATGCCACGAATATGACGACGGTCGATAGAGATTTCGATATCAATACTTCGAAGAATGAGCTTACTCGTTTTCTCGAGCAGATAGCGCCATGGATTCTCGACTGTGATTTTAGACAACATATTATACGATCATCAAAATGTATAACACTGTCCTTTTTAGACAACGATATACTTCGATGGGTATTTCGCGTGTGGGGTCCGACACGATGGTCGTTGTGGAACGCCGAATATAATCGCGAATGAAACATGCCCTTTAATGAGAACCATTAACCATCAATAAAGGAGTTATCATGAAGTTTAGCACCTTCTTCGGAAAATACACCATCTGCACCCTTATCTACAGCGTATTTTCGATGCTGTTGGGAATCGCCGGTTTCGGCGTTCTCTACCACCTCGGAAAGAAAGCTGAAGAGAAGGATGACGAGGAGAATCCGATCACTGCTGATGACATGAATCTAAATAATGACTAATAACCTCAAGGCTAAGGCCGCATTTCACACATGCGGCTTTGGCTTTAACTTTTAAGGAGCAAACATGAGAAATAAAATCGAATTGTATCGTGAAGCACGACTCTGGATTACCAAGGTTATCATCCCATTGGCTGGAATGGCGACATTATATTTCAGCAATCCCGACAATCGTGCCGATTTCAAAACTCGTTTTCTGAAGTCACGGATTGAAAAGAAACTTGGAGATTTATTATGAGTTGGGATAACCCGAAAGAATATGGCGTATATTTGAGCAAGGGCGAGCAGGAAGTCCATTTTCCCATCGGATTGGCTTTCGATAGTGAGCAGATTCCGGAAGGGAAACATGCTCCGCTTAAGACGCTCGAAGAAGCGGCCGAATTGACGGAAGCGATCAAAGACCAGCTGAAAGGGCAGAATGATCCGGAAGCCGATTACGAATCGCTTCGCCAGCATTCCCTCGAAGAATTCTGCGATGTATACCAGACGCTGGTAAATATCGCATTCGCTTTCGGATTTTCCCAGACCGAGATCGAGAACGCTTATATGAAGGTTGTTCATCGTAACGATGAACGAGGACGTTATCCTTCAAATGAATGGGAGGAAAGTTGGCTTGGCTGAAACAGCACTTCCAGCTCGGTTACATTACGGTGGTTAAGGTATATGCCAAAACCATTGCCGCCGAATGCAAGCTGTTAAGCGCGATCTATAATTCAGGTCATGTTACAGACGTGACGATAATGAATCGCGAATTCGATGGAGTATATACCATACGAGTCAAAACCAGTGTGCTTACGACTCCATTCGCCTTGCAGAAAAGGATCGCCAAACAACTGGTGGATTTTTAGACGCTGTAAACGCGAACCATACATCCCCCTTAATGAGAACCATACACAACCTAATGAAAGGATAAATCATGGAAGATCAGAACAAGGAAACCACCGAAGTCGTCGAGACCGAGGAGAAGAAGCCCAACAAGATCATCCAGTTCGTCAAAGATCATAAGGACCGTATCAGGGATATCACCATTGGAGCCGCTGCCGCCGCAGGACTCGCATTGCTGATTCACCTGGGAAAGTCCGACGATGTTGACGACGAGGACGACGATTGGGACTATTCCTCATCCGATGAATCGAATTCCAACGCTGAATCCACAGATTCCTCGCAAGAGTGAATTGTTCTACAAGCCAGAGTCGCACATGCGGCTTTGGCTTTGTCTTTTGGATCGGTCGTAAATATGGATTTTATACTATTGTTAATACTATTAGTTCTAATAGTATGCGTATTCTATATGATATTTTATTAGTGAACCGACAATATACAAATCAGAAAGGTTGTTATGGTGAGTAACATCATCACAAACGGTCGAAAATTTCTTGGAAGAAACTCTCATACGATTCTCACAGGCACGGCAGTGGTGGGCGTGATCGGAACCGCCATCATGGCGTCACGAGATACCATTCAGGCGAATGATCGTCTGCTGGAGTATCGCATGGAGCTCGATGGCAAGCCATATGACAAGAAGGAGCTCGTCAAACGAATCGCTCCATGTTATATTCCGACCGCGTTGACGGTCGGTGCGACGATCACCGCGATCGTCGGCGCCCACCAGACCGCCACGCATAAGATCATCGCGTATTCCTCGGCATATACCATGGCCCAGGAAGCCGCGACCATCTATCGTGATAAGGTGCATGAGATCGTCGGCGAAAAGAAAGCCAAGGAAATCGAAGCGGCCGTGGCCAAGGACCAGATCGCAAAATCCAAAGACGACGCTTCGGCCGTGGTCATTGGAGACGGCAATGTGCTGTGCATGGACGGATTCAGTGGACGGTTCTTCCCGTCGACCTTAGAAAAGATCCGCAAGGCCCAGAACGACGTCAATTACAAGATGAATGCTGAAATGTATGCATCGTTGAATGACTTCTATGAGGCATTGGATCTGCCGTATATCGGTTGTGGCGATGATCTCGGTTGGACATCGGAGCATCCGATTGAACTGAGTTTCAGCACCACACTGACCCCTGATGGAAAACCGGCACTCGTGGTGAATTTCCACGAATCGCCGATGGCCGACTATCGCAATCTTATTTGAGTATCAACAAGGAGTAAATCATGTCTTATATTTCCCTACTCGCCCAAGCCGGTAAAGCGGCCGCTCCATATCTGAAGCCTCTTGGCATCCGATTGGGCAAATCCATCTGTACGGGCGTGCTTACTCAGCTTGCGGGTAAGTACGCATTCCGTATAACCGGGGACCATATTCTGGCGCAGCGCGATCGTGATATTCGCGAAGCGGTTCAGCAGGATATGGAACTCAAACAACTCATAGCCCAACAAAAAGCGGCTATGTCCAACAAACAGGAGGAAAACTAACATGATCAAGGAAACCATTTCCTACGAGGATATCGACGGCAACAGCAAGACCATCGATGCCTATTTCCATCTTACCATGCGTGAAATGCGTCAACTGCTGAAGGACGGCATCCAGGAAAAGCTTGAAGCCGTGACTTCCGGAAAGGCATCTACGGATGATACGTTCGATCTGATCGACGATCTGATCAAGGCATCGTATGGCAAGCGAATTGAAGACAATGGCGAAGCGCATTTCGTGAAGAACCCCGAAGCTACCAAGATCTTCATGGAGTCTGAAGCGTATGATAGCTTGTTGAGCAAGCTAATGTCCGATGACACGTTCGCAACGCGATTCTTCACCGGTCTGGTGCCGAAGGCATTGACTGAGCGCATGAATGCCATCAGCAATGGCACGACTCAGAACGCACTCCCTCCCGAAGCGGCGCAGTATCTCGCTCAGCTGAACCAGCAGAATAACTGATTCTCATATATTAAGTAACGAGGAAAGAGTTCGGACGATGTCTGGGCTCTTTCCTTGCATATTTTGAAAGGACAAAGAGCATGGCAGAAGACGATCGCAAGCCGTTAGTCGTCGATGTCTCTCGACAGAACCTAGGTCTTCCGGAATCCAAAGAAGCGCCAAAGAAAGCCGCGGTCGCCCATGGCAAACTCAAAGAGGATACCATGGTCGAGAAAGGTGTAAAACGCTTCTTCGGAGGTGATCCGAAAGATGTCATGATGTATATGCTGACCGATGTGCTGGTGCCGGCACTCAAGGATACATTCGTCGATATGGTCATCGGCGGAACGAAACGAATGGTGTATGGCATGGGCGCGTCTGATTATCGCCCGACCAGTCCTCGATTGGTTCGACGTGATAACCCAAGTTATTCGCAGAACACAAACTATAACGCCATGTCGAGCAATCGACATGTGATCGACAGCACGGTTCGTGAACGCCACGATTTCAGCAAAGTCATATTCCCAGATAGACCGTCGGCTGAAACTGTCTTGACGGCCATGAATGACTATATTCAGCAATATGGCGTCGTTCGGGTAAAGGACTTCTACGAATTTGCTGGAATCACTGCTGAATACACCGATCAGAACTGGGGCTGGCATGACATTCGCGGCAGCCGTGTTCGATCGATCTATGGCGGATATATCGTGGAACTACCACCTACGGAGCACCTACAATGAGCGACCGGGACGAGCTGAGGAACTGGTATTCGAGTCCGTCATGGGCACGTAAAGTCGATAAAATGACAGACGAGCAAATACCGATCGTGCTCAAACGAGTGCGAGCAATCAAAGAGCAAGCGAGGAACGATCATAATGGTACATCCAATCACAGACGGCATCGATAAAACCGATCATCAGATGCTGCTGACTGTCGACAATATTCGGGAGTCCGATCGAGCCAGAACGATATCCATGGTCAATCAATCATGGTTACATCGCCTGTTTCGACATTTTCCGGAGATAGCGAACTTGACGATTGATATCACTATCGATTGGCCGGGACGATTGCCGAATACGGCCGTGATCACAACCAGGGATGGACGGAAATATCTATATACGTCCGATCCGAATTGTGATTTCGGCACGATCGAGGAGATATGATGGATCGTTTTATTGCCATGGTGAAATTCCAACAGCTTTTCCCGGAACTCTCGGAGCGAGTTCAGAAATACCGCCGAATAGACAACCATACGGCATTGATCATATTATTCAGCGGAGCGCACTATGTGTTTCGCTGGGAATCAACCAAAAAGTGGACTCTGCAAACCGAGTTCGCGTATAGAAATAAATAAGGAGCAAACATGTCCATCAAAAGTACATTGGTCAAAACCGCAGCTAAGAGCGGTCTCTTTCTGAAGAAACATAGCCCGGAAATCCTGACCTATTCGGGCATCGTGCTGGGCGTCGCCGCAACCGTCACCGCATGTCGGTCGACCATGCATATCGATGATGTGAAGAAGAACCATGAAACCGAGATGAGCCGTGTCGAAACCCTCGAAAAGATGGTGGACCATGGCGATCTCGATGACGGCGATTTCACGGCCAATGAAGCGGCTTCGTCGAAGCAGATTATCTACATGCGCACCACCGTGGCTTATGCGAAGCTCTATGCTCCGACCATTATTCTGACCGGACTGAGCATCGCCTGCATTCTGTCGGCACACAACATCCTCCAGACTCGATACACGGCGGTGGCTTCTGCATTCGCTGCTGTAACCGCCAAGTTCAGCGATTACCGTGAACGTGTCGTAGCCCAGTATGGTGAAGAAGTCGATCAGAAGTTCTATCAGAACATCGACACCGTCGAAGTCGCCGACGACAAAGGCAAGGTCATCGAGACCAAGAAGGAGCAGAACGTTCAGACACTGAGTCCAACCGATAAATGGTTCGGACCGGATTCTCAGATCTGGGATAACGAATCCCCGGATATGAATACCGTGATGCTGAAGTCCGCATTGGATCGTGCTCAGAACAAGCTCGATTATACTGGGCATCTGTTCCTGAACGATGTCTATCGTCTGCTCGGTCTTCCTGATACCAAGGAAGGCGCCGTGCTCGGTTGGATCAATACGCCTGATCGCGATTCGATTGTCGACTTCGGCGTATTCGGTTGCAGCGATGATCCGTGGGATAACGTCAAGGATTGCCCATGGGATGGAAAAGAGGAGATCCTGCTTCAGTTCAACTGTGACGGTATCGTCTACGATCAGATCTGATCGTTATATTCAATATGGGAGCGTCATTGAAATCGTGGCGCTCCCTTTTATTAAGGAGAAAATCATGAAAGTTACAACTATTATTAAAATCGCCAAGGCCGCTGTCGCCGCTGTGGCTCTTGGAGTCGCCGCTGTCGGTGCGATTCGTACTGCCAAGAATGCCAAGAAGCTGCACGAAACCGCAGTGGATGCTATTCAGAAGGCTGAGAACAACGAGATCGAGTCTGACGAACAGATGCAGGAGATCAATGATAATCTGTTCAATCGTGTCGGCGATATCGTGTTCGATGCCGGAGCATTTCTGGTAGCCACTGCTGCCACCGCCATCGTCGGATATCTGTGTGTTTCGGCATATAGCGACAGGACGTGGGCCGAAGGTATAGACGCTGTTACTCGCTACGGCTGTGCCGTCACGAAGGCTTTGGCTCATCGGATCAAGGCTGAGGAGGCGTGATATGAATATCGATGAACTTAATGCGTATCACGACGAAATTGCCAATGCTCGAGAAGCGTTAGGCGACACTCATGCCGGTCCGGCTTCTCGGGCTCAGGCATCATTAGCGGCATGTGCAACATATTTCTCTCAAATAGATGACGGTGTTCTTCAAGCGACCATCAATGAACCTGAAGTCATCAACGATTCTCATAAACCGAATAAAGCTCATGAGAATTCATTCATGATGATCGGAGGAATATCAATAACATCGATCACGTTCTCTAATATCATTCATGATTGCAAATGCCTGAAAGAACGTAATGTAAAGAATATATGGTATGTGGTTAAACGCCATATTCCATATATCACGATTGGAACCTTCCTGATCATCGCTAGTATACTTCTTGAAAGGAGCGAATATGAATCGTGAGAATCTGATATTCGCTGGTATCGGATTTCTGGCTGGCGTCGCTGCAACTACCGTCGTCGGATATTTCGGTGTATATCGAAAGTATATACCGCTTCGACAGCTTGAAGACGAAGTCAATCAGCTCGAGGAGCAACGTCAGTCCAAAGGACGTCAGCTCGATGCCATGGATGCCGCTTACGAGGAACGCAAAGCGGCATACGAGAAGGATCTCCAAGAACGGTCCGATCGTCTCGATATGTACGATAACGACATAGCCGATGCCAAAAAAGAACTCGAAGCAATCAAACCAACACCAGAACAGGAGCCTGAAACCTTGACCAACGACGAAACCAAGATCTTCGCGCGATTCGAAATCCATGATGGCAATCCTCGATGGGATGGGCCGTTGACCGATGAGGAACAGGCGTCATATGATGCCTGCGAAGGTGATGAGAATCTTATTCTCGGACTGCTCACCGAAGTGAAGGAGCATCGATTCAAGAACTCCATCGATCCGAACCGAACCGCGTATATGATCGACGACTATGAGCACAAGACAGCTCCGGACTTCATCGATACGGTGTATCTTGACTACTATGTCAGAGACGACAAACTCGCCGAAGGACGAGTGCTCGTCGAACGTCCGGACGATCTTATCGATATGGCCGTGCTTGTGCAATTCGGTAAGTACGGATGGCAGGAAGATCCGAACGTCGTGATCTGCCGTAATGACACGTTCGAGACGGACTACGTGATCGAACGTCACGAAGAATCATATCAGGAATCGGTGTTCGGCATCGATCCGGATAAGATCACCTTGCCATCGCATCGAGTGCTCGAAGATATGGCCAGGAAAGCCTATGAGGAGGAGCAACATGCCTAAGAGCGAACCACATGTGAAACCATATTTCGATTGGCTTCTGGAAGATGTGGTCGGTATTGATAATGATGGATATTCCAAACTCTATCATGCAATGAATGCGATCCATTACACCTATCGTATCGCCATGGATGCCAATCGAGAAGGTGATGCTCTCGAACTCCGTGGCGATTACGAATATTACAATCATGCACCATGCGAAGCGCAATTCCAGGGAGGAGTGGTGAGCTTCCTGGAATTCCTTATTGCAGTGATTCTACGGGTCGATAATGATCTCGCACTCAAGCTGTCTCGTGCCGATTGGATGCATCTATTCATCAAAAATATGGATCTGCAAGCCTACACGGATTCATATTTTGATGCCGTTGGAGACGCATCCGAACCGGTACGACTGCTTGTCGAACGCACCATGAACCGGAAGTATAACGCCGATGGGAGCAATGGTGGATTGTTCGTCATCAAGGGATGCGATAAGGATCTTCGACGGATGCAATTGTTCGATCAGTGGACATTGTTCGGCAATTCCGACCACGATATTCCATATAAGTGGGACTAGAAAGGAGTGGGTATGGACCAAATACGAGTGACTGAAGTCAAAAGCACCAAAACCACAACCAAGGTCATTGCGAATCCTAGGGCCCGTGGATTCAAGGATCTTATTGTCAAAGGTGGACAGTTCTACGCCGTATATGATCCAGATACGCACCTGTGGTCCAGAAGTGTCGGTCGCCTCTCCGAACTCATTGATAGGGACATCAGTGAGTATATCGCAACGCATTCAGACAAGACATTGACTCCGGAATACATGGACAATATGTCCAATGGACAATGGAACCGATATCTATCCCAACTGAAGAATCTCGATGACAGCAGCATCATGCTGGATCAGAAGGTTATATTTGACAACGACAACGTTACTCGAGAGGATTACGCATCGTTCAAACTACCGTATGATCTCATCGAGGGTCCGACACCGAACTACGATCGCCTGATGGAAACGATCTATGACCCGGACGAGCGTCGAAAGCTCGAATGGGGCATAGGTCTGATCGTGGATGGCAAGGACCAGAAACGCATTCAGAAATTCTTCGCCATCACCGGTGCTCCCGGTACCGGTAAATCGACGATTCTGAATATCATTCAGGAACTGTTCGGGAACTACGTTTCGTTCTTCAATGCCAAGGAACTTGGTCAGGGATATCAATTCGCCACTGCTGCGTTCAAGAATGCGCCACTTGTGGCCATTCAAAGCGACGGCGACCTCTCAAAGATCGATGATAATTCATTACTGAACACCATTGTGTCGCATGAATATATCAAAGTCAATGAGAAAGGCGTCAAGCAGTATGATATTCCGATCAAGACAATGTTGTTCATGGCTTCGAATAAACCAGTGAAGATCACAGACTCGAAATCGGGTCTGATCCGAAGGTTGATCGACGTCTATCCATCAGGACGAAAACTCAGCAATGCTGAATATTTCGAAGCCATGGATGGCATCAAGTTCGAACTCGGTGCGATCGCCCACCATTGCCGAGAGGTCTATCAGGAATTGGGTCCGAACGCATATGGCAATTACGTGCCAACCGAAATGGTGGCAAGAACGAATGATATGTATTCGTTCTTGTCAAGCGTTCTCGACCAATTCGAAGATAACGATCATATCGATGGCCTCGAACTTTGGCGTCAATATAAGGTTTGGTGTGATGAAGGTAACGTGACCATGCGCATGAAACGTGATGACTTCCTGTTCGAATTGTCATCATATTTCAACAAGACGACTGACAACATCGTCAATGGCCGCAAGTCCACTCGTAACACCGGTTTCGAGGGAATCCGTTGGGATAAATTCGAGAAAGTGGAGAAACCGAAGCCGATCGAAGCGAGAAAACTCGAACTCGATTCGACCGATTCGGCATTCGATCGCATGGCTCAGAATTGGCCGGCGCAATATGCCGCCGATAATCCAACCGGAGGACCTCGGTTGCCTTGGGATCAGGTAACCAGCACATTGAAAGATGTGGATACCACCAAACTGCATTGGGTACGAGTACCTGAGAATCATATTGTCATCGACTTTGATCTCAAGGGCGATGACGGCGAGAAGAGCCTGGAACGCAATCTTGCCGAAGCAGCGAAGTATCCGCCAACGTATGCGGAATTGAGCAAATCCGGTAAGGGCGTGCATCTGCATTATATTTACGATGGTGACGTGACGAGACTCAAACCTCTGATCGATATCAACGTGGAATGCAAGGTGTATCGAGGGAAGTCTGCATTGCGAAGGAAACTCAGCACATGCAACGATCTCGAAGTCGCGCATATTTCCAGCGGTCTTCCTCTCAAAGGAGATAAAACCATGATCAACGAGAAAGCGATCAAAGATGAGCAGCATCTTCGCAATCTCATCAAAGGAAACCTAAGAAAGGAATATTGTCCCGGAACCAAGCCATCGATCGACTTCATATGTAAGTTGCTGGACGAAGCATACGAGTCTGGCATCCAGTATAACGTCGAAGACATGCGTCTTGATATTCTCAATTTCGCCATGAACTCCACGCATAATCGAGATTATTGCATGAAGGTCGTGGCGAATATGAAACTTCGTTCGGACGAACCCGACAGTTTGGAACCGCCAAAGCATACTGGGACGCCTGATATTCTGACATTCTACGATGTCGAGGTATTTCCGAATCTGTTCATGATCTGCTTCAAAGATGCGGGTGATGAGAAGGATCATCCGGTGAAGACCTTGATCAATCCCGATCCGAAGGATGTTCGCAAACTCTGCGGCAAGGCGCTGGTCGGATTCAACAACCGACGATACGACAATCATATGCTCTACGCATGGGGTTGGCTCGGCTATGACAACCAACAGCTCTACAACCTGTCTCAGGATATCGTGGCTGGTGGACCTCGCAGTCGAAACGCCATGTTCCAGAATGCCTACAACATCTCCTATACGGATATCTACGACTTCTCCGCAAAGAAGCAGTCGTTGAAGAAGTGGGAGATCGAACTCGGGATCGATCATCACGAACTCGGCATGCCGTGGGACAAACCGGTCGATCCGAAACTCTGGGATCTGGTGCAATCATATTGCGAGGATGATGTCCGAGCGACGGAAGCGGTGTTTAACCATCTTCATGAGGATTTCGTGGCCCGTCAAGGTCTGGCGAATCTGTCCGGCCTCACGCCGAATGATTCGACGAACCAACATACGGCACAGATCATATTCGGAGACGCGAAGAATCCGCAGAAGGAATTCCCGTTCCCGGATCTGAGCGAAACCTTTCCAGGGTATACCTTCGACAAATTCGCTGACAAGGATCACAAGTCCAAGTATTTGGGCGAGTATCCTTCCGAAGGCGGATATGTGTGGGTATACGGTATGGCTAACGGTGACAATGGCCCATATTACGGACGTCGGATCCAATGGTCTATGACCGGGAAGGACCGACTCGAACAATATCGTGAGGTCTATCGATCTCAGGATATGGATTTTGACACCATGCATCCCGATCTGGCGAAACGTCTCGAAGGATATTCATATGACGGCACTGATCAATCAATGCCTGAACTTCCGGACAAGACACTCGGCGGCATGTTCGGCAATGTCGGTTTACTTGATGTGACCAGTCTACACCCGTCGAGTCTTGAAGACATGAATTTCTTCGGTCCATACACCAAACGATTCAGCGATATCAAGGCCGCTCGTGTCGATATCAAACACGGTGATCTCGAATCCGCTCGTCGACGTATGGATGGTGCTTTGGCTCCACTGCTTAAGGAGGGTGAAAACACTAAGTCGCTTGCACAGGCGCTGAAGATCGTGATTAATTCGGTATACGGTTTGACCAGTGCGAAATTCCCGACAAAGTTCAACGATGTCGGAAATGGAGCCAACGATCGCAATATCGACAACAAGGTCGCGAAACGCGGAGCCTTGTTCATGCTTCTGCTCAAGCAGAAGGTCATGGAGCTTGGCTACACAGTCGTACATATCAAAACCGATTCGATCAAGATAGCCGATATCGATGAATATGTTGTGACATTTGTCAATGACATGGGAGCGAAATATGGCTACGGATTCGAACTCGAAGCGATCTACGACAAGATGTGTATCGTCAACAAAGCGACGTACATCGCCCATCATTGTTACGGCGATGATGGGCACGACGCCGCATCGCATGGTGGTTGGGCGGCAACGGGTGCACAGTTCGCCGTACCATATGTCTTCAAGACGCTGTTCTCTCATGAAACGATTGATTTCAAGGATCTTTGCGAAACCAAATCCGCCACGACATCGATCTACCTAGACTTCAACGAGGGCCTACCCGAGGACGAGCATCGCTATGACTTCGTCGGCAAGGTAAGTGCCTTCAGTCCGGTCCAACCGGGGTGCGGTGGAGGTCTGCTGGTCCGTGACAACGGCAACGGCGGTTATGCCGCGCTGTCCGGCACCAAAGGTTATCGCTGGAAGGAATCGAGCGTTCTCCGAGACAGTCACAAACAAGATGAAGTCGATTACAGCTACTACGAACATCTTGCCGATGAGGCACGAGATGATATTTCGCAGTATGGCGATTTCGACTGGCTGGTAAACGGCGAACCCTATGTTTCGCCGAATCCTGGAAGCAATGATCTGGTTGCTTCCTTGACTCGATAATACACAGATCAGAAAGGTCAGCTCATGAGTGTGAGCGATTTTTTAAGTTTGATGATTTCACTCGGCTTGCTTATACTCATGAGCTGGTTTGCAGACAATCATAAATTCTAAGGAGCAATCATGTCAATTACTATGATCGTTACAATTTGGGCGCTGGTCCTGATGATCAGCTTCAATCTATGGACCTATATTCCCAAGCAACGACCGATACCTCGACATTCCGATTTGTATATCGCCATGAGGGAGACCTTTGATCGTCCGGCAATGGTACCGATTGAATGTGGAAGGAAACGATGAATAAAATCAGACCCACCTTGAAAGTAGGTCTGAAAAATTTTTACTTTTTGATTATGTTGGAGAAGATTCCAATCGACGTATTTAAACCCGGTTCAAACAGGTTTAGATCACAACGATAGGTACTATCTGACCTCAGTTCAAATGAGGTTAAATCATATTATATAAAAAGAGTAAACCATGAAAACCAGAACCGAAAACTGGAGAGGATACGGTATCAGGTTTGTCGAGATCGATAATGCCTGGTGGGCTGTACTCAAGGATATTTGCGACGCGCTGAATCTTAGCACGTGGAAAGTCGCTCAACGACTCGAACCAAATATGTTGGAGAAGGTGTCAATACAAGCTGACCTACCTTCAAGTCCGGTCACCTCTAAAAACGGCGTGCGAAAGTCACAAACGATGCTCGTCGTCAACGAAATCGGCATCTACGAAGCATTGTTTGCATCTCGTAGGCTCGAAGCGAGAAAGTTCCGCATATGGGCCGGAAGCGTGTTGCAACGGCTTCGTCAGAACATCGGTCTCAAGCAATACGAGATCATGCGCATGACCGATCCCGATATTCAGGATCAAATCAATGTTATGCTCGACGATATCTTCTACGATCCGGAAAGCGATCAGCTTATGTGCTCGGTCACGGTCCAGGGCGGAGATGTCGACGTACGGCCATTCGATGAAGTATACAAAGAACAGGAGTAAAACCATGGCACTCACCACCGAAGAAGTAGACGATCTCATGCATTGCAACTGTGATGCCGAGGTCAAAGCTCTTGATTTCGATATCACGGCAAACCGGATCAAAGCCATCCTCATCTGCACTGGATGCGGTAAAATGGTATCGGTGTCCGGTGATATCGACAGGGTTTCGGATGTACGGTATGCCGAAACAGTCCGATTGGTCCAAGACGAATCGGAGGACTGCGAATGAAACTTCCATTCAAAGTCCATTTTGAAATGCAACCAACCATTGTAAAGAATAAGGAGAAAATCATGTCTGATAATGACACCACTCAGGTACTCGATGCAAACGAAGTCATCGATCAATCAAAGTCCACGCTCAAGGATGTTGTGCTCGATCATCCGGCATATCTGGCCTTGGCCGGTCTTGGCATCTTCGCCATCGGGTATCAGCTCGGACGTAACCAGGGTGTGAACTCGTTACTGAAGTTCGCGATGAGCAACTGATGTTATATTTACTCATAGGTGCCGTACTGGTTATGATTTTCGCAGCGTGGTTCCCATTGTGGTGGGACGATCATTTTTAACGCGAAAGAAACATGGACTTTAATGAGAATATTAATTCGCATTAAAGGAGTTAATCATGACCGATATTTATGTCAAGCCCGTCATCATCGACGTTGAAACTGGAGATATCATCGATAATGATTCATTTGACACCAAAATGTTGTTGAGCTTATATAAGCTCGGCTACGATTTTCAAGTCGAACAATTCAACGAACAAATTGATTCGTGGAACGAAGAGTTTGAAGGTCTTTATCCAGACATTTATAATCATCTGGATGATCCCGTCAAACAGGAGTTCTACGACAATTTCATCGTTGAACGTTGGCAGAAGATCATAGACGATTTTAATAAAATAGCATCAACGATCGTTAAGGATGCCAAACTATTTATCGAGGATCTCTGTGTCAAGATGAATGATGGCAAAGGCCATATCATCGAATTGAGAACCGTTAATCCAAATTAGTAATCGACAAAAAGACCGAGTCGCACATGCGGCTTGGTCTTTGTCTTTTGGTTATATTCGCGAACCAGACATGTCCTTTAATGAGAACTATCAAGAAAAGGAGTCAACATGTCTGTTGATATTTGCCAAGCTATCGCTGATTTCATTCTCATCACGATTGTCGTGCTGGGGATCGAAGCGGGCATTCAAGATCGTATCAAGCATAAGGATATGACTTGGTTCGCCTGGATCGGTCGCCACTGGAATAATCATAAGGAGAAGAAAGCAGCCAATAAACTAACAAAGAAACAAGACATCAACGAAACCACTTTCGCTGAGAAGTAATCATAAGCCTGAGTCGCACATGCGGCTTTGGCTTTGCTTTTAATACAAAGGAGATCATTATGCCTATCAACATCGTCAAGCGCCCGAACGGTGACGTCAACAAGATCGAATGCGAGAACGTTCGTCTGATCTGGACGAATTTCGCAGGCCGTGAAGGCAAGTACAATCCGGCCGGCAATCGCAATTTCAACATTGTCCTCGAGGAATCCGATGCCAAAACGCTTCAGGACCTTGGTCTGAACGTCAAATTCCATGAAGGCCGTGATGAAAACGATCCGGGCATCTACACGCTTTCGGTGAAGATCAACTTCAAGTCCTACAATCCTCCGGAGATCTGGATGAAGAATTCGCACGGCAATGCCCAGTTGGATGAGGATTCCGTCAAAATGCTCGATCCGCTGGTGTCCGCCGACGCCGTGACCGAGTCGTGGCTGAGCTTCAATCTGAACCATTACGAACAGTTCACCACCGCATATTTGCAGAAGCTGCTGGTGACGGTTCAGGAATCCGATTATGAAGCTCGGTTCTTCGACGAACCGGATTCAGCCATGAACACCATGACGTTCCACAAGGTGGAGAAGGACTAACCATGTCATATGATAATCGAACCCCAAGGCCTAGCGTCCTGAAGGTTTGCATCTATTCCATCCTCACCGGAGGATTATATTTCTTCTGGTGGTTTGTCAAGACCTTGTCCGGCGGTTATCGCTGACATGACATCACGACAGGTATGGGCCTTCATCGGCCTGTACCTGTCCTTTATTTTTGAAAGGCATACTCATGATTGATTTTGACACTCTCGATGGCGAGAAACTCATTGATCAGGCATCCAAGCAACATGCCGATGTCTGCAAAGCCTCGGCACAGATCGCATCTCGATACGCGGATATCTCGGATCTGGTCAAAGGCAAGCATGTCGATATGAGCGCGGAGCATCTCGAACGATACAAGTATCCGACAGTGTATTTGGACCCGGATCGTATGGAAGAGATCGAAGATGCTCACGGCAATCCGGTGATTCATATCTGGATGGAGTGCATGGATTGCACTGCCAGCGGTTTCATTGACATCAAGGATCAGGAGGAACTCCATGACAACAAGCAACGCCCGCAACCTGCCAAGTCGCAGCGAGCCAGTGGCAACCGCATGGGTGGCGGAGACGTCTCGGAAAAATATTGCTAGGGCTCGTCATGTGTCCTATATGCCAAGCAACTTCGATCGTCTCTGGGAGATCTTCATGCTGATATTCCCGGACGACGCATCGAACGTCGAATCGGCTGAGGATTTCGATGATCATTCATTGAAGCTGGTTATCAACAGAGCGACCAGGAGATTCTACGATGACGATCAATACGAAGTCGACGACTTGACCGAATATGCGATATTCACCGTGGAATTCGGCCGATGGCATCTCTGGACCAAAGGAGCGAGCCTCAATGGCGAACTATGAACCTGAAACGCCTGATTCGGACGTCTATGACAAACATGCCAAAGAAACATTCGAATATGTCTTGCCGGAACTTGCCAATAGCGTCTTCGAATACAAATCCGCTGGACCGCATGGAGTGAGCTTCATCACCGGCAGCGGCGATGTATTTCTCTGGTATGAGCTGGCGCCATATTCCAATGATCCATCACAGATTCGATGGATCCTGGAGCATGTTTGCCAGAAGGAACGTCCGGTTGAGAATACGGATCGTCCGATGGCACTGGAAACCAAATACGATTGATATATGTACACAAAGGAGCAATCATGTCCGATACGACTTTTTCGCCATTCATAACCATGTCCAGCACATCATTCTCGCCGATCATGATATATAACAGCATGTCTCTCGCTGTCGAAAATATGCGAGAATGTCAATGTGATACGCCTTTGGCTATGACCAAGCCGATGGCCGTTCCCCACAAAGGCCGCATGTACGCATGCACCAGCTGGTGCCCGTTCTGCGGAGCGACCCAACACGTCACGGCGGATGCCAAGATGTTTCTGAACACCGCTCCTGCGGATATTTGGAGACTGGATGCGGACAAGATCTACGAATTCGTCTCGAGGATCAACGATCTCGGATATTTGCCGAAGCATGCCGGGTCTGATGATCTCGCATGGACGTTCCCGCAGATGTATTCCGATGGAACGTTCTCGACGAACGTCTTCAACCTCGCCGTCGGCCGTGGTCTCACGGTCCGGGCACCGGAGTGTTATATCCTGCGAGACGAACAGCTCACGGTTTTCGATACCAAACTGCTGAACGAATTCGACCAGCTCGGAATCCTTGGACTGATCTATCCGAAGGAGCCGGCCCATGCCAACGCCTGACGAATATCGCAGCGCACGGTGCCTGCTTGGTCTCACGCAGCATCAAGTCGGCAAGATGATGAAGATCCGTCGTGAGACCGTGGGACAGCTGGAGTCCATCAATCCCGACACGCCGCGCACCTGGGAGGCATATTCGCGCTACTACGACGTGTGGCTGCGCGAGTATGCCCGTATCAAGCATCCCGACCTGTTGTTCGCCGTCGAGGCGATTCTCAACGGCAACCGTACGGTCATAGCCTGGCTTGGCGAACAAGCCGAGCCTGACAACGATCCTCGTCACGGACGTCATCGTCCGAATCGTATCGTGGAGCTCAATCTGGTGTTTCCTACCATCATGGAGACGTCACAATATCTCATCAAGCATGGCTACACCGATGAGGATCCCCATACGGTCCAGACCAAGATCTCACAGATACTGAACGGATATAGGAAACAACGGACATTATGCGGCTTCCACTTCGAAGACGTATGATGAGAAAGGATGTTTGCCATGGCTCCGGCCAGCGTATTCGACAAGGCTCACAGACAGCTATCATGCCATGCTGGAGCCTCGATCATCATCACCGATGCATGGAAAATCAGTCCCATGCAATACGAATGTCTGGCAATGTGCTCACGTTGCCGGCGACAAGTCTATGTCCCGATCTCGCGGGAAGAATACCGCAAGATGGATAATCGTGAGATCTGGCAAGAATAGGAGAACACCATGACACAGGATACCCTTACCCACGATCAGGCTCTCGAGAAAGCCGAATGGATCGACAAGCTTCGCGAACTCGGATTCGTCTGGGATGGCAACATCGACGATCAGCCGAATCTCTCGAAATGGCGTCATAAGAACATCGGTCATCTCACCGCTCGTCTGGCCTTGGTGACCGATGGTCATTTCGTGGCCATGATCTGCATTGGTCTGAGCCATGTCATGCGTCCCGATATCCATTTGGGCGCGGCGACGACGGAGGAGCTGCAACAGATCTATGATGTGGTGACGGAGAGCGAGGAGGAGTCATGACCTCAATCAGCATCGGACCATATTTGCGATGGAAGCTCAAGAACCTCGGATTCGAGTACGATCCCGTTGAGGACACCTGGTTCTGGGGATGGAAGAAGAAAGTCCGTCTCAACCTCGATCGATCCATCGGCATGTTCTGCTGGAGCGCTTCGGTGGTGACGGCCAAGGCGCCGGCATCCTATGTGGATGATCGGCATGCCATTGTCAGCTGGAATCAATCGGAAGAGGAGTTTCTCAAGCTGAAACGCTCTACCATTGCATATTATATCGGCGATATGGTGCGAAAACACAAGCCGACTGTGACGAAATGACCGAAAATGCTATCTCAACATGTGGCCAGGAAACATATATCGCGTTTCGTGCACGTATTGTGCACATTTCGCGAGGTTTCTGTGGCCACATGTTGTATTTAGCGTAAAAACCTAGTACTTTGTCCGGCTAAAGTACTAGGTTTGATATAATAAGGAGCAAAATCATGGAAATCATAGAAATCAAAGTACAGAACTGGTGCGGATACAATATTCGTTTCGTGAAGTATTGCGGAACGTGGTATGCAGTGCTCAAGGATGTTTGTGACGCGCTGAATCTTCATACTTATAACATATCATATGTTATCAATGCAAATGATCTACGAAGAATACCCGTCCCATCATCTAAAAGAGAAGCTATCGCTCAACCCATGCTGATTGTCAACGAACGCGGTCTCTATCAGGTGCTGCTGTTCAAAGATAGACGACCTGAGACGAGGCATTTCACTGCTTGGGTATGTACCATGCTCGAGCATATGAGAACTGCTATCGGGCTGCGACCATACGAAGTCATGCGCATGACCGAACCAGAAATTCAACTCGCCATCGACGAACAGCTCGATGACGTTCTCGCATATAATAAGGAGTAATCATGCCTGGTGTCAACTTACGACAGTTTCAGCACGAGTGCGTGCGGGCCCTGAGGTCGGGCAAGGTGTTGGCGGCCGGAGTTGGCGCCGGCAAGTCCATCATGGCGTTATATTGGTACGTCACCAAGTGCTGTACGGTACGGACCTCGCATAACGCCAATGGCGAACTATTCCAGATCATGCCGGGGAGTCCGGATCTGGTGATCATCACCACTGCCAAGAAACGCGATAACCACGAATGGGATGACGAGCTCTATCGCTACGCCCTGCATCAGGGTGAGAATTCGAAGAAGATGGGTAGGGTTCATGTCACGGTGGATTCGTGGAATAACATCACAAAATACGTCGATACATCGGCCGTATTCATATTCGACGAGCAGCGTGCCATCGGGTCCGGAGCCTGGAGCAAGGCGTTCGTGCGGATCGCCAGACGGAATCCCTGGGTGATGCTGAGTGCGACTCCTGCCGATACCTGGAGTGATTGGTGCCCGATATTCGTCGCGGATGGGTTCTACCGCAATCGCACCGAGTTTTTTCGTCGTCATGCAGTATATTCCCGGTACACGAAGTATCCGAGAATAGACCGCTGGATCGATGAGGACTATCTGAACCGGTGTCGTGACCGCGTGCTGGTGACCTGCGAGGTGCCGAGAGAGACCGAACGCGTGGTGCATCAGCTGACCTGCGCATATGATAAGGAGACGGTTCGCAAGGCGATGAAGACACGGTGGAATCCTGAGACGGAGGAGCCGTTCCTCAATGCCACGGAACTGTGCTTTTATCTGCGGAGGGTGATCGATACGGATCCTACACGTCTATCATACGCCGCGCATGTGGTACGCGATCATCGCAAGGTGATCATATTCTACACGCTACGTGCCGAGCTGGAACAGATTCTGAAGCTTGAGGAGGTCACTGGAGTACCGGTCTACCAATACAACGGCGGTCGGCACGATGATCTGCCTCAGGGGAATGCCTGGGTGTATGCGGTGCAGTTCCAGGCTGGATCCGAGGGCTGGAATTGCACGAGCTGCAACACGGTCCTGTATTGGTCGCTACCGTACAGCTACAAACAGGCGGAACAAGCGGCCGGCAGGATCGACAGACTCGATACGTCGTATAAGACACTGAACTACTATATCATGCGATCGTTCGCGCCTTTGGATCTGGGAATCATCCGGGCGCTTCGGAATAAGGAGGATTTCAATGCTTCCGGGTTCCTGAGGAGCAGTGCGCGACAAAAGGAGTAACTATGCCGAAAGGGAGAATGGCTGTCGTGTATATTCATACAGGATACCGAAACATACAACACGATCCGTTCGATATTCGAGAACTACATGAATGGGTAGAAAGCAAGGGGAGTTTCTGCGGAGACGATCCTGCCGGATACGGAATCGGACAAATAATCCATATTGAACGGGATCAGGTTATGTTGAGACCCGATGGATACACTTTGGATATATATAGCGAGACCCATCAGGTGATATGCCCTGATTGCCGCAAGCATCGCGAGTATGTATTCAATGCTTATGATACCTCTTCGGCGTGGTATCAGGAAACACGGTTTGACTATAGTAAGGATTAATCATGCGTATCAACGAATTCGAATTAGTTAACCCGATGAGTAATGTGCAGACTACTATTGCGAGATTGATCGATCATCGTGGATCATGCGATGATCTGTTGCCGAGACATGAGATCATCATGAGTGATATTCTGCTGTTGCAGACGGATCTTGCACATCCTGAGATATCATATGATATGACCGAGACAAAGATCAATGCCTATTGTCCTCGCTGTAAGAGACATGGATCAGGATGGATCGAGACCAATGGATGGTTTTCTGCGGTGTCGCCATCACGTGGAGTAGTGATTCGTCGTGCTATGGATGAGCTTCCTGCTCGTATGGATAGACATGGTCGTGTTTGCGGGCATCGTCGTTTGATGATATCTTCCGCGGTTCGATCGAAGGATATCACGTTCCATGTCAGGGAGGAGAACACCAGGAATTATATCTGGTTCAAGAAGCGTAAGGCTTTGGCGAAGCAGTGGTTCCCGTTGAGTAGCAGTGACGAACAGTACCATTTGGTATGGTGTCCGGACTGTTTTGCGATGACTTGCGTGGACGTAGGAAAGATGTCTTTTACGCGGTACGACCCCTCAAACGCCAGTTTTAAAGGGAGTGAATGGTACTAAAAAGCAGTTCTAAATGTGTAACGTTTGTGTGACAAAAGCAGTTCTAAATGTGTAACGTTTGTGTGACATGTGTAACGTTTGTGTGACACGAGCGAAAATGCCCTTGATGCGGTAAAAACGCCAAAATCGGTTTTGTCACACAAACGTTACACAAAAATCGGTTTTGTCACACAAACGTTACACATTTGAAAACGTCTTTTAGGGCCTGAAAACGTTGAAATTTCAACGTTTTTGGGGTTTTGAGGGTGTTTTTCTGTGTGTAATATTTCTGTGACGTACTTCTTAATCCGGTGAAAAAAAGAATATAATCATTATAATATGAAAATAAGTAAAGTATAACCTATGTCACACAAACGTTACACATTTGAAAACCACTTTTTTGCAGAAAGGAACCGTCATGACTTATTTCATCCTCGATGGCAATCGAGAAACCATTTACGAAATCGCTCACGACATGATCGGGTGCGGATGTCAACCCGGGACTCCGGTATGCATCAGTATCCCGAAGATCGATCCGGATGAACTCACACCTCAGGAACGTCGTAATTTTTCCATGAACGATTTCGTTCTGGCGTGTTATTGTTCCGGATGTCGTAAGCGAACCAAACTCATGGTACCGCTCGATAAGATCCCTCACGTCGATGCCGACGCCATCCGACAGATCGCACAGCAAATGTCGACAGAGGGGATTAATTGCAATCATGACCGAGAGAGCTGGGAAGTGACCGCACCAGTTATTCGAGATGATGCTCCGAGTCAAATCGATTTGAATGGCGTTCGCTTGTTGTTACATATCGTCTACTGCGTGAAGTGCCGGCATCTTGTACATGTGTACATTACCGATGCCCATCGAGTGTATTAGGAGGAACCATGCGTTTTCGCGAACCAATATTCGAACAGCCCATGCGAGTCATGGAAGACGATCATATCTGCCAGGACATCGACGACTATAGCTACTATGCCGGAATGCAGCTGGAGGACGCCAAGCGTGAACTCGTCGAGCATAACGGCGATGAGATCATCAAGATCGGATGGATGCATGTGGTACCGTTGCATCCGGTTCGGAAGTACCAGGATCATCCGATTAAGATAACCACGCTTCGATACGGCACTTCTGAAGTATTTCCGAACATCTATGAAGCAAGCATCAAGAAAGGGTTTAGTCTTTCTTCGTTGCGAGATCTGTTGTGTGGAAGAGGTATATGGTCGGATAACTTCGTTGCTGAATACATCTAGATCGTTGTGCACAAATGTGCACAAACATCGTCTCGTACATTTCCCATAATGGATAGAATATACATATAACTACAGGTATCTCCCGTATTTTACGGTCGGAGGTTTTCTATGGTTTTAGAGCGAGACTTCCAGCGCAAACTGGTCAAGCGATTGAGGACAGAGATTCCAGGATCCATTGTCATGAAAGCCGATGCGAACCAAGTACAAGGCATTCCGGATCTCTTGATTCTTGCGCATGGCCGATTTGCTTCACTGGAAGTCAAACGCTCTGCTACTGCATCTCATCGACCGAATCAGGATCACTTTGTCCAGAAGATCAACGATGATGGCGGCTTCGCTTCGTTCGTTGATCCTTCGAATGAAGACGATGTGGTGGATCAAGTCAAGCGATATCTATCCAAAGCCTAGGGAATCACGGCTTTTCATTTTAGGAGTTCACATGGCATTCACGTTCAATCAGCATACTGACCTTGAAGGCAAGCACGCATATTTGAGTGCCAGTCATCATGTCTGGCTCAACTACGACGATGAGCACTTCAAGGATATCTTCTATTCGAACCTCATGAAGGAGCGCGGAACGCAGCTTCACGCCTTCGCCGAGTTTGCGAATAGGATGGGCCGGAAGATGCCGCGCAATCATGAGACCATCAACGAGTTCATCAATGATGGCCTTGGATATAACATGAGTCCTGAAGTGGTGCTCTACTACAGCGAGTATTGTTTCGGGACTGCCGACCTTATCGGTTTTGATCCCAAGAAGAAACTGCTTCGTGTGTTTG
>OGRN01000223.1_pt1 | contig 56210 bp, 55 predicted proteins | sample 1553401 | NCBI WGS metagenome assembly OGRN01 (sample SAMEA2580096, study PRJEB22360) | human gut metagenome | biome: human gut; feature: human-associated habitat; material: faeces | place: Denmark | collected 2008/2010 | reverse complement strand
GCTTGGGATACAAACGCCGAAGGAGTATCATGAACAGCTGAAGGCAGCATAAAAAAGTTGCCCAGCAAAAACTGGACAACCAAAAAACTTTATATTTTTTTCACTGTCTACTTGACGGGGAGCACACCAAAAAAGTGTACGTCCCCGTTCACATATTAGTCATGCTGATTCAGCCATTCCTTCATCAGTTCTACATATTTGTCGTTGTCTTCTACGAAGCACATATGTCTGCAGGTACGGAACAGCTCCCATCTGGAATTCGGGATCCTGTCATACATATATTTTGCAATATACGGTGTACACAGGTCATTCCCTCCGCTGATGACCAGCGACGGCTCCTTGATGTCTTTCAGCTGCTCTGTCACATCATAGTCCTTCAGTGTTCCCTGAGGAGTATACTCATTTGGTCCCCATCCTACGATGTAGGCTTCTCCGCCTTTCTTTACCGGACGGCGCAGGCACTCCGGAGAATCCTCTGTCACTTCTCCTGCTGCGTGGCGAAGCATGTATTCTGTTTCAGCTGCCACATAAGCCGGATCACTGTAATCTCCGGTAGAGGTTGCCTTGTCGATAGCATCCTGCATCTCCTGCGGAAGCTCCTTGATCATACGGTGCTGCTCAATGCCCCACATCCAGGAAGCCGGCAGAGTACTGGACAGGATCAGGCTTTTCAGTCCTTCCGGATGATGGTTACATACATAATCCAGAAGCAGCATGCCGCCCCAGGACTGTCCCAGAAGATGAATCTCTGTAAGACCCAGATGTTCTCTTAAGGCTTTCAGCTCATCGATCCAGGTCTGTGCTGTCCACAGGTCCGGTCGGTTATCCACATAAGATTCACCGCATCCGATCTGGTCATACATCACAAGCTCACGGCCATCCTCTTCTGCCAGGCGGTCCAGCACTTCAAAATAATTGTGCGTAGATCCCGGTCCTCCATGAAGCAGTACCAACGGTTTTTTATTTCCCGTCTTCTTTCCTACGATACGGTAATACGTTTTGTACTCCTTGAATGGCATATATCCCTCTCTGATTTCCATATTGAAACCTCCTTTTTATTCTTCAATCATCATCTTGATGATCTCTTCGTTTGTCTCCTTCATCCCATCTTTTCCAAGTCTTCCGATGTTATGAATGGTTGCTTCTACACCCTGGGTCACGATACCGTCCCCGGCATAGAACTGCTGTCCTCTCAGATACATATTATATCCCAGGATACCTGCGTCTACTGACTCGGCAATCTTGGCTGCACAGGAAGCCTTTGCACCGTCACACACCATGCCGGATACAATAGCCAGTGCATTGACCACCGTGTGAATCACCTCTTCATATCCTCCGCCGCACAGATAAGCAATACCGGCTCCTGCCGCAGCTCCTGCACTGACAGCTCCACAGTAGGCAGAGAGGCGTCCGATGCCGGTCTTCTGATGGATCGCCACCAGATTCGAAAGAGCAAGGGCGCGGTAGGTCTTGTCCTCACCAGCCTTTAATTCCCTGGCGTATTCCAGCACCGGAAGGGAACAGGTCATCCCCTGATTGCCGCTGCCGGCATTGATAATGACCGGGAGTTCACATCCGTTCATTCTGGCATCGGATCCTGCTGCCGCTCTCGCCTTGGCCCGTACCTTTACATCGGCATCTCCATAGGTATCCAGAAGCACGCTTCCGATATTGGCTCCATAATCTCCCCTCAGGCCTTCGTCTGCAATCGCAGTATTATATTCAATCTGACGGCCGATCACTTCCCGGATATCATCCACCTCTACCGTATTGACAAAGTCCCAGATATCTTTCATGTCTAAGAGGCTCCGGTCTGTCAGACCTTCCTCGCTTTCTCCCTCCACCGGAATGTCCAGCAGTACTTCATGATCCTTTTCAATATGTACGATATTCGTATGATAATTGGCGATACGCACCTTGGAATAGGACTCCCCTTTTTTAAGTGTCACTATGATCTCAAAAGTAATCCCATTGTCCACATGCTCTACCGTAATCTTCGTATTCTGGAGGAAGTCCTTCATCTGCCGGATCTGCTCCTCGGATACTTCGGCGATCACCTCCAGCTCCTTTTCGGCATGTCCCGCAATGATACCTGCCGCTGCCGCTGCCGGAATTCCTTTCAGATGATTCGTATTCGGAACGATCACGCTTTTCACATTCTTGATAATGCTTCCGCTGGCCTCCACCTTAACTTCATCGGGAATCTCTCCCAGTATCTCTCTGGCCTTTGCCGCTGCATAGGCAAGTGCGATCGGTTCCGTACACCCCATAGCCGGAACCAGTTCTTCCTTTAATATCTGGACATACGCCTGATATTTTTCCTCATTTCGTTTCACGATTCCACTCCTTTCCCCTAACTTCTATTATATATGCAAAATGTCTGAATTCCTAGCCTTTTTCGTGGTAAACCTTCTCCATTGTAAATCCCCGTCCGCTTACCTCATTGATCTGCGTCACGGTAATAAACGCCTTTGGATCAATCTCATGCACAATCTCCCGGACGGAATACAGCTTACGGTTCTGCACCACGCACAGGACTCCTTTCTGCTCTCTTGCTCCATAACCAGTCTCAATGTGTACCATCGTTACACCGGCATCAATATCCTTTAATACCCTCTCTTTGATCTCGTCAAATTTCTCTGAAATGATAAACAGCTGGATCTGTGACTTACCAAGCAGCATGACCCGGTTCATAAGAACTGTCTCCAGAACCAGCGTCATGATACCGTACAGCACCTGCTCAGACGTAGAATCAAAAATCTGACTTCCCAGTACCAGAAAATCCACGACATAAAGCAGCACCGCCACCGGAATGTGGAACCACTTGTTAAAAATCAGCGCCAGGATATCAGTTCCGCCTGTGGAGGCTCCCACCTTCACGATCAGTCCAATTCCGACTCCCAAGAGCACACCTCCATAGAGGGCCGCCAGCATTATGTTATCTGTCAGTTCTGTGATCCCCGGAATCATCTGCGCAACTGACAGAAACGCCGGATAGGCGAAGGTACTCACGATCGTAGTCAGCGCAAACTTCTTTCCAAGGACGATGGTTCCCCAGACAAACAAAAACGCATTCACCGCAAAGATCAGAAGAGAAAGCGGAAGCGGAATCACTCTGCTTAACATCAGGCCGATACCTGTCGCCCCTCCCATGATGATCCCATGCGGAACGATAAATGCGGCGACCGAAAAAGCCAGCACCGCATTTCCGGCAAGCACGCCCAGGACGGTCTGCAGCAGTTTTAACTTCTTTTTCCCCATGTTCAAAACCTCTCTTTCTTTTGTCCTATGAAATCCCCTTCATGGTCAGCTGGATCCGTTTTTTCTTCAGATCCACGCTCAGCACCTTCACGTCTACCACGTCCCCCACGTGAACGACTTCTAATGGGTGCCTGATAAATTTTTTATCGGTGATCTCAGAGATATGGACCAGACCGTCCTGATGCACTCCGATATCAACGAAAACGCCAAAATCAATGACATTTCGGACCGTACCTTTCAGTACCATTCCTTCTTTCAGGTCCTTCATGTCCAGCACATCCGTGCGCAAAATCGGGTGGGGCATCTCGTCTCTTGGATCCCGTCCCGGTTTTTCCAGTTCTTTTACAATATCCTTAAGGGTGATCTCCCCCACACCTAATTCTCTGGAAAGCTTCTGATAATCTCTGATTGTAAGCGACAGTCCCGTCAGATTGCCATGGCGGACATCCTCCGGACCATAGCCCTGCTTTTTCAGAAGCTTCTCTGCCGCCTCATAAGATTCCGGATGCACACTGGTTCCATCCAGCGGATTGCTGCCGTCAGATATCCTTAAAAATCCAGCGCACTGTTCATAGGCCTTCGGTCCTAACTTCGGCACCTTTAACAGCTGTCTGCGGTCTGCAAATTTACCGTTTTCCTCCCGATATGCGACAATATTCTTCGCAATGGCACCGGAGATTCCTGAAATATAGGATAACAGCGGCGCTGAAGCCGTATTCAGGTCTACGCCCACACGGTTGACGCAGTCCTCTACAACACCGGACAGGGCCTCGCTTAGTTTCTTCTGATTCATATCATGCTGGTACTGTCCCACTCCAATGGCTTTGGGATCGATCTTGACCAGCTCGGCCAACGGATCCTGAAGCCTTCTGGCAATTGATGCCGCACTCCTCTGTCCCACGTCAAACTTCGGGAACTCTTCGCTTGCCAGCTTGCTGGCAGAGTACACCGAGGCTCCCGCCTCACTGACGATCACATACTGCACCTTCTGAGGAATCTCTTTTAACAGTTCTACGATAAACTGTTCTGATTCCCGGGAAGCTGTCCCATTTCCAAGAGAAATCAGGGTTACATGATATTTTTCAATGATCTTTTTCAACAGATCCTTGGACGCCTGGATTTTCTTCGGCGTAGTGGGCGCCGTCGGGTAGATAACCGTGGTTCCGATCACCTTTCCGGTGGGACTTACTACTGCAAGCTTACATCCGGTCCGGAATGCCGGATCCCATCCAAGGACCGTCTGTCCTACGATAGGCGGCTGCATCAGGAGCTGTTCCAGATTCTTTTTAAACACTTGGATGGCACCGTCTTCTGCCTTTTCCGTCAGTTCGCTGCGGATCTCCCGCTCAATAGCCGGGGCGATCAGCCGCTTATAGCTGTCCTGGACTGCCATCTCCAGGACCGGCGTTGTATGAGGGTTATCTGCTCTGATTACTTTTTTCTTCAGATAGCGGATGATTTCCTCCTCCGGCGCCTCTATTCTGACCGTCAGGAACTTTTCCTTCTCACCCCGGTTCAGGGCCAGCACCCTGTGCCCTGCCAGTCTTCCTACCGGCTCCTCAAAATCATAATACATCTCATAGACCGACTCTGCTTCAGGATCCTTTGCCACAGATACAACCCGTCCTCTTTTCATAGTCGTAAGCCGGATCCACTTCCGGTAGTCTGCCTCATCTGAAATACTCTCTGCTATAATATCCTGCGCGCCGGACACAGCATCTGCCGCACTGGCAACGCCTTTTTCCTCATCCACATAATCCAGCGCCAGTTCCTCCACCGGACGCTCTGCCTTTTGCAGCGTGATCAAAGCCGCCAGCGGCTCCAGTCCTTTTTCCCTGGCAATAGAAGCCCTTGTTCTTCTCTTCGGCCGGTAAGGGCGATAGAGATCCTCCACCGCTACCATGGTATCCGCAGCCAGGATCCGGGTTCTCAGCTCTTCCGTCAGCTTGCCCTGTTCTTCAATGCTTCCCAGCACCTGCTCCTTCTTTTCTTCCAGTCCCCGCAGATAGGTAAGCCTCTCATGAAGCGTCCGGAGCTGTTCGTCATCCAATGTACCGGTAGCTTCTTTGCGGTATCTGGCAATAAAGGGAATCGTATTTCCCTCATCTATCAATTTAACGGCAGCATCCACCTGCCATTTTTTCACACCCAGTTCTTCTGTGATTTTCTGATTGATATCCATGCAATGATAATCCTTTCTATTTTTACACCGAAACTAATTATAACGAATATTTCAGGGTTCCGCAACAGTCCTGAGCATACCGAGTTCACTCTGTTTTCTTGAAAAAAACAGGGGGCCATGCTATACTGATAGCAGTCTGAAATTAATAAAGAAAAGGGAGTTTCGTCTATGGGAACAAACACACAGGAACTTTCAAAACAACAGCTGAAATCACGGGAGACAAAGGCCCGGATTTTTAATGCCGCCAGGCAGATCCTGCAGCAGCAGGGCTATGAAGCGCTGTCTATCAAAAACATCTGCGAAGAAGCAGGTGTGTCAAATGGAAGCTTTTATCATCATTTCAAGACAAAGGATGACCTTCTTTCTTATTATATTGAGGAACAGCCCAGCATCAATCCGGACTACCTGGATCTTCCAAAGACCGCGGAAGATGCCAAATCAGCCATTATTCACGTTTATCTGAACTATGTTCATTATTGCCGGGAACTGGGTGTGGCATTCATGTCCAACTACTATACCCCGAAAAATCAATCACTGAATCCGTTGATCCGTACAGAACGCCCCTATCCTATCGTGACGGTCCATGATTATCTGCAGAGGGCCATCGATGCCGGGGTAGTCACACTTCCTCTCCCGCTTGAGGATGTGACAACAGATATCCGGATGATCGTAATCGGCAATGTATTTGAATGGTGTCTGAAAAACGGAGACGCAGACTTTGAGGGGAACATGGAGCGGTCTTTAAAGGTATATCTGGACGGCCTGTTTTAGCAAGCCCCGGAAAGGAGCATAAGATCTATGTATCACTTTATTGTAAATCCGGCCGCCAGATCAGGTCTTGGAAAAGAGACCTGGAAAAAGCTGGAAGCTCTTTTAAAGCAACAGGGGATTCCCTACCATGTTTATTTTACCCGTTATCGGTCCCACGCCACAAAGATTGCATCACAGATCACCGCAGACGGCGCCATGCATACACTGATCGTCCTGGGCGGAGACGGCACCGTCAACGAAGTCATCGACGGCATTGCCTGCCTCTCTTCCGCAGAGCTTGGATATATTCCTCTTGGATCCAGCAATGATCTCGCAAGGGGGCTTGGACTTCCCTCTGATCCTGAGGAAGCCCTGTTTCCTATTTTAAATGCGCCTGCCGTTCCCATCGATGTAGGCTGCATCCAATACCGTGGCAAATCACGGCGGTTTCTGGTAAGTACCGGAATCGGGTTCGACGCTGCCGTCTGTCATCAGGTGATGGTCTCAAAACTGAAGCCCTTTCTCAATCGTTTTCATCTGGGGCGTCTGACTTACGCAGGCGTGGCTCTGCAGCTGATGTTTTTCCTGCGGCCCGGAAAGATGAAACTGATCCTGGACGGGACGAAGGAGGTCTCTTTTAGCAAGGTTTACTTCGGCGCTGCTATGAATCTGCCTTATGAAGGCGGCGGATTCCGTTTCTGTCCCGACGCCCGCTGCCGCGACGGGCGGCTGGATATCATCGTCCTGGCAAATCTTCCAAAGTTTAAGGTCCTGTCACTGCTGCCTACCGCTTTTTTGGGTCTTCACACCCGTTTCCGCGGAGTTTATACCTATACCTGCCGCAGTGTGGAATTTATCAGCGACCGGGAACTCGCAGTACACACTGATGGCGAACCAGTCCTTTACCAGAAGCGTCTGAAGGTTTGTCTGGAAAAGGAAAAACTTCCTGTGAAAATTATTAACAAATAGTGAAGATTATTGTTGATTCAATTTTTTCATGTTATAATCCATGAAGAATCCGGAATATAATATTTCATAAAATCAGCAAAAGGAGCATCTACGATGAAAGCGATAAAAGCGGCCGGAAAAATACTCAAAAAATACAGCCATGCATGGGTCTTTTTATACGTATTTATTTATATGCCATGGTTTACTTACCTGGAAAAACGCACAAACGTACAGTATACAATGGTACACTCTCCGCTGGATTCTTATATTCCTTTCGTAGAATATTTTGTAGTACCCTACCTTCTGTGGTTTGTGTTCATCGCGGTAACCGGACTTTATTTCTTCTTTACTGAAAAGCAGAGTTTCTACCGGATGGCTGCATTTACGATCACAGGCATGACATTGTTTCTGATCATATGCACGTTTTTTCCTAACGCTCAGAACCTCCGGCCTCACACATTTGCACATGATAATATATTTGTAGACATAGTCAAGATCATCTATTCCATGGATACGCCCACCAATGTACTGCCAAGCCTCCATGTATTCAACTCTCTGGGAGCAGCCATTGCCGTTGCTCACAGCAACAGGCTTAAAAGGCATCCGGCAGTACGCTATGGCGCATATCTTCTGGCCAGCCTGATCATCCTGTCGACAGTCTTCTTAAAGCAGCATTCTGTCACCGATGTTTTTGCCGCATTTGCCATGGCAATCCTGATCTATCCTCTGGTCTACGTTATGCAGGAGAAAAAAGCACCGAAGCTTTTGAAACAGCCTATATAAGAATAGAAACAAATGTGTTATAATGATAGAAATTATGTACCATAAGGAAGGAGATATAAAACATGTACGCAGAATTTACCGATAATCTGGTAACTGGAAATGAAATGATCGATTCCCAGCACAAAGAACTGATCGAACGGATGAACAAGCTGCTGGAAAGCTGTGAACAGAGTAATGATAAAGCTGTTGCTGTAAAGACTCTTGACTATCTTGCAGACTATACCGACTATCACTTCTCTGCAGAAGAGCAGCTGCAAAGAGAGATCGAGTATCCTGGCTTTGCAAAGCACCATGAGCAGCATGAAGCATTCCGCCAGACCATCAAGGAACTGGACGAGATGCTGGAGGAAGAGGAAGGTCCTTCCAACGCCTTCGTAGAAAAAGTTCAGGAAAATATCGTAAACTGGTTCTATACACACATCCAGGGATTTGACCGTTCCGTAGCAGAATACAAAAACATGCGCGAAAGCAGCGAACGGCTGTAATTTTACACAGATGCAAAATCCTCCTGCTGTTAAAAACAGCGGGAGGATTTTTCTTTCCTGTCTACTCCTTTTCTATCCCGGCATGCCGGGTATACGTCTCGAACGCCGACGGAATGGGATATGCTTTTCCGATCTCCTCTGGGAGCGCAAAAAGGAATCTCTTCTCATTTGTTTTTTCCAATTCATCTACAATGATCTCATAACCAGTCATATGCCACTCGATATGGCTGAAAATATGCTTTGCAGAATCGAGAGGCCGGATCCGTACAGGCGCAAGGCCGATCTTTTTGCAGTACGCCGCTGCCTCATCCATGGACAGATGGCCGTCCACATTGGGGAACTCATACAGGCCTGCCAGCAGCCCTTTTCCGGGACGTTTCCGTATGGCAATCTTTTTGCCGTCTTTGAAAAGAAATACCGTACGTTTTTCAATCTTCCGATTTTTCCCTTTGCTCCTCACCGGAATCTCATCTGTCAGCCCCTGTTTTCTGGCTTCGCAAAGACGGGCAAGGGGACATTCTTCACATTTCGGCTCTCCGTTTGGTACACAGACGATTGCCCCCAGCTCAATCAGACCCTGGTCAAAATCTCCGGCCTGCCCTTCCGGGATCACCCGTTCCAGTTCCTCTTCAATCTTTTTACGCACCGACTGCTTCATGATATCCTCCCGGCTTGCTGTCAGTCTGGATATCACCCGGAGGACATTTCCATCCACCGCCGGCTTGGGAATGCCAAAGGCAATGGCACTGACAGCCCCTGCCGTATAGCTTCCAATTCCCTTCAGCGAGCGGATCTCTTCATAGGTATCCGGAAATCTGCCGCCATACTTTATCATTACCTGCTGCGCTGCTTTTTGCATATTGCGGACCCGGTTATAGTAGCCAAGGCCCTCCCAGAGCTTGAGCAGAACGTCTTCACTGGCCTCTGCCAGATCCCTGATCTCTGGCAGGCGTTTCAAAAATCTTTCATAGTAAGGCTTCACGGCTTCCACCCGGGTCTGCTGCAGCATAATTTCTGACACCCATACCCGGTAGGCGTCCGGATTCTTTCTCCAGGGCAGATCTCTTTTGTTTTTCTGATACCACTCAGTCAGGGGATCCACCATCTCATACAGGACGGGATTTTCCAGCACTACCGGAACCTCATCCTGAATATGGATCTCGTCAGGCCTCACCTGACAATCATAGGCTATCACCTTCACGCCGTCCCCGGCCGCTCTCTTCAGTGCCTCTGCAAAGGCAGGATGCGTGTCTGTATTCGGTGTAAAGTACCGGACGTCCTTCATCTGGATCACAAAAAATACATAAGCCTGATATCCCTTTTTCACCGCCCGGGCCAGTTCTTCCACATGTTTTACCGCCCGTTCACTGGGTGCGTCAGGAAACCGGACCTGGCCATCCTCTTCCAGAGTCACACCTTTGACCTCGATCAGGATCTTTTCCCCGTCCGCCTCCACATAAAGGTCAAACCGGGAATTCCCATACGTGTACTCCGGCTGGATCCTGGTTACCTGACAAAACAGATGTCCTTCCTCCAGCCATTCCTTTACCAGCTGGTTCGGCGCCTGGGAATCCATGTTGATCAGCCGGCTTCCCTTTTCCACCGCGATCAGATCCCACTTCGTCTTTCTTTCAGAGTTTCCGGCACCCGCCACATATACTGACGCCCCCGGCTTCAGCAGCTCCCGGCATCTTCCTGTATTTTTTACGTGTACCGTCTCTTCTTTTCCCCGGATCTTGACTTTTGCGATAAAACGGTTGGGCCGGGAACAAAAGATCCCCGGCTCTATATCTGTATATTTCATCTATGCTTCTCCCTTATCGGGCCATTGTCTTTCTTTCAGCAGCGACAGAATCTCTCCTGCGACCTCCTCAGTCCTTGGGACCTTTTGGGGATAGCTACAGACATATTTCGGATAACTGCTGTTCTTAAGCCCTTCTACCAGTATAATATCTGCCTCCGGAAAATGCAAAAACAATTCTTGCTCCGTAATGCCTTTGCACTCTTTTGTCACCAGAAACCTGTGATCTGAGAACACTGCCGTCCCATAAGCCCCTGCCTTCCTGTGGCAAAAGCTGTCTGTCCCCGGCACATCTGGCTCAAAGTCGTGTCCGTCATGTTTGACAACCGCCACCTTGTATCCCTTTTGGGTAAGTACGGGAATTAATCTAGTGATCAGCGTTGTCTTTCCAGTATTTTTCAGGCCGCAGACACAATAGATCAACGGCATCTTCCCAGCATCCTGACCCATATCTTCTCCCCTTTCCTAAGTCCATTCTTTTTCCCTTCCACCTCGGCCAGACAGTTACAGTCCAGCATAGATCCAAATACTCCGGATGCATGTTTATCCGGAAAACAGACTTTTCCATCTTCCCATCTGGCCCGTATCATACGAAGGCCCTGACAGGATCTGCTAAAGTCGGTTTCAAGAACTCCCTGCCGGTACTCCGGCTCATACCAGCTGCTGCCCGTCAGTTTTTTCTGCACCGGCCGGACCAGAAGCTCCAGATGCACCAGGACTCCAAAAGGATTGCCGGACAGGGCGATCACCGGGATATCTCCATACATGCCGGCCATCGTAGGTGCTCCCGGCTTTACCCGGACTCCGTGAAACAAAAGCCGGATTCCCAGATGCTCAAATACCTCTGGCATCAGATCTTTCTCTCCCACCGACACGCCTCCGCAAGTCACGATCAGATCGGTTTTCCGGCTCATTGCCTCAATCGTTCTGGCTATCTGCTCTACATCATCCCCCAGACAGCGGGTACTTACTACCTCAGCTTCCATTTCTTCCATCCAGTTCCGGATCAGATAGCCGTTGGAATTATATATTTTTCCAGGCTGCAGTTCCTCGCCCGGCTCACAAAGCTCATCGCCTGTAACGATGATTCCTGCACGAACCTTACGCCGTACCGGTATCCTGTCATATCCCATGGCCCCGGCCACTCCGGCAGCGGCAAAATCCACATGCCTGCCTTTTTTCAGAAGGACTTCTCCCTTCTGAAAATCTTCCCCTCTGGGGCAGTAATTCTCCCAGGGCTCCAGTGACTCATAAATTTCAACGATATCCTCTCCCACAGAAGACGTATGCTCCTGCCGGATCACCGCATCTGCGCCGTCCGGTATGGGAGAGCCCGTCATCAGGCGTATCGCTTGCCCTTCGCCTACGGCTTTCCCTGCGGTTCCCCCGGCATAGATTTTTTCTGTCACTTTGAGATGCACCGGATACTCCCTGGAAGCCCCCTTACTGTCCTTTGCACGGATAGCATATCCATCCAGCGGCGATCTGGCAAAGGGCGGCTGATCCGTCTTTGCCGGCAGATCTTCTGCCAGGAAGCGCCCTTTTGCCTGCGAAAGCGCCTCCTCTTCCGTCTCCGGGATCTCTTCTACAGACTCTTCCAGAAGCTTTCCGGCCTCTGAAACAGAGATCCACTGGATCTGCCGGTATTCTTCCGGTCTGTTAATATTCATCAATTCCTTTTCTTCCGGTCTTTCCACGGTGACATACTCCTCCTTCTCCCACAGACTACGAAGCCGGTAATCGCCTTTCTCCAGACACGCTTCCAGCCCTGGCAGCATCTCCTTTGTATAGATTCCAGGCAGAGGGGATACCTCTCCCTTTTCTCCTTTAAGAAGCACTGGCATGCCTGTATCCTCATAGACACGCTTCATCTCCAGCGCCACTGCCTCCGATAAAAATATCATATCACAGGGAATCACAAATACGGCATCTTCTCTGCATTTTTTTAAAACAGAAGTAATCCCTCCCATGGGGCCGGTCACTGGAAAGAGATCTCCCACCACCCAGTCCTCCTCCAAAGGATAGCACGCCGGATCTTCCACAGACAGATAAATCCGGGGAAATGTTTTTAAATTTCCCCGGATCAGATCCAGAAAACGCTTTCCCCGGTAAGTCAGAAAGGCTTTCTTTTTCCCGCCCATCCGGCGGCTTTTCCCTCCCGCCAGGATGCAGCCCGCGATTTTTCTCATGCGTTTTCTTCCTCCATCTGCACTGCTCCTGTGCAGCAGACACTTGTGCAGGCAGGTTTCCGTCCCTGCCGCAGTCTTTCGATACAGCCGTCACATTTTTCGACTTTCCCGTTCCTGTTGAAAAAGATGACATGCATCGGACAGACGTCCTCACAGGCCCTGCATCCGATACACTTCTCCTGATCCGTCAGGATGAGCCCGTATTCCTTTTCCCTGAAAATCGCACCGGTGGGGCAGGCTCTCATGCATGCACCGCAGTGGATACATCCAGGGCAGATTTTTTTCTGAAATCCAACTGACTCATCCACCAGCTTTTCAATCCTGCGGAAGCTGTCCGCATCCTTTTCCTCCGGTCTGTGATGCTCTGCAATACATGCCACATAGCAGGCAAAACATCCGGTACACTTATTTCGATCAAACTTTACTTTCATAGCGCCCTTTCTATCCTGCAGAAATAACTTTTAAATCCCGGAAATCCGGATATCGGATCCAGATAATCCTTTCCAATCAGTTCATTTGCATCGCCCTGCGGACTACCGTGATAAATATAGACCACTCCGGGTTTTCCGCCCACATGCCAGGCTGCCTTTGCAGTCAGCTCCCCGGCCGGAGATTCCACCCGCACCATTGCCCCATCTTCGATCCCGTACTTTTTCCCATCCTCTGGATGGATCTCCACAAGGGGCGCGTCTTCGATTCCGGCAAGCCAGCTTACCCGGTATACCCTCGAATGGAAAAACTGAGGTTTTCTGCTGCCGGTGTTCAATATCAGGGGATAACGTTCCTGATCCACACCCGATATCTCCCGGAAATCCCGATAAACCGGAAGTCCTGAGTATCCGTGGCTGTCTGCATAGCGCTCCAGTACCAGGGAGCGGATCTCGGCCTTTCCGGATGGTGTGGCAAACGGTTCCTTTTCATAAGTTCTTTCTGCAGCAGGATAAATATTTTTTCCCAACATTCCTTCCGGATGGCTTTTCAGTTCTTCCAGTGTCAGTCCTGACGGCTTCAGAATATACTGCATATATGCTTCGTATCCATGAGAAAGGACTTCGTCTTCAAGGCCCATACGCTTCATCACTTCCATGATGATCTGGATATCATTTTTTGCCTCTCCCAGGGGTTCTACCGCCCGACCGGAAAAATAAAACCTTCCACCCGGCTTTGCCTGTACTTCTTCCCGTTCATAGGAAGTGCAGGCCGGGAGCACCAGATCTGCCGCCTTCGACGCCTCTGACCAGAACATATCCGTATTCACATAAAAATCAAGCTTTGTAAGCGCTTCCAGAAGATGCCCCGGCTTCGGCCACATCCGATGGTTCATGCCCGCGGCAAATACCGCCCTGACCGGATATGGGTCTTCTTCCAGAATATAATCTGCAAGCCTTGTACACTGGGCCTCCTGGCAGGGAAGATCAAACCATGCAGGGAAATCTTTTTGTCCAATGGCTTCTTCTCCGTCATATCGTTTTACTTTTCCAAATTCGGCCGCAGGAGAGGAGGGGCCCGGCTTTGTCCGGTTACCTCCCACAACGTCATAATTACCCGTCAAAGCGATCAACGAAAATACCGCCCGGTAATTCTGCACTCCATTCATGTGATGCACCACAGGCGATGCCGAAAACATCAGCGCCGCCGGTCCGTTTCCGGCATAGAGTCTCGCCGCCTCACGGATCTGTTCTGCCGGAACGCCTGTAATCTTTTCTGCCTTCTCTGGTGGAAACTGCTGTACATATTCCCTGTATTCTTCAAACCCGAATACATAGTTTTCCACAAACTCATGATCGTAGAGGTCTTCCTCAATGATCACCTGTCCCATAGACAGTGCCAGCGCGCCGTCTGTCCCCGGTGTCAGCTGGAGATGCAGATCGGCGTCATGGGCTGTCACGGTATGCCGGGGATCCACATCGATGATCTTAACGCCCCGTTTTTTCAGTGCCTGATAACTGGCGCTGGTGGTCGTTTTCGTATGATACAGATTGGAGCTCCAGATCAGCAGGGTGTTCGTATGCGCCAGGTCCGGGCCGCAGATGGCGTTCCCATAGATAGATCTCCAGGCCAGAGCCGCCGCCTGAAAACAGGTGCTGGACTCTGTACAGAAGTTCGGCGAACCATAGGCGTTGGAAAACCGCAGCATAGCCGGGCGGAACCATTTGGGATATCCCACATAGAATACAGCCGCCTTTGCCCCATAGGTTTCCCGGATTTTCAGCATATTTTCTGCAATAATATCATATGCCTCGTCCCAGGAGATCCGCGCGAACTTTCCTTCCCCTTTTTCTCCGATCCTCTTCATGGGGTACAGGATCCGTTCCTGGTTGTACTCAAACTGAGCAGCAGCGGCTCCTTTGGCACACATACCGCCCTGCTGCATCTTTGTATTTTTTCCTCCTTCTACGGAAACCAGCCTGCCGTTCTCCACATAGGCGTCTATCTCACAGCAGGCTCCGCACACAGCACAGGAGGTTTTTACAATCTTTGTTTCCGACATCACTATTTCCTCATAAACTTTTCAATCTCACGATTTACACGATTTCTCAAGGTGATCAGATACATGTCTGACTTCGGGTACCGGCGGAAAGTCAACGGCTCTGCCAGATCTCCCTCGATCAGCTCCATGACATGTTCTTTTGATGTCAGGCTCTCCAGAAGTTCAAGAGCCCGAAGATCCGTCAATGCCTCATAATGTACCATCATACGGAGAGATTCTTCCGGATGTCCGTCAGCGCCCGGATATACCAGGAAGGGATCTCCAGACGGGAACGCATTGCCGGCATCCGTCACCTCATAAGGGTTAATGTGCTCGATGGAAAACTGGCTGTTATAAAAATTATAACCCCAGTGCAGGATCCCGATGATGTCGTATTTATACAGCTGTACACCGTAGATCCTGTTTCTTGCCGACGGCATGGACATAAATCGGTTGCTCACCTCATAAAACTGTCCGGTACAGTAATAGGTCCACATATCTGTCAGACCATGGGACAAAAACTCTTCGATTTCATTATTTCCAGGGATCGGCTTGTCTACCAGGCCATGCTTGTAGAACTCATAGCTTGACAACGCATCGAAGGTATGGAACCCTTTCAGCAGATCTCCCAGAGATTCCTTTGCCGCCCTGTAGCTCTCCAGATGCTCTTCTCTTGGTTCATCGGAAATATGGAAATAAGTGTTTTCTGCGATCCCCCATTCCCGAAGTTTCTCGATGAGCTCCGGCAGAAAGCTGTGAAGGAAGTTTGTGTATTCACCTACCGCTGGTGTATGCCAGCCGAAGATTTTCTCCTCTTTTCCATCCACCATGGCCACTACCTTAGGCGCATACTTCGCTCCCCACTGAGAGAACAGATGAGACATTTCAAAATATTCAATCCCATATTTTTTACACAGATCGATCCAGCGCTTTACCTGGTCAAATCCAAACACATACGCTCCATCCTTCACTTCTACATCCACAAGCTGAGTGGTCGTCCTCTCCAGCCCCACAGCAGTGTCCAGAGGAGAGGTAAACAGCGGTACCAGCATCATATTTCCGCCCCGGTCTGCATACTCCGCAAAATAATTTTCCAGGATCTGCCAGTGTTCTTCAGAAAACACATCCACATGATAGTAGTCCGCAAGACAGTCGGCATGCATCCATTCTGTGTGCATGATCTTCTGCTTCGGAAGCACAGTTCCAATGACATGAATCTTCATCAAAGCCTGGCAGACAGGCTTCTCTTCCTTGAGCAGCTGGATCTCAATCTCATGATCTCCTGCCGGGATTTCTTCCGTTACTTTCACGTCAACCCACAGGCTCCGCCACTGGTGAGAGCAGACGACCACCTTCCTGTCCTCTCCAAGATCCCTTAACAGATCTGGATACAGTCCGGATGTTGTCTTCAGATAATTGTCGTCTACAATGCCGTTCGTGGCTCTTCCTACCGGTACCTGTTCTACGGTACGCACCCGGACCCACTTTTCAATGTCGGATATTACCCGGACCTCCAGCCGCTCTCTCATAAAACAATCCCCGGTATACGCCGCCTGAAAGGATACTGTCTCTCCCCACAAAGAGCTTAGTGCGAGGCACTCCGGCCTATAGACCGGCGTCTCGTCCGGAAATACCTTTTCCAGGGAACTTAAAAGCTTCATCTCATAATTAATCTCTGTTTGTCTTCTCATGGAATGTTCTCCTTTTCATACCTCTATTTTATGCCACTCATGGTCATTCCTTTAATAAACTGTTTCTGGAACAGGATAAAGATAATGATCATCGGCATCATGATCATGGTCGCTGCCGCCATAGTCGCCGACAGATCCGACGTCCTCTGGCTGTTAAAGATTACAAGACCCAGCGGCAGTGTCATCTTATCCATATCGTTCAACATCAGAAGTGGATTCAGATAATCGTTCCACTGCATCATAGCCGTAAAAATCCCGATGGAGCCGATAGCCGGTTTGATATTTGGCAGGACCACGCTCCAGTAGATGCGAAGCGGCCCCGCCCCGTCAATCTTTGCTGCCTCGCAGATACTGTCCGGCACATCAGAAATAAACTGTCTGGCAAGATAAACCGAAAAACCGCTGACCAGTCCAGGCACGATCAGAGCCCAGACGGTATTAAAAAGCCCCAGCTTCTGAATCATCAGATATCTTGGGATCATTGTCACCTGAGGCGGCACCATCATGGTCGCCAGAAGCAGGATAAACAATGGCTTTTTCGCTTTAAACTCATATTTTGCAAATACATATCCCATTAATGTACTGGTAAGGATTACCGCCGCTGTCACGCAGAAGGTGACAAAAAGGCTGTTTAAAAGCCACTGGCCGATAGGAGCCTTTTCGAATGCGGAAATATATCCCTCTATGGTCCATTCCTCTGGGAAAAACTTCGTCCGGTTGATCCGGATCTCTGCATTGCTCTTAAAAGATGTCAGAATGGTCCATACCATAGGATACATCATCACCGCTGACAAAGCTGTCAGAAACAGGATGATCAGATAGTGATATTTTTTATAGATATTCTTTTCTTTCTTTTTCATTATTCGTAACTCCAATCCGCCCGCATCAGCTTATTCTGTACCATCGCTACCGCAAACACGATCACAAACAGGCCTGCCGATACTGCTGAAGCATATCCCATATCATAGTTTGTAAAGCTCATCCGGTAGATATAATTACTCAGCACCATGGCAGAATTATCCCGGCCTCCGTCCGCCGCAAAAATACGGAACTGTGCAAACATCTGAAAATAGTTGGCCATGGTCATCACCGCTACAAAGGCAAATGTGCGCCCCATCAGAGGGAGCTTGATAAACAGAAAGCTTTTTACCGGTCCGGCGCCATCGATCCTGCCCGCCTCGTCAAACTCCGCCGGCACACCTTCGATCCCCGCCGTAAACAACACTACATTATAACCGATATCTGCCCACAGAGTATAGACGATAATGATCACCATAAGAGCTGTTGTCGTCAGATACCAGTTCTGGGCCTCCAGCCCGAACAATCCGCGGATCTGATTGATCAGGCCGCCGTCCGTCTCTACGATCCCGAACTTCCAGACCATGGATGTGCCTACCATCGGTGCGATACATGGAATGAAGAGGATCGTCCGAAACAATGTCTTGATCCGTTTTGACGGCAGAACAGAAATGATCTTGGCCAGGAACAGGGTGATCACGATATTTGCCGCCACGGCTGTGATGCAAAAGAACAAAGTATTCTTCACGGCTTTCCAGAACACCTCATCCTGAATCAGACGTTTATAATTATCAAGTCCAAGGAACAGCTGCTCACTGTTGGCCGGATTGTAATCATAAAAAGAGATCCCTAATCCATATACTACCGGAAATATAGAAAAAATCAACAAAAACAAAAAGCCGGGCACCAGAACTGCCGCGACAAAACGATTATTTTTCATAAAAATGTTCCCTTCATACGCATAAAGGCAGAGAGCCCTGATGAGAAGGCCCTCTGCCGTATATCATCTTATTCCTGTGAGTAGCTTAACTGGCACTCGTCTGTGATCTGCTGTGAAGCTTCTGCAAGCGCAGCCTCTACATCCGGATTGTCTTCATCGCACAGGTCAATGAACATGTCATTGAAAATGTCTCTCATTGCGGAGGTGTTATATGGTCCCATCCACTGTCCGTAAGGCATGATGTCCAGCACGAATCCGATGTTTGGCATTGCCTCTCTGTATTCTTCATTATCCAGAAGAGATTTTCTCGGCGGCAGCTGGCTGCAGGCGATATTGTGCTGTACCAGGTTCTCAGGCTCGCTGAAGAACTTTACGAAATCCCATGCCGCATCCACATTTGCACTGTTTGCAGGTACCATCAGTCCCCATCCTGTCTCAGATGCGAATGCCATCTGATCACCATACTGAGGAACCGCAACATACTCATAATCCTCTCCATAGGTCAGATCATAGACGCCTGTGCCATCTCCGATAGCCCAGGAACCTACAGATGCCATGTAGCCTTTACCCTGATAAACATCGTTGTAGCAATATTCACCATTTGTCAGGTTCTCCAGATCACACTCGCCATCCTGAACCATGCTCAGAATCTCTTCCATGGCAGTCACACCTTCTGGTGTGGCAAAGTTGATAGAATTGTCCTCCTGGAGATACTGTCCTCCCTGCTGCAGGATCATAGCCAGGTAGTTACAGATCAATGCGTCTGTATCGATCATCATAAATCCTGCCGGGTCTACCACCGAGCCATTCTGAACAGCCAGTTTCTTAGAGGTTGCCCTCAGCTCATCCCAGGTCTCCGGATAGGAAACTCCTGCCTCGTCAAACATTTTCTTATTTACGATCATTCCGCCGTACTCCAGGTTAAACTCCATCGGCACGCCGTAGTATTTGCCTTCCTTTGTGTAAACACCAAGCGTCGGCTCCAGATAATCCTCCTTCATCTCTGCCGACAAATCTTCCGGAACTTCTGATAATGCATCAGACTCAATGAAAGACGGTGCGGTTCCTCCCCATACGGCAATAATATCCGGCCCTGCCGTACTGGATGTCAGCGCTGTCTGGATCTTGTCATTATAGACATCAAACGGATAATCCTGTACATCTACGGTATATTCCGGATTCGCCTCTTCAAATTTTGCTGCCATATCTTTGTATGCTTCCACCCATGGCGCATTGTCATGGCACCAGAATGTTAATGTGGTCTTTCCGTCAGAATCCCCTCCGGACTCCTTCTCGGAAGAACCTCCTGCACATCCCATCAGCAAAGACGCTGTCATTGCGCTGCATAACAGGACACTTACAAGTTTCTTTTTCATAACTTTCTCCTTTTACTGCACATTAAATATAGTAATGGTATGGTTCTTATCTAGTATATCAGCTTCCTCCGGCATCGGGCAAATTGTTTATTTATATGTATTTATCAAGATTCTCTATAACTCCGATGCCGATCCCCGGATCCTTTCCTTCCAGTACATAGGCTTTTGCCTTTTTCTGGAGAGACGTATGCTCCGGATATCGTGTTTTATCTTCCAGCACCTCTCCGAAAATCCTCTGCTCTGCCTGAGGAAATGCATAATGTACCTTCACGATCCGGAACAGATTCTGAAACCGGATAATATTACTGTTCTCAGGGAGCAGTTCCTTTAAAGCCGGCGATAAAAGCCAGGAATCACACATATAAAATGCCGGCTTTTCCTTCTCCCTTCCTGCAAAGAACTCTTCTGCCCTGCGAAATGACTCCAGGCACTGCCCGTAATCCAGCGGCCCGTCCTCTGGAATATGTACATTTAATCCCTTTGTGCCGGCTTCGATCCGGACCCCGTTTCCTTCCAGGGGTTCCTTTCGTTCTACGGGTTCAAACTGCAGCCGTCCAAGGCGGAACAGGTTCATCTTCACTGACTGTCCAAGCCACCACAATTCTTCCAGACCATAAACGCCGTGCTTCCGCACGCATTCTCTGCACCAGATCGTTATGTCATAAAAAGTCTGGTCAAACACGTCATCCGGAATCTTTTCTTCCACATACCGGTCATAAACTTCTGCCGAAATCCGCAGATAAAAGGCCAGCGCCCACGTATATTTATTCTCCTTTTCCTTCCATCCTTCCAGAAAAGCCTTTATATCCTCATAAAAAATCTTTTTTTCTGCCGCATAGTCTTCGTCCGAAATGTCCACCTGCCAAGCCGCTTCATATGCCTCTTGGGGAAGACGGATCCGGCAGGCCAGCTCTTGTATCGTCATAATGTTATCCTTTCACTCCGCCCATCGTCATGCCTTCTTTAAATTTACTCTGCATAAAAATGTAGAATAAAAATGGAGGCAGGAAGTTGATCACCGCGCAGGCCATGGTCAGGCCTACATCTGTATTATACTGAGTCTTCATAAGGCTTAAGGCCAGCGGCAGCGTCTTCATCTCTTCCTTGGTACATGCCACCAGCGGCCACAGGAAATTATTCCAGGCCCCTACAAAAGTAAAGATAGCAAGAGCAAGCAGTGACGATCTCACTACCGGAAGCACTACCCTTACAAAGGTTTTGAAATTTCCACATCCATCGATCTTCGCGGCATCGATCAGATCTGACGGCACCTCCAGGATTGCCTGACGCATGATGAATACTCCAAATGCCGTCGGAAGCGGAAGGATCAGCGCCCGGTACATGTTAAGCCACCCCAGGCCCCTGGCGATCAGAAACAGCGGAACGATGATGACCTCTGAAGGAACGATCAGCGTCATCACCAGAAAGATAAACCATTTATTATTCCCCTTAAAATCCATTTTGGCGAAAGCATATCCAGCCAGCGAACACACAGCCAGCGTCAGGATCACGCCTGCCACTGCCACAAATACACTGTTGAAGATATATCGTTCAAAATTGTCTACCTGGAATACTTTTATATACTGCTCCAACGTCAGTTTGTCCAGTGAAAAATCAAAATCAAACGCATTGATGGTCGATTTGAATGACATCATGAACATATAAATGAACGGGAAAATGCTCATGATGATAATGACAAGCAATACGATGTCCGAAATACCGGCTTTTACGAATCTCTTAGCAAACTGCATTTTCACCCCTCCTTATAATTCTGATGCATCTCTTCTGAGCAGCCTCTGCTGCATCAGTCCGATGATGAGTACAATCACAAACAGTACATTTGAAACTGCCATGGCATATCCGGCCGATGACCCGGACCGGAAGCACAAGGTATACGCATACATTACCAGATCTGTGGAAGCATTGTTCGGTCCTCCTCCAGTCAAGTTAAAGATCAGCTCAAAGTTCCTGAGTGAAGTAGTCACACACAAAAACAGTGTCAGGATGATCGTAGGCTTCAGCATAGGCAGAGTAATGGAGAAAAAGCACCGGATCTTTCCTGCCCCGTCCACCTTTGCCGCTTCATAGCAGGTTTCCGGGATCGACATCAGACCTGACAGGTAGATAACGGAATAATATCCCATCCATTTCCAGACCGCTACCATTGCCACGGTAAAAAGTGCCGTTTTTGCATCTCCAAGCAGCATAGACGGTTCAATCCCGAACAGTCCGAAAAACCATTCAACGGGAGGGATCTTGCTGTTCAGAAGCTGTCTCCATACGACGCCGACAACTGCATTGGAGCAGAGGAACGGGATAAAAATCACACAGTTTGCAATCTTCCCAAGCAGACGCTTCCGGTTTGCCAGGAGGAATACTGACACCAGAATGCCAGACACCATCTGCAAAGGTACGATATAGATCAGGAGTTTTATCGTATTACCAAGAGCCTTTAGAAATTTTGCATCTCCCAGAAGTCGGGTATAGTTATCAATCCCCCTGAATACCGGCGGAGTGATGATATTATATTTTGTAAACGCCAGTGTGAGCGAGATCAGGACAGATCCGATCACAAACACGACCAGAATCAGTGTGATTGGCGTAATATATAAATACGGCTCTATTTTTTTGATTCCAGTTTTCTTCTTCATTTTCTCAATCCTTTATAATACAGAGAAAAGAAAAGCCCACAGACCGTGGGCCTTTCTTTTTGATTCTACACATTATTTTGTTTCCATTATTCTTTATCTGCCCAGTATTCATCCAAAAGCTGGTTGGAGTATTCCTCTGCCTCAGCCAGTCCTTCGTCTACTGTCATCTCTCCGGTCATGATTCCCTGAACATCTGCTGCCAGCTGTGTCAGGATGTCATTTCCGCAAGGTCCTACCTGGATGCCGTGCCATTTGTCAGCATCTTCGGTCTGGATTCTTTCCATCTTCGGATCACCCACGTACGGTTCGCTGTTTGTCAGTGCAGCTCCCGGGCATTTTGCATGATACTGCTCCATGAAATCTGCGCTGGTCACATATTTGATGAAATCCATAGCAAGATCCGGATCATCAGCATCAGACATCAGCGTCAGGCTGTCTGTTGCTCCAAAAGTACCGTAATCAACGTTCTTCAGAGATGTCACATAATCCCAGTTCAGATCCGGATAAGACTCTGCATAGGTAGTCTCATCTGTCTGAGCGGAACGGTTTACACCAAAGGCTGCCTTGCCCTCTCCAAAGATCGTGGAGAATGCATCTGACCAGGAGTAGGACATGAAATCAGGATTCATGTACTGGGTCAGATCTTTCATCCATGTCATGGCTTCTGTACCTGCTTCATTTGCAAATGCTACAGACTTCAGGTCATCATTGTAAACCTGTCCGCCATTCTGCCACAGTACACTGTAGTAGTATGCATTCAGGATCTGTGCAGGTCCGATATCACTGGTGTTCATACCAACTGCATATCCATACTGATCGATCTCACCGTCTCCGTCGGTATCCTGTGTAGCCTTTTCGCAGATTCTTACGAAATCATCCCAGGTTTCCGGCGGCTGCTCGCCAAGCTCATTTAAGATATCAACATTGTAATAAAGGACGAAAGGAACACCGGTTACGATCGGCCATCCATACTGTCCGTCCATCATATACCCATTGTCCAGATACTTATATTCTGCTTTGTCTTCTTCTGTAATGTAGTCAGACATATCTGCAACAGCACCTGCGTCAATATAGGTCGGGAACATTTCGTTGTACATATATCCAACGTCCGGACCCTCACCGGAACTCATCGCTGTAGAATAAGTCTCCTCATACTTGTCCCATGGGATGACTGTGATATCAACGGTACAGTCATTTTCCTTCTCCCAGTCTCCTAAGAGATCACCCCAGTTTTTCTCTGTATCATCGTCCAATGGAGCCAGCCATACTTCCAGGGTCTTTCCACCTTTTCCGGAAGACTCCTCCTCACCGTTGTTGCCGCATCCTGCCGCCATGCCTGCAACCATTGCTGACACAAGCAGAATACTTAACACTTTTTTTCTTTTCATAATATATCCTCCTGTTTCCCGAATATTTCTCTTCTGCGGTTCCATTTGTTGTCCTATATTCGTACTTAACAGGAGTTTAACATTCTTCCATATCGCTCACAAATTGATATTTATAATAAATATGGATATTTATTTACATTTTCTATATGCCCGTACTCCTTCCATAAACCAGTCCACCTTCTCCGGCCTTGTCGTTTCTGGGATATCACATCCGGTCGCAAGTGTATATCCCTTCCTGGCTTTCTTCCCATGATCGATACATTTTTTCACTTCTTCAATCACTTCCTCGCGGCTTCCATTCATTATGATCTCTACCGGATCCACATTTCCGGCAATGGGTACATACCGCCCCAGTTCTTCTGCCGCCTGTTTCAGATCAATAATATTATCAAGGCTTACCTCGTTTAACGGATACCTGGCCAGATACTTCCAGATACTGTTGGTCTTTCCGCACATATGAAGCGATACTTTTTTTCCGGTTTTCTCAAGGGTGTATTCTGTCAGTTCTTTTGTGTAAGGAAAAACAAATTGTTCATACATCTTCGGTCCGATCAGTGCAGGATTGGCTACCGGATCGGCCATGGCAATCCCCATTCCGTATTCTGCCGCCATCTCGATACAGCTTTTCTGGCTGTCCGTAATGATCCGCAGCAGGCGTTGAACCTCCTCCGGGTACTTCCGGCAGTCCCGCAAAAGCAGCTCCACACCCCTTAAATTGGACGCAATGGTAAACGGCCCTCCAATGCTGGCTTCTATGGGGGCAATCTCTCTCGCCTCCGTCTCCAGGATTTCCATTGCACGGGCAAATGTCTGCAGCCTGGGGTGATGCTTGGCATCCACCGGCTCCATCTCGTTTAACTGCTCATAATCCTGCAAAAAAGGCTTTCCGGCATAGGGCACACCTTTTTCCGGGTAGATAAACGTTCCGCCAAGCGCCTCTGTAATCCCTCTGGTGTTCGGGCCTGTCACAATGCGATCATATCCATAATGGTTAAAGAGTATCAGCTCCGCTTCTGCCATCTTATGCGGATCATGCCAGAAGTCCCAGATGCTGATTCCTGAAAAATAACATTTAAACTCACTCATAAAAGGGACCGCCGGATACCGGTCAAAGTCCCTTCCTTCATCAATTGCTTTTTTTCGCTCCAGCGGCGTCATCTCATCCGCCGGGTGTTTTCTTGCTTTCATCAAAATATTAATTCCTTTCCTCCATCAACGCACGGATTGTCTCTGCATCCACCTCCAGGATATCCGCGATCTCTTCCACAGATAAACCTTTTTTCCGTTTTTTATCAATCAGTTCCTTAAGAAGTGCATTTTTCCCCTCTTCGATTCCGTCCTCTTTTATCTGGCGCATGTGCCTCTCCGCATCGTATTCATATAAACTCACTTTCTTCACCTCCGCCCGGTTCCTCTCCAGGAAATCTGCCAGGATTCCTTCCTGGATACATTCTGTGATTGCCCGTTCTACTGCCTCCGGAAGATTCATTTCTCCTGCATATCGTCGGACTCTTTCCACATATTCCGCATAATCCCCTAAAGTCTTACAAACCTTTAAAAGTTCAGGATTATTCCCTGGATTGATATTCAGCATAACCGCCTCCAATTCCAGTGACGGCTGTCCCTCTCTTACCTGATATGCATCGGACAATCTAAGCACTTCGCGCTCCGCCCTTGGTTTTTCGCCATTATAAAAAATCAGGAACTTTGGCGGCGGCAATTTTACCACTTTTTCCGAATATAAGTCCTTCTGTCTGGTCATAGATGAATATAAATCTGCCACATACATTAAAAAGCGCAAGGGAAGGTTGGGGCTGTAAGTTGACTGATGCTCATACAGGGATAATCTCGAATCTATGACAAAAGATACATCATTCTTGATTCCCATGTAGATTGCATTGTCCAGAGTGTTAATCTCTAATTCTTCCGGATTCTTATAATTTGTACCATTGACTGCATTATACAATTTCAGTGCTTCTGCGGCATCGCTGAACAGCATCACAAAGACGCTGGATTTAAAAGTTCTGTTTACAGTCTGCCTGATACCTTTGCTCATATGGAAAACCTCCTTTTTGAAATGTATACGAGAGATTTCCCTATCCATTCTTTCAGAAATCTCTCTGCTGGTTATGTTGGGATCAAAGCATTGAAATTTCTAAAAGACTTGGAATATAAGACTTGGCAATGCCAAAATAGAAACGCCAGAAATAAAATGCTTTGAAGGTATTATAACATAAGCAGATGGCAAATGCCATCTGCTTTAAGTCTACATTTCATTTATTTTTTACTCATATTTACCGGAAAATAAACCGTAATTTGTGTTTTCAACATAGCCGGTATAATATCTGGCATTCGCTTGTACCAAAGTTCCATAACAGCGCCAGAGGGTTGCCTATTCTTACATTCCCACTCATTTTCTATTTATTCTCCAGAATCCCCTCGGGCAGCCTTCCTTTTCGAGCTCCTTTCCCATATTTTCTGGCCGCATATATAAATGCATCCAGATTCTCACGTGGTGTCCCGATCGGAACCTGACAGCCAGTATCCAGCTGATAACCGTTCGGACTATCCGCTCCTTTTCTAATACACTCCTTACATGCCTCGATTACATCATCAACAGTTCCTTCACGCATGACCTCCACCGGTGGTACATTCCCACATATCTGCATCGTATCTCCTACAACTTGTTTTGCTTCCTCCAAATCTTCACAGTTATCAATACTGAAAGAAGAAATTCCTATTGTTTTCAAGTCCTCCCAAATGGATCTGGTCTTTCCACAAATATGCGCTGATGGGCTATATCCGGTAATTTCCGTCAATCCCCGGACCAATCGTTCTATATAAGGCTTAGAAAAAGTATCAAACTGTTTCTTGCTCAAAATATTCATACACGTTACCGGATCCGAAAAACCTGCCGGAACCTTTCCAAACTCCTCGCAAAACATCCGAACCCACTCCAAGGAAAATTCCACAGATAAATCCAGCAAACGCATTAACCTTTCCGGGTCTTTGACCGTATCTCTGAGAATCCTGTCTAAAGGCCGGATTGCTGCTGCGGTCGAAATCGGCCCCGTCACTCCGGTAGATACCGGCATATCCGGAAACGCTTCTTTCAGCTGATGCATTGTTTCTATCATATTAAGAAACATTGGATTCTTCCTTGGATTCTGTGCCTCCAGCTGCTCCAGCGTCTCATAATCTGTCAGTACATATTTTTTCACATAATCCGTGCCAATTTCTGGCACTGTAAGTTCAGATCCCAAAGCTGCTCCCAGTGCTCTTAAGCCTAAACCGACATTTAGTCCTCTTAGGCCAAAGTCCTTTTCCTGTCTGCGGATAATTTCTTTTGTAATTTCCAGATTTTCATCCATTTCTTTCGTCGTGTACCCGAAAATTACAGCCAACGCCGGACCGACTCCAAGTAAAGAATAAGGAATATGATCTACTTCTTTGCCAGCCGCATAATCCCTTGCCCTTTCTTCTGGAGTCATTTCTTCTTTTTCTTTTTCTAAAAAATCTTTAATCTGCTGATATTCCATTTTATCACTCTATTTCAGTTTTCTATACACCAGATTTCCGATACCTTGAATCGCTTCTACAAAAATCACCAGAATAAACGCAATTGTATACATAACTTCATAATTAAAACTTTGGTACCCATAAATCAGCGCTGCCGAGCCGATTCCTCCTGCCCCCATAGTTCCAGCCATTGCCGTGGCACCTAAAATCGAAATAGTTGCCAGGATAATACCAGACACAATCGCCGGAAGGGCTTCTGACAAAATCACCTGACTGATAAGCTGTAGGTCCGAAATTCCGAAGGACCGCATCGCTTCAATCAGTGCCGGATCTACTTCCTGCATTGCATTTTCAATCAGTTTTGCAATAAATGCTGTAGCAGAGACTGTCAGAGGAACCACTGCTGCCCGTACTCCAATCGATGTTCCCATTACCGCCTTGGTAAACGGCAGTAGAAACACCATTAATACTACAAAAGGAAAAGAACGGACAACATTTACAACAAATGACATCAACTCATAAATGACCCGATTAGGATATATTCCATTTTTATTGGTTACCAAAAGTACAACTGCTACAACCGCTCCTAATATCGTCCCACATATTGTAGTAATAATCAGCATTAAAAAAGTATCACGGAAAGCCGGGAGCATAATCATCTGCCAAAAATTTGCTGCATTTTCTCCAAATAATGTTTCCATTCCTATCCCTCCTGCTGATATTCATGCCAGATCACATCATGGTCATTTAAAAACTGTTTTACTTTTTCTGTATCCTGGTCCGAAATATGGATTACAATTTCTCCGAGATTTTTATCTCTATACTGTTCCATTTTCCCACCACAGACCATATAATCGATCTGAAGTTCCCGTGCCATTTTGCTTAAAATTTCCCGGGAAGCATCTTTTTCCTGCAGCAGAATCTGTATATTTGTCCCATCCGGAACAGTATAGGAATTTCCTCTTCCCAAAAAGCTTTGGAGTGCATCCGGCTGTTTTAAAAACAATTCCTCTACATCTCCGGACGTCACGATCTTACCGCCTTCCAATAATGAAACTTTCTGGCAGACCTGCCGGACTACTTCCATCTGGTGTGTTACGATAATAATCGTAATTCCAAGTTTTTCATTGATTTCTTTTAACAATGCCAAAATAGACTGAGTTGTTTTCGGATCCAGCGCCGATGTTGCCTCATCGCTAAGCAAAATCTTCGGATTCATAGACAGCGCCCTGGCAATAGCCACTCTCTGTTTCTGTCCCCCAGATAAATTTGCCGGCTTTTCTCCCAGTTTATCGGTAATACCTACGATCTCCGCCAGTTCTTTTACTCGCTGGTCTATTTCTTTCTTTCCATATTTCCAACATTTCATTGGAAAAGCAATATTGTCATATACCGTTTTTCTTGTAAGCATAGGGAAATGCTGAAAAATCATTCCTATGTTTTTCTGGAATATTTTCTTCTGCTTCTTATCCAGATCTTTGACCTCTGTTCCGTTGACCTTCAATGATCCATTGGAATACGATTCCAGTCCGTTGATACACCGGAGCAATGTTGATTTTCCCGCGCCGCTGACTCCAACCAGACCGTATATTTCTCCATCCATAATCTTAAGATTAATTTTTTTTAGGACTTCCAGATCACCAAAATTTTTTTCCAGATTTGTAATTTCTATCATTGTCTTTCCCTATTCTTCTTCAGCCGGCTCAAATCCGGTAGATGCCGGAACATTTTCCTTTGCCGCGTCAGAAGTATATGCAGTCATCAAATCTTTTACCCATTCCGCATCCTGATTTTCTTCCATTACACACATTCCTTCGGCCAATTCATTATCAACAAACTTCTTCAGGAGGTGTTCTGTTGGATCGATTCCTGCTTCAGCCATCGTATTAGACGTTCCAATTAAAGCTGTAAAATCTTCCATGTTCTGATATTTATTTCCGCCTCCGGTAATGATTTCATAACCATGTGGATTATCGATAACATCTGCCAATGTAAAGAACTCGCCGGAAGACGGCTTATCATTCAGCGTAATCAAACCTGCTTCCTGTAATTCCTGCAGCTGTTCACTGATATTTGACGCATCTTCTGCAATGCCAATCGGTCCACCGTCAGGAAGTTCTTCCAGACTGTCTGCCTTCACTGAATACAGCCCGGAATAGTAATTCCACAGCTTCGGAGAAAGCATCACAATATTAGTCCCATTTGATTCATTGTAATTATCCATATATGGTTCATGCTGATAAATATTAGCATCTACACTTCCCTCTACCAACGCATCATTTGGAAGAACATAGTCATCAAAGACTTTAATTTCAACTTCATATCCCATATTTTCCAGTTCTTCTCTTCCGGATTCTGCCAAATCTTTCGAAACAGAACTTGTACCAATCACGATCTTATCTTTCGTCCCACTCGTCTGCTCTTCTGAATCGCTTCCGGAATCAGAACTTCCACATCCTGCCATTAACATAGACAACATTACCGTACACCCAAGTAAACTTACAATTTTCCTTTTCATCCTTACTTTTCTCCTTTTTAGCTTTTAATAATCATTATATTCTCTATTTTTCAAAATTTAGAGAATATATTTCCCTATATCGAGAAATTATATCCTTATATATCACTCTTTTCCAATAAATTATTTGTATAAAACTTCTTAAATATTGATTCTGTCTATATAATATATGGCATTGTATTCCATATCACTTTTTCAATAAATCTTTCTTTTCTTCATATTTAGGGCATGCATCGAATATAATTCTTAATATCAGGAGGTATCCTTATGGATTACGCAGAATTATTTTATCAACGTTTAAGTGAATTGCGCACCAATCTCGGTGTTTCGGCCAGGGATATGAGCCTTTCTCTCGGCCAGAGCGAAAGCTATATCAACAAGATAGAAAATCGTAAAGCGCTCCCTTCCATGCAGGCCTTTTTCTACATATGTGATTATCTTCACATTCATCCGAGAGACTTTTTTGACGAACAATATCTAAATCCCACCAAGACAGACGAACTCGTTCAGAAATTTAACTCTCTGTCCACCAGGCAGCAAGAACATCTTCTTGCATTGATCGATGATATCAATGGAAAATAAACAGCACAGATAAAAACCAGAGGCAGTCCGTAGCATACTTTCTACAGACTGCCTCTGGTTCTTTTTCTTAATATCTTTTTATCATTTTTTCGCCAGTTCCTGGATTGTTTCCACATCCACCTCCAGGATATCCGCGATCTCTTCCACAGATAAACCTTTTTTCCGTTTTTTACCAATCAGTTCCCTTAGTATTTCTGCTCTCCCATCATTTCTTCCTTCCTCCACGCCATCCGCATACCATTCTTTCAACGCCTGACACATATCGACCTTTTCCCCCTTCCTCACATCTGCCATCTTTTCCAACTCCTTTTCCATATGCAGAAACTCTCCCAGCGCCTGATATGTCTCCACATCCACACTACTGAAATATTCCTGATTCCGATAAATATACTGCTGTAATTCCTCTTTACTATTTCTACATTTTAACATGCCGAATACCTGTTGTAAATCTGTGTGAAAGCGCTCCACCTGTTCGACACACCCGGCATCCACCAGATTAATCCGGTAATTGGGCACAAATTCATTTAATACTTTCTGCATCTTTTCATCGCTCACCGCCGGGAACATTCCATATAAATCCACCGCCCCGTCCCACTTTTTCACATCATAATAAATAACAAGCGTAATTACCGGATAGATTTTGTCTTTAAGGCGAAATCTGGACAGGAACTCTTCGCTGGTTATTCTGTTCTCTTTTTTCTGCTGCCGCCATACTTCCTGAATCTGATCCGTATATGCAAGACTGTCATAAAGCATATTTCTTACCGGCATCGCATAATGAACCTTCTTCTGAGATTCACATGCCAGAACTACCAGTTCCATATCCTTCTTCCATCTTTTAATGATATCCCGATATCTCTGGACTCCTCGTGCTTTTCCACTTTTATCCGTAATCAGGATATCTGCTTCCCGATCCAGATTTTCTAACTCCTCCGGCTGTATGATCTGCTTTCCATGAAACAAAAAACCATTGAACAGATCGGCAAAACGCTCCTTGTCTGACAGCCAACGATTGACCGCTACATTTGCTTTTCCCATAGGCGCACTCCTCTTTTCAATTTAAATTCATCAAAACAAGGTATCTCTGGCTGAACTGCCATAAATGAAGTCTGGATGTTAGAATTTTAAGAATAGAAAAATCCAGGATTCTGATGTGCACATATCATAACACAGGCCTGTCCAAAAAACAACTTAAAATCCTGTCAGGCCTTTCCCTTATTTCCATTGTTTCCCACCTCTCCTCATGTTATGCTATTACAAAAAGAAACGGAAATGAGGAGATTCAAAATGATCTTTAGAGAATACCTGCCGGAAGACCTGCCTCAGCTCCTCCGGCTTTTTCATGACACCATCCACTCTGTCTGCCGCAGTGATTACACTTCTGCACAACTCGACGCCTGGGCACCGGACCGTGTTGATGCTGATGTTCAGAATCGATGGCATTCTACATTAACAGAACATTATACCGTCATTGCAGAAGAAAATTCTGTCATTACCGGTTTTGGAGACATTGATGACACCGGATATCTGGACCGTCTTTATGTCCATAAGGATTATCAGCGCCGCGGTATTGCTTCTGCTATCTGTGACCTTCTGGAATCCCACGCATCTCCAAACACCATCACAACTCACGCCTCTATTACGGCAAAGCCATTTTTCCAGAAAAGAGGATATGTTGTGGTAACCAGACAGAGCGTGGAACGCCACGGCATTTTACTGACAAATTTTATCATGAAAAAGGAGTAGGTATTTTCCCTACTCCTTTTCCAGATTCCACCGTTCCAGCACCTTGCCGATCCGTTTCGCGATCAGCCCTACAAATATCGCAGCTGCAACGGTTCCCTCTCTTACGCCCTGAAGCTGTCCGGTAAATATGACAGACAACAGACAGGCCACAACTACCAGGGTTACATCAAACCCAACCTTCATATAGCCAAATTTAACAGGCAGCACCTTACATATCGCAAGGACTACTCCTTCCCCGGCAAGCACCACTACACCGGCCTTTACTTCCAGGCTGACGCCGACCGCCACCAGAAAGATCCCAATCATGCATATGATCCACTGCTGCCAGTAAGTATCATAACTGATCCCCTGAACCGCCCAGACTCCGAAATCCGTCAGATAGCCAAAGAAAAATGCAACCGGAAGCTGCATTAACTGGATCGGATGGTAATTTTTCCTTAAGATCAGAATCTGCATGGCAATGAATACGCAATGCATAATAATCGTTGCCGTTCCAACCGTCAACGGCGTAAACAGGCTGACCACATAAGGTACACTGGAAATCGGAGATGTTCCAAGAGAAGCCTTGATGGAAAATGCGACTCCGAACGCCATAATAGAAAGACCTAAAAGAAGAAGCAGATATCGCTTCAAAATGTAAACTGATAATCGATTCAACTGTCTCATCCCTTTCTCGTCACTCTATTATTATATCACTTCCATAACCGATGTCAAAAAGCCAGGCTTTCAAAACCTGGCTTTTTCACCGCTATTTTATAATTCATCCTCGAGTCCTTTTGGCATCTTCCCGAGTCTTGCGCCTCTTCCATACTTCCTGGCTGCATAGATAAAAGCCTCCACGTTTGCCTTCGGCGTTCCGATGGGGAGCTGACATCCCGTGTTCAGAATATACCCGGCAGGATTATCTGCGCATTTTTCCAGACATTCCCTGCAGGAAGCGATTACTTCATCGATAGTTCCCTCCTTCATCACATCTACCGGCGGTACATTTCCCGCGATCCGCATCCTGTCTCCCACAGCCTTCTTTGCTTCTGACAGATCCTCACAATTGTCAATACTGAAAGAAAACAGACCCGCATCCGCCAGATCCTCCCAGATCGGACTGGTCTTCCCACAGATATGAGCCCCCGGCCTTGATCCCATGATCTTCTCTGTCCCATTGATCAGCTTCTTGATATACGGAAGGGAGAACTCATCAAACTGAGACTTGCTGATCACATCCATGCAGGTCACCGGATCTGAAAAATTTGTAGAAACTGGTCCAAACTCATGGGCAAATGCTTCAAACCATTTCAAAGAACACTCTACCGTCAGATCCAGAAGCTTATGCAGCATTTCCGGATTTTTCCTGGTATCCTTCAGTACCTTTTCCACTGGCCGGACTGCAATCGCCGTAGATATAGGACCTGCCACGCTGGTTGTCATACTTACATCCGGGAAACGGTCTTTCAGTCTCTTGGCACTTTCCAGGATCGGCCGAAGCACCGGATTCGTATAAGGATCCGTCACCTCCAACTTGTCAAAATCCGCATAATCCTGCAGCACATGCTCTGCGACATAATCGATTCCGTGTTCCGGAGCAGCGATCTTCGATCCCAGAGCTCCGCCAATAGTCTTAAGCCCCAGTCCCACATTAAAGCTGTCCAGCCCGAACTCTTCCTTCCGGCGACGGATCACCTCACTTTTCACCTCAAAATCTTTCGCAAATTGTGTGGTAGTAAATCCAAAGATATCCGCCATAGCCGGATCCGGCGCCTGCAGGGTATAGGGAATATGATCCACTTCCTCCCCTGCATTATAAGCTTTCATCCGCTCCTCGGCGGTCATCTCCACCTTCTGTTCCTTCATCAGCCGTTTTAATTCTTCATATTCCATACGCTTTCTCCCTCATACACTGAGTACTGGTACGTCTATGGAAAGATCATGCTGTCCGCAAAAATCCGTTCATAATTTTCTGTCTCAGCAAGCTCCATATATTCCATTTCTGACGCCAGTTTTTCGATTTCCTGTTTCACCTTTTCGGACATCAGCGCCATATAAGCACCTGTTTTGGAAGAATTTCCCACATAGACCAGCTTGTCCTTTACCGCTTCCGGAAGAATCCCGGTTCCTACCAGCGACTCTGCAGGCAGATGGGCTCCAAACTGCCCGGCGATCATCACCTTATCCAGATCTTCCATCGTAATTCCTGCCTTCTGTAAAAGTGCGGTAAATCCGGAAAGTATGGCGCCCTTTGCCAGCTGCACCTGCCGGACGTCCCCTTGCGTTACCAGGATTTCCGGCCTTTCATGCAGCACAAACTCCCTCTTCGTTCCGTTGACGCGAAGCATCGGGAAACGATAGTCGTCTTCTTTTAACTTCTCTTTCTTGATAAATGCCCCCGTCTTCTTTACAAATCCGGTTCTTAAAAGTTCCTTGACCGCTGCCATGATACCGCTTCCACAGATTCCTACAGGGTCCTGACCCCCTATCACTTTGATCACATTTCCCTCCGGCGTAATCTTTACATCCTCAATAGCTCCTTCAGCCGCCCGCATTCCAGAACTGATATTCATCCCCTCCAGTGCAGGCCCTGCCGCACAGGAACAGCAAAGGATTCTGCCAGAGTCTGTCAGAACGATCTCTCCGTTGGTCCCGATGTCGATAAACAGTACGCGTCCCTTCTCTTCCTGCAGCGCACAGACATAAGCGCCTGCCACGATATCTGCGCCAATGTATCCCGATACCTGAGGCAGACAGTACAAAAGGGTATCCTTGCCTGCCTCGATTCCAATCTCAGAAGCAGGAAGCCTCTTTGCCTCTGTAAATTCAGGGCGGTAAGGTGCCTTTCCGATACTCCTCGCATCCACTCCCAACAGCATATGCATCATCGTACAGTTTGCTGCCACATCGATTTCCCGGATCTCCTCTTTTGAGATTTCTGCTTCGTCACACACCTCTGTGATCATTCCATTGACAGAATGTACGATTGCATCCTGAAGCTCCCGGATCCCGGTCTGCGGATGCTCATACTCATAAGTAATCCTGGTCAGCACATCCAGTCCGTAATGTTTCTGAGCATTGATCATGGACGCGCCTGCAATCTCCTCTCCGGATACCAGGTCGATCAGCGCCGTCACAACAGTGGTGGTCCCGATATCGATCACGATGCCATACCCTCCGTCAAAGGTATCCCTTTCAAATTCCGGCAGATACCCCCTGGTCAGGACCTTATGCCGGCGCTCCTTTTTCAGCAGCTCTACTTCCACATCGCCATAGACTTCTGTCATACAGGCCAGACGGATTCCCTCCTGGACTTCCTGGTCTTTCAGAAGATTTTTTTCTGTATCCGACAACTCACAGGTCTTTCCCGACAGGATTCTGACTTTACATTTTCCACAGATTCCTTTGCCGCTGCAGGGATTATCCACAAAAGCTCCTCCCTGAAGGAGCTGATCCAGAAGATTCGCCCCGTCCTCACATATCACGGGCTTTTCCATTTGTTTCACTATAATCCTGGCCATTCTCTTATGCCTCCTCTCTGACACACGCAAGAATTGCCTGGATATTAGATAAAGGTGATTTCATTCCCAGACCACAGGCTGGCGCGATAATGTCTGAACCGTTTCTCATGCAGCTCTTTGCCAGAGTTTTTACTCTGGCCGGATCGCCAAATTCCAGCGCATATGTACTGACATTTCCCATCAGCACCCGGTCCGGAAGTTGTTTTCTTGCTTCTTTCATCGGCACAATGGAATCAAAACTAAGGGCACTGCTTCTGACCTCATTAATCTCCTTATATACCGGGCTCATCTGTCCACAGATATGTACGATTGTTCCCAGTTTTTCCTTCTGGAGCGAATCCAGCAGACGGTTGATATAGGTCACTGCAAATTCTTCGAAATATTTAGGCCCCAGAATCTCTCCGGTACCGCTTGGATCAGAAATCGCAATCACGTCTGCACCTGCCTCGATCTGGGCTCGTCCAAATGCAATCAGCTGATCCGTAATAAATCCCATATATTCATGAGCCTCCTTATTGCGTTTACGAAGCTCTTTGTAAAAGATCACCGGCTCCATCACTGAGCTCGCCGTGCTGACCGGACCTGTCAGATTCCCTACAATTGGTACATCCTTTGTCTCCTTTTTCAGAATGCGGATAGCATCTGTTACCACCCTGGCCCGTCCCTTCGTCACATCCACCGGTGTCAGTTTATGGTAGTCCGCCACCGAATCAATGACATAGTCTGTCACGTGAGGCTCATAGATATTGGTTCCAAGATCTACCTTTGCGCCCATCTCTTCCGCCTCTACTGTCATACAGAAAGGCACTCCATAATTCTCAAAGCAGCCTTTCTCATAAACAGCTTTTGCCAGATCCGCCATTTTTCTTGCATCCGTATGTGCCTCCGGAAGATAGACATGGATGGCATCCATCAGCTCTGAGGTGACCATATTCATCATTCCTCCGGGACAGATGCAGGCAGGGCGATCCACTTTCTGCCCTTCAAATATCAGTTTCAGTCTTTCTTTTGGTGTCAACATCTCATCTCTCCTACGCAATATTCAACAGTCTCTTTGCCAGCTTGACAGCCTCCACCGCATTCTGGGAATAGCCGTCTGCGCCGATCTTATCCGCGAACTTCTGGGAAATCGGTCCACCTCCGATCATGACCTTCACCTGGTCCCGGATTCCGGCCTCCTCCAGAAGATGGATCACCGTCTCCATCCCGCCCATGGTCGTCGTCATCAGTGTAGACAGGCACACCAGACTTGCATGCTCCTCTTTTGCCGTATCCACAAATTTCTGCAGCTCTACATCCCGTCCCAGATCGATCATCTCAAACCCTGCTGTCTCCATCATGATTTTTACCAGATTCTTGCCAATATCATGTGTATCGCCTTCCACGACTCCGATCACAGCCTTTACCTTTTCTTCTCCGGAAGTGTCCGGCAGATAAGGACGCAGAATGTCGAGTCCTATATACATGGCGTCTGAGCAGAGCAACAGGTCTGTAACAAAATACTCTTCCTGCTCATACAGCACACTGGCGCGGTTCATCCCATCTACCAGGCCTTCCATGATTCCGTCAAGGGCCGGATATCCTGCATCAAGATATTCCTGTGCCGCCTCCGCCACATCGTCTTCTTCCATCTCAAAAACGCCGTCTGACAAACGTTTCAGCAATTCCTCTTTTGAACTCATCCTATATTCCCTCCTGTCTATGAAATTAGCTGCAATTCCTTAAAAACTCCGTTTTCCAGCTGGTAACCTACATTTTTAATACACATCTGCCCGGCAAACTTTGCCTTTCCGATCATCTGAATACAGGCCTCTCCATAGCGCGTTCCAGGAGTAATCAGATGATCTCTGAATCTGGCATGACCAGTCCCTATCAGGGCAAAAGATGTTTTTGGGCAGAGCAGAATCATCGTTTTATCGTCCGCCAGTGCCTCCACTTTTTTCAGAAACTCATAGGTGAAATCTTCTACCACCTGTTCCGCCATTCTTGGCCCCAGAATATTCACTCCGCCGGATGAATCCGCATAGCTGATCAGATCCACATCGTATTTCTTCGCTTCTTCCATAAACTTCAGAATTTCATCGCCCAGCTTCCAGAATACCTTCTTCATGACCTCCGGCTGCTTTCTCATCCCTTTAAAAACATAACGGGCATCAATCAATACATTTAGAATCGTAAAGGGTCCGGATACCTGGAGAACCACATGCTCTCCCTGGTCGCGAAGCTCCTTACAGGCCAAAAGGACCTCATGGATCCTGCCCGCCGCAAAATCAATAGGCGGCAGTTCCAGAAGCTCTTCTGGTTTTGTACAGATATATTCCTTTGCCCGGGGACCGGTTTTGTCATTTCCATAATTGACCAGACCTCCCATAGCCTCCGCCTCTACGGTATGGCAGAAGGGCAGCTCACAGAATGCTGCTCCATCATGCTCCTTTAAGGCTTTGGACAACTCTGCCATCGTCTCATGATGCAGATAGGCATCCGGGAAGGTCAGATTCAGCTTTTCTGTCACTTCGCCGCTGATTCCTGCTGAATTGTCATAGGTACAGTTAAAATCTTTGATTTCACCCAACACATCTTCCCCCTTTTTACTGCTTTCCAAACAGAACTTTTTCCGCGTCTTTTGCTGCGCGGACTGCTGCCATTACATTCTCGTCCGGCGTCATCGGAGACACATCACAGTCACCGCTCAAAATAAACCGTCCGTCCCTCGCACCGTCCATACACTCCTGGTATGCATACTTATAGACTTCTTCCGGCGTCCCTTCCATCAGGACAGACACACATGGAATATTCCCCATCAGAGAAACCTGATCTCCATATTCGTCCTTTACCTTCTTTGTCTGGGTGTCAGAAATATGCCATGCATCTCCTGATTCCTTTAATACCAGATCAAAACGGTCGTCATATGGGCCACAGGTGTGGATCACGATCCTGGCGCCATAATCCTTAATCCGCTTATTGGCACGGATATTGCTCTCGGAAATACATTTTTCATAGGATTTTCTGGAGATGCAGTATCCGCCGAAATTTGGCATCGGAAACCACAGGAAGTCCACGCCGGCATCCCACAATATCTTTGATGATTCGACCACTGCATCTTCTACATGATCTTCCAGAGCCAGAAACAGTTCCGGATTCTTGACCATTGCCTTAAATGCAGGTTTTGCTCCAAGCAGAGTAAATGCCACAGCCGCCGGCACATGCAGGATCACATAGATCGGTTCATCCGGCTCTTCCTCCCGCATTAACTTAACGGTTTTCACCAGATTTTTCAGCATCGGACATTTTTCCGGATCATACGGCCGCAGCTTTTTAATGTCCTCCATCGAGTGTACCACATCATCCCCGTCTCCGACAATATTTCCTTCACTATTCGGAAGATGTCCGCCCATCATTGCCGCGACACCTCCATAGACTCCGGCGCACATTCCGTCATATCCCAGTTTTCTCCTGACCCCTGCCATACATTCTGTCATTTTCTCCGGGCTTGCCATCACCTCCGGCATCGTATATCCATAGCGCGCTACCGGAAGAGAAAACGCGTTCATGATCACCGGGATCCGATCCGCTCGCTTTCCCTCCAGTATTGCTTTTACTGCTTCTCTTTTTCCCATCATGGCCTTCGTCCTCCTTATGCTGCTCCTACCAGTTTCTTCGCAAATTCCACTGCCTCAATCGCATTCCTTGTATATCCATCCGCACCGATTTTTTCTGCAAAAGCTGGTGATACCGGTGCGCCTCCCACCATGATCTTTACCTTATCACGAAGACCTGCTTCTTTTAACTTTTCTATTACCGTCTCCATCCCCGGCATCGTAGTAGTCATCAGAGACGACATACATAAGATATCTACATCATTCTCCCGGACATAATCTACAAAGGCATCAAGCGCCACATCTCGTCCAAGATCGTGTACATCAAATCCACCCGTCTCCATCATAATCCTTACCAGATTTTTCCCGATATCATGGGTGTCTCCTTCCACGACCCCGATCACCACCTTACCGATACTCTGCTTCTCTGTATCCGGCAGATACTTCTGAAATTCCTCGATTCCGGCATACATGGCATCTGAGCAGACGATCAGCTCCGGCACAAAGTACTCCCCTTCCTCATAAAGGACGCTGGCACGTTTCATCCCGTCTACCAGGCCTTCCAGCATTCCTTCCTGAGGATCATACCCGGCATTGATGTACTCTTTCACCACATCTACAACCTCATCATCCTCCATGTCGCATACACAGTCTGACAGTCTGCTTAATAATTCTTCCTTGCTCTGCATTTTGTCTTCCTCCTTTGATGTTTATATATTGTCATCTTTATTTTTTATCCCTGACCTCTTTGGCAGCCTGACCTGGCTCTTTTTCTGAAATAATTTCTCCAGTTCGGGCCGGTTCAGTGCGGATCCTATGATTACAATTCTACTCTTCTTTTGGTCTTTCGTTGACCGAAAACCAGCATGTGACATTGTAACATCCACTTGCAGCTTTTCTCCCGACGGTGTCTCTAACATCCCTTTTGCTCTTAAGATTCTGCCATACTTCCGGTCGCGCAGTTTTTCCAGCAATTCTTTCATCTCCGGCTTTGTCATTACGGGAAGATCACGAAAGCTGACACTGGAAAACGTAAGCTCTGCTGCCCCGGAAATATTTCTTTCTTCTACTTCTCCGGATATCTCTGTATCTGTTGTATCTGCCTTGTCTGCCAGCTTTAAAAGCCTTAGAAGTTCTTCTCCCTCCAGCTTCCGAAAGTCTCCTTCATAGATCACCGCATCTGGATTTCTCTTCCTGATATCATCCCGAATCCAGTCTTTCTTCTCTTCCGTAAGTTCCTCTATCTGGCTGCAGAAAATAATCTGCGCCTGTTGGATCTGATCAAGATAGAATGCGCCAAATCCGTCCACATACTCTTCATAAGAACTTCCATCCAGCAGGGCGATACGCCGGATGGCCTCCAGTTCCACGCCATCCCTGTCTCTCACCTTCTCACATACTTTGACAATATCAGAAAGCTTGCCCACTCCGGATGGCTCGATCACGATCCGGTCCGGCTGATACTGTCTGGCGATCTCCCGTATTCCATTCCTGAAATCTACGGCCAGACTGCAGCAGATACATCCTGCATAAAGCTCTTTCACCGGAATATCAGACCGAATCCTATCTCCGTCAAGTCCGACGTCCCCGTATTCATTTTCAATAACCACCGTCTTTCCGGAAAGCAATGGAAGATATTGATTCAGAAAGGTGGTCTTTCCGGCCCCCAGAAAACCGGATACAATCTCTATGTCCATGCCGCCTCCTTTCTCCGCATAAAAAAAGGTGCGAAAAGGCACAGCGTAACCGCTGTCCTTTCCCCACCGAAAAAAATCATCTTACTATATAGCAGGTCTCCTGACTCGATTTCATCCAGCACTTCCGCCTTCCCCGTTTTGCAGGTGGCATATCCAGAAGGCTGTCCATCACACAGTAGAGCGGGCTGTTCCGGATTCCCACCGGATTCCCTTTTCAATGCCTTGGCATCACTATATACGTTACATGATAATCATATCACAAAGGACTTTTCCTATCCCAATTGATAATTCACATGTTTTTATAGCCATTCCCTATAATATAGATATTACTTTGCCTCTTCTGCAGCTTTCTGAGCAAACGTTTCATTAACCAAATCATCCTTTGCAATTGGCTCTGTGATCAGGCCGGAGGAAATCGCCATATTATTGATTGCCTCTACACCGCTGTCTGTGAAAATTCCATCCGCAGACCACAGGCTGTTTTCTTTACACTCTGTCACAATCTGTTCTAAATTTTCCATCTCAGAAAACTGACCCTGCAAGGCATCTACGATCTCAGGCACCTCATGATTTTCCAGATACTGAGCCCCTTTATAACATGCATTTACAAATGCCTGGGTGATTTCAGGGTTTTCGTCAATATAGCTCTTTTTCCCGAATACAATATACATCTCATAAGTTTCAGAGCCAAGTAGTTCTTTATGCACTTCTTTATCATATATATCTACTGTTACATCATATCCTGCATCGATCAGCTGAGCTCTCAGTTCCGGGGATGCATAGGTGGCACTTACTTCACCGCTCTCAAGTGCTGCAATTACCGCACTGTTATCCATGTTTGCATAAGTCACGTCATTATCTGCATCCAGCCCTGCATTATTGATGATAGAGCGCACAAATGCTCTCGGTGAAGATCCGCTGTCTGCACCATTAACAGTAGTTCCTTTCAAATCTTCAATCGAATCAACGTTTTTCCCTAAAAAGAATGAATATGGATATGTGTCTGTACAGGTATAAATCAACTGAGTATCCTGCCCCTCTGCTACAAACTTGCAGATCATTTCCGGGCCATACAGGCCAAACTGCGCTTCATCAGCTAACACCGGAGCCGTCGGCATGTCACTTTGTACGGTTGTGATCTCTACATCAAGCCCTTCTTCTTCAAAGTATCCTTCTTCCAGTGCTACATACACCGGTGCCCAGAGTATCCCTCTTACTGGTTCGCACACCGTAATTTTCTGAAGTTCGCCATCTCCCTGTCCTTCTGTTGTTTCTCCTGCATTATTTCCTGTTTCCTGACTGTCTGAAGATCCACCACATCCCATCAACATGGCTGTTGTCATGGCAGTCGCCAATAATGCTGCTAATACTCGCTTTTTCATAAGCTCCTCCTTACATGAAAACCTTTTTGTTATTTATCCATAGTGGGGCGCCATTTCAGCACCTTTCTATCGATCCATGACACTGCTGCATTTAAAATAAACATAATAATCATTAGTATAATCACGCAGGCAATCACTCTTGTAATATTGTAATATCCTCCTGCCATCTGAATAACATATCCAAGCCCGGCGGTCGCTCCCAGATATTCTCCTACAATTGCTCCAAGAACAGCGGCTCCCACTCCTGCTTTCAGACTTGCCATCAGCCATGGAATACAGGAAGGCATAATCACCTTTGTCATAATCTGCACTTTATTTGCACGCATCAGCTGAAGGGTCTGTATCAGCTGAATATCTACATCCTTAAATCCTGCATAAATATTAAAAAATACCAGGAAAAACACACTGATTGTCGCCATAAATATTTTGGACTTAATTCCGATACCGAACCACACGACAAACAATGGCCCCAGCGCCAGCAGCGGAAGTCCATGAATCCCTACAAAAATAGGTTCCACAATATGGGAGAGTGTTTTATAATTTCCTACAATCAACGCGATCAATGTCCCGAAAACAATCCCATAAAACAGACCTAAGAAAGCCGCATACAATGTAATCCCGATATGAGGAAGAATATATCCGGTGGAAAACATTTCCACAGTGTCTGCCCATACTTCTTTTGGGGAGCTAAAAAACATCGGATTGATCAATTCCCTGTCTGCCAGAAACTGCCAGAGAATTACAAATACAATCAAAAGGATGACCAGATAAATATGGGAGCGTAATTTTGTCTTATCTATTTTCATCTAATCCACCTCTTCTTCCGTCAGTTCATCTTTTATATCACTCCAGATTTCTTTTTCCAGTTCCAGAAACTTAGGATTGTATTTATATTCTTCAATAATTCTCGGACGTTCAATATCTACAATATACTCATTTTTAATAACTGACGGACGTCTGCTTAACAGCACGATCCTGTCTGCCAGTGTAATCGCTTCTGCAATATCATGCGTGATATATACAATAGTATTTTTCCGCTCCGTCCACATCCGCAAAATCTCTTTTTGAAGAGTCTCTCGTGTAAACACATCCAAAGGTCCGAAGGGTTCATCCATAAAAATAATATCCGGGTTCTGAATCAATGCCCGTATAATGACCGCTCGTTTTCTCATACCACCGGAAAGCTCAAACGGATACATTTTTTCAAAGCCTTCCAGGCCGCTGACTCTCATCATCTCCCTGGCTTTCTCCAGTCTCTCCTTCTTTGGTATTTTCTCAATCTCCAGCCCCAACGCCACATTTGATTCAATCTTTCTCCATGGAAGAAGCGTGTCTGTCTGAGAAATATATCCGATCTTATGTTTATTCGATCTGACTGGCTCACCGTCAATTTTCACTTCTCCTTCTGTCGGTTCGATCATACCGCACATAATATTTAAAAGCGTACTTTTGCCACATCCGCTTGCACCGACAATAGCCAGGAATTCTCCATCTTTTACTTCAATGTCTATATGACGGATCGCTTCTGTCTGTTTTTCTCCCCCATAAATATGATGGATTCCTTTTAACTCTAGTTTATTCTTTTTCATCTGCATTCCTGTTCTCTCAAATCACCTTTTATAAAAGCCTACAAATAACTTAGAAAAGTTTACCACTACCCCCCCCCGGTCAAATTGAAAATCATAATCAATTAGCTTTTTTATTATTTTTTTCTATAAAACAAAAAACCGATTCCATTGATTCTCTCATTTCCACGCGATATAGTAAAAGTAGATTAAATTTCTGGTTTTATATACAAAGGAGGTCCTGTTTTATGCACAAAGATGACCAGATGACACCAAAAGAAAGAGCCTTTGCTCTTTTTGCAAAAAAACCGGTAGACCGTATGCCTATCAAGATTTTTTCTCCTTATATCGGAATGAATTTTGGTGCTTCCTATGATGAGGCTTTTAACGATGCCAGATCCCGTGCTCACTGGCTGATTGAAGGATACCGCCGTTTCGGGCAGGACGGCCTAAGCGTCAACTACAGACTAGACGGAATTCCTGTTGCCTTTGGCGCCGAGTCCACCTACGATCCCACAGGTATTCCGATCGTAAAAAATCCAGTTATCAAAGAGCTGACAGATATCTCTGAACTGGATCTTACAAACTTAAGATTTGAAAATGATAAAAATGCACAGATTGCTTTTGACGCAGTGCAGATTGTTCAAGAAGAGCTCCAGGATGAGGTCTTTACCGGTGTCGGCTTCATGGGGCCTTTTACCACCGCCACTAACCTGGCCGGAGCCACCAAGATTTTAAAGGCCATGCGTAAGGATCCGGAAAACCTGCATCGCCTTCTTGACTTTGCCGCAGATGCAACCATCGAAGTCGGGCGAAAATTTGTAGAAAATCAGATTGGCATCGGCCTGGCCGAACCGACTGCCTCTTTATTGTCTCCAGGACAATTCCGTGAATTTGTCATTCCTTATTATAAAAAGGTCATGGATCAATGGAAAGAATGGGGCAGCCGGGGCGCAGGCTTCCACATCTGCGGAGACACCACAAAGCTTCTGGAAACTTTCCCTGAAATGGGCATCCGCGGCGTCAGCATCGACAGTGCTGTAGACATTGGTTTTGCCAAAGAAACCGTTGGTGATAAGATGTCGATCATGGGGAATGTTTCACCGATTGAAATCCTGGAAGGCACTCCAGACAGTATCCAGGCGGCGGTAATAGACTGCTTCCGGAAATGCTGGGATAATCCCTGTGGCTTCACGATTGCCCCAGGCTGCGATATCCCGGTACAGGCTCCTCTTGAAAACATAGATGCTTATATGAAAGCTGCCCGGATGTGTGCAAAATATCCGGTTCAGCCATCGAACTGGGAATAATGATTTTCAATGGGGACGGGGGATTTTCGAAAATCCCCCGTCCCCATTGTTCCGTTATTCTACATCCTTCAGCGCTTCAAAAAATTGTTAAAAACCCACTAATTTTTATAACATCTTACAAACATTATAAAATAATCCGCAATTTTTTCTCTGTTTTGCCCCTGTCAGACAATTATAATTGCTCTGATGTCCGTGCATCCTCCCGATAATATTCCCTCAGGCACTGATACCCAAGCTCAAACATTTTTTTCTGTCTGTCATATATCTCCCGGTACTCTTCTCTTGGACAAAAGACCCTGTCCGTTTTCACAAACTGATGCACTACAGAAAAATCCTGAAATGCTCCGACGCCCACACCGGCGATCACCGCAGCAGCGATGGAAGTCGCTGTTTCCACATGATCCAGCCGATGCAGTGTTACCCCCAGCACATCTGCCAGGATCTGCGCCAGCACGTCTCCCTTTGCCCCACCGCCGGTCAGGACCAGCTCCTTCCCTTCTATGTGCTCTCTCTGCGCCTTTAAAATCACATCCAGATTCATGGCAATTCCTTCCAGCACTGCGCGTACATAATCGCATTTCTGATGCTCCATCCGGATTCCCAGGAAACTGCCGGATGTATCCGGATTCCATCTGGGACTTCTCTCTCCCAGCAGATATGGGAGAAAAATCAACCCTTTTGCTCCCGGAGGAGACTGGCACACCAGTTGGTTCAAAAGCTCATAAACGGATTCTCCCGTTTCGTCTGCACGCCTTTCTTCTTCCTGGCACAGGGCTTCTCTGATATAAGAATACGAACTTCCGGCTGCCTGCATCGTTCCACAGGGCATATATTTTCCAGGAACCACATGTCCAAACCCGATCAGCGTCTTCTCACGATCCAGCTCCACTTTACCGGATGTACCTGCAATCCAGGCCGAAGTACCAAAGGACAAAAACAACTGACCGTCTTCGATACATCCTGCTCCCAGTGCAGAGCAAGGCCCGTCGCCGCCTCCGCAGACCACTTTCGCTGCCGTAGTAAGTCCCAGCTCTTTTGCTGTTTCCTCGGTCAACTCGCCGATCACATCTGTGGATGCGTGAAGCTCCGGAAGTTTATCCAGAGCGATTCCTGCCGCCGCAAGGATCTCTTCTGACCACTTCAGTCTTCGCAGGTCAAACGCATCCGTGCCGGAGGCCTCCGAATAATCCGTCACAAACGCTCCCGTAAGGCGGCAGATAATATAATCCTTTGCCAGCAGCATTTTATATGTTTTTTCATAAATTTCAGGTTCATGCTCCTTAATCCACATCAGTTTCTCAATGCTGTAGCTGGGGCTGACCCGATGCCCGTTGATCTCATACATCCTGTCAAACCCAATCTTTTCTTCCAGATATTCCGCCTGCTTCTCTGCCCGGTGATCCGCCCAGATCATGGCAGGACGCAGCGCCTTTCCCTCCCGGTTGACAGCAATACATGCCTGCATCTGCGAAGAAAAGGACAATGCCAGCACGTCTGAAGGGTCGATCCCCTGCACAATTTCTCTGGTAGCCCGGCAGACGGCCTGCCACCAATCCTCCGGATCCTGCTCCGCATAATTTTTATGAAAAAAATGAACCTCATATGGAACTGTATAACTCTTGATCAGCTTCCCTTCCGTCGAAAACAGGGACGCCTTATTGCTGGACGTTCCCAGATCATGCGATATCAGATATTTTCCCATGTACATGCTCCTCCTTCAATTTATAAATATATTTCCGGATCTTCTTATTTTTTATTATCTTACCATAATGCTTTTGCAATGTAAACTTTGAAATATATTTATCTTTCGTACGAAACTTTATTTATTGACATACAATCTTTTCTTTGATAAGATACTTTCAGAACCAACAAGGAGGTTTTCTCATGAAAAAACGGCACAGTGAGATCCTGAAATATATCACTGCCCACGGCAAGACAGAAGTCGCCGTGCTGGCAAAAGAGCTAAATGCCTCCGCAGTTACCATCCGCAAGGATCTGGACTATCTGGAAGAGCGGGGAATGCTGAAGAGAGAGCGGGGATTTGCTGTTCCCAATGACCCGGGAGACATTTTCTACCGTATGGCTTTCCACACCGATAAAAAGCAGCGGATTGCCAGAACTGCCGCTGCTTATATCGAAGACGGCGAGACTGTTATGATTGAATCCGGCTCTACCTGCACTCTGTTGGCCGAGGAACTGGCACACACCAAAAAAAACGTGACCATCGTCACCAATTCTGTCTGCCTGGCAGAATATGTTCGCTCTTATCCGAATATCCAGCTGATTCTCCTGGGCGGAATCCTGCAGATTCCAAGCCAGTCTCTGGTAGGGCCATTGACCAGACAAGCCGCAGGAGCTTTCCATGTGGATAAGATTTTCACCGGAATTGACGGCTACTCTCGTTCCTTTGGATTTACCGGCGATGATCTGACACGGGCTGATACCCTTCATGCCATGATTGATTCTGCCAGACACGTTTTTGTACTGACAGATTCTGACAAATTTCTGCATCCAGGAGCCGTTTCTTTTCTTCAGCTTAATCAGGTCTATGAAATCATCACTGATGAAGGCATCTCGCCGGAAGAGAAATCCTATCTGGAAAGCCAGGATATTCGCGTTACAATCGCAGACAAATAAAGTAATTTATATAATTTTCAAGGAGGTTTCACCATGAAATATTTATTAGACACAGCCAATCTTGCAGATATCCGCCGGTTTTATGACATCTTTCCGATCGCCGGCGTCACTTCCAATCCTTCTATCGTAAAACGAGAAGGAAAGGTAGATTTTTTCGCACATATGAAGGAAATCCGTTCCATCATCGGACCTGAAAAAGCGCTTCACATTCAGGTAACCGCACTGGACACAGATGGTATGTTAAAAGATGCGGACACAATCCTGGAAAAAGTAGATCCTGACGTTTATGTCAAGGTTCCTGTCACTATGGAAGGCATTAAGGCGATCAAGCTGATGAAGCAGAAAGGCATCCGTGTGACCGGAACCGTCGTTTACAGCAAACAGCAGGGATTTCTTGCCATGGAAGCCGGGGCTGACTTTATCGCTCCGTATTTTAACCGTATGGAAAACCTAGGGATCGATCCGGATGACGTCATTGCTTCCCTGGCAGAAATGATCGCACTCTATGATTATCCGACTCAGATTCTTGCAGCCAGCTTTAAAAATGCAGGTCAGGTAGACCGGGCATTCCAGGCAGGAGCCCAGACAGCTACTATGGACCCGTCTATCCTGGAAGGCATGCTTGCCCAGCCCCACATTACCGGTGCTGTGGCTACTTTTGACGCTGACTGGAAAGCGATTCATGGAGATCAGTTGATCAGCGACCTGTAATTTATAGATAACTTCTATTTTGCAGGTACAGACATTATAAAAAGTGATTTGATATCTCCGATTTTCAGGACTATACTGATTAATAGATATGAATAAGGAGGTAAGCGTAATGTCAATTACTGCAGAAACTGCAAAAGCACATGTGAATGATCCGGCTGTTTTATGTTGCAGAGCGGAAGCTGGTATCACCATCGAAGCTGCAAATCTGGAGGATCCGGCGATTTTTGACGAACTGGTAGACTCTGGACTGTTAACTCTGGACGGCTGTCTGACGATCGGACAGGTGCTTGGTGCAAAGTTAACAAAAACCAGCGATTCTTTGGCCCCATTAACCCCAGACAATGTTGAAGGATATAAGGAAGCTGTATCTGTCACAGAAGAACCGGAGGAAGACACTGATTCTGCTGCCACCTCTCAGCCTGCAGAAGTAAATGTTGCCGGTGCAGTTACAAAAATTCAGCATGGAAAAGTTGTAATTTCTATTAAAGAAGGAAAAGATATTTATCTGGAACTTCCGATATAAACAGAACCATTACCTTTTTATGACATATTTTCCCTTATGTTAATGCGCAGTAAAAGGCCGGAACATTTTTGTTCCGGCCTTTTCACAACTCATTCTTTCATTATGACTATAAGATTTTGGACAAAAATTCCTGAAGCCTTGGATCTTTCGGGTGTTCAAAAAATTCTTCCGGCCCTGCTTCCTCCTTGATCTGACCCTCATCCATAAAGATCACTCTGGAAGCTACTTCTCTTGCAAATCCCATTTCATGGGTAACGACTACCATAGTCATACCGTCTCTTGCCAGCTCTTTCATCAGATCCAGCACCTCTCCTACCATCTCTGGATCCAGGGCAGACGTAGGCTCATCAAACAGGATCACATCCGGATCCATGGCCAGAGACCGGATGATCGCCACACGCTGTTTCTGTCCGCCGGATAATGTGGAAGGATAGGCATCGGCCTTGTCATCCAGACCGATTCTCTTTAACAGTTCCATTGCTCTCTCCCGGGTCTCTTTGACGATCTGTTCCTTCGTCTTATCGATCGGGATCAGTTCTTTTTTATCCCCGCCGCGGAACAGATTCTGGAACTTGATCTTCCTGTTTTCCCGTTTCGCTTTCTTAAGATCCTTACACTTTAAATAGGCCGGCGCCATCATCACGTTCTGGAGGACCGTTTTATTCTGAAACAGATTGAAATGCTGGAATACCATTCCCATGTGACGTCTGTGCACATTGATATCTACCTTCATATCCGCGATATCCACACCATTAAATATAATGCTTCCCGATGTGGGATCTTCCATACAGTTCAGGCACCGCAGGAACGTACTTTTCCCGGAGCCGGAAGGTCCGAGCACCGCCACGATATCCCCTTTATTGATCGTGATATTGATATCCTTCAGCACTTTTGTATCGCCGAAGTCTTTCCTGAGATTAATTACTTCTATCACTCTTCTTCAGGCTCCTTTCCAAGATTTTAATCAGCAGCGTGATCACCAGTACCAGCGCAATATAGATCAGCGCCATCACCAGGTACGGAACCATAAACTCATAGCTGTTGCTTCCGATATAGTTAAACGCAACATATAGATCTGCCGCCCCTACAAAGCTGACGACTGAGGTTTCCTTGATCAGTGAGATGAACTCATTTCCCAGGGTAGGCAGAATATTTTTTACTGCCTGTGGGATTACGATCTTACACATGCTGGTTCCAAAGCTTAACCCCACGGCTCGTCCGGCTTCCATCTGTCCTGGATCTACCGACTGGATTCCGCTTCTCATAATCTCTGATATGTAGGCGCCGCTGTTTAATCCAAATACCAGCATAGCCACCTGGACACCCGTGAACTGCCATCCGAGGATCGGCAGCAGCACATAATAAAATACCAGCAGCTGTACCACCATTGGAGTTCCCCGGAACAGTGCCACATAGAAGCTGCAGATTCCGTTCAGGATTCTGGGCAGCCGCTTATACTTCGGCAGTACCCGTACTGTCGCAATGATGGTTCCGATCAGGATACCGATAATCAGACCGGTCACTGCGATAAGCAGAGTATTCTGAAGCCCTTCCACGACTTTGACATAGCCGTTCTGCTCCAGAAATATCTCTATAAATTTATCTACTTTCTGGCCAAAATTTCCCATAGTCTTCCCTTCTCAAAAAGAGGAAGGCCTGTTCTTAAAAAGACTGCCTTCCCCGTATTGCCTTCCAAATTCTATCTTTTACTGCATCTCATTGATTGCTTCCGTGATTGCTGCCGCAGGTGCCGCATCAATAATCACATACTGGATATTTCCATGCAGCAGATCCTGTACGGCCAGAGAACCGCTCTTGTATGGAACACATTCTGCCGGAAGTCCTTCAAATCCCCAGTCGTCATCACCTTCTACATAATACTGTCCGGTCGTTCCCTGCTGTACGCCGATCTTATCAGAAGACTTAAGCTCTCCAAGCTTCGCCGCTACAGCATCCGCATCTTTGCAGTCATCAAAGGTGTTGTCATCGCTGCGGACAATCAGTCTCTGAGACGCCTCATAATAGGGATCGGAGAAGGTCACATACTCTTCTCTTTCCTCATTGATCGTAAGTCCTGCCATCGCGATGTCACATTTCTGCTGTCCCACAGACAGGCAGACTGCATCGAAGTCCATGTTCTGGATTACCAGCTCCTGTCCCAGTTCTTCTGCCATCAGCGCTGCGATCTCCATATCGATTCCATAGTACTGATCGCCCTTCGTATACTCAAACGGCTCAAATGCTGCATTGGTTGCTACCACCAGCTGATCCTTGGAGGAATCCAGCTGGGCAGACTCTACTGCCTGGGGCTCTCCGCCGCCGAAATATCTGTCGCAGATCTCATCAAAGGTACCGTCATCTTTGATCTGGGCGATAAAGCTGTTTACCTGATCTAAAAGCTCCGGCTGATTTTTATCCACACCAAATGCATATTCCTCACTGGTCAGATCAATATCGATCACCTTTGCCGTTACTTTTTCATCTCCGGATCCTTCCCCGCCTTCAGAACTGTCACTGCTTCCGCCACATCCGGCAAGTGCACTGCAGGCCAGGATAAGAACCAGTCCCATTGCCAGTTTCTTCTTCATAACATATCCTCCCTTTTCTTTGTATAAATATACAAATTGTTCTCATAATTATAACACGTTCTTAAGAAAAAGCAAGCCTTATTTATCCGATTGCCAGCTGAACCAGGGATACGATAATAATCAAAGCGCCCAGCACGATCCGGTAATATCCGAATACTTTGAAGTCATTCTGCTTGATATAACCCATCAGGAATTTGATTGCCACTATGGAGACACCAAAGGATACCACACATCCCAGAAGCAGGTATCCAAGCTCGCCTCCCGTAAAGGCAAAGCCAAACCCTATCAGCTTCAGCAGACTGGCTCCGAACATGACCGGAATCGCGAGGAAAAAGGTAAACTCTGCCGCCACCTCTCTGGATACTCCGATAATCAGGGCTCCTACGATGGTCGCTCCTGAACGGGACGTACCCGGGATCAGCGCCAGCATCTGGAAAAATCCAATCCACAGAAGCATCTGTATACTTAACTGGGAGATTTTTGTCACGGATGGTTTTCTCCCTGCGTTCCGATTTTCAACGACAATGAATAAAATACCATAGACAATCAGCATAATCGCCACCGGCAGCGGTTTATAGAACAGACGGTCCAGCACATCATTAAACAGAAGACCGATCACAGCGGCCGGAACAGAGGCGATCAGCACCTTGATCCACATCTGCCAGGTCAGCATCTTCTGACGCTGTGTTTTCTTTGGTGAAAATGGATTCAGCTTGTGAAAATACAGTACCACTACCGCCATGATCGCACCCAGCTGGATCACTACATCGAACATTTCCATAAATGCATCACTCATACTTGGTTTCAGCACATTTCCAACCAGAATCAGATGTCCGGTACTGCTGACAGGAAGCCACTCTGTGATTCCCTCTACAATTCCTAAAATTATAACCTTGATAATATCTAACATGTTGCGCTCCTTTCCTTAATCCAGCACATATTTTTCTATAAATTTCGCAACGCCCTCTTCGTCATTGGATAATGCCACATAATCTGCTGCTTCTTTTACGGAAGGAATGGCATTTTCCATTGCCACACCCGTTCCTACTTCTTTCAGCATCTTCAGATCATTGTTGCCATCTCCGAACGCCATGATTTCTTCTCTTGGAATTCCAAGAAGCTTTCCAAGTTCGATCATTGCTTTTCCCTTGTTCACTCCTGCTGCATTAATCTCCAGATTCATCGGAAGCGCTCCCGTGATCTCAATTCCCGGAACATCTTCGATCTCTTTTCTGGCCGCATCACGATCTTCCACAGAAGTAAATAACGCCTGGATCTTATCTACAGGAAGTTTCGTCTCATCAAATTTGACTCTCACATCATCCACTGCCACACGTGTAGACATAATATAATTCGCCATTGCCGGAACACTCAGATATTTACCAATATGTTCCAGTGCTTCCCGCGAGGCATAGCCTACGCCATCAAAATAAATCTCCCGAAATGTATCATAATGTTCGAATACGTCCATCATTACTTCTGCAATATCATGTGGAAGCAGTTCCTCTACAATTGCTTCATTCTTCTCAAGATCTATAACTCTTCCGCCGTTCGCAGTAACCGCATAACGTATGCCCGGGAATTCCAGCAGTTCCTTTGGCACTCCCGTAATAGGTCTTCCCGTCGCCGGCATCACAATAATTCCCTGTTCAATCGCTCTTTTCAACACATCTTTCGTATATTGTGTCAACTCTTTGTCAGATTTTAAAAGTGTTCCATCCAGATCCATTCCAATCATTCTGGTTTTAATTTTCATATGTAATTAATTCCTTTCCTTCTCTTAAAAACATAAGAAGTTTCTTACTGATCTTATTCTCTCCCTGTTCATATGCCTTTTCTCCGTGATCGATCATTTTTTCAACGATATCTTTATTTCCGGCCGGAGCAAACAACACTGTATCTTTTCTCGGAATCATGATAATCAGATCATCCTTCAACTTGTCTGCGCAGACCTGCCAGATATGCTTAAAGCACACGGAACTTGCCTCATGATGTCCGTCTGCTACGATCCCATATCCCCCATACCAGGTATTCGCAATTACAAATTCTACATCTCTGTTCAGATTTTCACAAGCTTTATGATACAGTTTTATGATATCACATTCAGGCGGAAGCATGTTATCCTTTAAGATCTCATATATATCTTCCCCTCTTTTAATTGCAAACACTACGTTCAGATCCCCAAGGAACCCAATTACAGGTGCATCTTCTTCCGAAAAATGCTTTCCATTCAAAGCCTGGGAATCCGTAAGCTCTGCTTTTATCCACGGATAGATCTGCTCACTGATATTTTCCAACCTATAATTTTCTTCTTCGTATTTTTTCATATTATATATATTCCTCTCTTATTCAGACATTCTACCTATTTATTTTATACATAATTCTTTCCTCTGTAAACCTTTTCCGAATTAGTTTACATAAAGTTTAATATATCTTTAACCTGCCAAAAGAAACCTAAAATTTGCTTTATAATGAATTTTGTTGTATAATAGATAAGCATTCGCGAAAAGGGAAAGGATATGTTTATGATAAGTATGAAAAAGAAACGAGCATTACGATCGGCTTTGGCAATTACCATCTGCACCGTAACAATTGCTTCTGTTAGTACTCCGGTATATTCAGCACCTTCGACAGATGAATTGGAAAATACCACCTCTGATCTCAAAGGTGAGTTAAACGATTTAAACAGCCAGTTATCTTCTTTAAGTAAAGAGCTGGACACTGCTTCCAGTCAGGTAGAGGATCTGGCTGCCAAAGTAGAAAAATCAAAACTGGATCTAGCTTCTGCTCAGCTTGATGAGGAAGCTCAGTATGATTCCATGAAAGATCGTATCAAATTCATGTATGAAGGCGGCGGAGCATCTCTGGTTCAGATTCTGCTCACTTCCGAAAATATGGGAGATTTTCTGAATAAAGCTGAATATGTTGCAACTATCAGTAAGTATGACCGCTCTATGCTGGAAGAATTACAGCAGGTTCGTGCTAATGTAGAAAAGAAACAGAAAGATCTGGAAGAACAGCAAAGCAAACTTTCCGGACTTCAGGAAACATTGACAAGCAAACGCGATGAACTGAATTCAAAGATTTCATCCACTTCCGGAGAACTGGCAAATTATCAGGCACAGTTGGATCGTGCCAAAGCTGCCGAGGAAGCATTAAAGCTTGCACAGAATGATAAAATATCTGGCTCTGTAAAATCAGAAGCCTCAAAACCAAGTAACTCAACCAATACTACGAATAACGCGAATAAAACAAATTCAACAACAAACGGTTCGACTAATCAAAATAAAAATAACACCACTAATAATACCGGCAACAATACTACCAACACAGGTAACAACACCAATGTATCTACAACGGATGTCGCATTATTAGCGGCAATCCTTCAATGTGAGGCAGGTAGTTATGATGGAATGCTTGCTGTTGCAACTGTTATCATGAACCGCGTAGCAAGCCCGGCTTATCCGAATACTCTGCGTGCTGTTATATACCAGTCAGGACAATTCGCTCCAACCTGGAACGGTTCATTGAATAAAGTACTGAGTAAAGGTGCTTCATCCACCGCTTATTCTGTAGCTCGGGCTGCACTTGGTGGTGCAAGACATTCTGCAGTTATCAATTGTCTGCAGTTCAGATCCGCGTCAACCGGTGTATCCGGAATCAACATTGGTGGAAATGTATTTTTCTAATTTTATTTAGTAGCTGACATTGTCTCCTGCATACTATGGTATAAAAAATAAGCCTCATTTTGAGGCTTATTTTTTATACCATAGTACACGGTAGAAATTAGCGGCAACACCTTTCCTGTATTAATATCATCTATTCATACTCCATAACATCGATCCATTTCATCAAGAAGTCTTTTTCCAGACGGATATCTTTCCCAAGCTCTGCAGCAGCTACGATTGGCAGCCATTGTTCTACATACTGTCTTGCTGTGTCACTCTTCTTGCAGAATAACTTAAGATAAAGATCTGCACTTTCCTGATCATGTAATGCAAATAACAGATATGTCATTGCAGCATCTGCACTTGCATTTCCCTGTGAAGCATGTGCCCAGTCGATCACTGTCATCTTTCCGTTCTTTTCAACAATCACATTACTCGGGTTAAAATCACCGTGACACAATTTCGTATGCTTCGGCATTCCTTCCAATCTGGTCAAAAGCTCATAACGTTCTGTTGCATCCAAATCTTTCAGACTTCTTATCTCATCTGCCAGTTTGTCTTTTAATTTCGGTAATGTTGTGGCCGTTTTGCTCTGTACTTTAAGCTGAAGATCTACAAAATCTGACATGTATTTTTCAAGATTGGCACGGTCAATTTTCATCATTTCTTCCAAAGTTTTTCCTTCCCGGTTCTCAATGACCAGCGCCCATTCCCCATTAATCTGAGTTACCTCTTTTAGTTTCGGAATATCCAATCCTGTTTCTTCAACTTTCACTGTATTCAATGCTTCATTAAATACCGCTGACTTCGGATGATCTGTTGCAAATATTTTAACAATACCTTCCTCTGTCTTATAAACTGATTTATAAGGTCTCTCTACGATTAAATTTTTCTTCTCAAGCTTCATACAGATTCCTCCTTTTTATTGAATCTTTGGCCCCTTCCTTCTTGTTAT
>OGRN01000222.1_pt1 | contig 56363 bp, 42 predicted proteins | sample 1553401 | NCBI WGS metagenome assembly OGRN01 (sample SAMEA2580096, study PRJEB22360) | human gut metagenome | biome: human gut; feature: human-associated habitat; material: faeces | place: Denmark | collected 2008/2010 | reverse complement strand
ATCAAGTTATGCACAAATTTATCCACATTATCCACAAGGATAACCATGTGGATGAGCTGATTTACATAAATAAATTTAAACATATGTTTTGTGTAAAATGATAAATTTGCAAAACGAATAAAAAAAAACTGTAAAACCATTGACATTTTTAAATTCTAAATATCATTAAATGTTTTGCACAAAAGACATAATTTAAAAGAATATAGTTAAGAAGTCAGAAAATAATAGATGAATTTTCATAAGACTAAGCTATTCACAATCAGAAGAATCTGATGTATGGAAACGTCTGCAAAAAAAGAACAGTGCCCGGACAAAACGGGCACTGTAAGGTGTTGAAAAGTCATTTTAAGGTGTGGATAAGTAAAGCAGGTGAAGGAGGATCTGTGAATAACTTTTTTAAATCAGAACCTTTTTCAGGAATTCGGCGGATTTTGATATTGCAGTGATATCATCCATCAAGGTGTCACCAACTTCAATACTTACAACACCATCATAGCCATTCATTTTCAGCGCTGCAATAAAGGTTTTCCACCAGAGCTGGTCGTGTCCATAACCTACGGCTACATAATTCCAGGGGCGGATATTCTGAGGAGCCATATGATCGCAGGTTTCAAACAGCATTTCTGTGTCAGCGATATCTTTTTCGATTCTGGTATCTTTTCCGTGTACATGATATATAAGGCCGTCTGTCGCAAGTTTTTTTGCCATGATTATTGGATCACCGCCCATATAAAAAGAATGGCTGGGATCAAGATTAAGACCGATGATTTCTCCAGCTTCTTCATGGAGACGGCGGATTGTGCTTACATTGTAAACAAGATTGTTAGGATGGTTTTCAATAGCAATTTGTTCTATTCCATGAGAAGAGGCTTTTTTGGCAGCTTCTTTCCACCACGGGATAGCTATGGAATCCCACTGATAGTTAAGCATGTCTGTAAAATTGTGTGGCCAGGTATTTGTTACCCATACAGGGTAAGGAGAATCGGGGCCGCCGCCGGGAAGACCGCTCATCATGACTATTTTTTTTACGCCTAAAAGCTCAGCAAGCTGAAAAGTTTTGTATACAACAGCTTCGTGCTCACGACCAGTATCAGATGGTTCCAGCTGATTTCCGGAACAGTTTAAAGCTTCCAGATAAAGTCCTTTTTCATTTATTTTTCCCAGATATTCATCCCGGGCATCTGAACTGGATAAAAGAAGGTTCAGATTCATATGAGCTGGTTTAGACCAGTTTCCGGTTCCGATCTCCAGATATTTGATTCCCATAGATTGGGATAAAGAGAGCATTTCTTCAAAAGAACGATTTCCAAAACATTCTGTATATAATCCAAGTTTCATAGCAGACCTCCGTTTGAGAGAAAATTATTTGATAATATAATCACTGACTTTATGCCAGGTGCGGCTTTGAGTGGAATTCATCATAGCTTCAATGATTCCCTGAACATAGTAACCATCTTCAATATCTGCCGGTATTGTATTTTTAATTCCAAGCATTTTTTCTGCAAAACAATCCATCTGACTCTTGGTATTATAAACACCATCAAAACCTTTGAGATTCATATCAACCCAATCACCGGTTAAAGCAAGTTCGTTTCCAAGGCAGACTTTGAGATGATCAGAACCTCTGAGACCATTTTCCAGAGTGTAGATCAGACCACCACGGCTTCCGTAGATTTCCAGACGCTGTGAATTTTTTCTTCCCCATGCAAATTTGGTAAAGCACATGGTAGCACTGATATCATTTTCCATAGTAGCCATGGCATGGAAATAATCTTCGGTTGTGACATCGCCAAGTCCGCTTCCGTCAAGTTTCTGTCGTTTTGGTATGATGATTCCGGAAGTTCCGATGACTTCATTGAAATCGCCTACAAGGTAACGCATCATATCCAGCATATGTGAACCCAGATCGCCAAGGCTGCCGCTTCCGGCCAGTTCTTTCTGATAACGCCACAGCAGAGGAATATTTTCATTATCATCTTTTCCTTCAATATACTGTGCGTAGACATGATGGATTTTGCCAAGAGCGCCGGAAGAAATAATTTCTTTGGCTTTCTGAACCGCCGGGAGATAACGGTAGGAAAAACCGACGGCGTTTGTAAGACCGGTGTTTTTTGTTGCCAGATAAAGCTCTTTTGCTTCGGCTAATGTCATTGCTACTGGTTTTTCCAATACATAGGCTTTTCCGCTTTTTACAGTATCCATTGCAATGGAAAAGTGAGTTACATTAGGCGTGCATATGGAAACCATATCAATATCCGAACGTGCGAGAAGTTCTTTATAGTCTGTATAACGATTTTCTTTCGGAATATTGTAACGGTCACCTGTTTTATCCAGGCTTTCCTGATTTACATCGCATAATGCATAAGGAATAATGTTTTCGTTTTTTACCATATCGTTAAGATGAAATTCTGCAATATTTCCGCCGCCAATAACGCCTGCTTTTATTTTTTTCATAGGAGCACCTCTTTTTTTGATTTAAAATAATTAATATGTATATGTTATTCTTTCATACCTGCACTGGCGCCGGACAGACCCTGCTCAAAGCCTTTTTGAAAAGCAACGTAAAGGATAAGGATTGGAATAACGGATACGGTTGCACCGGTGAGCATCATAGGCCAGTCTGTATTGAACTGTCCCTGGAACATTTTGATTGCAATCTGAATGGTATAATGGTTTTCCGATCGTATGATTGCCATAGGCCATAAGTAGTCGTTCCATTTATTCATAAAAGAGAAAATAACAGCCAGAGATAAAGCTGGTTTTGCCAATGGAAGTATGACCATAAAAAATACCTGCAGTTTATTGGCTCCATCGATACGAGCTGCTTCATCCAGACTTCTGGGAATGCCAAGGAAATATTGACGTACATAAAATGTAATAAAGCCGATGGACAAAAATGGGAAAATCAATCCTGGAAAAGTATCGATCCAGCCGTATTCAGAAGAGACCAGTGGCATATTTTTCATAATGTTAAACATTGGTACAACCAGAAGTCCCTGAGGAATCATCATGGTTGAAAGTGTAAGCATAAAGAAAAAGTTACGTCCCGGAAAGTTAAGTCTGGAAAAGGCGTACGCTGCCGGCAGAGATAACAGTAAGGTAACGATAACAGACATTGCACTTACAAAAAGACTGTTCAGGAAAGCTCTTGGAATATAGGAATGCAGAGCTTTTACATAATTTTGCAGATAAAAGGAATCAGGGAGCAGTTTAGGCGGAAAGCGCATGACTTCTCCAATCTGTTTGAAGGTTGTCAGTATCATAAAAACAAATGGTCCGGCGATCAGAATCGTCAGAAGAATCGCAATAACAGCGATGATGAAGGAGTTTAAAGGAGTTCGTTTATTTTTCATCAGTTATCACCTCGCTTATCGGACCCTCTTACCTGGAAATAAGTAACAACCATTAGTGCCGGGAATAAGATCAGAGACAGGGTAGATGCATATCCCATGTTGTTGAATTCAAATGCCTGTTTCCAGATATATTTGATGGATACAAGGGTTGTGTTAAATGGAGCACCGTTTGTGAGGACATCGCAGTATGCGATAACCTGAAAGCCTGCGATGATAGTCATGATTACAACGTACACCATGGTATCATTTAAAGAAGGAAGGCTGATTTTCCAGAATTTTACCCATCCGTTGGCACCATCGATTTCTGCTGACTCATAAATAGATTTGGAGATTCCTTCGAGTGCAGACAAGAAAATAGGTGCATTCCAACATCCGCCACGCCATACAGCCACCAGAATGATTACGATCATTGCATATGGAGAAGTCTGGAGCCATGCTATCGGATTTTTTATACCAATTTTCATCAAGGTGGTATTGATAACTCCGAACTGGGCGTTGAACAGCCAGAGGAACAGAATTGCGTTTACAACTTCAGACACAACAGCCGGAAGGTAATAGATAACGCGGAAAACACGTTTTCCCTTGAATTTTCTGTTCATAAATACAGCGATTATAAGTGCAAAAACTACAGTGAATATAGTCGCAAAAAATGTAAATACAAGAGTATTCCATACACTTTGCCAGTAAAGAGTATCTTTGGATGCTTTGATAAAGTTTGCCAGTCCGTTAAAATGTGGAGTTCCCGGAAATTTATATTCTGTAAAACTGAGATACACCATATAAATAATGGGGGCAAATGAAAAAATAGCAAAATAAATCATTGCAGGAAGAATAAATAAATAAGATGTACAGTATCCGCGGAGAACACTTCTGGAAAGTGGCTTTTTTGAAGATGTTTTTTTCATGGTCATATCTCCTATAGCAGCAGGGTGGTATGAGACCCTGCTGCATTAAAAACTAATTTAAAACTTCCTGAAACTCGCCCTCAGCGATCTGCTGTGCGCTGTCCATCATAGCTGCGAAGTCGCCGCCATCAAAACCGGCACGGATAGCCTGTTCAAAAGCATCTGCGGATTCAGGGAATGCTTCGAATACGTATGGTTTTGCGTTTGGAAGGGCTTCAAGGAACGGATCAAGCATTTCGTCTGAGAAAGAAGACAGCTGGGATTCTTTACATGGAAACTGTCCAAAACTGTGACTGAAAGGAATAATAAATGCGTCAGAAGTTAACCATTTCATAAGTTCAAAAGCAGCTTCTTTATGCTGGGCTCCGAGAGGGATAAAGAGACTTCCACCACCGGCTACACCACTATGGTTGCTTCCTGGCATTGAAGCGACTTTGGTTTTAGCAAAAACATCTGGATATTGATTTTTCAAAGCGGCAATGTCCCACGCACCTGTAAGAATCTGTGCGGCACGTCCGGAGCCATACATAGCAGTTGCAGTTTCAGCCTGTGATTCCTGTGCCGGAGGAATGATAGAAGAACTGTCAACGGTTGCGATGTCGATATAAGTCTGCAAAGTGTCTACAACACCTTTATCATTTACTGTAGGATTGTTATTTTCATCAATTAAATTGTAGCCTTCTGCAGCAACAACTCCGAATAATCCCCATGGATTTGCGTAGCATGTAAAACCATACTGACCTTTTGAAGAATCGGTAAGTTTTTTGGACACTTCACGGAGCTCTTCCAGTGTTGTCGGAGCTTCTGTAATGCCGGCTTCTTTATACATATCTTCGTTATATAAGAGACAAACAGAAGTAATATTGAACGGAACACCATATTTTACATTGTTCCAGGTACAGTCCTGAAGAGAACTTTCCATGAATTCATCTTCCGCACCCCATTTTTCCCAGAGATCATCAAGTGGCTCTGCAAATCCCTGTGCACCTGCAACGAAGGAATGATGCAATGCAAGATCTGGAGCAGCACCGCTATTTACTGCAAGTTTTACTTTGGATGGCATTTCTTCCCATGGAATGGAAGTATTATAATTGATAGTAATGTTTGGATAACTTTCCTCGAATTTTTCTTTTACAGTCTGAAAATTAGGATCCTGTCCCTGATCGGCAGGAAGCCATATTTCAAGTTCCTGGTTTTCCAGAGTTGCGATTTCGGGATTAATTTCCGGGTATCCTTCATCGGAAAGATCAGTTCCTTCTGTGTTTTCGGCATGTGCAATTACGGGAGCTCCTAATGTAAGAACAGATGTCATAGCTAATGCAGTTGCTTTGTAGAATGTGTTTTTTCTTCTCATGTAATAACCCTCCATTATAAATAGTTGTCTTGTTTCTTACACCTGATCGATCTTTGGCGTTTTCGTTTGTTTATGAAACAAGAATAGCATTGCATTGAGCAAAAAGATACAATTGTTTTGGAGAAAAAACAATCATAACGAGCAATGCATACAAAAGATACAATGAAAATATAGAAAAAATGTGCAATATATATAAAACAATTAATTTCTATAATAAAGCGTCAAATAGTGGAAATGTGATTAATGCAACAAAAAAGGGCGTTTAGGCCCTTTTTTGTATGACGTTATTTATTTAGAAGATTTAGTGTTCGGTATTTCCCGGGAGTCATATTTTCAAATTTTTTGAAATATCGGGAATAACTCTGGTCATTTATATAACCTACTTCTTCGGCAATCTGCTTGATAGAGTGGTTGGTAGTGAGAAGCAGTTTTTTTGAAGTTTCGATGCGGTAATGATTCAAAAGGATCGTGAAGGAAGATTGCTTGCTTTCTTTTACAATCTTACATATATAGGAATAGCTGATTCCTATTTTTTCAGCGGCCATGGCGATGTCGAGCTGAGGATTGGCATAATCGGTTTGGATAAGTTCGTTGATCTGAGAGATATATCTATTGGTATCGTTATTCAGATTTTTTAAAGCATTAGAAAATTCTGAACAGATATTACATAAGTATTGACAGATCTCGTCAAATGTGTCGAATTTTGATACCGAAATATAAACAGGTTCTTCACTGTGTGTAATGTCATTAATGGAGAGTCCGTTGTTGGATAAAAACAGTGACAGGTCACTGATCACAGGAAAAATATATTCCAGCTCTGTGTTTTCATCAATCAGGAGTTTGGAACTGAGCTGCTCAAAATAATTTTGAAACTGTTCTGTAATTTCTTCCATAGTGAGCTCGGGATACATTTTTGAAATTTTGGGGATTTTTATCTTGCATCGTTCTCTTTTGGATACAACCTCATCATAAAATGCTACGCATTTTTTTCCAAGAGAAAAACGATAATTGACTGCCTCATTCGCTTCAATATAAGATTGAAGAAGATCTTTAGGCATATCATAAATATTTCCAACGCCTGCAGAGATGGTAATTCCGGAATCGGTTTGGCGATTCATAGTATTAACCAGTGTAATAATCTCGGAAGAGGTAATTTTCTGCTGACAGAGATATGCCAGAACAAATCGGTCATTATCAAAAATAAGTCCTTTACATTGAAGCACTTTTTCGGAGAATTCTGTAGAGGTTGCCTGGATGAGTCCTTTTTTGAAAGCATTGATCTCGGAAGGTGTTTTTTTCGAGGATACTTTTATGTAGTCATCGATGGAAGCAACAACACAGAAGAAACGGTTATTTTCTTGCGGGTCACCTGAAAGGAACGGCTGAAAAAGTGTGTCAAGAGAAGAAATGTTTTTCTCTTTTAATTCATGATATTTATGAGTGAGAGTAGTTACTGCAGTGGAGATATCTTTTATGTTACCGTTGCTTTTTTCCATAGGAATAAATTCCTGTATATCATTGGAAATGGTTATAATCGGAACGCAATATTTCAGTGCGAGCCGATAAGCCATAAATATACAGAGCAAAATGGAAATACTCAGTAATATCAGAATAAAGTACTCCATAGAACGTAAAGACCGGGACAATTGGTCGTCGGTGGTAAAAAGGCTGTATGTAATATGGAGATTTGCAAGGGTTTTATAGCTGGCATAATAAACAGGTGAACTCTGAAAGAGCTGAAAAGAGCTTTCAGATTGTTTTTCATCCATAATTTTTTTGTAAAGTTTGGCATCTTCAGGAGAGGTGTAGTAGGAAGCGATAATGTTCTTTTCAGCTGTATAAATAATATAGGAATAGTCTTGGGTATTGCTTGTGTCCAGAAGATTTTCTTTTTTTATATTAATGAGAACCAAAGCATTACATTTTGGGTGGCTGTTGATTGTGATCGGGACAGCAACGGAAATAATAGTAGGAAAATCGTCCGGGATATAAGAATACTCTGGCTCACAGGGAGTTCGTTCCGGGAGAATATGAACTCCTAATGAATCATGGATACTTTTATAATCTTCCAGCCACGATGTGTCATGAAAATGTTTGACATCAATGGTGCCAATTCCAGAATTAAGAATTTTGCCGGCATTTTCGTTATAAATATAAATGGAATCAATGGCACTGTTTGTCCCCATAAAAGTGTTTAGCTGTTTTTTTATATCATATTCTGTTTGCATGAATTCTGTAGAGGTAATGGCATTCTGACTTTGCCAGGTAATGTAATTTCGTACCCGGTTATCTTCGCTTATGAACATTGCGGTTTCCACGGCATTATCCAGAGTTTTTTTGAAATTTGAACTGGCTGTGAAAAAATAACTTTTTTGTAATTCATTCAAGTTATTATTAAACTTTTTGAATATACTGTGATGTACATAAGCAGTAAACAGAATGATAGGAATAAATGCCATTACCAATAACTCAAAAAGAAAAGTTTTAAAAAGTTTTTTCTTTAGAATCATAAAATGGTATCCTTCCTGAAAAAATAGAAAAATAAAACTGATGCCTGATAAAAAACCTCTTGTAATGTGTAGTATTCACTTTATTACAGGAGGTAATTGTAATTAACTGTTTTGTTTCATACGTTTGATCACCTTCAGACGGGTAAACTCTTCACGTTCTTTTTCTTCCAGGGCGTTGGTAATGTCCCTGGTGAGAGTTTCATATCTGGGGATGGTGATGTTTTTCAGGGCGTTGGCACGCTTCTGTGTTTTCTTGATGTTGGTGGCAAGACGGATTGCTGCATTTTCGATCATGGAGAGCTGGATGGACAGCTCTTTTACACGCTCGAAGGCGGCTTTGGCCTCGTCCAGGGACAGCTTGGTGCTGTAGTAGGCGTAGGTAGGAGTATTGCCGGCTTTTTTATCGTATTCCACAAGCGGGATCTCAGTTCCCATGACACTCCTGGTCTTGATCCGGATGGAATTTTCTACAGGAACGGTATGGGAGATCTGATCTACAAAAGCGATTCCGATCTCCATGTTTGCTTTCTGCAAAGCAGCGTAGGCAGTGCGGAAAGTCTCATCGATCTGGGTCTGGATATCCTTTGCCTGGTCGATCAGCTCCATCATTTCACGGATCAGGATATTACGCTTTTTGTCCATAAGCTCATAGCCCTGTTTGGAAAGAGCCAGAGAGTTTTTTGCAAGTATGAGATTTCCCTTGGTGGGAAAGGTATTCGGATCCATAAAATCACCTCACTAACGGACGGTTTCTCTGTAATACTGATCCAGAACTTTGGTATCGATACGGTCGAGTTCTTCTCTTGGGAGAAGTCCCAGAAGTTCCCAGCCTTTATCCAGAGTTTCAATGATGCTTCGGTTTTCTGTCTCAGACTGTCCCACAAACTCTGCCTCAAAAGCTTTTCCAAATACAAGGTACTGCTTATCCAGCGGAGAAAGCTCGTCTTCGCCGATAACCGATGCCAGGGCTCTTGCATCGCCTACTTTTGCGTAGCAGGAGAAGAGCTGGTTGGCAACATCCTGATGGTCGGCACGTGTGAAGCCTTCACCGATACCGTCCTTCATCAGACGGGACAGGGACGGCAGAACGTTGATCGGCGGGTAGATCGCCTGTCCATGAAGCTGACGGTCCAGTACGATCTGGCCCTCGGTGATATATCCGGTAAGGTCAGGAATCGGGTGGGTGATGTCGTCGTTTGGCATGGTCAGGATCGGGATCTGGGTTACAGAACCGGTGCCTCCACGGACGATTCCAGCACGCTCGTAAAGAGTTGCCAGTTCACTGTACAGATATCCCGGATAACCTTTTCGGGAAGGAATCTCACCTTTGGAGGAGGAAACCTCTCGCATAGCCTCGCAGAAGGAGGTGATGTCAGTCAGGATAACCAGGATGTGCATGCCTTTTTCAAAAGCAAGATATTCAGCAGCAGTGAGGGCAATCTTCGGTGTCAGAAGACGCTCTACAACCGGGTCGTTGGCAAGGTTCAGAAACATTACAACGTGGTCGGAAGCACCGCTTTCCTCGAAGGTCCTGCGGAAGAATTCGGCTACGTCGTATTTAACGCCCATTGCTGCAAAAACAATAGCGAATTTCTCATCGGAGTCTGCGCCAAGGGAAGCCTGCTGAACGATCTGTGCAGCCAGCTTGTCATGAGGAAGACCGTTTCCGGAAAAGATCGGCAGCTTCTGGCCGCGGATCAGGGTGGTCAGTCCGTCGATGGCGGAGATGCCGGTGTTGATATAGTTTCGCGGATATTCACGGGTTACCGGGTTCAGCGGAAGTCCGTTGATATTCAGGCTGACTTCCGGTGTGATCTCGCCAAGTCCGTCAATGGGCTGGCCGATACCGTTAAAGGTACGTCCCAGGATCTCCGGGGAAAGCCCGATCTCCATAGGATGTCCGGTAAGACGTGTGTGTGTATTGCCGAGGGACATATTATCAGTTCCCTCAAAAACCTGGATAACAGCCTTGTCTTCATAGATTTCCACGATACGGCCGATCTTCTGTGTGCCGTCTTCCATGTGGAATTCCACGATCTCCTCGTAAGATGCGTTTTTGACACCCTCAAGGACAACAAGAGGGCCGTTTATTTCACTCAGGCCAAGATATTCGATTGCCATAAACTGATCCCTCCTTTAACCGTTTCTTTCCAGTACGTTGTCGTAGAAGCGGTCGATATCTTTATGATACTCATCAAAACGTTCCAGTTCTTTGTTTGGAACTTCGTATTTGATGGCGATGATACGTTCGAAGATATTATCCTCTTTCAGTACGGAAACCGGCATGCCACGGTTTACAAGGGCACGGCATTTCTCGTAGAGATAAAGGATGGTTTCCATCATCAGGAACTGTTTTTCCATTGGGACACTGGTGTCCTCCTGGTGAAAAGCGTTCTGCTGCAGGAAGCCCAGACGGATGACTCTGGCAATCTCCAGTGTCAGTTTCTGGTCATCCGGAAGAACGTCGCTTCCGATCAGTTTTACGATTTCCATAAGAGAACTTTCCTGATTGAGGATCGCCATGATCTGGTTTCTGTCGTAGACAAATTTCGGGGAAACATGCTCTCTGTACCAGGGAGTCAGATCCTCCAGATATTCGCTGTAACTGGTCAGCCACTGGATCGCAGGGAAGTGACGGGCATAGGCGAGGGCCTTGTCCAGTCCCCAGAAGCAGCGGACAAAACGCTTGGTATTCTGAGTGACAGGTTCGGAGAAGTCACCGCCCTGAGGGGAAACCGCACCGATAATGGAGACGGAACCTTCTGTTCCGTTCAGGTTCTGCATCATTCCCGCACGCTCATAGAAGGCGGAAAGTTTGCTTGCCAGATATGCAGGGAAACCTTCCTCTGCAGGCATTTCCTCCAGACGTCCAGAAAGCTCACGGAGAGCCTCAGCCCATCGGGATGTGGAGTCTGCCATGATCGCTACGTCGTAACCCATATCACGGTAATATTCTGCAAGGGTAACGCCGGTGTAGATGGAAGCCTCACGGGCTGCAACCGGCATGTTGGAAGTGTTGGCGATCAGGGTGGTTCTGTCCATCATCAGGTTTCCGGATTTCGGGTCGATCAGTTTGCTGAAATCCTCAAGAACCTGTGTCATCTCGTTTCCACGCTCACCACAGCCGATGTAGATGATGATATCTGCGTCAGACCACTTGGCGATCTGGTGCTGGGTCATGGTTTTTCCGGTACCGAATCCGCCTGGGATTGCTGCAGTTCCACCCTTTGCGATCGGGAACATGGTATCCAGGATACGCTGTCCGGTGATCAGAGGGACACTTGCCGGGAAACGGTAGCTTGTCGGGCGCGCCTTACGGATTGGCCAGTGCTGTATCATGTTGAGCTGTTTTTCTGTTCCGTCGGAAAGCCGCAGAGTGACAAGTGTATCTTCAATCCGGTATTCTCCGTCCGATGCACAGCAGATTACTTCACCTTCCACATCCGGCGGAACCATGCATTTGTGTACGATCGCACTGGTCTCCGGAACCTCCGCTATAATATCTCCGCCGTGAAGGTAATCTCCTTCGGCCACAGTGATGTGGGTATCCCATAATTTGTCGCGGTCAAGCGAATCAACGCTGACGCCGCGGGTGATAAATGCACCGCCGCCTACATTTGCGATCTGCTCAAGCGGGCGTTCGATTCCGTCAAAAATATTGTTCAGGATTCCAGGTGCCAGAGTTACAGATACCGGGCTTCCGGAAGCCTCCACGATTTCTCCCGGTTTCAGCCCGGAAGTTTCTTCATAGACCTGAACAGTCGTGATGTCTTTGTCCAGGGAAATGACTTCGCCAACCAGCTTTTCCTTTCCCACATAGACCATTTCCGACATCATGAATCCGGTGTCACCCCTCAGATAGATGACCGGACCGTTTATTCCATAAATAGTTGCTGTCTTATTCAATTCCTGCACCTCCTGCTGCAAAACTGAACTGATGATATTCGTGATCGACTGCAGCCTGGAAACTGTGATCGATTAGAATATTACGGCCTCGGATTACAGCACGCATACCGCCCATGAAATCATATTCACTGATGGTGATCGTCATGCCGGTACGTTTTTCCAGTTCTGTCCGTTTCTCCTTATCAGAAGGAGAAATATAAATGGTCATCTCCTCGCCGTCGGCAAAGCGTGCGGCTTCACTGATCTTGCTGCAAAGATAATCCATGTATTCAGCGGTTTGTGTAAAATCAGTCAGAAGCTCCTTTACTTCATCGAAAAGCCGGACCTTTAATTCATTCTGTGTTTTGCCAAGCGCTCTTTTCAGCTCTGTTTCAGCTTTGGCAGCGGCCTGATTTACCTGTCTTCTGGCTCTTAAGGTCTCGGATTTGATGCGGACCTCAGACTGGGCAGCTGCTTCTTTTTTATGTTTTTCAAATAAAGATTCAAGCGCTTTTTTGTGATTGTCAATGATCGCATTTCCTTCAGAACGGGCTTCAGTCATGACCGTTTCCTGTAAATGCGCTATTTTCTCTTCAAGCGTCATTGTCTCACCTTCTATGCCTTTCTAGTTAAAGTTTCAGTCCAATCGCTTCATTGACGTATGAGGTAATGAAATCCTTTTTACGTCCTGTTCCGTGTCTGTCCGGAATTTCGATCAGAAGAGGTAGCTTTCTTTTTAACTTGATCTCATCGATGAGATCCGGAAATTCTCTTCCAAAGCGTTCCGTCAGAAGAACGATACCGATCGACTTGTCGTTCATGGCAGTTTCCAGCGCATCACGCAGTTCCTGCTTTTCATGAACTACGACACCGTCCACGCCGGCAAGCCGCATTCCGGTATAAGTATCCACGTTGTCACTGATCAGATACATCTTCATGATTACAGTCTGCTGATGATCATGAAGGAGATGATAAGACCGTACAGGCATACACCTTCTGCAAGACCTACGAAGATAAGGGATTTACCAAGGACGCTGGAATCCTCGCTGATAGCTCCAAGGGCTGCGCTTGCTGCACTTGCTACGGCAATACCACCGCCGATGCAGGAAAGACCGGTAACAAGAGCTGCTGCAATGTAACCAAGACCGGTTGCAAGGCCTGCGCCTGAGGCTGCGGTGTCTGCTGCATGTACCGGTACACTTCCAAAGAGCATGATCCCTGCTACAAGGAAGGTTCCAAAGTAAGAAAGAACATTGAAGGCAAGTGCACATTTATAACGTCCTTTATTTTTTTCTCCGAGCAGGTAATATCCGAATGGAATGAAAATGCTTAAAACCAGTGCGGCAATGAGAATAAGTTTAGTTGCTAAAGTCATGATAATTTCCTCCTAAAATGAAAAACTAATTTTTTGCAGTACCTGTATAAGGTTTAAATTCGCGGCCGCTGCCTTTGTAGAAACGGCTGAACATCTCGTAATAGACAAGTCTCAGGACCTGGATTCCAACGATCAGTCCTTCGAATCCACATACAAACAGGTTGCCGAGTACGATCACTACCCAGTTAATATGCCCGCTTTCGGCACCGGCAAGCATCAGTACAACCTCCATGATGGAAGCGTGGCTGACTGCGAATGCACCGATACGGATAAAGGAAAGCGTATTTGAAAAATAGCTGAGCAGGGTTTCAAATAATTCAAAGAATGCCTGGGTGACAAACATTGCTTTGCTTTGTTCCATTTTTTCGGTTTTCTTTTTGATCTTGTTCGTCAGCGGCTCTTTCAGTGCGATCAGAAGAAGCGGTACTCCGAACATCACTGCAAGAACGATTCCACCCGGCAGAGAGTGACCTGTCATGAAAAGAACGATGCAGGTAACTGCTGCCCCGTAGAATATCAGCCCTGCCACGCCGTTTGCATCAAACCAGGTTGCTTCGGTATCTTTGGCACGGATGCCGTTGATAATATGGAAAATCATAGAAATCAGGATGATTCCCATACCAAAAGCAATCGATACGATAAATACAGTATTCAGCTTTCCGATAAACGGTAAGGTGGTCATATGATTGATCGGTCGGATCCATTTGGCTTCTATAATGTCTTCAAATCCAAACACACTTCCAAACATAAATCCAAAGAAGGTGGAGAAGATTCCGGCAAGTGATACGATTCCGGCAAGGTTCATTTTCTTTATGAAATACAGGATCGCACCGCCGATAAAGAGCAGCAGCCCCTGACCGACATCCCCGAACATGGCGCCGAAGATAAAGCTGTACATGATACCTACAAAAATGGTCGGATCCATCTCACCGCTCTTGGGAAGTCCGTACATCTTGATGAACATTTCAAATGGTTTGAAAAGCTTTGGATTCTCAAGCTTGGTAGGAGGTTCTCCAAAATACTGTTCCCGGTCCTCTTCTACTACGATATAAACCTTGTCATCTCCCTGTGCCTCTTTGATAAATGCATTTGCATCTTCTTCGGACATCCAGCCGCAGAGGATGTAGTATTCTTCCTGCTCGTCTGTCTCGGTTCGTGCCGCAAATTTCCGAATATCAAAGTTATCGGAAAAACGTTCCAGCTGAATTCTTGCACCGAGTAGTCTGGAAGCGTTCTTGCGGAACATCTCCTGACGTTTATCCTTCACTGCCTGGATTTCATCGGTCAGATTCTGGACTTCTTTATCCAGGCTCCGGTAAGCTTCCAGCGGGGTTCCGCCAAAGTCTTCCAGCAGATCGACTTTTTCAAAGTGGAGAGACCGCATGATCGAATCGACCTTTCCTGCATCAGCATCCGATACAAAATAAACGCCATAGACATAAGAGGCATCTCTGGAGCCTTCCAGAAATAATGCATCAATGTCTTCAAGAAGCGCTTTTTCCAGCCGGTGATAATAATCCACATTGATTTTTCCAAATCTTGTGCGGATGTATTTGTACTGCATGATCTCATGCAGGTCAAAATCCAGAGAAGTAAAAGGTTCCAGGACTTTCATACGTGCCTGGATATTCTCTCTCTTTTTTTTCAGTTCTTCTTTTTGCTGCTGCAGATCCATGTAGTCATGATTGATAGAACGAATCATCTCAAGGATCTCGTCTTCGCTCTGATCAAAGGATGGCTCTGCTGGCATGTCTTTCATATATCCCAGAAACTGTGTCACTTTTGCGAGTGGATCACGGTAAGGGTTCATTTCCAGAAATGGCATCAGATTATCTACTGTCTTGAGCTCCGTGAGTGCATTTTCAAGCTGCATCTCATATTTGGAAAGATACCGGTTTGTCATGCGGTCGATGTCGGCGCGTGGTCCGGTAATGCTCAGGAACTTCATCTTAACAATCATTTCGCTGTTCCTCCTATATAAGTTAATGTCTCACGTGCAGGAAGTCCGTAGCGAACACATTCGAGCACAGTTGTAAGCTTATCAAGCTCCTCCTCTTTCAGAAAAAGATAGGTATTCACGGTTGCGATGGAATAAGGGTTACTTCTTCTGTCTGCCAGGTAGAGACGGTACAGGCAGTCTTTGTAAATCGTTTCGATGGACGCTGGTGTCTGAGTATCGGTGTGACGCAGATAAGGCGTTCTGGTAACCAGCTTTAAAAATTCATCGACAGACGGTGCTTCTACAAGATCCTTCAGCTGATCTACATGAATCCGGTAGTGTATCGGGATCAGCAGTGTGGAAATATCCGGCGGAAGCATGTTGTAATATTTTTTTGCACGGTAGATCCACTGCAGGTTCAGCAGGTCGATCTTTGCTCCGGCATCTCTGGTGAAAATTTCCAGTTCCTTATGCTTCAGAATCTTTTTGCGTTTCTTCCACATGGTTGTAAAATAGTACAGATTCAGTGCCAGATCGTAATCAAAAAGGGTAGGGTTCTCCGCATTTTCCAGACGTTTTAACGGCGCATAGTATTCTGTGCCCTTTAAATTTTCCACCAGCTCACCGATATTCCCCGAAGTGATCAGTTTATCGATGGAGAGATCCGAATATTTGTCGAAGAATATTTTCTTATGATCCAGATCAAAAGGCTTCTGATAGTGGTTGAATACAATACGCAGACAATAGTTGATCAGATTCATCTCGTAGCGCTTCAGATAAAGCTCCAGGAATTTTTTCTGATCCATTCCGGAAAAACGGTACAGGCGTGTATAATCACTGTAAAGTGACTGCACAAGAAGCTTCTCGATCTCACCGCGGTGAAGACGGTTCTCGTCCATATCTGCAAGGACATTCCGATATCCGGGATGTTCTTTGAGATAAGCAGCAACTTCGGTTACTGTATGAAATGCGGCGATGTTCTGGAAATCTTCATCAGTGAGCAGTTTCGCCTGCATGGCGCGTACTTTTGTTACGATGCCACTGTATGCAAGTAAATTTCCCATATGCTATCCCTCTATGATACGTCTGACAATTTTCTCGGCATATGCCGTATGCTTTTCTTCAAAATCTTTTTTAAGTTCTTCGATCGCTGTCTGGTTCTTGCGGTTCTGCCTTGCAAGAATCTCATCCATCTGACGGTTTAATCCTTTGTGGATATCGTTCAGCTCCTTTTGGGTGTGATCTTCAAGTTGTTTGTCGAATTGATTGCGTTCATTTTGAATGCGTTCTTCCAGTTCTGATTTCTCCAGTTCCGCGTGTTCCACAACAGCTTCGGCTGCGTGTTCGATTTCGGAGAGCTTTTTAACAATATGATCCATTGTCCGACTCCTTTCTTAAAAATTATTTATACATTTTTAATAATGCATACATATTCTACTACTTTAAATTAGAAAATTCTACTAAAAAATAAGAGAATATCATAAGAATATTCTGTACAAAACTTATAAAATGTATTTTTGGGTTTTCAAATATTTCAGAATAGTATAAAATAAATAAGGTTATACATATTTTCACTAAAGGAAGAGAAAGATATATGAGGTTAAGAAATGTACCGGGAGCAGATGCTTATCTGACAGCTCATCCCCTTGTAATTAAAAATGAGACCAGATATCGCGGCACCTGGAAAGAGACTTTTCAGAATCCGGAGAATCCGATCCATATTGAGATCGGGATGGGAAAAGGACAGTTTCTTCTGACACTTGCAAAGGAGAATCCATCCATCAACTATATCGGTATCGAACGTTATTCAAGCGTACTGCTTCGGGCGCTGGAACGCTTTGACAATGACGAGGAATACAAGGATGTCAATAATATTCGTTTTATCTGTATGGATGCGACAAATCTGCCGGAGGTTTTTGCTGTCGGAGAGATTGACAAGATTTATCTGAATTTTTCAGATCCGTGGCCGAAAGCACGTCATGCAAAGCGCAGACTTACTTCCAAGCAGTTTTTTGAGCGGTATGACAAGATCCTTGCCTTTGATGGAGTCGTTGAATTTAAGACAGACAACAGAGAGCTGTTTGACTTTTCACTGGAGCAGGTGGAGTTGGCAGGCTGGGTACTTTTGGCGAAGACCTATGATCTTCACAATGATCCGACACTCAGCAGAGGGAATGTTATGACTGAGTACGAGGAGAAATTTTCCGGGCAGGGACATCCGATCCATAAACTGATCGCAATGCGCCAGTAAGACAATTGAATAAAATGCAACAGGCAGATCATAAAGGCGCTGAGTGCGTAAGATGATCCCTGGCAATATAAGAGACAGCAGATACGGGGCAATCCGCACATCGGCTGTCTTTTTGCATATATTGTAGAAAGAGGAAATCAGGAAGGAACAGATATGCGGAAAAAGCATCATTTTCAGAATTGTATGCGGGGGTTTTGCTATAAGAATCCAAGATTTAATAAAAAGCTGATCTGTTTCAGAAATTCTTTTCAGGAAGTCTATAAAATCTTAAACCCGAAATGTGGATGCCACTAATCCAGTCCTTTTTACATAGCCTGAGATGGCAGAAATGAGGAAAGTGTATGGGTATCGCATTGATCACGAAGGATTATGAAAATACAGTCGGAAAGCAGAGGATGCCGGTAATTGTGGAGTTTTACGCATCATGGTGTCCAAAGTGCGGAATGATGTATCCTGTTGTGGAAAGGATTGCCAGCCGGTATCAGGGAAAATGGATTTTTTATAAGATTGATATTGATATATCGAAAGAGATTGCAGAGTATATAGGCATTGAGATCGTACCGACGTTTGTGGTGTACAGAGATGGAAAAATCTGTGGATATACAACCGGAGTTCTTCCAGAAGAAACTCTGGAAGAACGAATCCGGGAAATGTTAAGAAAATAATTGGTGGAATCAATTATTCGTATGATGAATATTTTGCGCAGATTGCATTGACTTGCTATGTTAAAATTCGAATACAGCAACACCGTATGGCGGAAGATCGTAACCAAATGAATATGGTCTTCCATCACATTCCTGTTTCTTTGCTTTATATACTGCCGGGCGGGCTTTTCCGCTTCCGCCATACTGCAATTCATCACTGTTCAGTACCAGGCGGTACTGTTTGCCGCGTGGTACGCCGACACGGTACTCCGGTCGTTCGATCGGTGTGAAGTTACATACGAATAAAAGGTTCTTTTTTGCACCCTTTGAATGACGGATGAAGCTGTAAATACTTCGTGAGCTGTCATCTGCATTGACCCACTCAAAGCCTTCCATGCAGGTATCCTGTTCATACATGGCTTTGTTGTGTGTGTAAAGATGCAGCAGGTCACGGTAGAAATTCTGGAGTGCCTGATGCTCCGGCTCTGCAAGGAGATACCAGTCAAGCTCACGCGCCTCGCTCCACTCGCGGAGCTGTCCGAAATCCTGTCCCATGAAGAGAAGTTTCTTTCCAGGATGTCCCATCATGAAAGCATAACCGACCTTCAGGTTGGCGAATTTCTCAAATCCAAGACCAGGCATCTTATTGAGCATAGAACATTTTAGATGTACCACTTCATCATGTGATAATACAAGAATATAATTCTCGCTGTATGCATAGGTTAAGGCAAATGTCATACCGTAGTGGTCGCCTTTGCGGAAATATGGATCCAGCTTCATGTATTCGGTAAAGTCATGCATCCATCCCATGTTCCACTTCAGGCTGAATCCAAGACCATCATCTTCCGGTTTGCCTGTTACTTTTGGCCATGCAGTGGATTCTTCTGCGATCATCAGTGCGCCAGGGTTACGTCCGGTAGTGACGGAATTCAGATGCTTGAAAAATTCGATTGCTTCCAGATTCTCATTGCTGCCGTATTTGTTGGCGATCCACTGACCGTCTTCTTTACCGTAATCAAGATACAGCATGGAAGCAACAGCATCTACGCGGAGACCATCGATGTGATAATGTTCGATCCAGAACAGTGCGTTGGCGATCAGGAAGTTCTTAACTTCTGCTTTACCATAATCGAAGATCTTGGTTCCCCAGTCTGGATGTTCCCCTTTCTTAGGATCTGCATATTCAAAGGTAGCTGTGCCGTCAAAATCAGCGAGTCCGTGTGCATCGCGTGGAAAATGTGCCGGTACCCAGTCAAGGATTACGCCAATCTTATTCTTATGGAAATAATTGATCATATATGCGAAATCTTCAGGCGTACCATAACGGGAGGTCGGAGCATAATATCCGGTCACCTGATATCCCCAGGAGCCGTCAAATGGGTATTCTGAAATTCCCATCAATTCGATATGAGTATACCCCATCTTTTTTATGTAGTCTGTAGCTGCATGCGCAAATTCACGGTAGCTGTAGAACCCCTCATCTTCACGTCCCGGATGGCGCATCCAGGAACCGATATGTGCTTCATAAATGGAAATCGGTGAGGAATGGAAATCCCATTCTGCCCGGTGCTTCATCCAGACACTGTCACTCCATTTTAAATGGGAGATATCAGCAATCCTTGAGGCAGTTCCCGGTCTCAACTCTGCACTGTTCGCAAATGGATCAGCTTTGTAAAGCTTATCTCCGGTCTGTGTCTCGATACAGTACTTGTAAAGCTGTCCGAGCTGTGCTTCCGGAACAAATGCGGTATAGATTCCAAGCGGTTCCTGACGCTTCATAACGTTTGCATCTTCACTCCAGCCGTTGAATTCACCGATTACGGAAACTGATCTGGCATGTGGAGCCCATACTGCGAAATATACGCCGGATTTTTTGCCATCTTTTACAAAATGTGCACCCATTTTTTTATAGATTTCATAATGGGTTCCCTGTCCGAATAAATATTGATCTAATTCGCCGATTCTGTAATCAGCGGGTTTATCTTTTGTTACAGTTTTTACAGACTTTTTAGCTGTAGACTTTTTAGCAGCAGTTTTAGCAGCTGCCGGTTTTTTTACAGTAGATTTTTTTACGGCCGTCTTGTGGGTCGTGTTGGTCTGTTGTGCTGTTGTTTTTTTTACTGCCATCCCATTCACCTTCTATCAAAGATATTTAGGAATATTATACTAGAAATAGCGATAAAAAGAAAGAGTTTTGGACAACTTATACACTTCTTATGTAAGATGTCTAAAACTCTTTGTTTATAGTTATCGGTTTGGTCTGCATATACAAAAGAACGCGCCGGAAGCGCGTTCTTTGTAGAAATCTTATGATTTAAAATCATCTTCTTTCAGGATGATGTGGTCTGAATTATCAGTGTTTCTTCCAAATACCCGTTTCACAAGATGTTTTACATTTGCTTTCTGGGAATGTGAAATTGCTTCATCCATGATCTCTTTTACTTCTGCAACAGTAACCGCATGATCTTCTCTCTGCATCATATCGATCCGGCTGTATAATGCAAGGATTCCCATTTCATCGATACGGTATCCGTTTTCCTTAGCATAGGTCTGACCGAATGTAACCAGTTCATCATTGATGAATACCGGAAGCTCCAGTCTGGAAGTAAATTTACGTTTGAATTCGCGATGAGATGCAAACATTCTTTCCAGCGGTTTCTTCTGGTCTTCCAGAAGGAAGAGAAGTTCGCCGGTCTGTTCATCCATCATATCATTCAGTTCACGGATGGTTCTGTCATTCATCTTGGAAGCTTTTTCGATGATCAGTGCGCCACCGTTCAGCTTATCGATGATACTTCCGATGTCCTTTTTGTTCAGAGAATCACCGGTTACGATTGCAACTTTACCCTGTTTGAGTCTGCGCTGTTTCTGGATTGCTTTTACAATATCAACTGCGAGGACTGTTTTTCCGCTTCCCTTGCGGCCAAGGATCAGGATGTTGCCTGTGCGGGAAGTTCCATAACGGTTACGGCAACGTTTATCGTTATCAAGGATTTCAACAAGCTGTTCACTGACACCACGGATCGGTACAAAGTAAGAGAACAGCTGCTTCTGCTCTTCAGTAAGTCCAAGCTTCAGTCCAATCTCACTCGTTGCACTCAGATCGTAACGGCCCTGTACAACGAATCCGGTATCGAATTTACCCATGCGTTCGGTGATTTCATCTTCTGACGGTTCTTCGATTTCAAGAACTTCGTCAATATCCGGAGTTGGCTCTGATTTTGAAGTTTCTTTCTTTGGCTCAGGAGCCGGTTTCTCGTCAAATTCAAGATCAAGATAATCATCACTGCTATCTAATTCTTCTTCATCTTCAAAGGAATCAAGGTCTGCAAAATCACTATCATCTTCGTCAGAATCATGATCTTCGATATCGAGAGCAGATTCTTTTTCAAAATCAAAATCCTCTTTATGATCTTCATCTAATTCATCATCGATCTGGTAGTCATCTTCGTCTTCATCCTCGTATTCTTCGTCATCGTCATACTCGGAATCATCTTCATCCTCGTATTCCTCGTCGTCGTCATACTCGGAATCGTCTTCATCCTCGTATTCCTCGTCGTCATCATACTCGGAATCATCCTCATCCTCGTATTCAGCTTCTTCATCGTAAACCGCATCCGATTCATCATCTTCTTCGGAGTCAACGATTTCTTCAAAATCATTTTCTTCCGGATCATCCTCGTCAGTGTCTGAAGCTTCTTTGGATGAATCTTCCGGGCTTTCAGTTGCTTCATCCTCTTCATCATCAACGAAATCTTCAGCATCTTCATCGGTGATTTCAGGCTCTTCACCATTTTCAAGCTGTTCCATCAGTTTGCGGATATCATCAGAAAGGATTGGTTTTGTAGCTCCAAGAACTTCCTCTTCTTCTTCTTTCTTCTTCTCGCGCAGGGCTTTTTCTTTCTCAGCTTCCTCCTGGCTCTTTTCAAGAATCTTTGCATTTTCACGCTGGGTTGCTTCCCAGTTGGCAAGAATTTCTTCAATCTTCATCTTACCGGTCATCTGTGAATCGTCTGAAGCAGATTCAGGAGCAACTGCACCACTTGCAACGGCAACACCGGCTTTCAGGGCATCTGAAAGGGAAGCACCGGAAATGGTTGTGGAAATATCGGAAGTGCTTCGAATCCGGGTTTTTGGCTGTGACTCAGCTTCTGGTTCGGAAGCATGTGTCCGGGTCATTGGCTCTGGAAGATCCGGAAGATCAATACTGTCTGTGACATGTACATCTTTGCGGACCTTGTCTGCAATTCGTGGATTCGGTGCCGGACGTTCTTTGGATTTTCGGAAGGAAGGTTTTCTCTTGGAAGAATCCTTACGGCTGATACCATCATTTCGATGATCGTATTTTTCCTGCTGAAGTGGAGTCAGCGGTTTGTATTTCATTTTAAGTTCCATTGCCTGGTATACATAAGTACCTTCGCTGAACCAGAGAATCAGATCATCACATTCATCAAGACATTCGGAAGTCATACCAGCTTCAGCGTATAATCTGGCAAGTTCATATGCCCATTTTTCAACGTATTCAGAATGCTTGAAATCTTCAAGAGCTTCAATCTGTTCTTTGACTGGCGCTTTCTGTGCTTTTAAGATCTTATACCGGAGAATGTACTGGTTTGGATCTTTCGGAGCAAGCTTGACAAATTCTTCGTAGCAATCAGCTGCTTCATCGAAATGTCCCAGCTTCAGAGAAATAATTCCCAGGCGGTATACAACCTTTCTGCTGGAAGGTGCTTTATCATACGCAATAAATAAGGTATCACGTGCTTTACCAAGTTCCCCCGCATTTTCATAGATTTCGCTTACGGTAGAGAGCATGGCGGTATTTTTTACTTTACGCCAGTCGATCGTATCTGCAATCGACATCGCTTTCTGGTAAGACTTCTGTTCGGCATACGCAAGCATCTGCTCTGTCTTTGCGCGATATTCATATTTATCCAACGTTTCTCACCTCATATGATTATTATTAATTATTTTACTTTTCCTCAGTAAGTCTGACTTTTGTACCAGAAACGGAAAACAAAAGTCTTATAATTTTACTTACTAAGTGTATCATAGAGCGTTGTCAATGTCAAAAATTACGGCTGATATTTTTCAGAAATGTTAAAAAAATATTACAAAAAATTCACAAATTGGGAGCTGGTAACAGAAAAAAAGGAGACAGCCATCTTTTGAATGGCTGTCTCGGAATATTCAATTGTAATTTTTATTTTTATATCGGAGGAATTAAGTAATTCTTATTCCTGTAAGTTCTTTGAGCATTTCATATGATATTCAGATTTTATAAAATTTATAAAAATGAAATCATATGAATCGATTTTGATCAATTCTGATCTTTTGTTATTTTATATAATCAGGTAATTCAATTTTTGTATTTATCAGCTTTCTCGTCACTGTTAAATTTACTTATCAATGAATGTTTCTTTACACATTTTCTGATCTTGAATTACTGTGGTATTTACTTCAATATGTCAACAAATGCTGAATCTTTTTATATCTTATAATCGCTTCCGGTTTATCTACTACTCCGACCTTTTTTATCATTAACTTTTCTCTTACCGGATTATAATCTATGGTTAAGGCTCATCTCACAGGAATTTACATTTGCCATACCATTAACATATTGAGTTTTAGATGATGAAATATCCAACGGTCAAAGCCTCCTTCCTTTCGTTCTCGTTCCAAAATTTTATCCGGATATTCTTTTTCTCTTATACTTTTTTCTGTTCAGAAGTCAGATATCAATTTTCTCTTATTATTATAAATTATCAATTTTAAAAATTGTTCTCTACACACTCCACTTACAAAACGCTCATAACCAAAATGTATAGTTGCTTTTTTAAAACTTTCTAACCTTCAAATAACAATTATTCTTGTTACCCTTTTCTGATCTGGCTCTTCATCTTATACTCTTGGCAAGTATATATGAAACTATGTAACAGATTAAAAAAATATCTTTTTGAAATTCCCTTTCTCGTCAGGAACTTCTTTTCTTTTGGATTGACTTAATAATAACACTATCCCTTTTAGTTGTCAACACATTTTTTATATTTTTCTTTAATAATTTTTAAACTATTCTTTTTTGTTTGAAATAATTTTGGTAAAATTAGAAAGAATTGAAATTGTAATATATATATCAGAAAATTCAAACAATTATAAATACGATTAGAAATAGTTATAGCCATTTGCAATATATTCGGGGTTTTGCTATTGTTTCCGCCCATAAATGCATGATACACTAAAAAATAGATGAAAAATACAGGCTATGGCATTGGGATAAAGAAAGGAGACCTACAGATATGGGAGGATTTTTTGGCGTTGCATCAAAAGAAGCATGTAATCTGGATCTTTTTTATGGAACAGATTATCATTCGCATCTTGGAACCCGCCGCGGAGGTATGGCTACTTACGGAAGTGATGGCTGGAAGAGAGCGATTCATAATATTGAAAATTCGCCGTTCCGTACAAAATTTGAAAAAGATGTTGATACAATGAAGGGAAATATTGGAATTGGATGTATTTCAGATTATGATCCACAGCCAATTCTGATCCAGTCGCATCTGGGGTGCTTTGGAATTACGACAGTAGGTAAGATCAATAATGCGGATCAGCTGATTCGGAATCTTTATGAAAATGGACATACACATTTTCAGTCTATGACCAATGGACAGATCAATTCTACAGAGCTGGTTGCGGCATTGATCTGTAAAAAGGATTCGTTTGTTGAGGGAATCCGTTATGTGCAGTCAGTAGTTGAAGGCTCGATGACACTTCTGCTTCTGACAGAGAATGGAATTTATGCAGCCAGAGACCTTCTCGGACGTACACCGGTTGTGATCGGAAAGAAAGAGAATGCATACTGCGTTTCCTTTGAAAGCTTTGCATATATCAACCTTGGATACACAGATTACAAAGAGCTGGGACCTGGGGAAATCGTCTACGTGACACCGGAATCTGTGGAGACTGTAAGTCCTGCGTGTGAAAAGATGAGAATCTGTTCGTTCCTGTGGGTATACTATGGATATCCTACTTCTTCTTATGAAGGGGTTGGTGTAGAAGAAATGCGTTACAACTGTGGAAAGCTTTTAGCACAGAGAGATGACCATTCGATCGACGTGGATATTGTTGCAGGAGTTCCGGATTCGGGTATTGCTCATGCGATAGGTTATGCAAATGAATCAGGTATTCCGTATGCAAGACCATTTATCAAATATACTCCGACCTGGCCAAGATCCTTCATGCCGACAACACAGAGTCAGCGTAATCTGATCGCCAGAATGAAACTGATCCCGGTACATAGTCTGATCGAAGACAGGAGCCTGCTGCTGATCGATGATTCTATCGTGCGTGGCACACAGCTCCGTGAGACGACAGAGTTCCTGTATCAGAGTGGCGCAAAAGAAGTGCATGTCCGCCCGGCATGTCCACCGCTTTTGTACGGATGCAAATATTTGAACTTCTCCCGTTCCAAATCAGATCTGGATTTGATCACAAGAAGGATCATCCGTGAGTGGGAAGGCGACAATGATGTCAATGTACTGGGTGAATATGCGGATCCGAACAGTGACCGGTATGCAGCAATGCTGGAGGAAATCCGCAAGAGACAGAATTTCACTTCCCTTCGTTATCACAGACTGGATGATCTGATCAAATCAATCGGGATTGATGCATGCCAGGTATGTACCTATTGCTTTAACGGTGTGGAATAACAGGTAAATGAAAATATAAAACAGGTGTCCACGTAAGTATATCTTAGTGATATATCCAAGTGGGCACCTGTTTTTGTGTATACGATGAGCCAAGTGCAGATTTGTGCTTGCACAAGGATCTGCATTTGGCGAATGTACATCATCGAGCTGTTAAGCGAGATGATGTACAAAGTATAAGAATCGAGTAGGAGTCAGCCTACTCGATTATATACGATTTAGGTGTATACAATGAGGTGGGATGGTGTACAAAGTATGCGGAGCGGCAGCTCCGGCTGCAAATCTGCGCTACAGCAGCAGATCATCTATCTTCACATAGTCTCCCATCCGGTATGCTTCAATTGCATTTCCATTGATCACATAGAACTTGTCGTTTGCATACACACCGCGGGTTCCAAGATAAGAATTACCGTTGACTTCCTCCTGCATCTGTACCTGGAAGCCCTGATCTTTATCGTAAGAAAGGATCACATACTGGTTGGCAGATCCGGAAAGCGGAAAGCCGATCAGATTCTTTTCCGGATCAACCAGTGCTGCACGGTAGTCAGAAAAAACATCCGAGTAATAGTACTGATCCAGTGTGTACTTGCTGACTTCCTTCACATCCGAAGGATCACTGATATCAAACATGGAGATCTTTACCCCGTTTGTAATGCCATTTTCATCGGTATCCATACCGATGCCAAGAAGCAGGTTATCACTGTAAAAATGCAGGTATTCCGAAAAGCCGGGAATTTTCAGCTTGCCAAGGATCTTCGGATTCTCCGGATCGGAAAAGTCTACGGAAAATAAAGGATCTGTCTGTTCATAAGTTACAAAGTAACCGGTATCGCCCAAAAATCTTGCGGAATAGACCTGTTCATCTTTGGCAAGATCCTCGATCTTACCGATTGTTTTCAAATCTGCATCCAGCACATAGACTGAATTGGACTGTGAAGAGTTTCCGACATTATGCGTAACCGTTGTCACCAGCCGCAACGTATTGTCATACTCATCAATGCTGAAGGAATCGTTCAGATATCCTTTTACTTTGCCCTGGGCAGAGCCGGAAAGTTTTCCTTTATTGTAAGACAGCTTGCGGAGGATCGTCTGATTCTTTGACGCAAGATTATCTGCGAGGATACTGCTGTTCGCATACTCGTAAATATAAATGTTGTTCTCACTCACATAGACTTCGCCATTCTCAGACATGACTGCTTTCTGGTCTGCTGCCTTATCCGGACTGGAAGCGGAAACGGAGCTGACAACAAGGTACTGGTCTGCTGCATGGTTCGTCGGGAGATAGATATCCGACTGCTTCAGAAGATTGTCACCAACAAGCGGAACATAGGAAGGATAATCTTTTTTGGTGATCGTATCGTAAATATAATAGTCGCTGAATACATACAGATATCCGTCTTTAAAACGTGAAGTGCGGTAGTAACCACTCTGATCCACGGTTCCGATGGATTTCGGATTGTTGATATCTGTCAGATCGTAAGTCTGGATACGGGTACAGCTGCCGCGATACAAGGTTTTACTGTCAGAATCAACCTGCGTGTTCTGCATGTTGCCAAGGACAAAAAGCTTCTGGTCACTCAGGTAAAATTCAGATGCCTGAAAATTCTCATTCAGCGAAATACCGGAAACAACCTTCATCTGATCAGACCGGATATCTACAATGGAAATTTCCTGTGAGTTTGCTTTCAGTGTATAAAGATAACTTCCATCCGTTTTTACAATGTCTGCTTCACCGACGCCCTCTGTGCGGACGTTGGTATCGGAAAATGAAGTATCCACAGCGCGTGTAGAGGCTGTTGCAGAATCCGAAGAGGAGCTGGAACTATCGGTGCGTGCACCACTGTCGGCTGTTTTAGTTGAATACATGACAATTCCGCTGTCGGTTGAACCGGTAACAGATGAAGAATCCAACTCATCCTGATAAGATTGCAGGTATGTGTAGACTTCATCATAATCGGTTGCCGTCTCTAAAGTATCGGAAGAGGCAAGCTTACCGGAGGATGTACCGATTGAAGAACTGCCTTTTGTGGAAGAAGTGGCTGAGTCTGAAGAAAGATTCTGCTGGCGGATGTGGGCGCCAATGCCGACAACCAGTACCAGTGCGGCAGCGATAAGTCCTCCGCGCATCCGGTGACCGCGGGAAAATCCATGCTTTTTCGGGATATGTCCGGAAGCCTGAGTGCTGTTATGCTCTTCCAGCATTTTCATAATCTGATCCGGTGCAAGGCTTTCCGGAACAGAAGTTTTTTCCGTAGATTGTTTTATTTTATCCAGTATTTCTTTTTCGTGATCTGTCATATGAAACACCTCCTATTACTCTTTTATCCTACTCTTTCAGAAGCCAGCTCATCTTTTCGAGGGCACGCTTTCTGCGGGAGCGGACTGTATTCGGGTTCATCCTTAGCATTTTTCCGATCTCTTTACTGTTGTAACCGCCATAGACGGATAAGCCGATGATCAGCTGATCGTCTTCATCGAGAATAAGAAAAGCACGCTCGACATCTGTGCGGAGTCCGTCACAGTATGTGGCAGAAGCATGATCTTCTTTCAGCTCGGTCTCGGTCCGTTCACGGCTCTTTAACTTCCGGCGGCACACATTTGCCAGAATCTGAAAGATCCAGGAACGGAATGCTGCTTCTTTGCGTAATTTATGTATGTTCTCATAGGCGGAAAGAACGGCTTCACTGACGGCGTCTTCTGCATCCTGCGGATGATGCATCATGCAGAGTGCAAAACGATACAGATCCTGATAAACCGTCTTATATAATTCTTTAAATGCAATTGCATCGATCATAAAGTCCCTCCTCTCATAACAGGTTCTTTGTATATAAGAGTATAAAAAAGTCGGAAGTGTTGCAAAAAGGGACAGAAAAATTTCCGTCCCTTTGAAATCATATCATTGTCTGAGAAAAATTAACCTCTGTAATAATTGATCAGACATCCTTTGAGGATGATCTCACGTTCTGCATCCGTCAGATCACCGAGCTTCAGATCGATCTCCTTCAGATCATCGCCTACGACATAAGCCTTGATCGTGGAAGCTTTATCTTCTACTGTTTTGCGGATATCCGGCACGAAGAGATAGTCACCGTTCCTGAAAGAAAGCTTTGTGTGTTCCTCTTCGGTAATAAACGGAAGCATGCCCCAGTTGATCAGGTTCGAGCGGTAACGTTTGGTTGCGTACTCATTCGCGATATTCGCCCAGCCGCCGAGAACCTTCTGGCAGGAAGCAGCCTGCTCACGGGCAGAACCATCACCAGGTTTGACCGCGAAAATGGTACTTCCGACACCGATATTTCCTTTGCCGACTTCCGGATAAGACTTCTGGATTGCGGCCATCACCGGTTTTAATTCATCCAGTACATCCAGTGGACAAGTACCTGCTTCAATCGCTTTTTGGGCTTTCTGGACCTCTTTCGCGCGTCCTACATAGGCAGGATCCTTTCTGGAAAGTGCAAATTCAGCAAGTCCAAGCGGGTTGGAACGATAAGAAGAAGTCTCGCCGGACGGGATCAGTTCGTCTGTCGTTGTAACCGGATCGTGGATCTCAGATACGACCTTCAGGATCAGATTCTCAGGAAGAGCGCTCATTGCCGGCCAGTCTTTGATGTTCGGTCCGAATTTGATCTCAACCGAAGGATCAGCAACGCCGTGGCTGTCAAATACACGGTTGGCGTAAATTCTGGAATCAAAGTGGTAGGTCGGGTTCTTGTATTCAATATCAAAATCTGTTGCCGGAGTAAGGAAACCTTTGTTCGCAGCAGTTGCGGCAATGGAACGTGCATCCATAAGGGCAACAGATGCGATCTGTCCACTCTGCAGCTTGCTTCCTTCACGGTTCGGGAAGTTACGGGTAGAGTGACGGATGGAAAATGCATTGTTTGCCGGAGTATCCCCAGCACCGAAGCATGGTCCGCAGAAGGCTGTCTTCACGATCGTACCGGCTTCCATCAGGTCAGCAACCGCACCATTTTTCACAAGCTCCATGTAGATCGGTGTACTTGCCGGGTAAACACTGAAGGTAAATTCATCTGATCCGATGTATTTGCCACGGATGATGTCTGCGGCAGCACAGATATTTTCAAAACCGCCACCGGCACAGCCTGCGATGATACCCTGATCGACATAAAGCTTACCATTTACGATCTTGTCCTGAAGAGAGTAATCCACAGCACCGTCCAGGCTTACCAGCGCGCGCTGCTCTACATCGTGGAGAACATCTGCAAGGTTGGCATTGACATCCTCGATGGTGTAGACATTGGACGGATGGAACGGCATGGCGATCATAGGCTTGATCTCACTCAAGTTGACGTATACAAGACCGTCATAGTAAGCGACTGCGCCAGGATTCAGTTCCTTGAAGTCATCACTTCTTCCGTGGATATCGTAGAACTCTTTGATCTTGTCATCGGTTCTCCAGATAGAAGAAAGGCAGGTTGTCTCTGTCGTCATAACATCGATTCCGATACGGAAGTCTGCACTTAATTTGCCAACGCCAGGTCCGACAAATTCCATGACCTTGTTATTGACATAGCCATTGCCGAAGGTTGCGCCGATGATCGCAAGGGCAACGTCCTGCGGTCCGACACCTTTCACCGGTTCGCCGTCCAGATAGATTCCGACAACGCCCGGCATCTTGATATCATAAGTCTTGTTCAGAAGCTGTTTTACAAGTTCCGGTCCGCCCTCTCCCATTGCCATGGTACCGAGTGCACCATAACGGGTGTGGCTGTCAGAACCAAGGATCATCTTGCCGCCGCCTGCGAGCATTTCACGGGCGAACTGGTGGATAACGGCCTGATGAGGCGGAACATAGACACCGCCGTACTTCTTCGCACAGGTCAGTCCAAACATGTGGTCATCTTCATTGATCGTACCGCCGACTGCACACAGAGAGTTATGGCAGTTGGTCAGAACATAAGGGATCGGGAATTTCTCCAGTCCGGATGCTCTTGCAGTCTGGATGATTCCGACAAAGGTAATGTCGTGAGAAGTCAGCTTGTCAAATTTGATCTGAAGCTGCTGCATATTACCGGAAGTATTATGCGCACTTAAGATACCATAAGCCATTGTTTCTTTTGCAGCAGCTTCTTTTGTTGTCTTAATACCTGTCTTGCTTTTTACGGCAGCAAGTGCATCGGGTGCATCTGCAATTACCTCAGTACCGTGTAAAAGATAGGCACCGCCTTCGTATAATTTCACCATATCATGTCCTCCTATTTTCTGTTTTCTATGAATTTCATGTGGTCTGCGACCATCAGAGCAATCTTAAATGTCAGGGCGTCCTCAAAGACTCTGACATCCAGCCCGGTCTGCTTCTGGATCTTCTCCAGCCGGTAGACGAGCGTATTCCGGTGAACGAAAAGCTGTCTCGCTGTCTCCGAAATATTCAGGCTGTTTTCAAAAAATTTATCAACTGTGGATAAGGTTTCTTCGTCAAACTGATCAACGGTATTTCCGGCAAATACTTCTTCCAGGAACATCTCGCATAAGGAAACGGGAAGCTGGTGGATCAGCCGTCCGATACCGAGTTCGCGGTAGGATAAAATATTGCGTTCCGGATAGAAGATACGTCCCACATCCAGAGCCATGCCAGCTTCTTTGTAAGACTGTGAGACCTCTTTGAGTTCGGGAATGATGGTTCCGAAGGAAAGCCGGACATTGACCATAGCTTCGGTGTTGATCGCATTCACCAGCATATCGGCAGTCGAACGGATCGTATCATAATCATCCGTACTGTCAAGGGACTTGATCAGAATAATATGTCCCTCATCTACGGCAGTAACAAAATCACCGGTTCCCGAGGAATAAATTCCACGGATCATATCCAGGACAATCGTGTCATCCGGATTCTTCGGTTCGATCAGATAGACGACTCTGCGCTGCTCAACTGTAATACCAAGCTTTTTCGCCTGGTTGTAGATATCTACGAGAAGCAGGTTATCCAGGAGCAGGTTCTGGATAAAACGGTTACGGTCAAGACGTTCGCTTCCGGATCTTAAAAGGCTCTCCAGCTGGCAGACACTTAAGCGTCCGCTGGTATGCACATCAATCTCACTATTGTGCTCGATCACGAAAATATAAGTCAGTTCATCATCATCATAAACCGGAAACAGACCATAGCATTCATCCAGGTGCTCCTCCGATACGCCGGTAACCTCCAGCTCTTTTAAAAATGAGCAGACAGCTTTTTTTACTGCAGGCTTCTCCTTACCTACAGCTGCAAGCATCACTCCGTCTGTGTTCCAGATGGAACAGTTACACTCGATGATATCCCCTATTTCATTGATTGTTCTCTGTAAAATCTGGTTGGATAACAATCCATTCACCTCTCCATTCTTTTCAATATATGACAAATGGGAGAATTGTGAAATTCCCCCATCTTCTTCTGACAATACAATCTGATATTATTTTAGCAAATGTTTTACACTTTAGCAAGTTAAAATGAAAAACGTTCTCTCTTATTCGTCTTCGTCATCGCGTCTGTCAAGCATGGCAGCAACGATTTCAAGAATCACAGCAAGACCGATCATAGATACAGCGGCAATCTTGCCGGATGTACCGGTGGCTGCCTGGGCGATGCCGCCGACAACCGGAACAGAAAGCTTTACTTTTCCGATGTAGTTGTTGTAAGGGATCGGATTCATATCTTTTTCCTCATTGGCATCCCCTTTGGTGATAAACTGTCCCATCGCCGGGCTGTTGGATACTACACGGTGGGTGATGATCGAGCCGTCTGCATTGTTGCTGTAAAAAGCAATGACATCATCTTTGACGATCGTGTCTGGTTCTTCATACCGGACATAGACCAGGCTTCCCGTCGGGATCGCCGGTTCCATGCTCCCACTGATCACGGTGTACATCTGAAAACCAAAAGCTTTCGGAAGCGTCAGCGGAATACAGGCAAGAATCAGTACTGTCAGTAAAACAGTGCCCAGTGCACTGCAAAATGCAGCCACTGGGCTTTTCTTTTTCTTCGTTCTCTTCAAAAAAGACTTCTCCTTTAGTGCCGCGCTTTTTTTATTTTGCACGTTTTTTCAAGAATACGATCAGTCCTGCAAGAGCTGCTACCGCAACAACGATAATGCCGATCCCTGCTGCGATCGGAGTCTTGCTCGTCTTGTCTTTCGCATCGATATTTCCTTTTGGAGTGTCTTCATCATCCAGATCTACCAGAGACTTTGGTGTCTGTTCATCCGGTGCGGTGGTCGTATCGTCTGTCGTATCCTGAGAATTGTCTGCATTCGTTGTACCACCGGCAGTACCGCCTGTTGTAGTACCACCCGCTGTAGTGCCACCTGCTGTAGTGCCACCTGCTGTAGCACCACCTACTGTAGTACCTGTACCAGTACCGGCGGCTGCACCTGTTGTACCGGCAGCTCCGGTTGTACCTGCTGCACCGGCAGGAGTTGCGGTTCCAGGAACTGTTGTTGTGACGGTAGTTGTTGTCTCAACGATACGGTCTGTAGCTCCCGGTGTGTAGGTAAACGTAAATACATTCTCAGATTCATTATCACTCAAAGTCTTCGTAAGTGCAAGAGCATCAGGAATATAATTTTCAACGTAACGGTAAGCAACGACCGGCTTGTCGCCGACGTTTCCGTAGAAGGTCTGGCTCTCTGCCAGTGATTTACCGGATGCATCCTGATAATTTACGGTATAGGCAACCATGTTGCCTTTGATTCCGTAAGCGACTACATAGTCGGCATCTTTATCAACGGTAAAGGAAGGAGCCGCAAGTGTTTCGTTATTGTCACGTCCGCTGAGACGGATTCCTTTGACATAATACTTGTCGTCTGTTACCTGGATGTCATTCAGATTGAAAGTAACGGTAGAACCGGAAGCAATGTTTGTCTGCTCGATCTTGTTCTGTCCGTTAATTGTTCCTTTGTTACCTGCGGATAATGTTACCTTGTAGGTATACGGTGTAGTATCATCTGCCATAACGCTCATTGTGGATGCACCGAGTGTCATGGATACAGTCAGAAGAGAAACCAGTAATCTTTTCCATCTTTTCATCTGCTTACTCTCCTTTCTGTCTGCGTCTTTTTGTGTTCTTATTGAGTGTGTAGATACCATATGCAAGAAGGATCAGTCCACTGATGAGTGCAAGCACACAGAAGAGAAGAATTCTTGCAGTATCACCGGTTTTAACGGTCTTGGTTGTCTTAACAATCTTATTCTTGGTGATGGTTTTGCCGGCTGAAACCTTTTCTACTGCAAAGTTCATGCGGAGCTTTGCGAGTGTGAGCTGATAACCGTTGCCCTGTGTCTCACCTTCAACACCGACGGTAAGGTGTACCGTTCCGGTATTATTGGAAGCAAGTCTTCCGAGGTAGAAATATTCTTGGGTTGAGCTATCGATCTGCTTCAGACCTTCTCCTGCTTTGGAAGCGCCTTCCCCTCCGACAGTTGTACTGTCATAGAGTACCTTTTCGGCATTATCACTTCCAACATAGGTCAGCTTGTATTCATAAGCACCACCTTCTGCGGAAGACTGTGCATCCTCCAGTGTCTGGATCACTTCGTTGGTCATGTACCAGTCGGTATCCGTACTGTCGGAGTTCTTAAGCTGAACCTTGAGCTCGATGCTGTCGCCCGGCTGGATATTTGCCAGCTCGTCAGTCACATCGGAGCTTTTAAAATTACTTTCCATCTTGCCGCCGGTGAAATTAACCTGCCATCCGTCGGCTCCCTGATAATCTTTTGCAAATGCAGTTGTGTGTACCCCTGCTGCCATTATCACTGTCATGGCGAGGCACAAAATTTTCTTTTTCATACTCTGTACCTCCCTACTGTAAGCTCATTGTTGTTTCGTCGTCTGATACATTTATGTCCACGCCCCAGGCACTCTTGATCGCGTCCTTTGCGTTGTGTGTCTGAACTGCATCCACCTCTGCGTCAATGTGGAAGGTGTAGCCATTGTACTTGTAAGTATAAGTGATGGTTTTGCCATCCTCAGAGACATTTTGCTTTACATCCGATGCAATCGAAGGATTGATACGGAGTGTATCGGATAATGCCGGTGTCGGTTTACCCGCTTTGAGAGCTTTGGTATAATAAAGAACGGTACGCTCTTTATACTGGTCAGACTGTTCAGACTGGTAAGACTGGTCTTTTGCAATCTCCCATCCATTGTCTGTAAGGAAATTCAGTTCGATCAGATCCGGTGAAAGTTCGGTGTTCTTTTTACCTTCTTTGTCCTGCCAGCTCTTTGTGATGATCACACGTACAAAGGTGTCGATCGTACCGCTGTTCTTGACGCTGATTGCTTCGTTATATTTTTTGCCCGGTGTAAATGTATCATCCTTTCCGAGAAGATCTGTGAGAAGCTCGCCTTCTGAGGTTCCCTTCCATTCATTGTTCGATACATAATCCCGGCTGCTGACTACTTTGTCATTTTCCAGAAGAGATACGCCGATGCTCTGCATATTCATCTGTGCAGAATAGTTCTCACTATAGTAAGTAAGTGCGGCGCGTGTACTGCCGACAGTGCTTCCAACCAGCAGGAGTGCTGCGGCTGTCAGAACCAGGGCAGGTTTCTTTGGAAATGATTTCTTTTTCTTTTTCATTCTCATTACCTCCTACTCTGTCGTCTGTGTGCTGTCGTCTTTGATTACGTGATTCCAGTCGGCGTCTGGATTGCCGTCCTCGTCGTAGAGAACCGGGGTGCATTCCTGGATGACTACGATGTTGAATTCTTCCGGTTTGTCATCGCCTGACGGGAACTGATAAGTGATATTGAGTTCCTGTTCGGTTGTCTTGCCTGCCGGAAGGACATCGTCGTAACACCAGTAGGAGACATTCTTGTCATTCTCGTCGACCATTTCGGTCCATCCGCCGTCCGGAGCGTTGTATGTAAGTGCTACCGGAGCGAATGCCTTTACTCTTACGAAGCAGTCATAATCACCGGTATTGCTGATCGTGACATGCTTTCCGTTTTCATCTACTGTTTCATTTGGGATGGTTTCTGTAAATCCCATATTCATTTTCACACCGCCACCGGCTGTCGAATAGGTTGTAAAATACGCCATCGCGCTTCCAACTGCCAGGGTTCCGGTAAGAGCAAGTGTTGCTGCTGCCATGATTAGTGGTTTTTTATGTAACTTTCTCATTCCGATTCCCCCTTTCTAGTTCTTTGCTGCTGGTTCGGTGTACTGATACTGATCAGTTTCATCGAGTTTGAAATTATTTTTTACGCCGTATCCGCCATTGGTACGTCCATCGTGTTTGTTGATAAATGAAACCTTTGCCGGTTTGAATTCTACTTCGGTTTCTTTTTCAGGATTAGCAATGATGTCTGTTTCCTGACTTTTAGCAGAAGCGAGTTCATAGCTTGCACCGCTGTAAACCTCCGTTACCTTGACATGAGATCCAGCAGGAATTTTTTCGATCGTTACAGAATCGCTACCTGCTGCATTGAAGGTAAGCTCTTCGATTCTGGTTTCGGTCTTCTTATCCAGTGTTGTGATATCGATCTGGAATACGAACGTTGCATTGTTACCGAAGGTAGCATTGTGATCTACCAGTTCCTTATTGATCACCAGATTACCGTATCTTACGTGCTGTTCCGGTTTCAGACCAACTGCACTGTTGGATTCTTTGGTCAAATCGTAGATCCAGTCATCACTTGCACCGTTACCACTGTAGTAATTATTGGTCGGAAGTGATACAAGGTAAGGAGTAAAGGTATAAGTATAATTGGTTGTAATCACTTTTGGTGTATCTACAAGGTAAAGTCCGGTATCCAATTTATCTTGGTAGCCTCTTCCGTTCTGCAGTGTAACGGTTTCGGTTGGATCAACAACCGTATTTCCCTTTGAATCTGTCAACTTACCTTGTGCTTCTTTGGCACGTTCTGCCCAAGTAGCAGCTGCAGTATCCAGGTTATCAGCACTTACGGATGAAAAATCCAGTTTTGAAAATGCACCGGTTGCGGTATAGTTGCCGGATACATCAACTGATGCAACTTTGTACAGATTGACCTGAACAGTAACGTCGTCATTTAGAAGTTCACTGTTTCCACCAATGTCAAATTGGATGGAACACTCTGCATCGGTATCGATCGCGCTTGCAGCTTTCGCACCCGGAAGAGTGAGCAGTGGAAATGTAAGAGCGACAGCTAAGAGAAAAGTACTTCCCTGTTTTAATCGTTTATTCATCATCGCCTCATGTCCTCCTTAAAAATCTTGGTTATTCTTTGTGAGCTTTTCTCTTGGAAAGGAATCGCAAGAGAATGATCACAAGAATCGTGATTGAAAGTCCTAAAATTAAATAGAGCATATAATAATTCTGAATGGCTTTTACCATAGAATCTGTAACTGATTCGGTAGCATCCTCTTCGCCGTTATATGGAACTCTGGTTCCTCTTACGAGAAGACGATGGGAGTTGACTCCATATGGTGTACAGGTAAATAAAGTTACCTGATCTTTTCCTTCTTCAATCTGGAGTGCTTTCTCCAGTGTTTCATGATCGTCTTTGTCTACCATCGGAAGAATCTGATCTACCTTGTAGGCAAGGACTTCATCCAGTACATGGATGTAAAATTTATCGCCAACTTTGAGCTGATCGATATCAGTAAAAAGCTTTGCGCTTGGAAGTCCACGGTGAGCTGCGAGAACACTGTGGGTACTCTCCCCTCCGATCGGAAGCTTTGTGCCGTTCAGATGTCCGACACCGGTCTGCAGATCCTTGTCACCGGTGCCATGGTAAATGGCAAGCTTGATGTTGATCTTCGGAATGGAAAGGTATCCCATTACTCCGTCATCTGCAACGTTCAGGATCTTCCAGTATTCGGTGTCTTTGATGTCATTTTTATCTTCACCAAATACATCTCCGTAGAGGTTGTTCTGTTGAATGGTATCATTGAAAGCTTTTGCCTTTTCCCACTCAGAGGTGAAGTTCTCCGGTTCCATGTCCTGTATTGTATTGTCATAGCTGCTGATCAGCTGATTCTGTCTGTAGGTGTTCCACTGGTTGGATACCATCGGATAGATCAGAATCCCAAATCCTATCAAGAATAACAGACCGAAAAGGAAGGTTGAGATTTTTCTTTTCATAGGCATATTCCCTTTCTCGTTCTTATTCTCTTTTTAAGAGGTCTCATTTTTCTTCTTTTGAAGATTCTTCTCCTTTAAGTATAACACAAGGATGAAGATTGTGGTAATTACAAGACCAATAATTACCCATAAAAGATAATTTGTATGAAGACTGATTCCGCTGAGCGGTGTTTTCTCATCGGCAACCTCCTGTTCCACATAAGGTACTCTGTGACCACGGACCAGAAGCCGCTCGGTATTGACTCCGTATGGAGTACAGGTTAAAAGTGTTACAAGATCTTTTCCTTCTTCTACTGCAAGAGAGGAAGTTTCTTCCGGTTTTACTACGGAAATCTTGTCGACTTCATAACATAATGTTTCGTTTAATACATGGATTAGAAAATGATCGCCTTCTTCCAGCTGATCCAGATCGGTAAAAAGAGACGCACTCGGAAGTCCACGGTGTGCGGAGATAACAGCGTGTGTACTTTTACCGCCGATTGGAAGAGAGCTTCCTTCCAGATGTCCGGCTGCCTGTTTGAGAACATCTTCCTCGGTGGTGTGGTAGATCGGAAGCTTGATGTTAATCTTCGGGATCTCCACGATTCCCATCATCTCGTCACCGGCAATATTCAGAGCATCCATGTAGGACTGGTCTTCTTTGTCACTGGCTGCGGCTACTGCAAATGAATCAGGAAGGATACTTGGAAGTAATGCTTCGTTGTAAGCTTCTGCTTTCTGCAGTTCTGCGTCATAATCAATCTCATGTGCTGCATCCTTTTCGGATACAGTCTGTTCATAACTGCTGATCAGTTGCTTCTGCCTGTAGTTATTCCACTGGTTTGCAACGAATGGATACAGCAGTAAGGACAACCCGGCTAAAAATATGATGCCAATAATAAGTTTGTTTGCTTTGCGTTTCATCCGAACTCTCCTTGCTGTTGTATTATTTTTTAGGAATCCGGGGCTAAACCTGCCCCGGATTCAATATCTGATTATAAATAATTATTGCAATTATTTGTTGTCTGATTTCTTGCGGCTTGCGAAGAACAGACCAGCTGCTGCGATCATGATGAGGCATCCAGCGATTGTGAAGATTGTTGTACCGATACCACCTGTTGATGGAAGCTGAGAAATCTGAGTGTCCACCATAAAAATATTCTGAGGGTTTTCTGCTACTACACCAGTAACTACGTTCTTAGCATCTTTAGTTTCAATCATTTTGAATGCTGTATCATTAGTACTAATGCTATATCCATCCGGAGCAACTACCTCCTGGAAGAAATAATCACCAACTTTAAGACCTTTTACTGTAACAGTTCCGTAAGCATCTCCTGCCACATCAGATGTAGTAAGTGCCTGACCTAATCCTTCTGGAACTTTACCATCTTCTGTTTCTTCAATCCACTGACCTGTAATCCATCCACCATTTCCGATTACAGCGTACTCCTTCTTATTATTTGCATTTTTTCTGTAAACTACGAACTGAGCGCCTTCCAGTTTATTATTTTTCTGAAGATCATATTTTGTAATAGTTGCATTACCTGAATATGTTTTTGTGATTGTACCAATCGGATCCTGTGTAGAAGTAGCACCATTGGTAATCTCATTAGCTGTCAATACTTTAGCTGTATATGTAATAACTACTTCCTGACCTGCATATGTGTTATTTGCATCTACAAGACTCATTAAATTAAGTTCAAACTTATTCTGTCCATTTAAAGTTTCAGGCAGTTCTTCTAATCCAGCAACTGTTGCTCCATTTACAGTAATTGTATTAACTGCTGCTGTTTCTTTTACAGGATTTCCGGTAAGGTAGAATTCAGCACCTGTTAATGTATCAGATACCTTAAATTCAGTTACAAGTTTGTCACCATTCGGTTTTACTTCCTGATAAGGAACAGTTGTTTTTACTTTATATGTAACTAAATCTCCAACTTCAACGTTTGTTTTATCTGCCTCTTTGCCTGTATGATATCCTTCTGCTTTTGCAACTACGGATGCATTTAATGGTGCAATCAGATTGTTATTTGCATCATACTGATATGTTTTTGCTACCATTGTGCTGTATTCTGTTTTATTAGTAGGATCTGTAACAATTACTAAATAAGCACCTGCCTGTAAGTTTTCAAATTTAACACTGCTATTAAATTTTCCAGTAGAAATCTCTGTGGAATCTTTTTCATCAGTAACTGTTGCATCCTTAGCTGCATCTTTTAATTTTTTAATCACATCAGCATTATTTAATGTTTCTGGTGTTACACCTGTATCATTTGTCCAAGCTGCTGCTTTCCAGCCATTATCATTGGCATCTAATCTGTAGATTTCATAGATTTTTACATTCTGTGCTGCATATGTTGCAAGACCTTTTACTTCAAGCGTTGCGCCATCTTTTGCTGCAAACGATGTCATACTCATTCCGAGCACCATTGCCAGTGTTAATAACACTGCAAAGATTTTTCTCATCTTCTTCATATTTTTGTCTCCTTTTCTTTTAAGGGCTTTGCCCATTTTTTATTGTCCCCTCATATGGGATAATAACGTTTTTGTGTGGCAAGAAGCCACTGAAAAATTAATTCTTACAATTATTTTCCCAGCACCTCCTTGCATTTGTTTTTATATAAGATCCATACGGCTGCGAACATAAGTAACATGCCGCCAATCATATACAAGTAAATTCCGGTGCCTCCGGCTGATGGGAGGGAATAGAGTGTTTGGTTTTGAATATAAATTTTATATTCATTATTATCAGCAGTCAGTTGCACTTTTTGATTATCTTTTGTAACTTCCTTCAGTGCTCCATTCTTTGTAATAACAAATGTATAAGTATCTTCTGTCAATACATATCCAGCCGGAGCCTTAACTTCTTTTAATGTATAAGTTCCTGCTGAAATTGAATCAGCCGGTTTCTCAAACTTATCATCTTTATACCACTGTACCTTTCCATCTTTGCCAGATCTACCGTAGTATGTAGTATGGTCTTTTGAAAGTGTAAATTCTGCTCCTTGCAACTTCTGATCATTGCTTGATTTACTAACTTTAATCACAGACCAATTCTTGTATACTGCTTCATTGGTATAAGTAACCTGACCAAGTACACCCCCATCTGAGGAGTTATACTTCTGATTCACAATTACATCTGTTTTCTTGTCCTTCTCACCCTTGTGATATCCAAGTTCAAATGTCACCTTGTCATGTTCAGTATCTTCTGTATACCAGGTATTTGTACCTTTTCCAATTATCGGATTATCTTTGACCTGATAATTATCTGTCGCAACTTCACTTACTGTATAAGCACCTCTGGCAAGATTTTTTAATTCATCGCCCGTATAAGTTACTTTGTATTGTCCAGTACTTTCATCATGGCTGACAGTTAATACAATATTTTTACTGAAATTATCAGGGCCATCTACATGGAATGTGAATGTTGTTCCTGCTGGCACATTCTGATTTTTGTCAACATCGAGAATTTTTGTTATCTCAATTGATCCTGCTATGATGTTCACCTTGTAATCAGCTGATGCGGTCAAGTTTTGTGATACAACAGTTCCACCATTTGCTGCTGGTGTAGATGTTCCGTTTGCTGTAGTTCTTTCATTAACAGTATACGGAATAAATGTCACTTCTAAGGTGTACTGTTCTGCAGGTGTTCCAGGATCTCCAGCTGTATGATTACTTGCATTTCCACCTGGATTATCCGAAATTTTATAAGTGTATGTGAAATATCCGACTGCATCTGTAGTTCCTGGATAAGTGTACTTATAAGATTGATCTATTTGATCTATGCCAAGTACTAAGGTTTTATTTCCATTTAAAGTAGCCAACTGAGCAGCTTCCAAATTCGGTAAAGTAACTTTTCCATTGATTACTGGCTGTACAGCTGTGAGAGTTTCACCCTTACCCAGCTTTTTAATAGTTAATGTCTTTGCCAATTCAGAATAGAACTCAGAACTGTTTACCGGATCACCTTTATATACTGTTATCTCTTTACCGGTCATTTCCATACTTAAGAGCTTGACATTTACTGTTGGTTTATCAAAATGCCTTACATCCGTGTCGGTAATATAGATTCCAGAAGTTCCTGTATTGGTTGGAACTGCGTTACCACCGATGAAATCATCTTTCGCTACAACATCAACTGTGGCTGACCAAGGTTTATTAGTGTTATCAGTACTGTTTTTATTACCTATGTGTGCTGACGATCCTGTCCATGTTATGGTGGTTGTGCCATCATTGTTCTCTTCGTAGGTAATTTCATCGTTTTTATCAAACTCTTTTTTCTGTTCATCCGTAAGTTTGAATCTTGCATCAATTACATCTACAATCTTTGATGGTTGAATCGAATACAGAGCACCAACATCTCCGGCAAGACTTTTAAAAATTTTCTGCAACTCGGTGGTGTCGCTTGTGGTATATGCATACTCATGTTTTCCACTTTTCTCCGTCGCAATGTACTCTTTAAGGAAATCAGGTGCAGATGTATTTTTCGTATGGTATCCACCCCAGTAATTTCCATTATGATCATAGCCACTCGTCGATTCAGCACTGTGGCCGAGCTCCCATGTCAATGTTCCTGAAAGTTTATATCCTACGGTGTATAACACAGCTTGTTTTTTTATCTCCTGTGCTGCGTTATATGCATTGTTTGCAACCATACAGTTAAAATTATCGTTGTTATCTAGATGACCAGGCATTCCATCCGTAAACAATATTACATACTTATCATTGTACTTAGCAGACCCCAACCTTGTCTTTGCTGTTTGTAGAGCTACACCCATTGGTGTTCCACCGGAGCCATCCCCCGTGCTTCCAATTGCATCATTAATTTGCTGATAATTACTCTTAATCTCCTTAAAACCAGAGTCTGTAACAGTAGGAGAATCTCCCTCTGTTCCACTATACCAAATCACAGACACTTCACTTTTATCTGATGATTTTTTTAACTCATCAACAAAACTCTTTGCAGCGGTTTGTATCGTATTTAAACTTCCCATAGATCCGCTTTTATCCAATACAAGAACTACGCTTGCGCCTGTTGCATCTTCGTCAGGGCTCTGACCTGTTGTGGAAGCATTTAATTTTATTTTGTAAGTTCTGTTATCGTAATCTGTTACCTCTGCTGTTTTGGAAGTTTCAAGTCCTTTCAAAGCCTCTTCTTTTTCAGAATTATTTGTAACGGTATAAAGGTTGTCAGTTCCTTTTGTTAAACCTGAAATTTCATAGCTGTTATTGCTAACCGTAACCGTCCATGTACCTGATGTCTTAACATAACCTGAAGGCGCCTTTGTTTCTTTCAGTGTATATGTTCCATCCATCAAGCTAAAACTAACTATACCATTCGCATCAGATGTTGCTGTGTAATGTAAGCTATTTGAAGCATCATCTATAGAAAATTCGGCTCCTGGAAGTGCTACACCTGTGGAAGATATCTTCTTAATCTGTACCGGTGTTTTCACTACCTGTTGCTTGTTGACTGTCAGACGATATGTTCCACCACCAGCGGCATTATCATCTACAAAGACATCCATCACATATTCTGTTGCATGATTTCCGCTGTTATAAATACTCTGAATAATTGCTCCCGCATTATCTGTTACAGAAACCATGTTCCAACCGTCTGTTAACTTTGTCAAGTTATTGTTTGAATTAGCATTTCCATCTCTTGTTGCAGCCGTTCCCAAACGGGTATTAAAATATTTTACAGAATTATTTTGGTTTCTTGTTCCTGTCCAGAATGCCAGATAATTCATAAAGTTTGTTTCATTTAAAGTAGTACCTTTGGGATATATGAATACCCACATATCATCGTTTATGTATAGTCTGTCATTTCCTGTTACCTGTTGAATAGTATAAGCATAATTATTAGGATTACCGTTTCCTATATTAAATGTTCCCTGAAAGCGATATACAGATCCATTATTTTTTCCATTATGATAATCTTTCCAAGTTGCTGAATCATATAATTTTCCCCGATATATTGACAACTTATTATCAGCTAAATATCCTGTATAATTATGCTTTGAATTGCGGGATCCATCCCATACTTGAGATTGATCTGATACATCCAGCTTCAATCCAGAAACTTTTTTCCACCAACTCTGATTTACTGATGATGCACTGACGTCCTGTGCTTCTGTCGTCAGATCCACATCCGCATTCACATATTTAGATGATCGTTTCCAGTCTGTTATTGGAAGGTTACCATTTTGGGTTCCTTCAACTTCAGCTTTCATTGCATTGAGATATTGCCTATATGTATTCTCATAAATTCTGTTGCCTTCAACATCTGTTATACCGTTCTTCCATGTAATTGCATATGCTGAAAAGCTATTTGTTTCAAATACTGCCTGTTTTATTTCCTGGGTATCGGTTGTCTCAATTGTTTCTATTTTATTATTTTCCTGAGACATATCTACAACTTGCTTTACGTTTCCCTGTGCATCTTCTTCCAAATGCATAACAGTTACATCCATATCTGATGCATTTTCTTTTTCTATTGTTTCCGGAAGAACTGCATTTTTATATTCCATAGTGACTTTTACATCACCATTGGGTTCTGCTTTGTTTCCGTCTGCATCTACGAAGGAAATATCATAAGCAAGGAAACCACCAATGTCATATTCTTCTTCGTCTGCTTTTTCGTTCAGTTTCTGTTCAACTACATCATACTGATCATTGATTTCATTAATGCTTTGTACTTCTTCTTCTGTCATACCAGCTGTAACATCCTGTTTTACAAGTGGTACAACCTTCAAGGATGCATTTTCAGGAATAATTCCTTCTGCTTTTGCAGATACATGAATCTTTACATTATCATCTTCATAAGTAAGCTGCTGGATCGGCTGTGCCTCTTCAGCTGCCGGCTGTTCAGCCGGTGCCTCAACTGTAGGAGCTTCTGTCTTAGGCTGCTGTTGTTCCGGTTGCTGTTGTTCTTGTTGTTGTTCCGGTTGCTGTTCCTCTTGTTGCTGTTGTTCTGAGGAGTTCACCGCTGCCTCATCTCCTGTAGCCTCATCTGCCGCCGGCTCTGCTACTGCTTCGGTCTGGCTCTGGCTGTCTGTGTTCTGTGGCTCATCAGCGAATGCTGATGTCGCACTGCTAAGCACAAGTACCATGCAAAGCATGAATGCTATTAAACGTTTCTTTGTATTACTTTTCATGGCGTCCTCCTTCTATTTCTCAATTCTGACTTCATAATTGTTATCAAGTGCTCCGTCTATCAGCTTCAATAATTCAAGGGCACTGCGGAAATGCTGCTCTCGCTGCTCTTCCACCCAAGTAACGCTGCCCTGCCAGGTACCGTTCTGCTGATCCATGATTTTTATTAAAAAAGTTCTTGTATTTTTTTGCTTTTTATTCATGTCAGTTTTCATCTGCCCTTCCTAATTATTTAGACTTTTTTATCTTATATAGGTATTGTATCTGACAAAGCATTACGTGAATCATTACCAATAACGAAAAATATTAACTTTTTTAAGTTATAACAAGAAATAGTCATGTTTTTGTAATAATATAATGATTTGATACCAGAGTCAAAATGTCAGAAAGCCGATGCAAGCTTGCTTGCAAGAGGATTTTTGACCTCTTGATCCGCCAAAAACATGAGTAAGTAGCCATTTTTCAAAGAAAAATGAGCGGATTACGAATGTTTTTGAGGATTGCGAGAGTGCAAAGCACGTAGCAATCTGGTATCAAAGGGGTCAAAATACTTTTTGACCCCAACATCATTATATAGCGTAAAAAAGAGTATGAATGGCAGGATAAAATTGAGAGGATAAAGGGATGAACAAACAGGACCAAATGACAATGCAGGAAGCGGAAAGAAAGATGGAATCTTTGAGGGAAGTGTTTCAGGTTGTCAGACTGGTAGACGGGAAAATGCTGATGGATCGGGAAAAACGGATAAATGCAGGAGATTTATCTGAAACGTGTCAGTGTTACACTTTCTGGAAAAAAGACAAGGAATGCAAGAACTGCAGCTCTCTTCTGGCACTGAAAGAACAGACGCAGAAGATAAAATTTGAATTTCTGGATTTGCAGGTATTTCAGGTAATCTCGCGTTATGTTGAGATTGATGGCAGACCTTATGTTATGGAAATGATTCAGAATCTTGATGAGAGTATTCAGATTGATCAGGAAGGGTATGAGAAGCTGATCAGTAAACTGTCAGGATATAATGAAAAGTTATATACGGATGTACTGACCGGGATATATAATCGGCGTTTTTTTGAAGAAGAGATCAAAAAGATGGAGGATGAAGCCGGAATTGCAGTGATCGATCTGGATGATTTTAAGCTCCATAACGATACTTATGGACACAGTGCAGGAGATGCGGCACTTATAACGACTGCGAACATTATCAAAAAATATATCCGGAAGACGGATATTCTGATCCGGTATGGCGGAGATGAATTTTTACTGATTCTACCTTCGATTAAGAAGCATATTTTTGAGGATAAGCTGAAACTGATCCAGGAAAAAATCCACGATGCGGTTGTGCCGAATTATGAGAAAATGCAGCTTTCGGTCAGCATCGGCGGAGCTATATTCCGCGAAGGCAATATGGAAGATGCTGTTGCCAGTGCTGACAGACAGATGTATATAGCTAAAAATTATAAAAATATGGTTGTCACAGAATGGGATGAAAATGGAAAGAAAAAGGAAGAAAATTCTGCATCAGAAAAACTGAAACAACAGATCCTTATCGTGGATGATTCGGAAATAAACCGCGAGATTCTGAAAGAGATCCTGAAAGAGGACTACCGGATCCTGGAGGCGGCTAACGGAGAAGAATGTCTGGAACAACTGGAACGGTATGAAACAGGGATTTCACTGGTGCTGCTCGATATTGTGATGCCGGAAATGGATGGATTTGAAGTTCTTGCTGCGATGAACCAGAATCATTGGATTGAAGATATTCCGGTAATCATGATTTCCAGTGAAGATTCAGATAGCTATATCAGACGGGCATATGAGATGGGCGTTTCAGATTACATCAGCCGCCCGTTTGATGCGAAAATCGTATATCAACGCGTCCTGAACATGATCAAGCTATATGCAAAACAGAGGAGACTGATCCGTCTGGTGACCAGGCAGATTTACGAAAAAGAGAGAAATAACCGAATGCTGATCGGTATCCTGAGTCAGATTGTTGAGTTCAGAAACGGAGAAAGCGGTCGGCATGTGATCCATATCAATCTGATCACACAGCTTTTACTGGAACAACTGGTGAAAAAGACAGGAAAATATCAGCTCTCATGGGAAGATAGATTTTTGATTGCAACAGCATCGGCTTTGCATGATATCGGAAAGATTGGAATTGACGAGAGAATTCTGAACAAACCGGGAAAGCTTACCAAAGAGGAATTTGAGATTATGAAGGCACATACCTTGATCGGTGCACAAATGCTGGATAATCTGGATATGTACCGGAATGAAAAGCTGCTCAAGCTTGCATATGAGATTTGCCGCTGGCATCATGAAAGATATGATGGAAAGGGATATCCGGACGGACTTGTCGGAGAAGAAATTCCGATTTCGGCACAAGTAGTATCGCTGGCGGATGTGTACGATGCCCTGGTGAGTGAACGTGTTTACAAGAAGGCATTTTCGCATGAAAAAGCACTGGAAATGATCAGGAATGGTGAATGCGGTACATTTAACCCACTGTTACTCCAGTGTATGACCGAAGCACAGGATAAATTAAAGACAATGATGGAAGTAGCAGAAAAAGAATAAAAAGGAGTAGAAAAGACAGAATGAAGGCACTTGTAATTGCAGAAAAACCTTCTGTTGCGCGTGATATTGCGCGTGTACTTAAATGTGGGAAAAAGATAAATGGAGCAATTGAAGGAGAGCGTTATATTGTAACCTGGGGACTTGGTCATCTGGTTACCCTGGCAGATCCGGAAGATTACGATAAAAAATATAAAGAGTGGAAAATTGATGTGCTTCCGATGAAGCCGGCTCCATTTAAGCTTGAAGTAATAAAGCAGACCGGAAAACAGTTCGCAGCGGTGAAAACACAGATTCACCGCAAGGATGTGAATGAAATTATCATTGCTACGGATGCAGGACGAGAAGGAGAGCTGGTAGCAAGGCTGATTCTGGAAAAAGCAGGAAGCAAAAAGCCGATCAAGAGGCTGTGGATCTCATCTGTAACAGATAAAGCAATCAGAGAAGGTTTTGCAAAGTTGAAGAACGGGCATGAGTATGATGCGCTTTATGATGCTGCAATGTGCCGTGCCGAGGCAGACTGGCTGGTTGGAATCAATGCAACAAGGGCACTGACCTGTAAATATAATGCGCAGCTTTCCTGCGGACGTGTGCAGACACCAACGCTTGCAATGATTGCAAAGAGAGAAGAAAAGATCCGTAGTTTTATTCCGGAAGGTTATTATGGAATGACTGCAAAAGGACAAAATATTATGCTGACCTGGCAGGATCAGAAGTCAAAGAGTTATCGCTCATTCGATAAAGAGAAAATGACCGGACTGATGAAAAAGCTGGATGGACAGAAAGCGGTAGTGGAAGAGATTAAAAAAACACCGAAAAAAACGTATGCACCGCTTTTGTATGATCTGACAGAGCTGCAGAGAGAAGCCAATCAGCGGTTTGGATATTCGGCGAAAGAGACGCTGAATATCATGCAGAGACTGTATGAGAATCATAAGGTGCTGACCTATCCAAGAACGGATTCCAGATATCTGAGCAAAGACATTGTTCCGACGATCAAGGACCGTCTGGAGGCGTGTGGTACAGGACCGTACCGTAAGCTTGCAATGACAGCGCAGAAAAAGGATCTGAGCGGAAAGCTTGCTTTTGTAAATGATGCGAAGGTATCGGATCATCATGCGATCATCCCAACGGAGCAGTTTGTGGATCTGAGTCATATGACAAATGAAGAGCGGAAGATTTATGATCTGGTTGTGCGGCGTTTTCTTGCTGTGCTTTATCCGCCATTTGAGTATGAGCAGACACAGGTTACGGTGAAGGTTGGCGGTGAAACTTTCCTTGCGTCTGGAAAGATTGTGAAAGCGCAGGGATGGCGAGCTGTTTATGAAGAGGAAATCTATTCGGCTGAGGATGAAGAAGAGGAAGAAGCATATGAGTCTGGAAAGGGTTTGAAGGGACAGACACTGCCGGAACTGGAAAAAGGACAGGCGATTAAAGGACTTGTGTTGTCATTGACAGAAGGTAAAACGAAGCCACCGGCACATTTTAATGAAGCAACACTTCTGTCAGCAATGGAGAACCCGACGGCTTATATGGAAAGCCATGACAAAGCGATGGCGAAAACGCTTGGCGAGACAGGAGGATTGGGAACGGTTGCGACAAGAGCGGATATTATTGAAAAACTTTTTAAAAGCTTTTTGCTGGAAAAGCGTGGAAAAGATATCTATCTTACATCGAAAGCGAAGCAGCTTCTGGAACTTGTGCCGGAAGAGTTAAAACAGCCGGAACTTACAGCAGACTGGGAAATGCGTTTGTCGCAGATTGCGAAGGGAAAGCTTTCGCGGAAGGATTTTATGAAGGATATTGATAAATATACGGATCAGGTGGTTTCTGAGATTAAGGCGGGAGCTGGAACGTTCCGGCATGATAATCTGACAAATAGTAAATGTCCGCGATGTGGTAAGAGAATGCTTGCAGTGAAAGGAAAGAACAGTGAGATGCTGGTTTGTCAGGACAGAGAGTGCGGATACCGCGAAACAGTATCACGGACAACGAATGCGAGATGTCCTGTGTGTCACAAGAAGATGCAGCTGAAAGGAAGAGGGGATGGACAGATTTTTGTGTGTGTCTGCGGACATAAGGAGAAGCTGACATCGTTCCAGGAGAGACGGAAGAAAGAAGGTGCGGGAGTCAGCAAGAAGGATGTGCAGAAATATTTAAGACAGCAGAAGGATGAGCCGGTGAATAATCCATTTGCGGATGCGCTGGCTAAGATTAAGTTGTAGGTGGCGAATGGGATGGCGTGTGGAAGGTTTGGCTTTCTGGTACGTCTCATTGACTTGATGGCTGTAGTACAAAACGCAGCCGGAAAGTCAAACCTTCCACACGCCTGTGCATTGGCAGACGAGGATGTTGTGGCGAAGTGGAAAAAACAGAGTTTATTTTTACTTATTTATTGCTTTTGGATGAACATAGGCTTAAATTCATGATATTTTTCAAAATGGGACTCATCTACACGTATGAAAGCAGATCCGATTTTGGCATGAAGATAAGGGATAATATCGCTGTCGTAATTGCAGATGGTGTTGAGTGCAAAGACATGATGATTATCCGGATTGTCCATATATTCGTCATCTTCATTACCAGCCATGAATCTCCAGCCACTGTCCGGATTCCCTTCTGTTGGCTCTTCTCGGAGCATGTAGCCGACTTTGTAGCCTTCTTTTGTGATCTTATCGGAAACGATACAACCTTCCCCATTCGGCTCGTCCCATTCGATCAGATTTTCAATCGGAATTTCGATAAATCCCTGCTCTTTTTCTGCCATTTTTTTCCAGTATTCTTTTAAAATATGAAGCAATGCTTTTGCATCTTCTGTTTCTGTGGAAGAATTGTATTCCTTCATCTCACTAAAGGTTCCGGATTCACTGACGATCCCAAGAAGCCATTTTCCAAAGAAAGATTTCTTGAATTTAAAGATCATACATTTGATCCCATCCTCATCCTCAAAAGAAGCTGTATACTCAATCTTCGCCGGTTTCCGCCCCAGCTCAGCCGGATCAGCCAACCAGTTTTCAAGTTCCTCCATAGCATTCACAATTTCATTATTCATAACTTTGCACCTCACTACTTATAATAATTCCATGTTGATTGATTTTTCTGTAAAGCCATATTTTTTGTACATTTCATATGCAGCAACATAAAAAGTTTCTCTACCTAAAGCATCCTGAAAAGCATTCAAAGAGAAAAATCCTTACTTTCTTTGTAAATATCAGGCCGCCAGTTCACATGCAAAGCCTGAACCTGATTCAGGATATGTACTACACTGTCAAAATCACTGGTTTCCGCAGGTCTGATAATTATATACTTAAATGAAAAACTAAATTCCAGCTGTGGATTATCTCAGTAACTATGCGGGATTAAATTCTGTAATGCACCTTAACAATTCTATTTTTTTGTCTTATAATAAACCTGTAAGCACTCATGATTTATGTTTTTATGCATACTAACCGGGCATCTGAAAATAGTGTGCGAGACTAAATTCCACATGCCTTATGTGCAAGACTAAATTCTGGTGCAGTGAAATCTGCCTGTGCTTTACTATTTTATTTTATAAGTTTTGGACTAAGCATAACATCATCAGGTGCGATTGCCTTTAATCCTAATGCTTTGTGCAGTTTGTTGTCCAAGAGTAAAAGAGAGAGTTCATATGGGCTATGTCCATTAAGACTGTCTCTTTTTTCGTTGTTTATGTGATTCATCATAAGTCTGACTTTCTCGTCATTTAAATCAGCGAATGAACTCCCTTTCGGACGGATGTAGCGGATATACTCGTGGTTCTTTTCGCAGGCACCTTTTTGCCAAAAGCTGTATGGATCACAGTAAAAGACCGTCGTGCTTTTACTTCCGTCACAGAATTCCTCCATCTCTTCACGAGCTGAGAATTCTGAACCTCCATCCGTGAGGATCACCGGAAAAAGCTTTTTGAATGCATCCTGTCCTAACACTGTTTCAAGCCATACAAAGACCTCTAACACGCATTCCTGGTCTTGATATTCCAACAGGAACATAAGCATAAGATTGCAGTTGCGGAATGTAAAGGTCAAGAGGGCGCAGCTTTCGCCTTTCATTCCTTCCACGCAGTCCATTTCCACAACATTTATATCTGGATGATCTTTCATATAATTCTGGAAATTTTCGTAGTTATGACCTTGACGATAAGAACGATCTTTTGCACTGGTCTGTGTAGGTTTCTTGCGTTTCTTATAACGTACAGAACGTCTTAAGTCACCATTGCGGACATCGAATACACAATCATTGATGTAGGAGTAAAGTGTTCTTCTGGAGCAACCCAATTCTTCTGCATGAGTAGCATAAATATGACCGATGGACTGATGCTTCTCCTTGATCAATGGAACCAATAAATCATTCATGGATTGAATGCTTTCCGGAGTCTGGTTAATGCCGACTCTGCAATCGACTAGCACGCTACGGTACTCATCATGGGCATATTTGGATGAATAAAACTTTCTGGGCATAAGACAATGGGTCTTTTTACCACAGCCATTACATACGTAGGGAGGTTTATTCAGTTTCTCACATTCAGCTGTCTCATATGCGGGACATATATCAGTGCAGCGAAAGGATGGTTTTCTGCAAAGCTTACAATGAATGCCACACATCTTATCACACAAGCATGTCACCTTACAGTTCTTGCGATGAATACATGGCGGGTGAGTGTAACCTGAATCCGGACGTTCTTTTGTATGTGCGTGGAGACGTACTTCCTTTGATATGGTAGATGGATTTTTACCAATAATTCGTCCAATTTCAGTGAAGCTTTTATTCTCAGTAAGACCTTTCTCGATATCAACACGCTGTTCAAATGTTAAATGTTTCTGATTGCCTTTATTTTTCATAATTATCTCCAATCTGCACAGGCAGGCAATCAGCTGCAAGTACATTATACGGAGTAATGATTATCAAAGACAATATGGCAAATATGTGTGCAAAAGTAACTTCGACCTATATGGAATTTACTCTTGCATTTGGTCCAAAACCGGAATTTAGTTTTTCATTTAAGTTTACTTCAGTGATGAGTTAGACGCGCAATTTTTATAAAAAATATACAGAACAAATGTTTACTTAAAGAAATGCATATGGTATAATACAGACACGGAACTTAAATGTATTTTTAACTTCCAGTTGGCAAGAGTAAATTCCAGTCTCATAGAAATTACTTCTGCACATATATATTGTCATTGATGACCATTGCTATGTATACTGTACTTGCAACTGATTGCCTGCCTGTGCAGATTGGAGATAAATATGAATAATAAAGGCAATCGGAAACATTTAACATTTGAGCAGCGTGTTGAGATTGAAAAAGCTCTTACTGAGAATAAAAGCTTTGCTGAAATTGGAAGAATCATAGGCAAAGATTCCTCAACAATATCTAAGGAAGTACGTCTTCATGCACGTGTCAAAGAGCGTCCGGATCCGGGTTATACCAATCCTCCCTGCATTCATCGAAAAAAATGTAAAATGACCTGTCTCTGTGATGAGCAATGTGGAACTATGTGTAAAATCTGTAAAAAGCAAAATATGCGTTGTATAGATGTATGTCCTGCATATGAAACGGCGGAATGTGAGAAGCTTAAAAAGCCGCCATATGTATGTAATGGATGCGCTAAAAAAAGCCATTGTCTCATGCCAAGAATGTTTTATTCTTCCAAGTATGCTCATGATGAATATCGCAGTGTGCTTGTTGATAGCAGAGTTGGTATCAATCAGACTCCCGAAAGTATTCAGTCCATGAACGATTTACTGGTCCCACTGATCAGGGATAAACACCAGTCCATCGGACACATTTATGCTACCCACGCAGAGGAATTAGGCTGCTCCAGAAGAACACTTTACTCTTACATTAATGATTGTGTATTTGATATCCGCAATGGTGATTTAAGACGTTCTGTGCGCTATAAAAAGCGCAGGAAACCTACGAAGGCAGGATCAAAAGACCGTTCTTACCGCCAAGGTCATAACTACGAAGATTTTCAGGATTATATGAAGGAACATCCAGATACCAATGTCGTGGAAATGGACTGTGTGGAAGGTAAGAAAGGCGAAAGCAGATCTATCTTGACCTTTACATTCCGCAACTGCAATCTTATGCTCATGTTCCTTTTGGAATATCAGGATCAGGAATGCGTCCTGGAGGTCTTTGTATGGCTGGAAACAGTTTTGGGACAGGAGGCATTCAAAAAGCTTTTTCCAGTGATCCTCACGGATGGAGGTTCTGAATTCTCCGCCCGAAAAGAGATGGAAGAATTCTGTGACGGAAGTAAAAGTACTACTGTCTTTTACTGTGATCCATACAGCTTTTGGCAAAAAGGTGCCTGTGAAAAGAATCATGAGTATATCCGCTATATATGTCCGAAAGGCAGTTCATTCGCTAATTTAAATGACGATAAAGTCAGGCTTATGATGAATCACATAAATAACGAAAAAAGAGACAGTTTTAATGGACACAGTCCATATGAACTCTCTCTTTTACTCTTGGACAACAAGCTGCATAAATCATTAGGATTAAAGGCAATCGAACCTGATGACGTTATGCTTAGTCCGAAACTTATAAAATAAAACAGTAAAGCACAGGCAGATTTCACTGCACCAGAATTTAGTCTTACACATAAGGCATGTGGAATTTAGTCCTGCATACTATTTTCAGATGCCCATTTAGCATGTAAAAAAACATTAAAACTGGGTGCTTATGGACTCATTATAAAGCAAATATATGAATTTGTTAAGACGTAAAGTGGAAATTAATCCTGCAGAATTACAGGGATAATCCACAGCTGGAAATTAGTTTTTCATTTAAGTATACAGACACGGAATCGACCTGGAATGCAAAAAGATGCTGCAGGATCTGGCAGAAGAGTATCGGTTTCAGATCCTGGCAATGGAAGTCATGCCGGATCATATCCACATGCTTGTGGATTGCCGGCCGCAGTTTTATATTTCAGATATGATCAAGATCATGAAAGGGAATCTTGCACGTCAGATGTTCCTTTTACATCCGGAGCTGAAAAAAGAACTGTGGGGAGGACATTTGTGGAACCCGTCTTATTATGCCGTTACAGTCAGTGACCGGAGCCGTGAGCAGGTATCTGCCTATATCGAAGGCCAGAAGGAAAAAGAAAAGAGAAAGCCCTGAATACAGGGGTCATTCCGGAAACGTTTGGTTTTTGCGGGAAAGGTGGAAGAAGATGCGGACAGTATCCAGCTATGGTGTGGAGATACGAAAACAGAATATCCCGGCCCGTCAGACAATGGAGATTTATCGTCAGGCAGTCGGTTACCTGACAGAGATCTACGCACAGGTCTGGGAAGAACTGAGGAAGATCCCGGAGACAAAAAAGCGTTTTAATACCGCAGAGCATATGGTGCACATGACGAAGAAAAACACAGCCCGGTTTGATTTTGACCTTCGTTTTCCGAAGATGCCGTCTTACCTCCGCAGGTCCGCGATCCAGCATGCGCTTGGAAGTGTATCTTCGTATGAGACCCGGCTGGGGCAGTGGAAAGAGACCGGAGTGCTGTCCGGAAGGCCGAAACTTACCTGCAGGAACCATGCCATGCCGGTCTTTTACCGGGATGTGATGTACCGCGAAGGAGCAGAAGGAAAAGATGAAGCATATCTGAAACTGTACGACGGGCATGACTGGAAATGGTTCCGTGTATATTTAAAACGTACCGATATGGAATATCTTCCCAGGAACTGGAAAGGAAAGAAGACATCGGCCCCTGCGTTGGAAAAGAGACACCGCCGGTATTTTCTTCGTTTTTCCTGTACAGAAGAAGTAACACTGACGAAAACACCGGTAAAAGAACAGATCATCTGCAGTGTGGATCTGGGGATCAATACGGATGCAGTCTGTACCATCATGCGGGCAGACGGAACTGTCCTGGGGAGAAAGTTTATTGACTTCCCCAGTGAAAAAGACCGTATGTACCGCACACTGGGACGAATCCGGAGATTCCAGAGGAAACATGGATCTGCGCAGGCAGGGGAAAGGTGGGCATACACCAGACGTCTGAATATAGAATTAAGCAGAAAGATCGCAGGGGCAGTTGCAGAATATGCATGGGAGAATCATGCAGATGTGATCGTATTTGAGTATCTGGAAATGAACGGAAAGATATCGGGAAGTAAGAGGCAGAAACTGCAGCTTTGGAGAAAACGGGATATCCAGAAACGGTGTGAACATCAGGCACACAGGAAAGGGATGCGCATATCCAGGATCTGTGCATGGAATACGAGCAGGCTTGCGTATGATGGATCAGGGATAGTCCTGCGTGACTGGAGAAAACACAGCCTCTGCGCATTTCAGACGGGAAAAAGATATAACTGTGACCTGTCAGCTTCTTATAATATCGGGGCCAGATATTTTATCCGTGAACTTTTAAAACCCCTTCCGGCAACGGAAAGGTCTTTGCTGGAGGCAAAAGTCCCTGCAGTAAAGCGTAGAACCTCATGTGTTTATGCAGATCTAAGGGAACTCAGTTCTGAGATGGGACTCTTAATGGCTGCATAGATGCAGGCAGATATACAGCGGACTACCTGTAATGTGGGGACCTGCCATATCTGGCATGGGAAAAAGCGCATATCTGCGCAAACCTAAGTTACAGGCGTATCCGCCGATATTTAGTCTGACGCCTAAAGCGTCTGGA